>OGRS01000010.1_pt1 | contig 189748 bp, 178 predicted proteins | sample 1553561 | NCBI WGS metagenome assembly OGRS01 (sample SAMEA2580103, study PRJEB22360) | human gut metagenome | biome: human gut; feature: human-associated habitat; material: faeces | place: Denmark | collected 2008/2010
GCCGAACGGCATGTACGGTGGTGTGAGAGGGGAGAGAAAATCTCCCCTACTCGATCGAAAAGAAATGTAAAATCAATGTAAAATTCATGTAAAATCGTGTTAATTTTTGGGATACCTATTGCGTAATTCCGCCTTTTCTAGTAAATATATAAATAGAATGTTAAAAATAAGTTAGCATTTTGTAAAATCAAAGAGGAAAATTCTTTTTTATGGAGGAAAAGAGAACATGAAGTTGACAGACTTTTTTGGCCTGCTGGGGGGACTTGCTTTATTTCTTTACGGAATGCAAATGATGAGCTCCGGACTTGAGGCAGCGGCCGGAAACAAGATGAAACGGATTCTGGAGAGACTGACTGCTAACCGCTTTTTAGGAGTTCTTGTAGGTGCGGGGGTTACGGCTGTGATTCAGTCATCTTCAGCGACCACAGTTATGGTGGTAGGGTTTGTAAATTCAGGAATGATGACACTCAGGCAGGCAGTGTGGATCATTATGGGAGCCAATATCGGTACGACAATTACGGGACAGCTGATTGCTCTTGATATCGGGGCGATCGCTCCGTTGATTGCGTTTATCGGAGTAGCGCTGATTATCTTTCTAAAGAGTCCGAAAGTACATAATTATGGGCTGATTGTAGCGGGACTTGGCGTACTTTTTCTCGGTATGGAGATGATGAGTTCATCGATGATGCCGCTTCGTGATTCAGAAGCGTTTGTAGGTCTGATGACGAAGTTCTCCAATCCGGTGCTTGGAATTCTGGCTGGTGCGGTATTTACAGCGATTATTCAGTCTTCTTCCGCATCCGTCGGTATTTTGCAGGCTCTTGCGTCCAATGGGTTGATCGGACTTCCAAGTGCGGTGTTTGTCCTTTTCGGACAGAATATCGGAACCTGTATCACGGCGGTACTGGCGTCTATCGGAACAAGCAGGAACGCAAAGCGGACGACGATCATCCATCTGACATTCAATTTGATCGGGACGGTGATCTTTACGACCGTCTGTATCCTGACGCCGCTGACCGCTCTAGTGGAAAGCTGGACGCCAACCAACGTGGCAGCCCAGATCGCCAATATGCATACATTATTTAATATTGTTACTACGGTTCTTCTGATTCCATTTGGAAACTATCTTGCATCGTTTGCGGAACGGGTGCTCCCGGACAAGAAGGAAGAGACACTGGAAGGGATGCATCTGGAGTTCATTCGTCCGGTGGATACAAAGAGAGAGAACCATATCGGTACATCCGCCATTGTTCTGACAGGAGTGCGCAAAGAGGTAGGCAGAATGCTTCAGATGACAAAGGAGAACGTAAGCCTGAGTTTCGACGCAGTGCTGGAGAGTTCCTCTGAGCTGCTGAAGAAAGTGGATGAGAAAGAGGAGTATATTGATTTTCTCAACAAAGAGATATGTAAATATATCTCCAAGGTCATTGTCAATGAGACGAACCGTAAAGACGCGAAATATATGAGCGCCCTGTTTAAAGTATGCGGCAATCTGGAACGGATCGGGGATCATGCGACGAATCTTTGCGAGTACACGCAAATGATGGGAGAAAAAGGGATCTCTTTTTCGCAGACAGAGATGGATGAGATCCGGCAGATGAAAGAGGCGAGTCTGAGCGCATTGAATATCTTAAGTGATATTGAGAAGGGAGATAAGGAGCTCGTGAAACGCATCGAGAAAGCAGAACAGCAGATCGACGACATGACCGAGATGTTCCGCCAGGGACAGATCGACCGTATGCAGCAGGGCAGGCAGGACGAGGAGGTTAGTATTCTCTACTCCGAAATGTTGACGGACTTTGAACGAATCGGAGACCATATTCTCAATATCGGACAGGAAATGGGACTTGGAAAGGTCGGAGCGTAAGCTTTGTTTGAAGGAAGTCCAGATTTTGCAAACTAAAATAGAAAAATGAAACGGAAAGAGATCACTCTTGCAGAATTCAGTACCCTAGGATGGACAGAACTTTGCAGGGGGGTCTTTTTTTAATCAGATGAAAGATTATGTTTGATTCATTTGTCTGAGGACAGGGGTAACTGAAATCCCAAAAGACATATTCCAAGATTACAGGTGGCCACCAAGGATCCTGGTAGGCTTGGCTTCTAATCTTCCCTCAACACAAAAAAAGGAACGATAATAATCGTTCCTTTTCATCTATGCGGATAGCAGGACTTGAACCTGTACCCCCTCGCGAGGACTAGAACCTGAATCTAGCGCGTCTGCCTATTCCGCCATATCCGCTTGACAAAAGATACTATATCATATAATTGTTGTTTTTGCAAATATTTTTTGCAGAATTCATAAAATTTTTTTTCGATTCCTGATAAGGAAGAGATACTGCCAGAACAGGTGGAGCAGAGCCCCTCCCAGAAGAATGACCGCAAGATAACAGAGAATCCGCAGAGGATTCGGAAGGGCGGCCGTCAAATCTGAAATAATGATCTGTGACATTGGATAATAAGGGCTGATATAAAAGAGGTCGATGGTATGAATGCGCCCAATAATGAGATTGAGTATGGTAGCCGCGCCGCAAAGGGCGGCAAAGAGCACTGCCATCAGACGGAATCCTCTCCACGTGTAGTCGGAAATTCCTGAAAAACCGCAGATGATCCCAATGGTGATGAGTAGGATATGCCACAGATAAGAGTGACAGGTGAGAAACGGGAGAGGATAGTGCATTCCGCTTGTGTCAAGAAATGCGCCGATTCCACTGAGCAGGCCAATATCCATCAAGAAGGTACAAAAAATCCTTTTGACGTGGGAGGCATGGAACACAGGAAACAGTAAAAGGAGGTACATCGGGACGGAGCAAAGCTGGAACGGAAAATACCACCAGTTGTAATGACCGCCGCCAAGGACGAATGTCAGTGTCCACTGTTTCCAGATTTCGCTTGCACCCATGAAAAGTCCTGTACAAAACAGAAAACGTTCTAATCGTTCCAGCCCCCGTATATTTCGCATGATCGTTGTCCTCCTGTTTGATTTTACTATTTTAGTATGAATTTATTTTACCACAAATATGTAAAAACAGGCTTGACAATTTTGAATCAGTGCAATATAGTTTGAATATCAAAGTATTTGAAGTTCAAAATAAAGGTTTGGAGAAAACAGATGATAGGAAAAATATGTGGGACGGGGTCGTATATCCCGCCTAAAATTTTGAGCAATGACGATCTCTCTGAGATGGTAGAGACCAGCGACGAGTGGATTCGGGAGCGGACCGGCGTCAGAAACCGCCATATTGCCGGGGAGGAAACGTCGTCTTTTATGGCGTCTGAAGCGGCAAAGCGGGCGGTGGAGAATGCGGGCATCAGCCCGGAAGAGATTGACCTGATTCTTGTCGCTTCCTCTTCCCCGGATGTGATCTTTCCGAGCGTGGCCTGCGAAGTGCAGAAGGCGATCGGGGCGGTTCATGCTTCAGGATACGATATGCAGGCGGCTTGTACCGGATTTGTCTTTGCGTATCAGACTGCACAGGCATATATTGAGGCGGGGTTTTATAAAACGATTCTGTTGATCGGAAGTGAAGCTCTTTCTACGATGGTAGACTGGACGGACCGGGGCACCTGTATTCTGTTTGGAGACGGCGCCGGCGCCGCCATTTTATGTGCGGCCGAAGGAAAGACGTATCTTCCGGCGGCGCATATGGATGGTAGAAAAGGGGAGGCCCTTGTTTGTAGAAGCCGGTTTTCGGACCGTTTCCTGGAGAAATACCAAAATACCGGGAAGGTTCCTGGAGATACCTATATCAGTATGGACGGGCGGGGCGTATTTCAGTTTGCGGTGAAAAGCGTGCCGCAGGTTGTGACGGAAGTCCTGGAAAAGGCATTACTTACAACGGATGACATCGACTGGTTTATTCTTCATCAGGCCAATCAAAGAATTGTGGAGTCTGTCGCAAAAAGGCTGAAGACAGATATTGAGAGATTTCCGATGAACCTGCAGGAGTACGGGAACACCTCCTCCGCAAGTATCCCGATTCTTTTAGATGAAATGAACCGGGACGGAAGACTGAAAAGAGGACAGAAGATCATCATAGTCGGATTCGGCGCTGGTCTTGCATGGGGCGCGTCCATCCTCGAATGGTAAATGGTAATTCCCGGCATGGGCCGGATTACATAGAAACATAAAAAAGAAAAGTAAAAGGAGATTATTACCATGTTAGAAAAAGTAAAAGAAATCGTAGCAGAAAATCTTGGAGCAGATATCAACACATTGACAGAGGAGACTTCTTTCAAGGATGATCTTGGAGCGGATTCCCTGGATCTTTTTGAGATGGTTATGGCTCTGGAAGAAGAGTACGGCAAAGAAATCCCGACAGAAGATCTGGAAAAGCTTACAACAATCGGAGAAGTTGTTGAGTATCTGAACAAATAATAAGAAACAGGACGTATTCTGCATGGCCATCCGTTTTGCCGCTGTTTTTGCCGGGAGAGCGGATGGCAGAAATATATTGCTGTAAAATGAAGGAAGGGATTTTAGAATGAAGACAGAAATTACAGAAATCCTTGGGATTGAATATCCGATCATCCAGGGAGGAATGGCCTGGGTGGCTGAACATAAACTTGCGGCGGCAGTATCGAATGCCGGCGGACTTGGCCTGATCGGCGCGGCCAGCGCTCCGGCAGACTGGGTAAGAGACCAGGTCAGAAAAGCGAAAGAACTGACTGACAAACCGTTTGGTGTCAACATTATGCTGATGAGTCCGTATGCGGATGAGGTAGCGAAGGTCATCGTGGAAGAAGGAGTAAAGGTTGTAACAACAGGTGCCGGAAGCCCGGAAAAGTATATGAAAATGTGGAAAGAAGCGGGCGTAAAAGTGATTCCTGTTGTGGCAAGCGTGGCTCTGGCAAAGAGAATGGAACGCTGTGGGGCCGACGCCCTGGTGGCAGAAGGCACCGAAGCCGGTGGACATATCGGTGAGAATACGACGATGGTACTCGTGCCTCAGGTGGTGGACGCGGTCCATATTCCGGTGATTGCTGCCGGCGGAATTGCGGACGGACGTGGAGTCGCGGCAGCTTTCATGCTGGGAGCAAGAGGCGTACAGCTTGGAACCGGATTTGTTGTTACGGCGGAATCCCAGGTTCACGACAATTATAAAAACAGTATCATCAAAGCAAAAGATATTGACTCCCGTGTTACAGGACGTTCGACAGGGCATCCGGTGCGTGTACTGAGAAATCAAATGGCGAAGGAATATATCAAGAAAGAGCAGGAAGGAGCTTCTTTTGAAGAGCTCGAACAGATGACGCTTGGCGGTTTAAGAAGAGCGGTCGTAGACGGAGACGTTGTGACAGGAAGTGTGATGGCAGGACAGAGTGCGGCCATGTTCAAGGAAGTCCTTACCTGTAAGGAATTCATCGAGAAGCTTGTGAAAGAGACAGACGCACTGATTAAAGGAGCGGGATTCTATGAGTAAAATCGCATTTATTTATCCGGGCCAGGGAGCGCAGAAAGCCGGTATGGGTCAGGATTTTTATGAAAACAGCAAAAGCGCGAAAGCGGTCTTTGACAAGGCGTCTGAGATTCTCGGCCTGGATATGAATGCACTGTGTTTTGAAGAAAATGATAAACTGGATCTGACAGAATATACCCAGGCGGCGCTTGTGACGACCTGTCTTGCCATGACAAAGGTGGTAAGAGAAAAAGGTATCCATCCGGATGTGACAGCAGGATTAAGTCTTGGAGAGTACTGCGCGATCGCTGAGGCGAAAGCGATGTCAGAAGAAGACGCGATCCGCACAGTCCGCAAGAGAGGAATCCTCATGCAGAATACCGTACCGGCAGGCGAGGGAGCTATGGCGGCGGTACTTGGCATGGAAGCGGAGGTGATTGAGAACGTGATCGCACCGATCGAGGGCGTGACCATCGCAAATTACAACTGTCCGGGACAGATTGTGATCACCGGAGTGACTGCCGGGGTAGAACAGGCAGCAGAAGAGCTGAAAACAGCGGGAGCAAAGAGACTTGTGATGCTCAACGTCAGCGGCCCGTTCCATTCTCCCCTTCTGAAGCCAGCCGGGGAAGAGCTGTTAAAGGAGCTGGAAAATGTAGAAATAGGGAAGCTTGAGATTCCGTATGTAACAAACGTGACTGCGGAATATGTGGAGAACGAAGACGAGATCAAAGAACTTCTCGGAAAACAAGTATCCTCTTCCGTAAGATGGGAGCAGAGCATCCGCAAAATGATCGAGGAAGGTGTGGACACCTTTGTTGAGATTGGACCGGGTAAGACGTTGGCAGGATTTATGAGAAAGATCAGCCGTGACGTTTCCATGTACAACATTGGTACATGGGAAGATGTGGACAAAGTGGCAGAGGCGCTGAAATAGGCTCAGATCCGGGAAGGATCTGAAATATGGAGATACATAAGGAGTATGGAGTATGACAGAGCAGAAAGTAGCAGTAGTGACAGGAGCATCAAGAGGCATTGGGAAGGCAATCGCGATGGAGCTTGCAAGAACGGGAGCGCTTGTGATTGTCAACTACAACGGTTCCAGGGAAAAAGCGGAGGAAGTAAAAGCACAGATCGAAGCAGAAGGAAATCAGGCTGAGATCAGACAGTGTAATGTCGCTGATTTTAAGTCCTGCGAGGACATGTTCCAGGAAATCATTTCCGCCCACGGACGGGTGGATATCCTGGTAAATAACGCGGGAATCACAAGGGACGGACTTTTGATGAAGATGAGCGAAGAAGACTTTGATGCTGTTGTAGACACGAACCTGAAAGGAGCGTTCAACTGTATCCGGTTTGCTTCCCGACAGATGTTAAAGCAAAGAAGCGGACGGATCATCAGTCTTTCCTCTGTCGTAGGGGTGTATGGAAATGCGGGACAGGCGAACTATGCGGCATCCAAGGCAGGCATTATCGGGCTTACAAAGGCATGTGCAAAAGAGCTTGCTTCCCGTCATATCACGGTCAATGCCATCGCGCCGGGATTTATTGAGACAGAAATGACGGAAGTATTGTCGGAGAAAGTAAAAGAAGCAGCGAAAGCGCAGATTCCGTTCGGTACATTCGGACAGCCGAAAGACATTGCCAAGACAGCAGCCTTCCTGGCATCGGATGACGCGCGGTATATCACCGGACAGGTCATCTGTGTAGACGGCGGAATGTAAAAAGCGAAGAAGGAGACGAAATATGAAAAGAAGAGTAGTTGTAACAGGATTGGGAGCTATTACTCCGATTGGAAACAGCGTACCGGAATTCTGGGAAGGAATCAAAACGGGCAAGGTAGGGATCGGTGAAATCACCAAATTTGATACTTCTGACTATAAAGTAAAGATTGCGGCTGAGGTCAAGGATTTTGAGCCAAAGAACTATATGGATTTCAAGGCAGCCAAGAGAATGGAACCATTTTCCCAATATGCGGTCGCGGCGGCTATGGAGGCAAGCAAGGATGCGGGAATCGACATGGAACAGGAAGATCCGTTTCGTGTAGGCGTTATCGTAGGCTCCGGAATCGGAAGTCTGCAGACGGTGGAAAGAGAATACACGAAGATCGTGGAGAAAGGGCCGAACCGGGTTCATCCGTTGATGGTACCGCTGATGATCTCCAATATGGCGGCCGGAAATGTTTCGATTCAGCTTGGAGCAAGAGGAAAATGTACCAATGTCGTGACAGCGTGCGCTTCCGGCACCCACTGTATTGGAGACGCGTTCCGCGCGATCCAGTACGGGGATGCGGAAGTGATGTTCGCGGGCGGTACGGAGAGTGCGATCTGCCCGACCGGAGTAGCAGGATTCACGGCGCTGACAGCTCTTACGACGTCCACTGATCCGATGAAAGCATCTATTCCATTTGACAAAGACAGAAATGGATTTGTCCTGGGAGAGGGAGCCGGAATCGTGGTACTGGAGGAACTGGAACATGCGAAAGCAAGAGGAGCAAAGATCTATGCGGAGGTTGTAGGATATGGAGCAACCGGAGACGCATACCACATTACCTCTCCAATTGAGGATGGAAGCGGAGCGGCTCGCGCGATGACAGACGCCATGAATGAGGCAGGAGCAAAACCGGAAGAGATCACCTACATCAACGCACATGGAACGAGTACCCACCACAACGACCTTTTTGAGACAATCGCTATCAAGTCCGCTCTCGGAGAGGCTGCAAAAGATGTTGTTGTCAATTCCACCAAGTCCATGATCGGGCATCTTCTTGGAGCGGCAGGCGGAGTAGAGTTTGTGACGATTGTAAAATCTGTGGAGGAAGGATTCATTCACCAGACGATGGGAACAGAACATGTTGACGAGGAATGTGATCTGAACTATGCAGTCGGTGCTCCGGTGAAGAAAGAAGTACAGTATGCTATGAGCAATTCTCTGGGATTCGGCGGACACAACGCAACCCTTTTGATTAAAAAATACGAAGAATAGGAGAATGTAAAAATGGAACTGGAACAGCTTTTAACACTGATTCAAACAGTTTCGGATTCGAAGCTTACAGAATTCAAATATGAGACAGAAACACTTTGCGTCAAGATGGGAAAAGAAAGTAGTGTGAAAGTCGTAACTGCTGACCCACAGATGATGGCAGCAGTTCCGGCGGCTTCCGTGGTAGCGGAAGCTCCGGATACAGAAGAGGAGAAAGCACCGGAAGGAAAGATTGTGGTATCCCCTCTTGTAGGTACGTTCTATGCAGCTCCGTCCGAGGACGCTGCTCCGTATGTACAGGTCGGAGATGCTGTAAAGAAAGGCCAGGTTCTTGCCATTGTGGAGGCAATGAAGCTGATGAATGAGATTGAAAGCGAATACGACGGAATCGTTGAGGAGATTTTGGTGGAAAATGCCCAGGGCGTAGAGTACGGCCAGCCGTTATTCCGCATCAGATAATAGAGGAGAAACAATATGAAACATCTGGGAATCAAAGAGATAGAGGAAATTTTACCGCACCGTCACCCGTTTTTGTTGGTAGACTATATCGAGGATTATGAACCGGGTGAGTATGCGACAGGATATAAATGTGTAACTTTCCGGGAGGACTTTTTTCGCGGTCACTTCCCACAGGAGCCGGTGATGCCGGGGGTTCTGACGATCGAGGCACTGGCTCAGATCGGGGCGGTAGCGATTTTAAGCAAAGAGGAGAATAAAGGCAGGATCGCGTATTTTGGCGGCATTAACAAGTGCAAGTTTAAAGGAAAAATTGTTCCGGGAGATAAAGTGAAACTGGAGACAAAGATTATCAAACAGAAAGGACCGCTGGGAGTCGGTGAAGCGATTGCGAGCGTAGACGGAAAAGTGGTTGTAAGTGCGGAACTCACCTTCATGGTCGGATAGGCACGAAAAAGACAAAAATGAGGTCGGAGGCAGATATGATGAAAAAGGTTTTGATTGCAAACAGGGGCGAGATCGCTGTACGGATTATCCGTGCGTGCCGGGAGATGGGCATCGAAACGGTTGCGGTATATTCAGAAGCGGACAAAGAAGCACTGCACACACAACTTGCGGATGAGGCAGTCTGCATTGGTCCCGCACCATCGGCAGAGAGCTATCTGAGCATGGATAAAATTTTGAGCGCGACGATGATTACCGGAGCAGACGCCATTCATCCGGGATTTGGATTTCTCTCCGAGAACAGCAGATTTGCAGAGCTTTGTGAGAAGTGCAACATTACATTCATCGGGCCTGGGGCAGAAGTGATCGAAAAGCTTGGTAATAAGTCCGAGGCGAGAAATACAATGATATCTGCCGGGGTTCCGGTCATTCCGGGAAGTACGGAGCCGGTATTTGATGAAGAGACGGGAGTAAAAGAAGCGGACCGGATCGGATATCCTGTCATTGTAAAGGCAGCTCTTGGCGGCGGCGGAAAAGGAATGCGTGTGGCGAAGACCAGGGAGGAGTTTGCTCAGGCGTTTTCGACAGCTCAGAAGGAGGCCAAAGCAGCTTTTGGGGACGATATGATGTATATCGAGCACTTTGTAGAACATCCGAGACACATTGAATTCCAGATTCTGGCGGATCGTTATGGAAATGTCATCCACCTGGGGGAGAGAGACTGTTCCATTCAGAGAAACCATCAGAAGATGATCGAGGAGTCCCCGTCGGCAGCCCTTGGTGATGAGCTGAGAAACAAGATGGGGGAGGCGGCCGTCAAGGCAGCCAAAGCCGCACATTATGAAAATGCGGGAACGATCGAGTTTTTGCTTGAAAAGAACGGGAATTTCTATTTTATGGAGATGAATACAAGAATCCAGGTGGAACATCCGGTAACCGAGTGGGTGACGGGAATCGACTTGATTAAGGAGCAAATCCGCATTGCGTCCGGCGAGAAAATAAAAATCCACCAGGATGAGGTAAAGCTGACCGGACACGCGATCGAGTGCAGGATCAATGCGGAGAACCCGGCAAAGAACTTCCGACCGTCACCAGGGAAGATCACGGACATCTACCTTCCGGGTGGAAAAGGAGTGCGGATTGACTCTGCGATTTACAGTGGATATACAGTACCGCCGTATTATGATTCCATGCTGGCGAAGCTGATTGTCCATGCGAAGACGAGACGGGAAGCCATCAATAAGATGAAGAGTGCTTTGGGGGAGGTCATCATTGAAGGGATCGACACGAACATCGATTATTTGTATGAGCTGATTAATCATCCGGATTATCAGAGCGGAAATGTCGATATCGAGTTTGTTGAGTGTTTGTGGGGGTGAAAAGACATGAAATTATCCAATATGTTCAAAAAGACAGATCGGAAAAATTATATTACGATCCATACGTCAGAGAAAAAGGGCAAACCGGAAGTTCCAGAAGGACTGCTGAAAAAGTGTAATGCCTGCAAGGCAGCCATTGTGACGGAGGACGTTCAGAACAACGATTATATCTGTCCGAAATGCCACAACTATTTTCGGGTTCATGCCAGAAGAAGGGTGGAGATGATCGCGGACGAGGGGAGCTTTGAAGAGTGGGATGCTGACCTGATTGCAGGGAATCCGCTCAGTTTTCCGGGCTACGAGGAGAAGATCCAATCACTTCAGGAAAAGACCAATCTGAAGGAAGCGGTTGTGACAGGGAAAGCAAGGATCGATGGACAGGACGTTGTGATCGGCGTGTGTGACGGCAGGTTTATGATGGCGAGCATGGGCTGGGCAGTCGGGGAGAAGATCGCCCGGGCTGTGGAGCGTGCCACAAAAGAGCGGCTTCCTGTGATTCTCTTTGCCTGCTCCGGGGGAGCAAGAATGCAGGAAGGGATTGTCTCTCTGATGCAGATGGCAAAGACGTCAGCAGCGTTAAAGAAACACAGCGACGCAGGACTTTTATATATTTCTGTATTGACGAATCCGACCACAGGCGGTGTGACGGCAAGTTTTGGAATGCTTGGCGATATTACCCTTGCGGAACCAAAAGCGTTGATCGGATTTGCGGGGCCACGAGTCATCGAGCAGACCATCGGACAGAAGCTTCCGGAAGGATTCCAGAAATCCGAGTTCCTGTTGGAGCATGGATTCATCGACCGGATTGTGGAGAGGAAAGAGATGAAAGACGTTCTTTCTTCTATCCTCAGTATGCATCAGACAGGTACGGGAGTGGAAAGTTGGAAGCAGGAAGTCTGCCGGGAAACAGAGGAGGAAAAGCGTGCCCCGTATAAGGGACTGACTTCCTGGGAGAGAGTTCAGATTTCCAGAAAGAAAGAGCGTCCTGTGGGGAGTGATTATATCCGCACGATGTTTACGGATTTCATCGAGTTTCATGGAGACCGTTATTTTAAAGACGATAAAGCCATCGTGGGCGGGATCGCGAAATTCCATGGAATTCCGGTAACGGTCATCGCTCAGGAAAAAGGAACGTCCACCAAGGACAATATTTTACATAACTTTGGGATGCCGTCTCCGGACGGATACCGGAAAGCACTCCGGCTTATGAAGCAGGCGGAGAAATTCCACCGTCCGGTGATCTGCTTTGTAGATACGCCGGGGGCGTTCTGCGGTCTGGAAGCAGAAGAACGGGGGCAGGGGGAGGCCATTGCGAGAAATATCTATGAGATGTCCGGCTTGAAGACTCCGGTAATATCCATTGTCATTGGAGAAGGCGGGAGCGGCGGAGCACTTGCTATGGCGACAGCCGACGAAGTCTGGATGCTTGAGAATTCCATCTATTCCATTTTGTCGCCGGAAGGCTTTGCTTCCATCCTCTGGAAGGACAGCAAACGAGCTAAGGAGGCGGCCGGAGTGATGAAGCTGACGGCGAACCACTTAAAGAGTATGGAGATTGTAGAACAGGTTATTGCAGAACCGGAAGATTTTACAACGGCGAACCTGCATGAAGTGACAGACAGACTGGATAAGAATCTGAAGAAATTTATATGCGAGTACATGGAGATGGATACAAGCGCTCTGGTAGAAAAAAGATATCAGAGATTCCGTCGGATGTAAGAAAGGAACAGAAAGTGAATACAAAATGGCCGCCGATTCAGTTAGGCGAGAAACAAATCAGAATTCCTCTGATTCAGGGAGGTATGGGCGTCGGGATCAGTTTGGGAAGGCTGGCCGGCGCAGTTGCAAAAGAAGGAGCGGCAGGGATCATTTCCAATGCGCAGATCGGATTTAGGGAGCCGGATTTTGAGGAAGATCCCTTCCGTGCCAACTTGCGGGCAATGGAGAGCGAATATAAGAAGGCAAGGAAGACCTCTCCGGACGGCGTCATCGGCTTCAATATTATGGTAGCGTTAAACCACTACGAAGAATATGTCCGCCATGCGGCGTCCCTGGGGTGTGACCTCATTATCTGCGGGGCGGGACTCCCGACGGAACTGCCACGTCTGACGGAGGAAACGGGTGTGAAGATCGCTCCGATTGTCTCTACGGACAAATCGGCGAAAGTCATCCTAAAATACTGGGACAGAAAGTACAAAAGGATACCGGATCTTCTTGTGATCGAAGGCCCCAAAGCGGGCGGACATCTCGGCTTTACCAAAGAGCAGCTTGAGATCTTTGATGAAGAGACATATCGGTCGGAAGTACAGGCAATCTTAAAAACGGTACAGGGTTACGGGGAACAATATGGGAAAAAGATTCCGGTTGTCCTGGCCGGAGGCATCGACACGAGGGAGAAAGTGGAAACTGCCATGGCTCTCGGTGTAGACGGGATCCAGGTGGCAAGCAGGTTTGTGACGACCGAGGAGTGCGACGCAGATATCCGCTATAAGGAAGCATACATCAAAGCGGCAAAAGAGGAGATCGCTATCGTAAAAAGTCCGGTGGGGATGCCGGGGAGAGCAATTTTAAACCCGTTTATGAAACGGGTTATGGACGGGGAGAAATTCACCCCGAAGAAATGTCTGGGATGTCTCCATAAGTGTGAGCCGGCGAAGATTCCGTATTGTATTACGGAGCGGCTCGTGGCAGCGGCAAAAGGCGAGGTGGAGGAAGCGCTTCTTTTCTGCGGAGAAGGGGCGTACAGACAGCAGGAAATTACGACGGTAGGAGACGTGATCCAATCACTGATGGGAGAAGAAAAGAGACAGGACGAAAGATAGACAGGTAAAGGAGCAGAAAAAGCGTGGACGCATACAGGGCAATCAATGAAATCCTGGTTCATTTGTTCAATGAGATCTGGGAACTGGAAGAAAAGGCAGTCATCACAGATGAGTACAAAGATATTACGAACAATGACATGCATATTATCGAGGCGGTGGGACTTGGAAAAGGCAACAATATGACGGCCATCGCAAAGAAACTGAAAATTACAGTCGGATCTCTTACGACATCTATGAACAGTCTTGTCAACAAAAAATATGTGGTTCGGGAACGGAGCGCCGAGGACAGGCGGGTTGTCAATATTCGTCTGACAAAAAAAGGGGAGAGGGCATACCAACACCATGCGGATTTCCACCGGAAAATGACGGATGCGGTCGTTTCTGCCCTTCAGGAAGAAGAAATTCCGGTACTCGTAAAAACACTGGACAGCCTTTCTGCCTTTTTTAAATCTTACAGGGAAGAAGATTGATACAGTTTCATTTTGAAACAAAAAACAGCCGCAGGCAGCTTTTTAGAGCTGTTTTGCGGCTGTTTGCGAAACATCAGGCAGAAGCCTTTCTGTTTCGGTAGATTTTATTACTGGAAAATCCATGGCCTTTGACTTCATTGACACGGGAAATAATCATAAAGGCTTCCGGATCGATCTTATTTACTTCCTGGTTCAGCTTGGAAAGTTCCCGGTTGGAGATGACGGTCATAATCACAGGCTGATCCACATGGAGATATCCGGTCTCTCCGTAAAGCAAGGTGGAGCCACGGTCGAGCTTCTGGACGATCATTTGGTTGATCTCTTTATGCTTTTTGCTGACGATTTTGACCTGGGTCTGGGCGTGTCCGGTCAGAAGCACCTTGTCAAGGACAACGGTGTAGATCAGGACGAGCAGAATACCGTAGATGATCTGCTCCTTGTCGGAGAAGAGCATCTGGAGTATCAGGATCGTAAAGTCAAATACATAGAGCATCACGGACACTGGAAGACCGAATTTCTTGTTCAGGACCAGTGGAGGAATATCCATACCTCCGGTAGAGGCGCCGGCCCGGATGACGATGCCGATGGCAAATCCTATCATCAGTCCGCCGGAGATTGTGGAGAGCATTCGGTCGTTTGTAATCTGGCCAAGCTGCGGGATATTTTCAAATACACCTAGGATGATCGGGTAGAAGAAACTGCTGATGAGTGTGGTCAGAGCGAACATCTTTCCCAGAACGACGGCCCCAAGAAGGAACATGACGGCATTGAAGCAAAAGACAAAAGCGGAAATCGGAATATCAAAATAATGTTCAAACGCGATTCCAAGACCTGTCGTTCCCCCGGTGATCAGATCGTTTGGAAGAATAAAGACGGCAACTCCAAGGGCATAGATGGCGTTGCCGGCCAAAATAGTAAGAATGTTCCAAGCTTTTTTAGATACACTCTCATTCATACATACCAGTCCTTTCTATGTTCAGATAGGAACAAGTATACAGTATGACAGGAGGGGGAACAAGAGATTTCACAAAAATGGAGAAATCTTATCAGCATGATGAAACTGTGCTATACTAAAGGGAAAGAAACGGACGGGAAGGAGAAAATGAGATGGAAGAGATCAGAAAGCTTCAGGAGATGATCGACAAAAGCAGTAATATCGTATTCTTTGGAGGGGCCGGGGTTTCTACGGAGAGCAATATCCCGGATTTCCGCAGTGAGGACGGTTTATATCATCTGAAATATGATGTTCCGCCGGAAACGATCATCAGCCACACCTTTTTTCTGAGACATCCGGAGGAATTTTACCGGTTTTATAAAGAGCGGATGCTTTGTCTGGATGCCGAGCCCAATCCGGCACATCGAAAGCTTGCCAAGCTTGAGGCGGCGGGAAAGCTTACAGCAGTTGTCACCCAGAATATTGACGGCCTGCACCAGAAGGCGGGCAGTAAGACCGTGTACGAGCTCCATGGCAGTATCCGCCGGAACTACTGTATGAGGTGCGGGAAATATTATGACGCAGAGTATATCCGGGACAGCGAGGGGATTCCGAGTTGCGGCTGCGGCGGGGTGATCAAACCGGACGTCGTGCTCTATGAAGAAGGACTTGACACACGGATCATCCAGAATTCTGTGGAGGCGATCGCCGGAGCGGATATGCTGATCATCGGCGGCACCTCCCTTGTCGTTTACCCTGCCGCAGGGTTCATCGACTATTTCCGTGGAAAGTATCTGGTACTCATCAACAAGGCGGAAACCGGACGCAGCGTACAGGCAGATCTTGTGATACGGGAGCCGATCGGACAGGTGATGGCACAAATCACTTGCAATCCCGGGGAAAATTCGCTAAAATAATGAAGTTAGCATGTTGTTATCAAGTTAGGAAACAATTCATATAAAGGAGAAAATGTATGTGCGGATTTGCAGGTTATGCGGGAGAGAGAGAGTACGACACTTCCGTAATACGGAAAATGACGGATAAGATTCGGCACAGAGGACCGGACTCACAAGATGCTTTCGTAGAAGGAAAGGTCGGACTGGGGTTTGTACGTCTGAGCATTATCGATCTGGAAGGCGGATCTCAGCCGATGTTCAATGAGGACAAGAATCTGGTGCTGATTTTTAACGGCGAGCTTTACAATTTTCAGGACATTCGGAAAGAGCTGGTCGAGGCAGGACATGTATTTACAACGCATACTGATTCTGAGATCCTGCTCCACGGTTATGAGGAGTGGGGAAAGGAAGGGCTGCTCGGACGCCTGAGAGGGATGTTCGCTTTTGTCATCTTTGACCGGACGAAGAAGACGCTTTTCGGAGCCAGAGACCATTTCGGAATCAAGCCGTTTTACTATTATCACAAGGACGGAACGTTCCTCTTTGGATCGGAGATCAAGTCGTTTCTGGCTCACCCGGATTTCCAGAAGGAGCTTTTTGAGGAGAAGCTGCCGGACTTTATGACATTCGGATGTATTCCGGGAGCGGAGACGTTTTTCCGGAATGTGTACAAGCTTCTGCCGGGACATTACTTCACATACGAGGAGGGAAAGCTGACAGTAAGCACCTACTGGGAGCCGACCTTTGATATCAATGAGAATCAAACCATCGAGAGTGTGGCGGACAAGCTGGACGGTGTGCTGGAGGATTCTGTAGACAAACACATCATCGCCGACGTACCAGTCTGCTCTTTCCTTTCAAGCGGCGTGGATTCCAGCTATGTGGCATATGAGCTGAAAGACAAGGTAGATCTGACGACTTTTACGATTGACTTTGTGGAGCAGAAGTACAGCGAGGCGCCGCACGCCAAAGAGCTTGCGGACGAGCTTGGCATCCGCAATATTGGGCGGAAAGTGTCTGCCGACGAGTATTTCCATGACGCGGAGAAGATTCAGTACTACATGGACGAACCGCTGGCGAACCCAAGCGCGAATCTTCTGTACTATATCGCGAACCGCTGTGCCGAGGACTTCAAAGTTGCCCTATCCGGGGAAGGCGCTGATGAGATGTTCGGCGGATACAACATTTACCACGAGAATATTTCTCTTGGCAATTATCAAAAGCTTCCGAAGTGGTTTAGAAAAGCGGTGGCAAAAGCCGTGTCCCCGCTTCCAAAATTCAAAGGGAAAGGCTTCCTGATTCGTGGCAGTAAGGACGTGGAGGAGCGTTACATCGGAAACAGCAATGTCTTCAAGTACGAGGAGAGAGATTCCTTCCTCAAGAAGAAATATAAGAGCAGAAATCCTCTGGATATCGCGAAAGAGTTTTATGACAAGGTTCCGGATCTGGATGACGTGTCCAAGATGCAGTACCTGGATTTCAATATGTGGCTGCGACAGGAGATTCTTCTGAAAGCAGACAAGATGTCTATGGCGAATTCCCTGGAACTTCGTGTTCCGTTTATGGATATCGAGGTGTTTCAGACAGCCCGCACGATTCCGGCCAAGTGTAAGGTAAACGATGCCAACACCAAGCTTGCGTTTCGAGCTTTGGCAGACCGGAAGTTCAGCAAGAAGAGCGCTGAGCGTAAGAAGCTCATGTTTCCAAGTCCGCTTCCGAACTGGATGAGGGAAGATCAGTACTATCAGATGATCAAGAAAGAGTTTGAAGGCGAGACCGCCGCCAAGTTTTTCAACCAGAAGAAGATTCTCGCCCTTTTGGAAGAGCACAAAGAAGGAAAGGTGACTCATTCGATTCAGATCTGGGTTGTCTATACATTCCTGATGTGGTACCGTGCGTACTTCATTAACAATGGAGAGTTTGAGAAAATCGAGGCCGACTGTGCCCGCTAAGAATCATAAATAAAAAGAACCGCTTCGTCTTCAGCAAAGAAACTGCAGGATGAAGCGGTTACGTTTTTGTATGGATCGTCTTATGATAGCCTTGGAATCGTCACTCCGAATCCGGTGTTTGGATGGATGAGAGAAAGGATCACATCTGTCAGAAAGAAGCAGACCAGACTGACACAGAGCACAGTCTTAAATCCTCCCGGAAGTTTCTGGTACCAGCGGTTTAATTTCGGAGCAGCCAGATAAAGGATCAGAAGCCCACCCGTGCCAAAGAGGAGGAGACCCTTCAGACAGACAAACCCTTTTAGATGAATCAGGGAATCCCGGTAGTCCCACCAGCGCATCTGATAGACTTCCCAAAGGATTGTTCCGGTCACAAATTCTATCGTTCCGGCAATCAGCATTGTCATCAGAAAAACATGATGCGGTTTTTTGGCAAAACGACGGAGCAAAAAGAGAATCAACACGCCGCCGAACCCGTAGATGGGAAGCCACGGGCCGTAGAGGACGCCGCGGTTTACAAGAGCATGATCTAAATATACATGCAGAAGGACTTCCCACAGCCACCCTGCAAAAGAAAATGTAAAGAAAAACAGGATGTAGGAAGAGAATGAATAATGGTTCATACTCTGTTCAATCAACTCCGTCTTTTCTGCCGTATAAAAATGTTTCGCCAGTATATATTTATGTAACATAACTTTTTCGCCCCTCTTTCCTTTCCTGTTTCTGATTCTATTGTAAAGCATAAAACGGAAAAACAGTGAAAGCCGCTCTTAGGATATTTTGAAGATTTTTCATGGAAAGTTAAGAAATTATGAAGAAATACCAGACCGTTGAATATTTTGTGAAATCCCTTTTGGGGATGATAGAAATATGTTATATTAAGAAAAGCAAAGAAAGGAACCGGAGGATGAAGGTATGAAATTTTTGAGTATTTTTGATGTTATCGGTCCGAATATGATCGGGCCGTCCAGTTCACATACGGCGGGAGCATGTTCCATGGCGCTTCTGGCATGTAAGATGTGTCCGGAGCCGGTAAGGAAGGTTGTCTTTACACTGTACGGATCGTTTTCCAAGACTTACCATGGACATGGGACCGACCGGGCGCTTCTGGGGGGGATCCTTGGCTTTCATACGGATGACGCCAGGATCCGAGATGCCTTTGAATGGGCCGAAAAGATGGGAGTAGAGTATGAATTTGTCATCGATGAAGAAACGAAGACAGATCATCCGAATACGGCGGATATGGACATTACGGGAGTGAACGGGTATCGTCTGTCTGTCAGAGGTGAGTCCATCGGGGGCGGCAAGATCAAGATTGTCCGGATCAACGGAATCGATGTGGAGTTCACAGGTGAATACAGCACATTGATCGTCAGACAGATTGACAAGCCGGGTGTGGTGGCGCATATTACCCAGTGTCTGAGCAAAGAGGAAGTCAATATTGCGTTTATGCGGCTATTCCGTGAGGATAAGGGCGCCACTGCCTTTACAGTGGTGGAGTCGGACGAGCAGATACCGGAAGAAATTCTGGCGGAAATTCAGAAGAATGAACATGTACAGGATCTGATGCTTGTACAGATGTAGGAGGGGCAAATATGGATTTTATTTCAGGACAGACACTTCTGGAAGTGTGTGAAAAAGAAAAGCTTCCGATATCGGAAGTGATGAAACAAAGAGAGATCACCTGCGGCAAGATGCCGGAAAAAGAGATCAGGGAGAAGCTTTATGAAGTACTGCGTATTATGAAAGAGGCAGTCGAGGAGCCGATCCGGCAACCGAAAAAGTCCATGGGAGGGCTGATAGGAGGAGAGGCAAAGCTGGTGGCAGACCATGAGGGAACGGCCTCCTCTGTCTGTGGGACTCCACTCTCGAGAGCGATTTCCTACAGCATGGCAGTACTGGAAGTCAACGCGTCCATGGGACTGATTGTGGCGGCACCGACAGCGGGATCAGCAGGAGTCCTTCCGGGGGTCTTGCTTTCCATAAGGGACACGAAGCAGGTGGATGATGAGATGCTCTTGAAAGGCGTGCTGAATGCTTCGGCAGTCGGATATATTCTGATGAGAAATGCTTCCGTCTCCGGCGCGGAGGCAGGCTGTCAGGCAGAGGTAGGAGCGGCGTCCGCGATGGCGGCGAGTGCGGTCGTGGAAATGATGGGAGGCACTCCACAGATGTGTTTGGACGCGGCGTCTATCGCCATGGCAAATCTTCTTGGCATGGTGTGCGATCCGATTGCCGGACTGGTAGAAGCACCATGTCAGAGCAGGAACGCTATCGGTGTGGCGAATGCACTGACCTGTGCGGAGCTTGCGCTAAGTGGTGTGAAGAGCGTGATTCCATTTGACGAGATGGCAGAGTCGATGTACCATGTAGGAAAGAGCCTTCCGTTTGAATTGAGGGAGACAGCCATGGGCGGATGCGCCGGAACACCGACCGGATGCAGTCTGGGCTGTGAGATCTGCGGCAGATAAAGAAAAGCGCAGGAGGGAGTTTGCATGGGATAAGGACGGGGGAGCATCCTCCCCCGTTTTGAAATTTGGAAAGAAGGGGTAACGATGAACAGACAAACAAAACCATTAAAACCGTACCATGGTGTGATTGTACTGCTTCTGACCGCGGTCTGCGTCTTTGCGATCGGGCCGGCTCTTAGCAGCAGGATGGGGCTTTACGGGACATTCTTCAGTGAGCTTTTGATGCTCGGCATCGCGGTAGGGTGTACCGTATTATTTCGCGGAAATCTGAACTATGTATTCCCGGTCCATAAGCCGACATTTCCCGGACTGTTTGGCACGTTCTTGTTCTGGATGGGAACGATGGGGATTGCCATGATTCTGACGATGGTGATGACATACTTTTTCCCGCAGCAGGTTCTGGGGACGAGCGAGGGGCTGTCCTACGCGTTTTTCAGTGTTCCGGCTCTCGTCTCGATTCTGATCGTATCGGTAACGCCGGCCATCTGTGAGGAGGCGGTCTTCCGGGGCGTGGTATTTAACAGCTTCTGGCCAATCGGAAACAAGTGGATTGTCATTGTGTTGACGGGATGTATCTTCGGGGCATTTCACGGGAGTATTTGGCGTTTTCTGCCGACAGCGATTCTTGGGATCGCGATGGCATATCTGTTGGCGGAGACCGGAAATATGGTTTACAATATGCTTTTCCATGCGGTCAACAATCTGTTGCCGCTCGTACTGCTCTTTGGCTTACAGTGGGTAACTGAGTGGGTGTACAGTACAGATGAGGCAGCGACCTATACACAGACGTCTGCGGGCGGTCAGGTGTATTCTCTGGCGGCGCTTGGAATTTATGTTGCCGGGACCGGAGTTGCCCTTCTACTGTTGTATGCGGGAAATTATCTGATTCATATGGGAAGAAAAGGATACGAAGGAAAACTCTTTGGAGGCCGCCGGAAGAAGCATCTTTATATTCTGATCGGAGTATCAGCGGGCTGCTTTGTTCTTGGATGCCTGCTTGTCATTGCGGCCGCCGCGGCCGGAACGATCGGCCGTATGATGCACTAGTCACGGTTCGTGGAGCAAGGATGGAAGAAGAGGAGTCGAAGATTATGGGATTGAAACAGGATTTTGTACTGAGAAGACTGGAGGATCAGGGGCGGTTTCTGGCAAGGCTGATTCTTGGAAAGGATGAGGCACACTATGAGCTTCCGGAATACGAGGCCATGGACAACCGGGCGGACGCACTTTACAGGAAACTGCTGGCTCTTGTGGATAACGGAGAGATCAACGAGGCGGAAAACATCCTTCTGGATGAACTGGATACCGGAGATTTGAACATGTTTGAGATAGCGCTTTGCTTTTATCTGTATCTTGCACATCTGGATGAAGATTTTCTGGAGGAGCACCGATACACGAGGGAGGAAATCGGAGAAGGCATGGAAGCTCTGGCGGAAGACTTTGGGGTGAGCGGATTTGAGATCAGTATGGGAAAATAAAGGAGGAATTGTCCGGGTGATCAGTTTCACTAAGGCAGGACACGCCGAAAATGAGAGACTGAAATCCCTCATTGCAGGTGAGGGCCTTCCTTGGGCCGGATACCGTGCGGGGACGGCGCCGGGAGGAGAAGCCCTCCTGAAAGTTGAAAAAATCCGAGACTGGGTTCGGGATGGATGGGGAAAAGACGCCTATCTCTTTATCGGAGCCGCAGGCATTGCGGTACGTAGCATCGCCCCATTTGTAAAGGATAAGCTTACCGACTCGCCGGTTCTTGTGATGGATGAGGACGGATGTTTTTTGATCCCGCTGCTTTCCGGCCATCTGGGAGGGGGCATGGAGCTTGGCGGCAGGATTGCCAAATGCAGCGGCGCAAGGCTTGTTGTGACGACGGCGACAGACCGGAAAGGAAAGTTTGCGGTAGATCTCTTTGCCAGGGCAAACAGGATCAAGCTTACCGGCAGAGTACTTGCAAAAGAGATTTCCGCCCGGATCTTACAGGGAGAGACTGTAGGCTTTTATTCGGATCTTCCGGTGGACGGGGAAGCGCCGGAGGAACTGGACATCAAGACAAGTTATCAGCAGCTTTTAGAGGGAACCGGACAGAAGAGTCCTGGTATTGCGGTTCTGATAAGGGAGCCGGAAGAAAAGAGAGACCATATCTTATATCTGTATCCAAGGATCTGCAGTGTTGGGATCGGATGCAGAAGAGGAGTCGGAAAGGAAAAGATCGAGGAGGTTATCTGTCAGGTTTTTAGAATTTACGGATGGCGGATTTCACAGATCTTTGCACTTGCAAGTATTGACAGAAAGGCAGATGAGGAAGGAATCCTTGCCTTTGTAAAGAAACATGGACTTACGTTTCTGACTTACACGGCCGAAGAACTGAATATGGTAGAAGGAGAGGTATCTGCTTCTGATTTTGTAAAGAAAACAACAGGCACGGATAACGTCTGCGAGAGGGCGGCCCTTCTTGCAGGGGGTGGCGGCAGCCTGATCCATAGAAAAGAAACTTTTGAGGATATGACACTGGCGGTCGTGCAGATGGAAGCGCGGCTTACATGGGATGTAAGACCGGGGAAAAAAGGCGGCGGCCGGGACGGCAGCGGAAAGGGGGAAGACTGATGAAACATATTTTAATCTTTGCGGGAACGACCGAGGGCAGAGAATTGATGGAAAAGATCAAGCATTTCCAGGTGGAGGTGTTTGTCAGTGTGGCGACAGAGTATGGAAAAGAGTGCCTGTTAAAGGAGCCGGAAAAAGAGCGAACCGTGAGTACAAAGCACGGGGAAGTGCAGGCAGGGAACCTTAATATTATTGCGGGCCGGATGAAAGAGGTTGAGATGAAGCGCTATATGGAGAAGCAGGCGATTGATCTCGTAGTGGACGCGACCCACCCGTTTGCCCGGGAAGTGACAAAAAATATCCGGACAGCCTGCCGGGAAGCAGGAATCTCTTATCTGAGGCTTTTACGAAATCCATCGGAGAAAGATGAGGGAATCTGCTACGTTTCTTCCGTGGAGGAGGGAGTACGGTTCCTTGATAAGACGGAGGGCAAGATCCTGATTACAACGGGAAGCAAGGAGCTTTCAACGTACACAAAGATCCGGGACTATCAAGACCGTTGTTACGCGAGAGTCCTGTCGACTAAGGAAGCTGTGGAGGAGAGCGTGAAGCTTGGATTTGAGGGAGATCATCTCATTGCCATGCAGGGTCCCTATTCCGAGGAGATGAATACAGCACTGCTTCATCATGTACAGGCGGACTTTTTGATTACGAAAGAATCCGGAAATGCCGGAGGGTTTGAGGAGAAAGTAAGAGCGGCGGTGAAGACAGGCACGACCCTTGTGGTGGTAGAGCGGCCGGAGGAAGAGGGCGAAAGCTTTGAGGAAGTCATTGAGAGGGTTCGTCAATGGTCGTTACAGTAACCGGGGGCAGCGGAAGTGGAAAATCCAGGATGGCGGAGGAGATTTCCCAGGCGCTTTGCGGCGGACGAAAGCTCTATATAGCTACGATGATTGTCTGTGATGAGGAGAGCAGAAAACGGATGGAACGCCACCAAAGGCAGCGGGCCGGAATGTATTTTGAGACGGTAGAACGACCATTCGGGCTTGAAAGACTGACATTTAAGGAGAAGGAGCGGCTGATTCTTCTGGAATGTATGTCAAATCTGATTGCCAACGAGCTGTATGGTGGTGAGAATTTTGCCATGCGGGATCCGAAAGAGACGAAAGAGACGATCATCCGGGGCATCGGACACTTGAGAGAGCATGCGGAGCACCTGGTTGTTGTAAGCAATGAAATGTTCCGAAACGGAACATATAGTGTAGAGATGAATGATTATTTGAAAGTGGCTGGTCAGGTAGACCGGTATCTTGCCGGCTGTTCGGATATTGTGATTGAGTCTGTGTTCGGAATTCCATATTTCTGGAAACGGGAGAAGAGACTGTGGTTAGAGAAAGGAAAGTGGTTATGGGACAAAGAGGAATGATTCACGTATACTGCGGGGATGGGAAAGGAAAGACAAGCGCGGCGTTAGGATTGATGATCCGGGCAGCAGGGCGGGGGAAGAAGATCCTGTTTGTCCGCTTTTTGAAAAACGATGACTCCGGAGAAATTGCCGTTTTGGAACAGATTTCCTCCATATGTCAGCTTCGGATGCCGAAAGTGCCCGGATTTTACTGGACGATGACAAAGGATCAGAAAGAAGAGCTGAAAAGAGCATACACAAGGGTCTGGGAGAGCATCGAGGAACAGGCAGGGGAGTTTGACGTGCTCGTAATGGATGAATTCACCTCCACATTCCGCTATGGGCTGATTCCAAATGAGCGGGTGCTTTCGTTTCTTGGAAAGGAAGGAGAGCGGCCGGAAATCATTTTGACCGGACGGGATCCGGACGGGCGTGTCCTTGAGATGGCGGACTACATTTCCGAGATCAAGGCGGTACGCCATCCATTTGAACAAGGGATTCCGGCAAGGGAAGGGATTGAGTATTAGAGGAGGGCAAAGGAAATGAGACTGATGCATATTTCGGATCTCCACCTGGGGAAACGGGTCAATGAGTATTCCATGCTGGATGATCAGGCCTACATCCTGGATGAGATCCTCAGAATCGCGAAGGAAGAAGAAGTGCAGGGAGTTTTGATTGCGGGCGATGTGTATGACAGACCGGTTCCCCCATCCGGTGCGGTGAGGATTCTGGACGACCTGCTGGATCAGTTTGCGGACCGGAATGTTCCGGTCTTTTTCATAAGCGGAAACCATGATTCCAGGGAACGCCTTGCTTTTGGGGCGGCGCTCTTTGAAAAAAGCGGCGTGTATATGGCGGGTGAAGAGCTCTGCAAAAAGATCCGCTGGAAGGATGAATATGGGGAGTTAAATATCTGGCTGATGCCGTTTTTAAAGCCTGCCGAGGTCCGCATGGTATACTCGGAAAAAGAGATCAGTACCTATACGGATGCGGTACGGGCAGTGCTGGAAGGAATGGAGATTGATCCGGACGTCCGCAACATTCTGGTTGCCCATCAGTTTGTGGCGGGGGCGGTCCAGTGCGAGTCGGAGGAGATTTCCATCGGGGGACTCGACCAGGTGGATGTCTCCGTTCTGGAGAGATTTGATTATGTGGCGCTGGGGCATCTCCACAGGCCGCAGTCTGTAGGGAGAGAGACGATCCGCTACTGCGGAACGCCGCTGAAGTATTCCTTCTCTGAGGTCCATGACCGGAAATCCGTGACTATCGTAGAGATGCGGGAAAAAGGCGACGTGGAGATCCACACGGCGGAGCTCCGGCCATTGCGGGATATGAAGGAATTAAAGGGGACCTACTTACAGCTTACGAGCCGTCCATTCTATGAGACACAGGATGTAAACTCCTATTTCCATATCATTCTCACAGATGAGGAGGACGTAATGGACGCTCTGGGAAAGTTGAGAATGATTTATCCGAACTTGATGAAGTTAAGTTATGACAATGCGAGAATCCGTACCGAGTCACGGTATGATGAGATTGAGGCGGTGGAAAGGAAACGGCCGGAAGAAGTGGTGGAAGATTTCTACCTGCTTGTAAACGGAACTGAGCTTTCCGAAGAGCAGAAGAAGCTGACAAAAGAGATCATGGAAGAAGTATGGGAGGGTGAATGATGAGACCGGAAAAGCTGATTTTGTCCGCGTTTGGGCCGTATGCCACCCGGCAGGAGATCCCGTTTTCCAGGCTGGGAAAGCAGGGACTCTATGTGATATCCGGGGACACCGGCGCGGGGAAGACGACGATTTTTGACGCGATTACATTTGCGCTTTACGGGGAGCCAAGCGGCTGCCACCGGAAGGCGGACATGATGCAGAGTAAGTACGCGAAGGACGGGGAGGAAACCTATGTGGAACTTACCTTCTCCGTGGGGAATCTAAGTTACAGGGTCCGCCGGAATCCGGAATATCAAAGACCTAAGCGCCGGGGTGAAGGGTGGATCACCCAGAAAGCGGACGCTGAGCTCATTTTGCCGGATGGTAAGGTGGTCACAGGATCACGGAATGTGACGGAAACATGCGAAGAGATCCTGGGACTAAAAAGGGAGCAGTTCACCCAGATTGCCATGCTGGCGCAGGGAGAATTTCAGAAGATGCTCTTTTCCCAGACGGAGGAGAAAAGTCGGATTTTCCGGATGCTGTTTCATACGGCTCCATACCAGGTATTTCAGGAAAAGATGAAGGAGAAAGCCGCAGGATTTCGAAAATCGTATGAGACGCTGGAACAGAGTATACAGCAATATGCAGACGGCGTGACCGTTCCGAAGGGAGAAGAGGAACTTTGGGCAGCATGGGAAGAAAGCCGGAAACGCCCGGATAAGGGAGAGTGGCTGGAAATGCTTTCCAATCTCATCGGAACACTGGAAGAAGAAACGAAGAGGCTGGACGCGCAGATCCAAAAGGCAGAAGAGGATGTACAGCAGTATAGTGACCGGGTGCGGGAGACGGAGCAGGAGCTTGGCGCTAAGCAGGAGGAAAAAACGCAGCAGGAGAAGCTCGAAAGATTAAAGCAGGAGCAGGGCAAGTGTGTGGAAAGACGGGAAAGAGCAAAGGAACAGTGTGCGGGTAATGAAAAGCTTCAGGAGCGGATCACCAGAGAATCTATGCAGCTTGCCGGCTATCAGGAAGCGGAGAACAGGCGGGCAAAGTGGAGCCAGGATAAGCAGAAAGAGGAAAAGCTTCTTTCCTATCTGGAAGAGGCCAGAAAGGCACAGGAGCAGGAACGAAAGGAACTGGAACAGTGCCGGGAGGAGATTCTTGCGATTCCGGATCAGGAAGAGGCAAGAGCATCGCTGTTAAGGCAGCGGCAGGAGACAGAAAACCGGCATGAAAATCTGCGTGCGTTTTTACAAAGCTTAAGACAGTATCAGGAAGCAGAAAAGCAGCAGAAAGACGCCCAGGCAGAGTATAGGAAGATCCGTGAGAAAAGTCTTGCCATGCAGGAGGAGTACACGGCCTTGCAACGGGCTTTTCTGGACGGGCAGGCAGGTATCCTGGCGGAGACGCTAAAGGAAGGAAAGCCATGTCCGGTATGTGGTTCCCTGCACCACCCGGAGAAAGCAAAAAAGCCGGATGAGATCCCGGATGAACAGGCGTTGAAAGAGAAAGAGAAAGCGCTTGCCATGGTGCAGGAAGAAGAGAAGGTAAAGAGCCGGAGGGCGGGCGAGATCCAGGGAAGAGCCCAGGCGGCGGCCGCAAGTCTGAAAGAAAAGGCAGCGATTCTCTGGCCGGGGGAGGAGCCGGAATCCTTGGGGGAAGCCTACCATCGGATGAAAGAGGAAGGGTGTCTCTTAGAAGAAAAGCAAAAGGAACTGTTGCGCCGTGAGAACGAGCTCCAAGTGAAAAAGGAGCAGAAGCAGAGACTGGAGAAGCGAAGAAAAGAGCTGGAAGACCAGGCTCAGGAGCGTGCACAGAGGATTCTTGGACTGGAGCGTCAGGCGGCTACCCTTGGAGCAGGGCTTGAGGCGGAAGAAAAGCGTCTCCGGGAGATCCAGGCGACTCTTACTTATGGCTCCTTCCGGGAAGCAAAAGAAGTCATCGTCAGGATGGAGAAAGAAAAGCAGGAGAAAGAGACGGCGCTTGAGGAGGCAAAGGCAGCGTGCCAGAGTGTGGAAAATGCCATTTCCGCCTGCGAAGCGTCTATTCGGATCTGGACGGGGCAGCAGAAGAAAAGGGAGGCGTCAGAGGAAAGCCTGCGGTTGGAAAAAGAGGAGCTTACGAGGAACAGACAGGCATCCATGCAGCAGAAGCAGAATCTGATGATGAAAAAGGAGCGGCTGATCCCAGCCTTGAGTGCGGATCAGACGGCATATAGGAACATGAGGGAGGCGATCCGGCAGCAGGAAGAAGCCGAGCGGCAATACCGGATTGCGGGCTCTCTTTCCGATACGGTCAATGGGACACTCGGTGGAAAGGAAAAGGTCATGCTGGAGACGTATGTGCAGATGGCGTACTTTGACCGGATTCTTGTCCGGGCGAATCGAAGACTTCTCGTTATGACCGACGGGCAGTATGAGCTTGTCCGCAGGCAGACGGCAGACAATCGCCGCAGTCAGAGCGGGCTTGAGATGGACGTCATTGATCACTATAACGGGACAAAACGAAGCATCCATACCCTGTCGGGAGGGGAGTCTTTCCAGGCATCTTTATCTCTGGCGCTCGGACTTTCCGATGAGATTCAGGCCATGTCCGGAGGCATCCGTATGGAAGCGATGTTTGTGGACGAGGGGTTCGGAACTCTGGATGACGAGGCGCTTGAGAAGGCGGTCCGGGCTCTTGCGTCTATCAGCGAGGGCAACAAACTGGTAGGTATCATCTCTCATGTGGCGGAGTTGAAAGACCGCATTGATAAGAAAATCCTCGTGGAGAAAGAAAAGGCAGGGGAGAGCAGGGCCTATGTCGTCATAGGATGATACTGCCTCTTTCCCGTCCTGGAAACGGAGACACTGCTGTCGGCCGTCCCCTTGACCGGGCGGTTGACAGCATGTTTGGGCGATGGTATTATGGACTGGAATCAAACAATCATTTAAAAGTACCTTGGAAAAGGAGTAAAAGGGAATCCGGTGAGAATCCGGAACAATACCCGTTGCTGTATGAGGGGAGCGTTCTCTGGTAAGCCCACTGTGCGGATGCATGGGAAGGGGGAGAAAGGCAAAGATCCTTAAGTCAGAATACCTGCTTTTAAATGTGTCGGAAAGGTTACGGGATTATGACAAGTACGAGACAACATGGAGCCATCAAAGGGAAAAATAAAAGACGGATATGGAAGAGTGGGCAGAAAGAAAGCTGCCTGTTTTTTCATATCCGTTTTTCATGTCATTCGTCAGAGTCAGATCCGCTCGGGAGGACAATATGAAAAAAGCGATTTTGACGGTGAGCTTTGGGACAAGCCACCTGGATACACTGGAAAAAACAATCGGAGCCATCGAAAGGGAGCTTGCGGAAGCATTTCCGGACCGGACGCTCTACCGGGCGTTTACAAGCGGCATGGTCATCGAAAAATTAAAGTTGGACCATAAGCTTGTGATTTTCCGGGTGGAGGAGGCCATGGAGCAGATGTACCGGGACGGCGTCCGGGAGGTGCTGGTTCAGCCGACCCACATCATTCACGGGCTGGAATACGAAAAGATGAGAAGTCAGCTTGCGCCATATCAAGAGCGGTTCTCGCAGGTGCGGATCGGGGCTCCGCTTTTGGAAGCGACAAAGGACTATGAGGAAGCGGCGGGACTGATTATAGAAGACGTCAGACCGGGCGACGGGGAATCCCTTGTACTTATGGGGCATGGGACGGAGCATCATACCAATGCGGCTTACCCGGCGCTTGACTACACATTCTGGGCAAAGGGCTATAAAAATGTGATCGTCGGTACAGTGGAAGGATTTCCGGAGATGGATGAGGTGCTCAAAAAGTTGAAAGAGCAGCAGACAAAGCGTGTACTTCTCATGCCATTTATGGTCGTAGCAGGAGATCATGCCAGAAACGATATGGCAGGAGAGGACGAGGACTCTTGGAAATCCATTCTGACTGCCCGTGGATACGAGGTACGTCCGGTAATCAAGGGGCTCGGAGAAATTCCCGGGATCCGGCAGATGTTTGTCCGTCATGCAAGAGAAGCAAAGGAAGGATCCGGTGAGTCGGTCAGATGAAATGCGAAGATACAGTTATCAAGGGACAAAAAAAGCTGAGAAAAGGATACACCACAGGAACATGCGCGGCGGCAGCGGCAAAGGCAGCGGCCTGGATGGTGCTTTCCGGCGAGGAGATCCGGGAGGTGAAGCTGACGGTACCGGCGAAAGTAACGCTGTTTCTTGAAGTGGAAGAGATCAGGCGGGAAAAGGACGTGGTTTTTTGTGCGGTTCGTAAAGACGCCGGAGATGACCCGGATGTTACCCATGGGATTCTCGTCTGCGCTGAAGTGCGAAAAGAGACTAAGAGCCATGCAAAGCTGCGGGAAGTGCAGGTTCGCCTGAAAGGAGGAGAGGGCGTCGGCCGGGTGACAAAGCCGGGGCTGGAACAGCCTGTAGGTGAATACGCGATCAATCGGACGCCGCGGATGATGATTGCAGAAGCGGTGAAGGAGATGGCAGAGGAACAGGGATTCTTTGGGACGCTTACGGTGACAATCTCCATACCTGAGGGCAGAGAAACTGCCAAAAAGACAATGAATCCAAGACTTGGGATCGTGGACGGGCTCTCGATTCTTGGCACTACGGGGCTGGTGGAGCCGATGAGCGAACAGGCGCTGACACGAACGATTGAGCTGGAGATGAACATGCGAAAAGAGGATGGGGCAACGGTGCTCTGTCTCGTGCCTGGGAACTACGGGAGTGAGTTCCTGGAAGAAAAACTTGGCATCCGCCCGGAGTATGCGGTCAAATGTAGCAATTATGTGGGTGATGCCCTTGATATGGCGGTTGTACTGGGCTTTCAGAAGGTGCTTTTAGTAGGGCATATCGGAAAATTCGTCAAGCTTGCGGCTGGGATCTGGAATACCCACTCACGGATTGCGGATGGGAGAGTGGAAATTTTTCTCTCCGTGCTGGCGGAGCTTGCCTGGGAGAGAGGGAAGAGGGATCCGGAGGGAGCGTTAGACCTGCTTTCCCTCGTGCCGGAGTTTCGGGAGAGTGTCACGACGGATGAAATGCTTAGCATATTGGAGAGAATCGGAATGAGAGAGTCCATTTTGGAGCGGATGATGGAGCGGATTACCTGGAATCTGGGACAGAGGACAAGAGGACAGATTGAGACCGGGCTTGTGATGTTCTCAAGGGAGCGGGGCCTTCTGGGGCAGACCGGACCTGTGGAAGAACTGATTGGGGAGATACAGACAAAGGAAAAAGGAGGATGGCGATGAGCGGAATCTTATATGGGACAGGCGTTGGACCGGGGGAATCCGGACTTTTGACATTAAAGGCAGTGCGAATCATACAGGCAAGCGACTTGATTGTGGTACCGGTATCGGCGGAAGACTTTCGTAGGCCGTGTCTTTTGGAGGAAGAGTCTATCCATCTGAAACGGTGCAAGGCGTATCAGATTGTGCGGGAAGAAGTGCCGAAGATCCGGGAAAAACCGGTGCTTGGACTTCCGATGCCGATGAGAAAAGAAAAAGAAGCGCTAAAGAAGATCCATGATGAAGGAGCGAAGCAGGTGGAAGCCTATCTTAATCAAGGGAAGCAGATCGCCTTTCTGACGATTGGCGATCCAAGCGTTTACTCCACCTATCTGTATATTCACAGGCGGGTGCTGCGGGACGGATATGAGGCGAGGATCATTCCGGGGGTACCGTCTTTCTGTGCGGCGGCAGCGGCTTTGAACCGGGGACTTGCTGAGAACCGGGAGGAGATTCACATTTTGCCGGCCTCGTACGGAATCGAAGAGGGACTGACGCTTCCGGGGACAAAGATCCTGATGAAGGCAGGAAAAAAGATGCCGGTGATCAAGGATATGCTCCGGGAAAGTGGGGAGTGGTTTGCGATGGTGGAAAACTGCGGAATGGAGGGGGAACGGATCTATGAGAATCCAGACGATGTTCCGGACCATTCCAGTTATTATTCTTTGATTGTGATAAAGGAGGGATCCTGATGGTACATTTTGTAGGGGCAGGGCCGGGAGCAAGCGACCTGATTACGGTTCGGGGAGATCGGCTTCTAAGAGAAGCGGACGTGGTGATTTATGCCGGGTCCCTTGTAAATCCGGAGCTTTTGAAGGGATGCAGAACGGATTGCGCGGTTTATGACAGTGCCTATATGACGCTGGAGGAGGTGCTGGAAGTGATCCGGGATGCAGAACGTCGGGGAGAGATGACAGTCCGGCTTCATACCGGAGACCCGAGTATCTATGGAGCAATTCGGGAGCAGATGGATGCGCTGGATCGGATGGGAATCGCTTATGACGTCTGTCCGGGTGTCAGTTCTTTTTGCGGTGCTGCTGCCGCATTGAATCTGGAGTACACTTTGCCGGAAGTATCCCAGTCGGTCATTATAACCCGTATGGAGGGCAGAACAAAGGTTCCGGAAAAAGAATCGATCCGAAGCTTTGCCGCCCACCAGGCGACGATGGTACTGTTTTTAAGCACCGGGCTTTTGGAGGAACTTTCCGGGGAACTGATTGCGGGTGGTTACAAAGAGGACACCCCGGCGGCCATTGTCTATAAGGCAAGCTGGCCGGAAGAGGCGGTTTACCGATGCACTGTGGGCACACTGGCGGCAACGGCCAGGGAGAAGGGAGTCGCCCGGACGGCGCTGATCGTCGTCGGACGGGTGCTGGACACAGGAAAAGACAGCGGGTATGAGCGGTCGAGGCTTTATGCGCCGGAATTTGGTACGATGTTTCGGAATGGATCCGGGAAAGAGGGGAAATAAGATGGAACAGAAAGTCTATGTCATTGGGATCGGGCCGGGAGCCTATGAGGAGATGACGATTCGTGCCGTGAAGGCATTAAAGGAGTGCGATGTGATTATAGGCTACACGGTTTATGTGGATCTTGTGAAAGAGCATTTTCCCGGAAAGCGTTTTCTTACCACGCCTATGACTTGGGAGGTAAAGCGCTGTGAAATGGCCCTTCGGGAGGCCGAGGCCGGACAAGTGACGGCTATGATCTGCAGCGGTGACGCAGGGGTGTACGGGATGGCAGGACTCATGTACGAAATGCGTGAGCATATGGAGCTTGGCGGGGTGAAGATCACGGTGATTCCGGGGATTACTGCGGCTACTGCGGGAGCCGCGCGGCTGGGCGCGCCGCTGATTCACGATTTTGCGGTGATTTCGTTAAGCGACCTGTTGACGCCATGGGAGCAGATTGAAGAGCGTCTCCGGGATGCGGCAAAAGGAGACTTTGCCGTCTGTATTTACAATCCATCCAGCAGAAAGCGTGCGGATTATCTACGCCGTGCATGTGATATTATGCTGGAATATCGAAGCCCGGATACGGTATGCGGCTATGTGCGTCAGATCGCAAGGGAAGGAGAAGAACAGCATCTGATGACCCTTGCACAGTTAAAGGACACAACAACGGATATGTTTACAACAGTGTTTATCGGCACGTCCCGGACCAGACGGATCGGGGAGGCGATGGTGACACCGAGGGGATATCACTATGGAACGAACGATTAATCTGATCGGAATCGGAACAGATGGGGATCGCAGTCTTACTCAGGAGGCAAAGCAGTTGATCGGGGAGAGTACTGTTCTCATCGGGGCCAAGCGGATGCTGAAAAGTACGAAGAAGTATCAGAAAGAGAATGTACTCTGCTATGAGAAATACCGGCCGGAGGAGGTCTTACATATTTTGGAGACAGTACCGGACGGGAAGGTTTCTCTTCTATTCTCCGGAGATCCGGGATGTTACAGTGGAGCAGAAAAGATGACAGAAGAGCTTTGTCGGGCAGGCTGGAGGGTGAGGATCTGTCCTGGCATTGCTTCTGTGATTGCTATGGCGGCACGTTGTCAGGTTCCATGGGACAGAGCCGCTTTCGTAAGCCTTCACGGGACAGACCAGAATGTGATTCATGCGATCTCCACACATGAGCACACGTTTATTCTGCTGGGAGGAATGATGACAGCGGAAATTTTTTTGGAAAAGATGGCATGGTATGGACTCGATGATCTAAAAGCGGCGGCAGGACGGAATCTTTCCTATGAGGACGAGGTATTTTACAGCGGAGCGGTTCGGGATATGACACCGGAGATGCTTTCAGGACTGACAGTTTTATGGGTACATCATCCAGAATATGACGCCAGGGTGGGGCGTCATCTGGAGGACAGGGAATTGATTCGTGGAAGCGTGCCGATGACGAAGTCTTCCGTCCGGGCCATGGTCATTGCGGCACTTCGGCTTCAGGAAGATTCTGTCGTCTATGACATTGGGGCCGGAACCGGCAGTGTGGCAGTAGAGACTGCCATGCAAGGCGGAGGAATACGGGTTTATGCGATCGAGCGTAATCCGGAGGGCGTCCGGCTCGTTCAGGAAAATAAGAGACGGTGGAGAACGGACAATGTGACCGTAGTGGAGGGTGACGCACCGGAGGCGCTTCACGATCTTCCGGCTCCGACCCACGTGTTTATCGGTGGAAGCGGCGGCAGACTGCGGGAGATGATAGACGTCTGCCTTTCGAAATCTCCGAATGCGCGGATTGTCGTGACAGCGGTCAGCCTGGAGACGGTTCAGGAGATGGCAGGACTTCTTCAAGAGGAGCGGTGGAAGGAGACGGATGTGATACAGATACAGACGGCGTGCAGCAGAAAGTTGGGAGATTATCATATGATGATGGGGCAAAATCCGGTCTGGATGGCCGTGCTGCAAGGGGGAGGAGAGGACAGCGATGAATAATACAACGGGTCGGATTCTGATTGCCGGGACCGCAAGCGGCTGCGGCAAGACGAGCGTAGTCTGCGCGCTCCTGCGGGCCTTTCAGAAAAGAGGGCTTTCCCTTGCCGCCTGCAAATGCGGGCCGGATTACATTGACCCTCTCTTCCATGAGAGGATTCTGGGAATTCCGTCAGAAAATCTGGATCTTTTTTTCCATACACCCAAGGTACAGCGGCGGCTGTTTCAGAAGCATGGAGAAGGGAAAGATCTGGTAGTGGCAGAGGGCGTCATGGGATACTATGACGGGCTGCGTTGCTCGGATCCGGAAGGGAGTACCAGCGAGATTGCGGCGGCTCTTAATCTTCCCGTCGTCCTTGTCCTTCCTTGCCGGGGAATGGGACATTCGGTACTGCCCCTTTTGAAGGGGTATCTGGATTACGAGAGAACCAGGCAGGTCCGGGCGGTGGTCTTCAATGGGATGACCGGGCGGACATATAGGCAGCTTGCCCCGGTGGCAGAAGCATGGCTTGCAAAAGAAGGATATGACGTCCGGCTGGCAGGGTATTTTCCGATTCTTCCAAAAGCCGCTCTTCCGGGGCGGCATCTGGGACTTTTGCTTCCGGGGGAAGTAGAATCTTTGGAAAAGAAGCTGGATCTTCTGGCAGATCAGGCAGAGCAGACACTGGATCTGGATTTGCTGTATAGGATAGCAAAAGAGGGGACAGATGCAGGAGACAGAGAAGACCTTCTTATGGAAACAGGGAAGTCTGCCGGAACCGTCCGCCCGCCAGTACGGATCGCGGCGGCAAAGGACGAGGCCTTTTGCTTCTATTATAAAGACAATCTGGAACTTCTGCGGGAACTTGGGTGTGAGATCCTGTATTTTTCTCCGATTCACGACATGGCTCTTCCGGACGGGACGGAAGGGATCTTGCTGTCAGGAGGATATCCGGAGCTCTACGCAGAAGAGTTGGCAAAAAACAAAGGGATCCGTCAGGATATTTTCAAGAGTCTGGCGGCTGGGATGCCATGTCTTGCCGAGTGCGGCGGGTTTCTCTATCTGAAAGAGGAACTGGAAGCAGAGGACGGAAACTTCTACCCTATGACTGGATTTCTGGAGGGGAGAGGCTACCGGACAGAGAGCCTGGGAAGATTCGGCTATGTGACGTTGGAAGCAAAATCGGATCTTGTGTATCTGAGACAAGGGGAGACGATCCGGGGACATGAATTTCATTACTGGGACTGTACAGAGAATGGAAGCCGTTGCCGTGCGGTGAAGCCCGACGGAAAGCGAAACTGGGACTGTGTGGAGCAAAAGGAAGCGGTGTTTGCCGGGTTTCCTCATATCAGTTATGATTCCTGCCCGGACTTTGCAAAGCGGTTTGTGAAAGTTTGTCTGGAAAGGAGAAAAACGTGATATGCAAAAAGAAAACTGGAATGATGCAATCAAGGACATCACTTTGCCGGATGAGGAGGTAAGACAGGCAGCGCTTGCCAGGTGGAACCATCTTGCCAAGCCTTTGCATGGGATGGGGAAACTCGAAGAGACCATTGCAAGAATCGCCGCGATCCAGGGGACCATCCACCCGTTGATTGACAAAAAAGGAATTGTGGTTCTCTGTGCTGACAATGGGATTGTGAAAGAAGGAGTTTCCCAGACAGGAGACGAGGTGACAGCCGTCGTAGCGGGGAATTTCCTTTCCGGGCAGACGAGCGTCTGTAAGATGGCAAAAGCGGCAGGGGCGGACGTTCTGCCCTATGATATCGGAATCAGGACGGATGTGAAGGGGCTGACCCGTACTCCGTATAAGATCTCCTGCGGCACGAACAATTTTCTGCGGGAGCCGGCCATGACAAGAAAGGAGACGATCCAGGCCATCCATATCGGGATGCAGATCGTAAAGGAACGAAAACAAGAGGGATATGAAATCCTGGCTACCGGAGAGATGGGGATTGGGAATACGACTACCAGCAGTGCCGTAGCCTGTTCGCTTACCGGGGAACCGGTAGAAGTAATGACCGGGAGGGGAGCAGGACTATCGGACAAGGGACTCACCCGGAAAAAAGCCGTGATCCGAGAAGGACTTGATAAGTGGCGGCCGGATCCGTCCGATGTGGTGGACGTCCTTTCCAAGGTAGGAGGACTTGACCTGGCGGGTCTTGCCGGCGTGTTCTTAGGATGCGCCAAATATCAGATCCCGGCAGTACTGGACGGCTTTATTACTTCGGTGGCGGCTCTTGCGGCGGCGAGGATTCATCCGGCAGTACGGAACTATCTATTTGCTTCTCACTGCTCCAAGGAACCCGCTCACGCAAGGATTCTTAAGGAGCTTGGCATGGAAGCGCCGCTGTGTCTTGAGATGGCCCTTGGGGAAGGAACGGGCGCCTGCGCGCTCTTTCCGCTTCTTGATATGGCGATGGCCGTCTATGAGGAGATGAGCTCTTTTGACGATATTCAGATTGCACAGTATGAGGAGTTTACGACATGAGATGGATTCATTCTTTAGGGATCGCGTTTTCCATGTATTCTAAAATCCCGGTCCCGAAAGTGCGCTGGACAAATGAGGCGATGCAGTACACATTCTGCTTCTTCCCACTGGTGGGAGTGGCAGAGGGCGCGCTTTTGTGGGGGATGGGCATGGTTCTGTATGGTTTGCGGGACAGGAACAGACTTCCGGCTATATTCGTGGCTATCGTCCTTACGATTCTGCCTCTTCTTGTGACAGGGGGGATCCATATGGATGGCTTCCTGGATACGACGGATGCCAGACGTTCCTACCAAGAGCCGGAGAAAAAGCTTGCCATCTTGAAAGACCCGCACACCGGGGCGTTTGCCTTGATCGGTCTTGGCGTCTACCTTTTGTGGAGCGTAGCTGTCTGGTCTGTGGCAGATCGGGCCGTGCTTCCGGGGATGGCCTGCGCCTTTGTCCTTTCCAGGACACTAAGCGGTCTTTCGGTGACGCTTTGCAAAGGAGCAAAAAAGGACGGACTGTCGGCGGCTTTTCACAAATCCGCCAGGGAACGGCCAGTATGCGTTTCCACCGTATGCTATTTTGTCGGGTGTGCGGGTGTCTTATGTTTGACATCGGGTGTGCTGATACTTGCGTTGCTTACCCTGACTTTGGCGGTCGTTTTTGGTTGGTATCTGTGGATGGCTGACAGAGAATTCGGAGGAATTACAGGGGATCTGGCAGGCTATTTTCTCCAGGTCTTTGAGCTGGCGGCTCTTACGGTGCTGACAGCGGCATACTGGTTCCCGGCATGTTAGATGGGAACCGGAAACAAATAGGATACATGAAACGAAAGGGAAAAAACAGATGGAGATACTGATGTTCCGGCATTTTGCGACAGCCGGGAACCTGGAAAAACGCTATATTGGAACAACAGACGAGCCGATCCTTCCGGTGAGCAGTGTTTCCGGTGTGCCGGAAGTTGAGATTGTTCTGACAAGTCCGCTCTTACGGTGCCGGGAAACGGCAGGACTTCTTTACCCGAGATTGGATCCGGTTCTTATCGAGGGATTCCGGGAGTGTGATTTCGGAGCCTTTGAGGGAAAGAATTACAGGGAACTGACCGGGGATCAGGACTACCAGGCGTGGATCGATTCCGGCGGCATCCTCCCGTTTCCCGGCGGGGAATCCATGGCTTCTTTTACCGCACGGACAAAGGAGGCCTTTCAAAGAGCGGTGGAAGATCTGATGGCAGGAGAAATCCGGCGGGCGGCAATGATTGCTCATGGAGGGACGCTGATGGCGATTCTCTCCTCATGCGGCATCCCGAAACAAGAATATTACGAGTGGAATTGTGGAAACGGATGTGGATATCGGGTCCGTATCGAGGAAGACTTGTGGAAAACAGGGAAGAAAGAGTGTAAGGTGGAAGAACAGCTATGTGTATTTTAACGGCCTGTACGGCAGGATTTCTTTTGGATCAGCTTTTGGGAGATCCGGCGTGGATCTATCATCCGATCCGGATGATTGGCTATCTGATCTCCTGGCTCGAGAAAAAACTGTATCGGGAGGGCGGTTCTGCCAGGACGCTTAGAAGAAGAGGAACGATGCTCTGGGTTCTAACGGTGGGGATTTCCACCACTGTTCCGTGCCTGCTTTTGTTTGTGGCGTCCCGCATCCATCCGGTTTCCGCCTGGATGCTTGAGACATTCTGGTGCTGGCAGCTTCTGGCAGCCCGTTCCTTAAAAGCAGAGAGCTTGAAAGTACAAGAAGCCCTTACTTACGGTACTCTGGACGACGGCAGGAGAGCCGTCTCCATGATCGTCGGTAGAGATACCGGACATCTGACGGAAGAGGGAGTGGTGAAAGCTGCCATAGAGACGGTGGCGGAAAATACGTCGGACGGCGTGATTGCGCCTCTCTTTTATCTGATGATCGGGGGAGCGGGCCTGGGATTTTTCTACAAGGCGGTCAACACGATGGACTCTATGATCGGATACCGCAATGACCGGTATCTGGACTTTGGGCGGACGGCGGCCAGAATGGACGACCTGTGCAACCTGATACCAGCACGGATTTCCGCGATTCTGATGATGGGGGCGACCGGAATTCTGGGAATGAGCGACCGGGCGCATTATAGTTTGCAAAATGCCTGGAGGATTTACCGGCGGGACCGACACAATCACAAGAGTCCGAATGCGGCTCAGACCGAGGCTGTCTGTGCGGGAGCGCTGATGGTACGGCTTGCCGGAAATGCATGGTATTTTGGGAAGCTGTATGAGAAACCGTCCATTGGGGACGCCATACGAAGTGTAGAACGGGAGGATATTCAAAGGGCGTGCCACCTTTTGATGGGAACGTCATGGCTTGGCCTGCTCTTCTTTGGGCTGGCGAGGTTGTTGTTCCTATGGTAAGGCAAAAAGAAAGCGAGGTGAACGACATGCAGGATCATGGCGGCGATATCTATACAAACGACGGATTGTTTGATTTTTCTGCAAATATCAATCCTCTGGGGCCGGGAGAAAAGGTTATGAAGGCATTGCAGGAAAGCATTTTGAAAGTGACGGCCTATCCGGATCCTCTTTGCAGAAAACTGCGGGAGTCGGCGGCAAAACGGGAGTCAGTTCCTCCTGACTATATTGTCTGTGGAAACGGGGCGGCGGATCTGATTTATACGCTGGTACTTGCGGAAAAACCAAAGCAGGCGCTTCTGTGTACTCCCTCTTTTTCGGAATATGAGAAAGCGCTGCGTACAGTCGGCTGTAAGATTCGTTTCCATAAAAAGCGGGAGGAGGATCATTTCACACTGACGTCCCGGTATCTGGAGGAACTGACCGGGGATCTGGATCTGGTGTTTTTGTGTTCCCCGGACAATCCGACGGGACAGTGCATCGATGAGATATTGCTTCGGGAGATTATAGAACGATGCGAGAAGAATGGGATCCGGCTTGTACTGGATGAGTGCTTTTTCGATTTTACAGAGGATGCCCCTTGGATTCACCATGAGTTTTTTGTGAAAGATCACCGGATGCTCTTTTTACTGCGGGCCTTTACAAAGATGTTTTCCATTCCGGGAGTCCGCAGCGGATATGGCGTCTGTTCGGATACCGCATTGTTAGATCGGATGAAAGAAGCAAGGCAGCCGTGGCCGGTGTCCATCCCGGCACAGGAGGCGGGAGTGGCGGCGCTTAAAGACGACCTGCTTCCGGCGGCCACAAGGCTTTTGATTGCGGAAGAGCGAAGACACCTCATGGAAGAATTCGGCCGACTGGGGATTCGTTACTATCCGGCTGATGCCAATTACTTTTTATTTTACAGTGAGATCGATTGGTACGAGGAGATGAAGCAGGAAGGATTTCTCATAAGGGACTGCTGTAATTACCGAGGACTTGGAAAAGGATATTACCGCATCGCGGTCAAAGGAAGAGAAGACAACGAGAGGCTGCTTGCAGCATTTCGCAGGATTCTGAAACGATATAAAGGAGAAGGAACATGGCAAAGCCGATTATGATACAGGGAACCATGTCGAATGCCGGAAAGAGTGTGCTGGCGGCAGGTCTTTGCAGGATTTTCAAGGAAGACGGGTACCGGGTGGCGCCGTTTAAATCTCAGAACATGGCGCTGAATTCTTTTATTACAGAGGATGGTCTGGAAATGGGACGCGCCCAGGTCATGCAGGCAGAGGCGGCGGGGATTGCTCCGTGTGTGGAGATGAATCCGATTCTGTTAAAGCCTGCCAGCGATATGGGGTCCCAGGTGATTGTGAATGGAAAAGTCCGGGGCATGATGCCTGCCAGGGAGTATTACCGGTATAAGAAAGCATTGATTCCGGATATTCTGAAAGCTTATGAGACGCTCTCGGACCGGCACGATATTGTGGTGATCGAGGGAGCGGGAAGTCCTGCGGAAATCAATCTGAAACAGGACGATATCGTCAATATGGGACTGGCGCAGATGGTAAAGGCACCGGTTCTTCTGGTGGGGGACATTGACCGGGGCGGTGTGTTCGCACAGCTTGTCGGGACCCTGGCGCTTCTGGAAGAACAGGAGCGGGAGATGGTCAAAGGATTTGTCATCAATAAATTCCGGGGAGATGTGGAGATCTTAAAGCCGGGACTTTCGGTATTGGAGGAACGGACCGGAAAACAGGTGCGGGGTGTGATCCCATATGTAACGTTGGATCTGGATGACGAGGACAGTTTAAGCGAGAGGCTTGAGAATACAAAAGGGAAGGGAAGGGTTGACATTGCTGCCATCCATCTTCCGAGGATTTCCAATTTCACCGATCTGAACGTCCTTTCCTGCTACGAGGACATCTCGGTGCGTTATGTCCGGAGTCTTTCCCAGTTTGGAGAGCCGGATCTGATCGTACTGCCGGGGACAAAAAATACGCTGGAAGACCTGAAATGGCTGAAAGAAAGCGGTCTGGCGGCAAAGATCCAAAGAGCGGCAGGTCGTGGAGTTCCGGTCATCGGTATCTGCGGGGGATACCAGATGCTGGGAGATATCCTCGTTGATCCTGCGGGATCGGAGGCAGGAGACGGTATTCCCCGAACAATGGAAGGGCTTGGCTTACTTCCGGTACGGACGATGTTTACCGGACGGAAGCGAAGGACAAGGGCTGAGGGAACGATCACATGCAAAGAGGGATTCTGGGCGGACCTTGAGGGCTGTACGCTGGAAGGATATGAAATCCATATGGGAGAGACTACTTTGACGGGCGGAGAGGCATTTACGAAGATTTCTACCTTGCAGGAGGAAGGCTGCCGTCTGGAAGGATGTGCGTACGGTTCGGTGTGCGGCACTTATGTTCACGGATTCTTTGATTCGGGTGACGTCTCTGGAATGATCACCCGCCGTTTATTGGAACGGAAAGGATATCGTCAGGGGGAGTGCAGGCCTCTGGATCTTAGAGCTTACAAAGAGGAACAGTACACAAAGCTTGCAAAGGTGATCCGGGAGAATCTCGATATAGGAGCGGTCTACCGGATTCTGGAAGAAGGAGTATAACAAGATGAGTATGGAATTGGAACAGGTTCTGCCGGGAGAGATCGAGCGCAGGAGCTTTGAGATCATCACGGAAGAGCTGAAGGGAAGAAGATTTGACGTAGGACAGGAGGACATTATCAAGCGGGTGATCCACACAACGGCGGATTTTGAATATGCAGATACTATGACCTTCTCACCGGATGCGGTGAAGTGTGCGCTTGAGGCGCTTCGAGACGGTGGAAATACAGTCATTGTGACGGACACCAATATGACAAAGGCTGGGATTCACCGGACGTCCCTGGAAAAACTGGGAGTGGAAGTACACTGCTACATGGCAGATCCAGACGTGGCGAAAACGGCAAAGGAACAAGGGCTTACAAGGGCATATGCAAGTATGGAAAAGGCGGCTCGTATGGCAAAGGAGACTGGAAAACAAGTGATCTTTTCCGTGGGGAACGCACCGACGGCGCTGATAGCTATTGAAACACTCATGCAAAAGGGAGAAATTTACCCGGCCCTTGTGATCGGCGTCCCGGTCGGGTTTGTCAATGTCGTTGAGGCAAAAGAACGGATTATGGCCGCAAAGGTTCCGTATATTGTAGCAAAAGGGAGAAAAGGAGGAAGTACGGTTGCGGCGGCGATCCTGAATGCATTATTATACAAGATAGATAACGAGCGATAAAAGAAGGATAAATATATGAAGACACACATAAAGATCGGCAGCAGGGAAAGCGCGCTTGCGGTAAGACAGGCGGAAATTGTAAAAGAAATTCTGGAGAAGAAAGCTCCGGGACTGACGGTGGAGATCATAACAATGAAAACAACAGGAGATCGAATTCTCCATAAGAGTCTGGAAAAAATCGGAGGAAAAGGTCTCTTCGTAAAGGAACTGGACCGGGCGCTTCTGGATGGGACGATCGATCTGGCGGTCCACAGCCTGAAAGATATGCCCATGGAGATTCCAAGAGATCTTCCGGTAGTAGCATATACAAAACGGGAGGATCCAAGGGACGCTCTGATCCTGAAAGCGGGAAAAATCAGCTTAAAGCAGGGAGGCGTGATCGGCTCCTCCAGCAGAAGAAGGTCCTTGCAGGCGGCAAAGCTGTATCCTCGCTGTGTGTTTAAAAATATTCGGGGCAATGTCCAGACCCGGCTGTTTAAGTTGGAGCACGAAGACTATGACGCCACGATACTGGCACTTGCAGGACTGAAGAGACTTGGCATGGAAGGCTGCGTTTCCCGGATCTTTTCCGTGGATGAGATGATCCCGTCCGCAGGCCAGGGGATTCTGGCTGTCCAGGGGCGAAAGGGGGAGAAGATTCCGGGGGTTGAGGCATTGGATGATGATAAGAGCCGGATAGCGGCAAAAGCGGAGCGAGGATTTGTCCGTTACCTGGATGGAGGATGCACATCCCCGGTGGCGGCGTATGCTGAGATTGCCGGGAGAGAGGTTCGGATCCGGGGGCTTTATTATCACGAGGAGTCGGGGCAGTTTACGGCGGGCACGATCTCGGGAGAGGCACACCAGGGAGAAGTGCTGGCAAAACGGCTAGCGAAAAGCTTGAAAGGGAGATTTTAGCAGATGAAAAAGGAAAAAAAGGGGAAAGTATGGATTGCCGGGGCCGGACCGGGGGATGCGGGACTTCTCACGGTACGGACAGCTCATCTGATGCGGCAGGCGGATGTAATCGTCTATGATGCCTTGATCAGTGCGGAGATTTTAAGCCTGATTCCGCCGGATACCAGGACCATCTATGTGGGGAAGCGGTCGGACCATCATCTTGTTCCTCAGGAAGAGATTAACCAGATTCTCGTTCGGGAGGCCGAGCTGGGTAATCATGTGCTGCGGCTCAAAGGCGGTGATCCCTTTGTATTTGGCAGGGGCGGCGAGGAGGCTCAGATGCTTAGAAATGCCGGTATTGACTTTGAGATTGTGCCGGGTGTGACTTCCGGTGTGGCAGTTCCGGCCTATGCGGGAATTCCTGTTACCCACCGGGACTATACGTCCTCCTTTCATGTCATCACGGGACATACCAGAAAGGGAGGCTTAACCCGAATCGATTATAAAGCGCTGGTAAGGCTCGGAGGAACCCTGATTTTTCTGATGGGTGTGACGGCGCTTCCTGAGATCTGCACGAAACTAAGAGAGGCCGGGATGCCGGGGGAGACGCCGGCGGCGGTGATCCAGGACGGAACCCTCGCCTGTCAGAAGAGCGTACGGTCAGATCTGATCCATCTTCCGGAGCATGTCCTGGAGGAGAAAATCAAAGCGCCGGCCATCATTGTAGTAGGTCAGGTCTGTGCCCTGGGGGATGAATGTTCCTGGATGAAAAAGCGTCCCCTTGGAGGCAGGCAGATTCTGGTGACACGCCCGGAAGAACGAAACAGGAGTTTTGCCGAAAGTCTTCGTAGTCTGGGAGCTCAGGTCATCGGCCTCCCGGCCATCCGGACAAAGGAACTGAAAAAGGAAGAAGACCGGGAGCGGATTCGTAAGGCAATCTCCCGGATCAGTAAACGGGCCGAGGCGGGAACAGCGTGGATTGTCTTTACAAGTGCTGCCGGCGTGGACGTATTTTTTTCTTTTCTGAAAACAGAACGGATCGATGTGCGGAGTCTCTGGAGGGCCAGATTTGCTGTGATCGGTACAGGAACCGGGAAAGCATTGGAGAGAAAAGGGATTCTGCCGGATCTGATACCGGATGTTTACGAGGCAGGGGAGCTTGGGAATACGCTGGCAAAAAAGGTGACGAGAGGGGATCTGGTGGCGGCATTTCGGGCAAGGGAAGCATCAGAAGAGCTGTTTCCACCGATACGTGAACAGGGGGCGGACTGTCTGGATATTCCTGTCTACGAGACGTTCGCTGGAGTGACACCTGCATGGGTGGAAAGAATTCTGGCACAGTTTGAAGAGGGAAAGATCGACGCGGTGACATTTACAAGCGCGTCCACGGTGCGGGGATTTGTGAACATGATGGATGGACGGATGAATCTGAAGCGTGTCCGGGCACTCTGTATTGGGCGAAAGACCGAAGAGGAAGCCCGGAGTTTTGGAATGTGGACCATCACATCTCAGGAAGCTACCGTGGAGAGTATGATCGAAACGCTTCTCGAGGCGGAAACAATATAAAAAGTTCTAACGTGCAACATTCAGAAACGTATCTGGATGTTGCCTTTTTTTATTTCTAAGAGCGGTTCGGCTCAAAATCAAACGTTTATTGTGTAAAAAGGTTACATTGGAAGAGAAAATTAACTAGTAAAATAGAAAATAATTTACTGCAAAAAAGATGTGCAATTAATAAAAAACAGAGAAACTATTATATATAATGCACAAAAAAAGATAGGTAAAAATGTAAATAATAGAGAAAATAAGCGGGGGGGGATAAAAAGATATTTACTTTACTAAGTAAAAATAGTAAAATGAAACTACCTAAAAGAAGTGAAAGGGAGGAAACAACATGAAAAGAAAACTTGCAGTCGTTTGCATCATGGCTCTGTCTGCTACAGCGATCCTTTCCGGATGCGGCGGAAGCGATAAGTCCAGTGACGGAAAGACAAAGATCCGCTTTGCGACATGGGATGTAGCAGAAGACGTGGACAAACAGCAGGAACTTGTGGACAAGTTCAACGAGGAGCATGATGACATCGAAGTGACACTGGAAGCGTATGGGAGTGACTTTGATACGAAAATCAGTGCCGGAATGGGATCCGGGGATACTCCGGATGTGATGTATATGTGGAACTATCCATCTTACTATGATGGGCTGGAGCCGCTCGATGAGTATATTTCCAAAGAGGGGGATGAGTACAAATCCAACTTCTATGATACGCTCTGGGATTACAACACAATGGACGGCAGTATTTATGGTATTCCGGTAGGTTTCACGACACATTGTCTCTTCTATAACAAAGACATCTTTGATGAAGCGGGTATTGACTACCCGACGGCGGACTGGACATGGGACGATCTCCAGAAAGCGGCAAAGACAATCTCTGAGAAGACAGACGCGAAAGGATTTTCGTTCCAGATGAAACCGGATCCATACGATTTTGAAATGTATCTGTGGAGCAATGGCAGTGCGTACTGTTCAGAGGACGGAAAGATGGACGGGAACCTCAATTCTGACAAATCCAAAGAAGTTTTTGAGATGTTCCAGAAGATGGAAAAAGACGAGTACGCGACAGCCACGGAAAAAGATGGTACAGATGAATTCCGTGCCGGCAATACAGGAATGTATGTGTATGGTTCCTGGGCGATCGATACACTGAATGAGGACGGAGTGAATTATGGTGTGACAACAATTCCGGCATTTGCAGACGCGGGACAGGATTCTGTCAGCATCTTAAGCTCTTCCGGACTTTCTATGTCCAAAGACAGCAAGCACAAAGACGCCGCATGGGAATTCATTAAATACTGGACCAACGAAGAGTGTAATAAAGCAAGAATCGGAACGGAACTTCCGGTACTCAACAGTGTGGTAGAATCAGAAGGCATCATGGATCAGGAAGAATATGCGCCGTTTTACACTATGCTGGAGCAGAGTAAGGGACATACACCGGCAAGTTTCCTTATGGACAGTTGGTCCGAGGTTTCCGAAAACCTGTCCTTAACGTTTGAACAGATTTTCAATCCGAGTTCCTTACAAGATGCAGGGAAAGCTCTTGACGGAGCAGTAAAATAAGGTGATACATCAGCAGGGAGGAGATACTTCCTCCCTGAATTTAGGAGAGATTTCATATGAAAAAAAAGAAGTTTTTTAAAACAGCGACTCCTTATTTCTTTATCCTGCCATGGATTGTCGGGTTCCTTGTGTTTACGTTGGGACCATTGATCTTATCCCTGATTATGAGTTTTTTTGATTGGCCGTTGACAGGAGAGAAAATGTTTGTCGGTCTTGGGAACTACATGGAAATGTTCACGAAAGACGACCAGGTTCTGAAATCTTTGGGGATCAGTTTACGGTATGCCGCAATCTTTGTGCCGCTGAATCTGATCATGGCGCTGTTCCTGGCGATGCTGATTACTCAGCCGCTTCGTGGCGTCAAAGTCTATCGTACGATTTTCTATATTCCGGCTGTTATCTCCGGTGTAGCAGTGTCCATTATCTGGAGCTGGATTCTCAACAGTGATTACGGAGTTTTAAACTATCTGTTGTCTTTGATCGGAATCGAAGGGCCGGACTGGCTGGTAGATCCGGCGTGGGCGTTGTTTGCCGTGATCCTTGCCAGTGCGTTTGGCGTCGGAACGATGATGTTGATTTTCTACACGGACATGAAAAATATTTCTACTGAGATTTACGAGGCCGCGTCTCTGGATGGGGCGGGTCCTGCAAGAAAGTTTTTCAGTATCACGCTGCCCATGATCACACCGACCTTGTTGTTCAACCTGATTACATCCATCATCAGCTCGTTCCAGCAGGTAACGCTCGTGATGCTGCTGACCGGAGGCGGACCATTGCAGTCTACCTATTTCTACGGTCTGATGACATACAACAATGCGTTCAAACATCACAAGATGGGATATGCCAGCGCCAATGCGTGGGTTATGTTCATTATTATCCTGCTTCTGACAGCCCTGGTATTCAAGTCTTCCTCCGCATGGGTGTTCTATGAATCCGAAGTAAAGGCGGACAACAAAAAGAAGAAAAAGGGAGGTAAATCAGTATGAAGATGTCAAAAAAATCAAAAGTGATTCTTTATATCCTTTTGACCATCGTAGCCGTTTACTTCCTGGCGCCATTTGTCTACATGCTGCTTACGACCTTTAAGACAGAAGGAGAGGCCATCGCGTATCCTCCAAGTCTTTTTCCAAAAGAGTGGCATTTTGAAAATTACGCTGAGGCATGGAGCTCACAGCCGTTCGGAACCTATTTTCTGAACTCAGTTCTTGTAACGGTGCTGACGACGGCAGGAACGATTTTATCCAGTTCCCTTGTAGCTTATGGATTCGCACGGTTCAGATTCAGGGGCAAAAACATTTTATTTATGATCCTTCTTGCGACAATGATGATTCCGTGGGATGTTACTATGATCCCGCAGTACATGGAATTCAATCTCTTCGGATGGATCAACACCCTGCTGCCACTGATTGTTCCGACCTGGTTCGGATCGGCCTATTATGTATTCCTGATGAGACAGTTCCTCATGGGAATACCAAAAGACTATGAAGAAGCGGCGCGCCTGGACGGCGCGAACGCGTTCCAGATTTACTGGAAGATTTTCATGCCGATCCTGAAGCCATGCTTGATTATGGTGGGGGTACTCAACATGCTGACCGTATGGAATGACTACCTTGGACCATTGATTTTCCTGCAGGACAGAACCAAGTACACACTGGCGCTTGGTCTTGCATCCTTCAAGGGCGTACACACAACGGCGATTATTCCGATGCTGTGTATTACGGTGGTTATGATTATTCCGCCGATTCTCGTTTTTATTTTTGCACAGAGATATATCGTGGAAGGAACAAGTGGTTCCATCAAATAGTAGTTTCATAACAAAAAAGCAGTCAGATAGATACGCTTGCCAAGGCAGGCGTTCTGTCTGGCTGTCTTGGCATATTATAACAGACAAGGAGTAGAAACAGATGACACAGAGAAGAAAGAAAAGATGGGAGAATCAGGAGCTGACGGCGATCGGAAGAAGAGAGGCGAGGACGGCTTTCTACGAAGATTCTTTCTCCAGGATCAGCCTGAATGGAAAATGGCAGTTTCTGTATCTGGACGCGCCGGAACTTTCTCCGGCAGGATTTGAAGCCCCGGGGGCAAAAGAGGGATGGGATACCATCGATGTTCCTTCCGTATGGCAGCTTCGGGGATACGGGCAGATGCATTATACAGATGTATTGTATTTGTTCCCTGTGAATCCACCTTATGTTCCGACAGAGAATCCGACGGGTATCTATAAAAAAAGTATCTGTCTTGATCAGGAGTGGCTCAAAAATGATACGATTCTGAAATTCCACGGCGTGGACAGTGCCTTTGATGTATGGGTCAACGGAGAACATGCAGGCTACGGGAAAATCAGCCGTCTGCCTTCGGAATTTGATATCACTTCCTATGTAAAAGAAGGAGAAAATAACATCACTGTGCGGGTATACCGCTGGTCGGACGGTACCTACCTCGAGGATCAGGATATGTGGTGGATGTCGGGCATTTACCGGGATGTGGAGCTTATAAACGAGCCAAAGCAGGCTGTTTTGGACTGCCAGGTGGGAGCATCTTTGGACGACGATATGGAGACAGGGGTTTTTTCCGTGGATCTCACTTTCAAGCAGAGTGAGGCCAGAGGAAGCTGGATGCTTTCTTATGAGGGGGAGGAAGTAAAGACCGGAACCTTTGAGACCAAAGAGGGAACAGTACATGTGCAGGAAAAGCTTCCGAACGTCCACAGATGGACGGCGGAGACACCGCATCTTTACGATCTTCTTGTGACGCTTGGGGACGATACGATACGGGTACGGCCTGGATTTCGCCGGATTGAGATCCGGGATCAGCAGTTTCTCGTAAACGGTCAGGCAATCCTTTTAAACGGTGCCAATCATCACGACTATGACCCGGAAGAAGGACGGACTGTCAGCTACGAGAAAGTGAAGGAAGATCTGCTTCTGATGAAGCAGCATAATATCAATGCAGTGCGCTGTTCTCATTATCCGGCAAACGAGTACTTCTATGATCTGTGTGACGAGTACGGCCTTTATGTGATCGATGAGGCTGATCTGGAATGTCATGGATTTGAATGGACAGGAAATTATAAATGGATTTCCGACGACCCGTCCTGGAAACATGCCTATGTGGAGCGGAGTATTCGCATGGTGAAACGAGACCGGAACCATCCTTGCATCATCATGTGGTCCATGGGAAATGAGTCAAGTTTTGGCTGTAATTTCCGTAGTACGGCAGAAGAGATCCGGAAGCTGGATCCGACGCGGCTGATTCACTACGAAGGGGATTTCGAGGCGGAAGTGACAGATGTATACTCCACCATGTATACGAGGATCAAGGGAATGAAACAGATCGGCGAATCCGAGATGAAAGGGAACAAGCCTCATGTGCTGTGTGAGTATGGCCATGCCATGGGAAACGGACCGGGAGGACTGAAAGCCTACCAGAACCTGTTCCGTAAATATAAACGTCTTCAGGGAGGTTTTATCTGGGAGTGGTACGATCACGGAATCCGTGCGGAAAAAGACGGAGAGACATATTATAACTACGGCGGATGCTATGGGGATTTTCCTACCAATGGAAACTTCTGTATTGACGGCGTGCTGATGCCGGACAGAACGCCGTCCCCGGCGCTTCTGGAATATAAGCAGGTCATTGCTCCGGTAGAAATCACCAAGGTGGCGGGAAGCCGGACGAAGATTGAGATTAAGAATCATTATGATTTCTTATCTTTAGACCAGGTGGTGCTTTGCTGGTCGCTGGAGGAGAACGGAAAAGCAATCCAGGAAGGAAACATCGAGACGTTATCCGCTCTTCCGCACGAGGCGGAGCAGGTGGAAATCCCACTGACTGTCTTTGCGGTGAAGAAAAATACGGACTACTATCTGCGGATCCGCGTCTGTCAGAAATATGAGACAAACTATGCGCCGGCGGGACACGAGATTGCCATGAAGCAGTTTGATCTTGGGATCCGACAGGATGAACTGGAAGTAAGAATACCGCAGGAGGAGCTGGAGGTCACAGAAGAGAATGGAATCCTGACTGTAAAGAATCCGCGTATCTGTGCGAAATTCCACACAGTATTCGGGAATCTGGTTTCCCTGGAACGGGATGGAAAGATGTATCTAACCCAAGGACCGGTGATGAACCTGTACCGGGCGACGATTGACAACGATATGTACAAAAAGGACGATTGGATGAACAAGTATTTTATCCAGAAAGGCAGCGAACAGACGGAAAGCTTCTCCTGGAAGAAAAAGGGCGGTGCGGCTGTGATAACGATGGAAAAGTATTTTGGATGTCTCAATCAGTCCTGGGGATTTCATTGTACTTATGTATACACCGTCTATTCAGGAGGTCAGGTAAAGGTGCAGCTTACCGGAAAGACGATCCAGAACGGAAAGGAAGAGCCGGAGTTCCTGCCTCGGATCGGTGTGGTGATGAAAGCGGCAGGATCTTTACAGAAGACAGCGTGGTATGGCCTGGGACCGCAGGAAAATTACCCGGACAGCAAGGAGGCTGTCTCCATGGGCGTTTATGAGAGCACGGTGGACGGCATGGGAACAAACTATGTCTTTCCACAGGAAAACGGACACAGGGAGCAGGTGAAGTGGTTTGCCATTTCCGACGGAGATCAGGCGCTCCTTTGCCGGATGCCTGAGGGGCTTGGGATGAATCTTGCCAACTATACGGACGAGAGCCTGGAGAAAGCACGTCATCCGCATGAAATCGAACGAAGCGGTGACGTCATCATTCATCTTGACTATCAACATTCTGGACTTGGGAGCAATAGCTGCGGAGAGGAACAGCTCCCGGAATATAAGGTAAAACGTCAGGATTTTTCTATGACCTTTACCTTAGAAATCACAAAAGCCTGTCAGGCCGCGGAAGAAACAACGAGACAATATCTGGATTAGAAAAGGGGAAAACAACGATGATCAGAGACCGATTTTCAGAGAACATCAAAAAAGACATGAGCACAGAGGAATGGCTGATTTGTCAGGATACATACGACCCGCAGGAGAATCTGAAAAATGAGAGCCTGTTTGCCCTGTCAAACGGGTATCTTGGGATCCGCGGAAGCTTCGAGGAGGGGACGCGCGTCACCCTCCCGTACCTCTACGTCAACGGTGTATTTGACAAATCCGAGACATTTATGAGAGAGCTTGCCGCCCTGCCGAACTGGCTTGGCGTCCGTCTCTATGTGGAAAAGGAGCTGATCGGTATTGAAAACTGCGAGATTCTGGAGTTTTCCAGAGTCCTCGATATGAAGCATGCCGTACTGTACAAGCAATATGTGCTGAAAGATAAGAAGGGCCGTGTTACCAAAGTGGAGGGGCGGCGTTTTGTCAGCCGTCACAATGTACACCGGATGGCAATCGAGCTGTTTGTGACTCCGGTAAACTACGACGGCATCATTGAGGCGGAAAACATCATCGACGGAACGATCGTCAATTTCTATGACGCGCCACGGTTTAAAGTAAAACATATGTATCTTACCGCCAACGAAACGCTCGGAGAACACGGCATCTATATAGAATCTGCTACGAGAGACCGTCATCTCCATGTGGGGACCGGATGCGTGCTGGAAGCTTACAAAGACGGCAGACCCGTGATGAGAAACCGCATGTTCCATGCCTTTGGGGAGCAGGCAGTGGAATTTGGAGATGTTCCAGTGACAGAAGGGGAGACAGTGCGTCTGGTAAAATACGTCTCCATGTACACGGAGAGGGAATGTCCGGCATATGCTCTCCATACGACGATCAAAGAGGAGGTCGACCACTTTATGGAGGACGGTCTGGAAACAGAACTTCGTTTCCATGAGAACGTATATGACGCAATGTGGGAAGAAGCGGACGTCTGCTTTGAAGGCGATCCGGAGCTGAACCGGGCGGTGCGTTTTAATATTTTTCACCTGATGAGTACAGGAAACGAGACGGACGACCGGGTGAGCGTAGGAGCAAAGCTTCTGACCGGAGAAGAATACGGCGGACATGCGTTCTGGGATATTGAGCTGTTTATGCTCCCGTTCTTTTCTTATGTGTTCCCGAAGATGGCACAGAATATGGAGAATTACCGCTATTATCTTCTGGATGCGGCAAGAGAGAACGCAAAGAAAAACGGTTATAAGGGCGCGCAGTATCCATGGGAGTCCGCGGACGATGGGACAGAGCAGTGTCCGGACTGGACCATTGAGCCGGACGGCACCTGCTACCGCTGCTATGTGGCAATGTACGAGCACCATGTGACGGCGGATGTGGCCTATGGAATCTATGACTATGTACGCATTACAAAGGATCTGGACTTCCTCTACGGAAGAGGAGCGGAAGTTCTCACGGAGACAGCCAGATTTTGGGCGAGCCGCTGTGAATATGTGACGGAAAAAGACCGCTATGAGATCAATCAGGTGACAGGTCCGGATGAGTGGCATGAGCCGGTGAACAACAACCTGTACACAAATTATTTTGCAAGATGGAACCTGCGCTATGTGATGTCCCTGATCCGGACGATGAAAGAAGAGCGCCCGGACGACTACGAAGCGCTGATGAAAAAGACCGGACTGAAAGAGGAAGAGCTGGAATTCTGGAACACCGTACAGAGCAAGATCTATCTTCCGAGAAAAGAGGGTACCAACCTGCTGGAGCAGTTTGAAGGATATTTCCAGTTAAAGGATGTGGTGATCGACCAGTATGATGAAAACGACTGGCCGATCCGTCCGGAGGCATTAAAGACCTGTAAAGCCAGGGAGACCCAGATTTTGAAACAGCCGGATGTTGTGCTTTTACTTCACCTGCTGGGAGAAGAATTTGAGCCGGAATTGATGAAAGAAAATTATGATTACTATGAGAAGCGTACTCTCCATGGATCGTCATTAAGTCCAAGTATTTATTCGGTCATGGGACTGAAAGTAGGGGACGATTCTAAGGCGTACCGATATCTGAAACGTGCCGCACTGATCGACCTTCTGAATTTGCAGAAGAACACAAGAGAGGGAATCCACGCAGCCAATGCAGGAGGCGTATGGCAGACGATCGTCTTCGGATTCGCGGGCGTATCGATTGGAAAAGACGGTATTTTAAACGTGAAGCCGAACATGCCAAAAGAGTGGAGCAGCCTGAAATTCCGTCTTCACTATGACAACGCGTGGCTGGAAATCCAGACAGACGGTAATAATCAGGCGGAAGTACGAAGACTTGACGGCGCTCCGGTGGGCATATGGATCAACGGTGAGAAAAAAGAGATTTAGGAGGGAACCAAGATGAAGTATCAGGCCGTGATATTTGATCTGGATGGCGTGATCTGTTCCACGGACCAGTATCATTACCAGGCATGGAAAGCAGTTGCGGATGAGCTGAACATTCCATTTGACGAGACGGTCAATCACAGACTGCGCGGCGTCAGCCGGATGGAGAGCTTTGAAATTATCCTGGAAAAATACGACGCAGAGATGAGCCGGGAGGAAAAGGTCTCCTGGACGGAAAAGAAAAACACGATTTACAAAGAGCTGTTAAAAAATATGAGAACGGCGGATCTCTCCGAAGAGGTAAAAACCACTTTGGATACGCTGAGGGCGCAGGGACTTCTGCTTGCCATCGGGTCTTCCAGTAAAAACGCAGGCTTTATTCTAAAGCAGATCGGGCTTGGAGATTACTTTGACGCAGTATCGGACGGAAACAATATTACGAAGTCCAAGCCGGATCCGGAAGTGTTCTTAAAAGCAGCAAAGTATCTGGGGAAAGAGCCAAAGGACTGTCTTGTTGTGGAGGACGCGAAGGCGGGCGTGCAGGCGGCAAAAGCCGGAGGAATGGACTGTGCTGCAGTCGGGGAAGCGGTAAAGTGCAAACTGGCAGACTATGAGTTGTCCACTTTCTCACAACTTCTGGAGGCGGTGAAAAATTCTACCAAGGGAGCGTGTACGAAAGAATGGAAACAGAATTTTTAAAGAACATCTTAAAGAGTATTTCCGTGTCCGGATATGAAGAGCCGTTGCAGAACATTGTCCGGGAGGAGATGCAAAACGTTGCGGATGAGATCCGGGAGGACGAGATGCACAATCTGGTCTGCGTCGCCAACCCGGACAGCCCGGTGCGAATTCTGCTTTCTGCCCATGCGGACGAGATCGGACTGATGATCTCCAATATTACTGAGGATGGCAGACTTCAGGTAGTGGACAGAGGAGGCGTTGTCGTTCCTACTTATCCGGGACAACAGGTGATCGTAAAGACAAAGGAGAGGGAGATACCGGGCGTTGTGGAGGCATATCGGGGACTTTTTGAGAAACAGGGGATGAGTACAAAGGATTTGAAAATTGACATCGGAGCGAAAGACCGCAAGGATGCCCTGCGCTATGTGAAGCCGGGAGATCCGGTAGTGCCGGACACCCATATCCGGACGCTCGCGAATGGGAGGATTACGTCCAGAGCGCTGGATGACCGGATTGGCGTCTACATTATTATGGAAGCATTGAAGCGGGCAAAAGAACGGGGATGTACGTCTGGTATTTATGCTGCCTCTACGACCGGAGAGGAGACGACAAAGACCGGGGCATACTGGTGTTCCGCACGGATCCGTCCAACACTTGCCATAGTAGTGGATGTGACGTACACAAGCGACTGCCTTGGCATGGACCCGGCGGAAATGGGCCAGGTGGAGCTTGGAAAAGGACCGGTGCTCTGCTACAGCCCGATCGTGGCGAAAGAACTCAATGAAAAGATGGAGCGCACGGCAAAGAAGGCGAGTATTCCGGTACAGTGGGAAGTAGCCAGCAGATTAAGCTATACTGACGCGGACAAAATTCACTTTTCCAATGAAGGCGTCCCGGTTGTGCTTGTGTCCGTGCCGCTTCGCTATATGCATATGCCGTGCGAGGTGGCGGATTTATCGGATGTGGAACATTGCATTGAGTTGATTGCCCGTTTCCTGGCATGATACGGGACAAAAGGTGAAAGCCGCTGAATCGTGAAAGTGAAAAGGACATAAAAAGGACGGTTGTGAGTAAAAAACAGATGTGTTAGAATAAATAGAAATGCATAATCAGAGGGGGATTCAAGAAATATGGCTACGATAAAAGAGATAGCTGAACTCGCTGGAGTCTCTGTCACAACCGTCTCTCGTGTTCTGAATTTTGACGATACATTGAATGTGCAGGATGAAACGAAACGTAGAGTATTTGAGGCGGCTGACAGGCTGGAGTATCAGATCAAGGATAAAAAGAGGAAGAAGAAAAAGCTGAAACTGGGACTTTTTTGTTCTTATTCACCGGAAGAAGAGCTGGAAGATACGTTCTATCTGTCTATTCGCATTGCTGTGGAGAAAAAGCTGGACAAAGAAGGGTTTAAAAAAGTGATTGTCACCTCGGAGGATACGGCGGATGATGTGGCGAAGCTGGATGGTATCATCTGTCTGGGAACATTCAGCAAAGGGATTGTGGAGAGAATCCGGGGATTTCATAAGCCGGCTGTTTTCATCGACGCGGTCGGAGACGTGGAGCTCTTTGACTCCATCGTGGTGAATTTAAAACATGCAGTCACGAAAGTGATGGATTATCTGGTGGACGCAGGCCACGAAAAGATTGCTTTTATCGGAGGACGAGACGTGGATTCCGATGGAAAAGAGATCGTGGACATGCGGATGCCGATCTATTCTCACTATTTAGAAGAGAAGAATCTTTTCCACGAAGAGTATATCCGGATCGGAGGCTTTACGCCAAAGCACGGGTATCGGATGGGGAAGGAATTACTGTCCTTAGAGGATCGGCCGACAGCCATTTTCTGCGCAAACGATTCACTGGCAATCGGCTGCTATAAGGCGGTTCAGGAGGCCATGCTCCGGGTTCCGGAAGATATCAGCGTCGTCGGGTTTAACGATATTTCTATGACAAAATATCTTGTCCCGCCGCTTACTACGGTTCATGTGCCGATGGATTTTATGGGCGAAGAAGCAGTGAACCTGCTTGCGGAGCGTATCTATACGAACCGGGAAATCAGTATGAAAGTTTCGGTACCTGCCAAACTGGTTATCAGAGAAAGTGTAAGTAGGAGAAAGGATGAAAACAATATATGAAAACACATAAAGTGAGAAATTCCCTGCTGCTGCTTCTGACAGCATTGATCTGGGGAACGGCTTTTGTGGCACAGAGCGTAGGGATGGACTATGTAGGTCCCTTTACATACAGTTGTGTCCGTTCCCTGATCGCGGGGATCATGCTGATCCCCTGTATCGCCTTTTTAAACAAGGTGAATCCGAATCAGGAGGAAAAAGAAATCTGCCGGGATGAGAGCAGGAGAAAGGCTTATCAGAAAAAGCTTCTGATCGGAGGAATTTGCTGCGGACTGGCCCTTGGTGTGGCAAGCTGTCTTCAGCAGATTGGGATTCAGCATACGACGGTAGGAAAAGCAGGATTTATTACGACCTTTTATATTATCATTGTACCGATTATCGGACTGTTCTTTAAGAAGCGGTGCGGGCTGAATGTCTGGGCGGGCGTCGTATTAGCCCTGGCAGGACTGTATTTCCTCTGCATCACGGAAGGATTTTCTATAGGATACGGCGATACAATGGTTTTTTTATGTGCGCTGGCATTTTCCATCCATATCCTTGTGATTGATCACTTCACTGAGCTGGTGGACGGGGTAAAGATGTCCTGTATCCAGTTTTTTGTGGCCGCTATTGTAAGCGGTGTGGGGATGCTCGTGATGGAACAGCCGGATATTCACAATATTCTGGCGGCATGGCTGCCGATTCTCTATGCCGGAGCTCTCTCAAGCGGTGTTGGATACACTCTCCAGATTATCGGACAAAAGGGGATGAATCCGACCATCGCGTCGCTGATTTTAAGTCTGGAGTCGGTGATTTCTGTTTTGGCAGGTATGGTGATTCTGGATGAGCAGTTAAGCAGCCGGGAGATCCTGGGGTGTGTACTCATGTTTATCGCCATTGTGCTGGCACAGCTTCCGGAGAAGAAAAAAGCGGTTTGATACAGCGGCGTGACGATTCAGCCATGACAGCTCGGATTTGTCGCAGCACAGCTTATGGCTGAACTATTCTTATAGATTTTACGTAAATTTTACATAAATTTGAAAAAATATTGACACTCCAGTTCCTTTTCCGATACAATGAAAAATAGTGCGGTATCAGAGCAAACGCTGCACGAGGAATAATATCAGGAGGAACATTACAAATGAAACCGGAATATGTCTTTATGCTGCTCGGAGGACTCGGCCTCTTTCTGTGCGGGATGCAGATGATGAGCAGCAATCTGGAGGCAGTCGCAGGGGACCGTCTAAAAGGGATTCTGGAGAAACTGACTTCCAACCGGATCCTTGGAGTACTTGTCGGAGCCGTCATCACAGCAGTCATCCAGTCGTCATCCGCTACTACCGTGATGGTGGTGGGCTTTGTTAATTCAGGACTGATGACTCTCAGACAGGCTGTGTGGATTATTATGGGAGCCAACATCGGAACGACGATTACAGGACAGCTTGTCGCCCTGGATATCGGAACCATCGCCCCACTATTCGCGTTCGCAGGGATTGCGCTTGGTATGTTTTCCAAGAAGCGCAATGTTCAGAATATCGGAAGCATCATTGCGGGACTTGGGGTACTCTTTATCGGACTTGGTATGATGAGCGACGCCATGGTGCCGATGAGGGATTCGGAAGTCTTTGTCAATGCACTGACAAGTTTTTCCAATCCGATTATCGGAATCGTAGTAGGAGCGATTTTTACAGCAGTGATTCAGTCATCGTCCGCTTCGGTTGGTATTTTGCAGGCGCTGGCTTTAAGTGGTCTGATCGATATTCACAGTGCGGTTTTCGTACTGTTCGGACAGAATATCGGGACATGTATTACTTCTCTGATTGCATCCGTGGGAATGAACCGGAATGCGAAAAGGACGACAGTGATCCATTTCATGTTCAATATGATCGGAACCGTCTTATTCGTTATCCTTTGTCTTGTGACTCCACTGACAGATGCGGTGGCAGGTCTGACACCGGCTCATCCGGCGTCACAAATTGCCAATATGCATACCTTGTTCAATGTAGTGACAACAATTATTCTGATACCATTTGGAACAGGGCTGGCGTCTCTGGCTGAGAAGATCCTTCCGGATAAAAAGGAAGAGATCAGAGTACAGCCGGACGACGACCAGTGGCTGAAGGAGATTATGAGCTCCCAACATGTACTTGGATCTTCCGCGATCGCAATCAGCAGTCTGATGGAGAATGTCGGCAGTATGTACAGCCTTGCAAGAGAAAATGTGCTGAAGGGGTTTGATATGATTCTTTCCGGTGACGACACCCGGTTTGCCGAGGTGGAAGAGACGGAGAATACCATTGATCTTTATAATATCAGTATCTCCAGACGGCTCTCCAAGGTCCTTACGATTGAGCACGGACCTGCGGAGACAAAGCGCCTGAACAGCATTTTCCAGATCACGGGGAATGTAGAACGTGTGGGGGATCATGCAATGAACTTTGCGGAGCACGCCGTTTTTATCCGGGAAAAGGGACTGAAGCTTTCCAAAGAAACGATTGAGGAGCTGAAAGAAATGCGGGAGCAGTGCCGAAAAGCGTTTGAGCGGATGGAACTTTCCGCCCAGACAGACCCGACCCAGCTTCTGGTGGATGCGGTCAGCTTTGAACGTGCAGTAGACGATATTACAGAGCGGTGCAGAGATAAGCAGGTAGAGCGGATTAATAACCGTGCGTGTGAGATTGAGAGCGCGGTACTCTATTCCGAGATCCTTATCGACTATGAACGAATTGGCGATCATATGAGAAATATTGCGGAAGCCTATGCGGAGCAGAATATATAAGACAATATATAATTAAGAAGAAATACGGTGCGGACGCCGAAAAGGAAGAGGGAGATGCGAGTTTCAGAAAAGAAACGGCATCTTCCTTTTTTCGTGAAATTTTTCTCAATTTTGATTGATAAAATCTTGACGACTTCTTCGTCAACTGATATAATTGAACCAAGGTTTGAACTTTAGTCTAAAACAGAAACAAAAGGGGAAGAAAAGAATGACACCACTGGTAACGAATATTCAGAAATATTCGATTCACGACGGAGATGGGATCCGTACGAGCGTATTTTTTAAAGGCTGCCCGCTTCGGTGCGTCTGGTGCCACAATCCGGAAACGCAGAAGTGCACGAATCAGCTTCTGACAAGTAATGAGAAGTGTACCGGATGTGGATACTGCGTGCCGGCCTGTCCGAATCATGCGATCCGTATCGTGGACGGAAAGTCTCAGACAGATATGTCGCTTTGTAAGGTATGTGGGAAATGCACCGAGGTCTGTCCGCAGAATATCCGCGAGACAGCGGGGAGAGAGTATACGGTTCCGGAGCTTGTAAAAGAGCTGAGAAAGGACGAGATGTTTTACGAAGAATCTGGCGGAGGCGTGACCCTTTCCGGCGGAGAGGTCATGGCGATGGACATGGATTACATCGAAGCGCTCGTAAAGAAACTGTACCGGTTTGGCATTACAGTTACAATCGACACATGTGGATATGCACCGTATGAGAATTACCAGAGGATTCTTCCATTTACAGATACATTTTTATACGACGTCAAGGTGATGGATCGGGAAAAACATCGAAAATATATTGGAGCGGACAATACGCTCATTCTGGAAAATCTGGAGAAGCTGAGCGCAGACGGGGCAAGGATTTATATCCGAATCCCAACGGTGAAGGAAGTCAACGGGACAGATGAAGATATGCGGCAGATTATTGACTATTTGCTGGAGAAGAAAATCCGCGTCGCACAGATCAATCTGCTCCCGTACCATAATACCGGATCGAGTAAGTACGCGAGACTGGGGGAACAGTATGAGGGAAACGGTCTTACGGCTCCTTCCAGAGAAGAGATGGAACACTTTGTTGGCTTGTTTGAAAAAGCCGGATTTCATAATACAAAAATAGGAGGTTAATGTAATGGAAGAAAGAGGCATGAACGCAAGAATCAAGGCATTGAGAAAGCTGAGTGAAAACACACAGGCACATATCGACATGGAACGCGCGAAGAGTGAGACAGAGACTTACAAAAAATATGAAGGAGAGCTGTCTATTCCGGAGCTGCGCGCCCAGGTATTGAAAGACTATTTCTCCACAAAATCCCTTTACATCGGGGACGGGGAGCTGATTGTCGGAGAAAAGGGAAATGAGCCATGGGCGGCGCCGACATTCCCGGAACTATGCTGCCACACAGTCGAAGACATGCATGTTATGAACGACCGTGACTTAATCAGCTTCAAAGTGAAAGAGGAAGACTACAAATATCAGGAGGACGTGATTATTCCTTACTGGGAGAAACGTTCTATCCGGAAGAAAATCCTGGACAACATGACGCCGCAGTGGAAAGACTGCTATGAGGCGGGGATCTTTACCGAGTTCATGGAGCAGAGAGGACCGGGACATACGGTAGGATCTGTGAAGATCTACGAAAAAGGTTTCCTGGATTATAAAGAGGACATCCAGAAAGCACTGGAAGCACTGGACTTCCAGAACGATCCGGAAGCATTTGAAAAGCAGAACCAGTTACGCGGAATGTCCATCGCATGTGATGCCGTCATGGTTCTTGGAAAGAGATATGCAGAATACGCAAGAGAGCTTGCGGAGAAAGAGACCGACGAAAAGAGAAAGGCAGAGCTTTTACAGATCGCAGCCAACTGTGACGTGGTACCGGCTCACAAGCCGCAGACATTCTGGCAGGCAATCCAGATGTACTGGTTCGTACATTTAAGCGTAACAAGCGAGCTGAATCCGTGGGACGCTTATTCACCGGGACGCCTTGATCAGCACCTCAATCCATTCTACGAAAAAGACGTAGAAGAAGGAATCCTGGACGACGAGAAGGCGCTGGAGCTTCTGGAATGTCTCTGGGTGAAGTTCAACAACCAGCCGGCTCCGCCGAAGGTAGGTATCACCTTAAAGGAGTCTGGAACATATACGGATTTCGCGAATATCAATACAGGCGGTATCACACCGGACGGAAAGAACGGAGTCAATAATGTCAGCTACCTGATTCTGGACTGTATGGATGAGATGAAACTTCTTCAGCCAAGTTCAAACGTACAGATCAGCCGAAAAACTCCGCAGAAGTTCCTGAAACGTGCCTGTGAGATCTCCAGAAAAGGATGGGGACAGCCGGCGTTCTACAATACAGAGGCGATTGTTCAGGAGCTCTTAAATGCAGGAAAATCTCTGGAGGACGCAAGAAAAGGCGGAACGAGCGGATGTGTAGAGACAGGGGCGTTCGGAAACGAAGCGTATATCCTCACCGGATACTTCAACTTGCCGAAGATTTTTGAGATCACACTGAACAATGGTTTCGACAAGCGTACCGGAAAGCAGATCGGACTTGAGACCGGAAAGGCAACAGACTTTACTTCTTACGAAGATTTGTATGAAGCGTACAAGAAACAGGTGAAACATTTTATCGATATCAAGATAAGAGGAAACAACGTCATCGAAAAGATCTACGCAGACTACATGCCGGTTCCGTTTCTTTCCATCATTACAAACGACTGCATTTCCAAAGGAAAGGACTACAACGCAGGCGGAGCAAGATACAATACCAAGTATATCCAGGGAGTTGGTATTGGAACCATCACAGACTGCCTGTCATCTGTAAAATACAATGTCTTTGATAAGAAGACGATGACAATGGCGCAGCTTATGGAAGCGCTGGATGATAACTTTGAGGGACACGAGGATATTCTCAACCTTGTAAGAAACAAGACTCCGAAATACGGCAATGACGATGATTATGCGGATGATATCATGCAGGATGTCTTCCACTATTATCAGAAGGAAGTATCCAGCCGTCATAACATGAATGGCGGAATGTACCGTGTCGATATGCTTCCGACAACCTGCCATGTATACTTTGGTGAAGTGATGGGAGCAAGTGCAAACGGACGTCTTGCGGAGAAGCCGGTATCCGAAGGTATCTCTCCGGAAAAGGGAGCGGATACAAACGGACCGACCGCAGTTGTGAAATCCTGTGCAAAGATGGATCACTTACAGACAGGCGGTACACTTCTGAATCAGAAGTTCACCCCGAATGTCGTAGCAGGAGAGAATGGGCTTGATCAGATGGCGAACCTGATCCGTACCTACTTCAATATGGACGGACATCATATCCAGTTCAATGTCATTGATAAGCAGACGCTGATTGAGGCTCAGAAACATCCGGAAGACTACAAGGATCTGATTGTACGTGTCGCAGGATACAGCGATCACTTTAGAAATTTAAGTAAAGCGCTTCAGGATGAAATTATCGAGAGAACAGAGCAGAGCTTTAACTAATGTTTGTTATAGAGTTGTCGAAATCAATCATTCTCTGACAAACAGACAATCATAAATAATATTTTTCAAGGCTGTCACACGAAAAGAATAAGTGTGGCAGCACTTTTTATTTAATCTGAAACAGGGCGGTTCGGACTCTGGTTTTTGTGATGATGTGCATAGTAAGGCTGTTACGAAAATTAATCAATTCTTCATATTGTTTTTATGGTATTTATCGTTTCTGGGCGTATAATAGAACCATGAGAGTGGAAAGAGAAAACGAAAGAAGACACGAGAAGGAGATACAGAATGATAGAACGACTTGCCGGAATACGAAGGAAAAGACAGGAAGAGGATACGGAGTATGAGCCGGAGCGTCTTCCGATCCGAAGGTGTATACCGGATTATCATATGGGGCTTTATGAAGAGGAGATTTTAGAACGTGAGGAGGGCGGATGGACGAACCTTCCGGTGGATCCTCCGTCAAAGACGACAAAGGAGATTATTCACGACAATATTTTTACATATTTTAACTTGATTTTTGCGATTCTTGGTCTGCTTCTGATCCTTGTGGGCGCGTTTCGGGATCTGACATTTTTGCCGGTGATCATTTTGAATACATTGATCGGTATCGTCCAGGAGGTCCGGGCAAAGAATGTACTGGACAAGATGACGATGCTGCATGCTCCGAAGGCGACGGTAGTCCGTAATGGCCGGAAGAGGGTGATTGCGGTGGAGGATCTGGTGATCGATGACATCGTAATCTTTAAGGCGGGCAATCAGATCTGCGCGGACGCTATTGTGGAGCACGGTGAGGTCCAGGTCAATGAATCCCTTCTGACCGGTGAGGCGGACGAGATTACAAAGCACAAAGGTGATATGTTGATGTCGGGAAGTTTCATTGTCTCCGGGGAGTGTCATGCGAGGCTGGAGAAGGTGGGCGCGGATTCCTACATATCCCGCCTGACTTTGGAGGCTAAGGCAATGAAAGATGGAGAACAGTCGGAGATGATCCGTTCTCTGGACAAGCTCGTCAAATGTGTCGGCATCGCTATCATTCCGATCGGTTTCATTCTATTTATCCAGAGTTTCTTTTTGAATGACGAGGGCTTTCGTTCCAGTGTGACGGCTATGGTAGCGGCAGTGATCGGTATGGTACCGGAAGGGCTCTATCTGCTTGCGAGCGTGGCCCTTGCGGTAAGTGCGGTGCGTCTTGCCAAGCAGAAAGTACTGCTTCACGACATGAAGAGTATTGAGACACTGGCACGGGTCAATGTACTATGCGTGGACAAGACCGGAACGATCACAGAGAATACAATGAAAGTTCAGGGACTTCGTGCCACTAGACATTACAATAAAGAAACGATGCCGCCGTTAAAGGGTTTGATCGGGGATTTTGCACATGCCATGAGCAGGGACAATATCACCATGGAGGCGGTACAGGCCTATTTTCAAAAGAGTACTGGGAGAAAGGCGCAGAAGATCACGTCATTTTCCTCCGAATATAAATATAGCAGTGCTACCTTTGAAGAGAGCTCCTATGTGCTTGGTGCTCCGGAGTTTGTCCTGCGGGACGATTATCCGGCATATGAGGAAGAGATTGAAAAGGAAGCTTCCAAAGGCTATCGGGTACTGGTGTTTGGAAACTGTGAAGAGACACCGGACGGCAGGGCGCTTCGTGGGAAAGTGACGCCACTTGCCTATATTATGCTTGCAAACCCGATCCGAAAGGAAGCGCCGCAGACCTTTGCTTATTTTGAAGAGCAGGGGGTAGAGGTCAAGGTCATCTCGGGTGACAATCCGGTGACAGTATCTGAGGTGGCAAAGAAAGCCGGTATTGCGGGTGCGGATGACTTTGTGGATGCGGCCACGCTGACGACAGAAGAAGAGATCCGTCAGGCAGTTCAGAAGTATACGGTCTTTGGACGTGTCACACCGTCCCAGAAGCGGCAGTTTGTCAAGGCGCTTAAAAGTGCAGGTCACACGGTTGCCATGACAGGGGACGGAGTCAACGACGTACTGGCGTTAAAGGATGCGGACTGCAGTATTGCTATGGCGTCCGGAAGCGATGCGGCGGCGCAGGCGTCACAGCTCGTGCTTCTGGAGTCGGATTTCTCCTGTATGCCAAGCGTCGTGTTGGAAGGACGGCGGGTTGTCAATAATATCCAGAGATCCGCAAGCCTTTTTCTTGTGAAAAATATGTTTTCCTTCCTACTTGCGATCTTTTCGGCGGTCTTTATGATTACTTATCCACTGGAGCCGTCGCAGGTATCCCTGATCAGTATGTTTACGATCGGTGTACCGGCCTTCTTCCTGGCGCTGGAGCCGAACAAGAGTATGATCAAAGGGCATTTCCTGACGAATGTCTTTTTAAAGGCACTCCCGGCGGCGCTGACAGATGTACTGGCAGTCGGGGCGCTCGTTGTTTTTGGAGAAACATTCGGCGTCAACGCAACGGATATTTCAACGGCTGCGACAATGCTTCTTGCGATCGTGGGATTTATGATTCTCTACCGGATCAGCCGGCCGATGAACAAGATTCGTGTAGCGGTATTGCTACTGTGTATCTGCGCTCTGCTGTTCTGCAGCACGGTGCTGAACAAGCTCTTTGCCATTACCGGAATGTCGGCGGAATGTATTATGCTTTTTGTAGTATTCTCTATTGCTACAGAGCCGGTGCTTCGTTATCTGACCATGTTTGTCAGAAAGCTGAAATATTTTTATGACCGGATTCGGAGAAATCTGGTTTTGGGTAAGGAAGCAAAGGAAGAAGGATAGGAGGGGTGCTTATGAGAATCCAGGGACTTCAGAAGCTGACACTTTTGGATTATCCCGGAAAGACAGCGTGTACCATTTTCCTTGGAGGATGTAATTTTCGCTGCCCGTTCTGCCATAATGCGGCACTGGTGACAGGAGTAGAGGATCATGAAAATTTCTCTGAGGAGGAGCTGTTTGATTTCTTGAAGAGACGGCAGGGGATTTTAGACGGTGTCTGTATCAGCGGGGGAGAGCCGCTCATCTGTCCGGATTTGGATGAGCTTCTGAAAAAGATCCGGGATATGGGGTACTTGATCAAACTGGATACGAACGGCAGTTTTCCGGAGCGGCTGATCCGTCTTGTGGAAGAAGGACTGATCGACCAGGTGGCCATGGATCTGAAAAATTCCAGAGAAAAGTACGCACGGACAGTGGGGCTTGGGCAGTTTGACGTTCGGCCCATTGAGGAGAGCGTGGAGTATCTGCTGGAGGGGCATGTGCCGTATGCGTTCCGGACGACAGTGGTACGGGAATTCCACCAGAAATCGGACTTCGAGGAAATGGGACGGTGGATTCGGGGGGCCGCGACTTATTATATCCAGCAGTTTGAAAATTCCGGGGGACTGATTCGTGAGGGCCTGCATGCCTACGATGAACCAGTGCTTTTACAGGTAAAGGCGATTATGGAGAATTACGTAGGCGAGGTAGAAATCCGGGGAATATAGAGAAAAAGAAAAAACAACATCTTGTTGAATGTTTAGTGTTAAACTGCTAAAAACAACTAGATGTTGTTTATTGCGTTGACGGTAAAAGAAGAAAAGTGATATAATGGGGACATCGACACGAATGGGAAAGGAAGTATGACAAATGTATCAGGTAGTAAAGCGGGACGGCCAGATTGCAGAGTTTGACATTCATAAGATCGGCGCTGCGATTCAGAAAGCATTTGAGGCATCAGGAAAGAATTTTCATCCTAGTGTCATTGATATGCTTGCTTTGAAAGTAACGGCGAATTTTGAGCCGAAGATAAAAGATGGAAAGATTAAGGTGGAGGAGATCCAGGATAGTGTGGAGGAGGTCTTGAGTCAGGCAGGATATGCGGACGTTGCCAAGGGCTACATTCTCTATAGAAAGCAGAGAGAGAAAATCCGGAACCTGAAGTCCGCGACCTTAAATTATAAAGAGCTTGTCAACAATTATCTGCAGGTCAACGACTGGAGAGTCAAGGAGAATTCTACAGTGACATACTCGGTTGGAGGGCTGATTCTGAGCAATTCCGGAGCGATTACGGCCAATTACTGGCTGTCCGAAGTGTATGACCGGGAGATTGCAGAGGCTCACCGCAACACGGACATTCATCTGCATGACCTTTCCATGCTCACCGGATACTGCGCAGGGTGGTCTCTACGCCAGCTCATTCAGGAGGGGCTCGGTGGAATTCCTGGGAAGATTACTTCAGCTCCGGCCAAACATCTGAGTGTTCTTTGCAACCAGATGGTGAATTTTCTCGGTATCATGCAGAATGAATGGGCGGGGGCCCAGGCGTTCTCATCCTTTGATACATATCTTGCTCCGTTTGTGCGGACGGACCATTTAAGCTATACCGAGGTAAAGAAGTGTATTGAATCTTTTGTGTACGGTGTCAATACACCGTCCCGGTGGGGTACTCAGGCTCCATTTACGAATATTACTTTGGACTGGACGGTTCCGGATGATCTGAAGAAGAAACCGGCCATTGTAGGCGGCAGGGAGATGAACTTTACCTACGGTGACTGCAAAGAAGAAATGGACATGATAAACAAGGCGTTCATTGAAGTGATGATTGAAGGCGATGCACAGGGCAGAGGATTTCAGTACCCGATTCCGACTTATTCCATCACCAAAGATTTTGACTGGTCCGATACGGAAAATAACCGCTTGCTTTTTGAAATGACATCCAAATACGGGACGCCGTATTTTTCTAACTATATCAACAGCGATATGGAGCCAAGCGACGTCCGCAGTATGTGCTGCCGTCTAAGACTTGATCTGCGGGAGCTTAGAAAGAAAGCGGGCGGCTTCTTCGGAAGCGGCGAAAGTACAGGTTCTATCGGTGTGGTTACGATCAACCTGCCCCGGATGGCATACCTCGCAAAGGATGAGGAGGACTTCTTTAAGAGACTGGCACATATGATGGATATTGCAGCCAGATCCCTTCACATTAAGAGACAGGTGATCTCCAAGCTTCTGGACGAGGGACTTTACCCGTACACGAAGCGGTATCTTGGCGGATTCGGAAATCATTTTTCTACCATTGGTCTGATCGGCATGAATGAGGCAGGACTCAATGCGAACTGGCTAAGAAAGGACATCACTCATAAGGAAACTCAGAAATTTGCGGTGAAGGTGCTGAACTTTATGAGAAACCGGCTTTCTGATTATCAGGAAGAGTACGAAGAGCTTTTCAATCTGGAGGCGACACCGGCGGAGTCCACCACATACCGGTTCGCGAAGCATGACAGGGAGCAGTTTCCGGATATCATCACAGCATCCGAGGGGAATGGCACTCCGTACTATACGAACAGCTCTCATCTTCCGGTTGGATTCTCCGATGATATCTTCGACGCGCTGGATATCCAGGATGAGTTACAGACTCTTTACACCTCCGGGACAGTATTCCATGCGTTCCTCGGCGAGAAGCTTCCAGGATGGAAAGAATCGGCTCTCCTTGTACGGAAGATTGCGGAGAATTATAAGCTTCCGTATTATACGATCTCTCCGACTTACTCCATCTGCCAGGATCACGGCTATATCGACGGGGAGCAGTACACCTGCCCGCATTGCGGCAGAAAGACAGAGGTCTACAGCCGGATCACCGGATATTACCGTCCTGTACAGAACTGGAACGACGGGAAGATTCAGGAGTTTAAGGATAGGAAAGAGTACGACATTGGACATTCCGTGATGAAGAAAAAGAAAACAGAGGCACATGTCTAAGAAAATAAAGAGAACCGGCATACGAAAGATAGCATCGTATGCCGGTCTTTTTGTATTGGCGACGAGACAAATTTCCAGTCTGCCAGGGATCCTGGCGGCCGCTTACAATTCGGTCTGCGACTTTTGACCCTTTTGGTAGTTGCTGTCGGATGCCGAAAAAAACATAGGTTGCAAATTTGTAAGATAAGAAGCAGAAAATGTAAGATGATTCGATGGAAAGCAGGAAACGGGTTTCCTATAATAGAAAGCAGAAGGAGGAATCTGGGATGTCAGTCATAAGAAAATGGGTGTCGGCGGCAACGGCAATGGCAGAAGTTTGTTTTCTTCTGGCTTTGTCTGTGGCCGTTGCCGTCATAGGACTTTTTATTTTTTTAAAGCGCTGCTTTTGCCGATCATAAAGTGATCGTTTCTTAAAATTTCATAGGCTTTTTCGTACTGATCAGACCGCATGTAGCGGATCATCTTTTTCAGATTTTCATTGGCTCTGCTGATGTGAAGACCATTCCGGACGGAATACAACCCCATGCGGATGACCTCGTTAAGGTACATTTCGTAGATACGATTGATCCGCTCATTGTCAAATACGCTGACAATCTCCATGTGCATCTGGGTGTCCGCCAGTTCCCAGTGGTAGATATCCCCGGCACACGCACACATCCGAACGACACGCTCCTCGATCCGGTAGGAAAACTCATCAGCTCTGCCGCTTGTAAAGATCTCCCGGAACGCGGCTCCCTCCAGAAGCTCACGAAGCTGGTAAATCTCCTCGATATCCTTGTCTGTGATCTCTTTTACAATAATCGATTTATAATAATCCCGGACAACGAGACCCTCGGCATGAAGCGTCTTTAAGGCGGTTCGGATCGGATTCCGGCTCATATTCAGTTCTTCGGCAAGCATCGTTTCCGTGAGTTGCATTCCCGGCGGATAAGTCAGATTGAGTATCCGCTCTTTCATTGTATGATATGCCTGGTCGGCCAGGGAAATTTTCTCAGCCACGCAGATCACCCCTTTGTATACTAATAACTTTATTGTATACAAATAGAAACAAAATTACAAGGAAAAATGGAAGAAATGTCATAAGAATGATTGACAAGGACGATGCATAGTGATATTTTATAGGTATGAATTGTATACAAATGATTTGAGTGTATACAAAATGATTCTTAGCGGAAAAGGAGTGTAACACATATGAAATTAGGATTTATCGGATGTGGAAATATGGCTGGCGCCATCATGGGAGGCATTATTAAAAACCAGGTATTTAAGCCGGAAGAGATCATTGGTTCCGACGTTTTCGTACCGACCAGAGAAAAGGCAAGAGACCAGTACGGGATCCAGATTACAGACAGCAACCTGGAAGTAGTAGAAAAGTCAGAAGTGATTGTTCTTGCTGTGAAGCCACAGTTCTATGAGTCTGTCATCACAGAAATCAAGGACAAGGTGACAGAGGACAAGATCGTAATCACCATCGCGCCTGGAAAAACACTGGCATGGCTGGAAGAGAAATTCGGCAAGAAAGTAAAGATCGTAAGAACGATGCCGAACACACCGGCTATGGTGATGGAGGGCATGACAGCAGCATCCCCGAATCCATACCTGTCTGAAGAAGAAGTGAAGTATGCGTGTCATATTCTGGAAAGCTTTGGTAAGGTAGAGGTTATTCCTGAGCGCCTGATGGATGCGGTCGTATCCGTAAGCGGAAGCTCCCCGGCTTATGTATTCATTTTGATCGAGGCTATGGCAGACGCGGCGGTAGCGGACGGAATGCCAAGACCGCAGGCTTACAAGTTCGCGGCACAGGCTGTGATGGGAAGCGCGAAGATGGTATTAGAGACAGGAAAGCATCCGGGCGAATTAAAAGATATGGTATGCTCCCCTGCAGGTACGACTATCGAGGCAGTCAGAGTACTGGAGAGAACCGGATTCAGAAGCTCTGTGATTGAAGCTATGAAAGCGTGCGCGGATATTGCAAAGAGAATGTAAAAAAGGTATACTGTAGAAGTACATGAATTGAGACGGCTCAGTTGTAAAAGTACAGCTGAGCTGTTTTTATTCCATTTGAAAGGACATGGAATGAGATATGCAGTGTGGTCTGACGTGGACATGGCTGCTGATCAGATACAGGAGAAAGGAGCTGGGAGGTAACAATGGAAGAGAAGAAGAAGCGGGTCAAGGACCGGATTGTATCTGCGGCCTGGGAACTGTTTTATGAAAAGGGATACGACGCGACGACGGTGGATGATATTATCCGTCTGTCAGACACGTCCAAGGGATCCTTTTACTATTATTTTGATGGGAAGGACGCTCTGTTGAATACTCTGTCGACAGTGCTGGATGATCTGTATCTGTCTTTGAAAGAGGAGATGGATCCGTATATGGACAGCTTTGAGAAGCTGATGTTTCTCAATTACAGATCTCACCTGTTTATGGAGCGGAGTATCAAGGTTGATCTGCTGGCGTCCCTGTATTCTACCCAGCTCATCTCGAAAGGAGTGAGAAGTCTTCTGGATCAGAATCGGGAGTACTATAAGCTGATTTCCTCCGTTATGGAAGAGGGCCAGAAGCGTGGGGAAATCAACCGGAGAAAAAGTGTCTCCGAACTTTTGAAATACTATTCTCTCTGCGAGCGGGCGCTTGTCACAGACTGGTGCTTGAACAAAGGCAGCTATTCCTTGGCAGAATACAGCAAGGAATATATGCCGATTATGATGGAAAGTTTCAAAGGAAAACAGCTATGATAAACAATATGGAGAGAAGAGAGGCATTGCGGGGGGCCTGCATCGCCGTGATCGGCGGGATTTTCTGGGGACTGGCAGGTGTGTTCGGGCAGTATCTTTTTGCGTACAAAGGTCTGAACGCAAGATGGCTTGTCAGTGTCCGTCTGGTGCTGGCGGGTCTGCTTCTGCTTACTACGGTGTATCTGAAACAAGGAAGAGAGATGTGGAAGATCTGGAAGGATAAAAAGGATGTATTCTGGCTGATTTTATTTGCCATTTTCGGGATGGCAGGATGCCAGCTTACCTATTATTCCTCTGTGGAATTATCTAATGCCGGAACTGCGACAGTACTGCAATACACAGCTCCGGCTATTATTATGCTCTATACCGCCGTGCGAGCGAAAAAGATGCCACGTCTTATGGAAATAGGAGCCTTGGTACTGGCTCTGTTCGGAACTTTTGTCCTTGCAACCCACGGGGATCCAAACTCTCTTGCCATCTCCGATGCGGCACTTGCTTGGGGGCTGACTTCTGCCGTTATGATGGCGGTCTACAACCTGCTTCCACTGCAACTGATGAAAAAGTATGGCACATTCTGTGTGATCGGGTGGGGGATGTTGATTGGAGGTATCCTGATGTGCGTGTTTACGAAGCCGTGGCATGTGATTGGAACATGGGATTTCCAGGCAGTTGGCGCAATGGCCATGGTTGTGGTAGTCGGGACGGTTCTGTCTTTTTCCTTTTATATGGAGGGTGTCCGTATCATCGGAGCCACCAGGGCAAGTCTCTTTGCCTCTGTGGAACCGGTAACAGCGACGGCGGCTACTGTCCTGATAATGCATACTGCCTTTACGTTGCCGGACTTTTTTGGAATTCTCTGTATTATGGCAGCGGTTCTGATACTGTCAATTAAGAAATAGATGAACACCCCGGAGTTACCACTCTGGGGTGTTCGCCTGTCAATCGTGGATCAATGATACTCTTTAAACGGATTGCTTTATTCTATCTTTCAGGCAGGCGTTTACGGATCTGCGGTCCGACCAGGATAGCAAGTACGATTTTCAGCGCGTCGCCCGGGAGGTATGGAATCACGCCTGTAAAGAGTCCCTGTACAAAGGTCAGATTCATCTGAAATGTGAGCCATGCGGTTCCGAAGAGGTAAGTAATCACGGAGCCGAGGATCATCCCTGCCAGAATGAATAAGATACGATAACGGCCGGAAGCCTTATCCATGAAAATCCCGGCGATCACGATCAGGAACAGAAAGCCGGCCAGATAACCGCCTGTCGGGCCAATCAGCTTTCCGAGTCCGCCGGAAAATCCGGAGAATACCGGAAGACCGCAGATTCCAAGAAGCATGTATACGACATAGCTTAGGAACATCTGCTTCCATGGCAGAAGAAACAGTCCGAAATAGAGGACCAGGTTTGTCAGGGAAATCGGCACCGGACTTACCGGGATCGGAATGGACATCGGTGCCAGAATACAGAGTACGGCTGTCATTAGCGCTGTTGACACAAGGTAACGTGTTGAAACAGAAGCCTTTGTTGTTGTATTGTTCATCTCAAGTTCTCCTCTCTTGTTGTCTAGGTGATAGTATACCGTCTCAGGAAATAATTGTCAACCAAAAATAAAAACTAAGTTTACAATTAGAAACAAAGGTTTCCGAAGCCTTCCGTTGTCAATCCGCCCCTGCCTGTGGTATAGTGAAAGCACATTGTTAAAGGAGGAATCATATGAAATATCGGATTCTGTTGGTGGAAGATGATGAGACGATGGTGGATATCTTAAAGAGAAATCTGGAGAAGTGGGGATATCTTGTTCATGTGGCTGAGGATTTCCAGAACGTAATGCAAGAATTTCAGGACTTTGAGCCGCAGCTTGTTCTGATGGATATTTCCCTTCCTTTCTATAATGGATACTATTGGTGTGGGGAGATCCGAAAGGTCAGCAAAGTGCCGGTGATTTTTTTGTCCTCCTCTGGGGACGACATGAACCTGGTGATGGCCATCAATCTGGGGGCGGATGATTTTGTGGCAAAGCCGTTTCGGATGGAAGTGCTGACGGCCAAGATCCAGGCGGTTCTCCGCAGGACGTATACTTTTGGAACAGCCAGTCCGTCCGTGCTGACCCACAAGGGACTCACCTTGAATCTGGACACTTCGGTGTTATCCTATGGACAGGAAAAGCTGGAGCTTGGGAAAAATGAATTCGGAATTTTACGGACACTGATGGAACATCCGGGCAAAATTATTGAGCGAAGTGTGCTGATACGTAATCTCTGGGAGACGGAAAGCTTCATCGATGACAACACGCTGACCGTGAATGTCACCAGACTCCGGCGGAGGCTGGAGGATATCGGGCTCAAAAACTATATTCTCACCCGGAAAGGTATGGGATACTATGTGGAAGAATAACTATTTTGCAGCCTACATCCGGGCGAAGCGTGACATGGAAGTACTGTTTTTTGGTATTCTTGCGCTTGAGGCAGTGATCTATTCTCTCTATGGACTTCCGTGGGGACCGTCATTTTATACGATGATCCTTTCGGCGGCCCTGTTTTTTCTGATTTGGGGGCTGGGGTACGCTTCCTACCGGAAAAAATGTATCCGGCTTATACAGATGCAGGAGAAAGAGGAGATTGAAAGCAACTATTTTCCAAAGACAACCGACAAGATGGAACTACTCTATCAGGAGTTACTGAGAAAGCGTGAAAGGGCGTGGAGCATCCACCATGCCGTTGAGCAGGAGAAGAGAAAGCAGGAGGATGCCTACTATACGAAGTGGAGCCATCAGATCAAGACGCCGGTGTCGGTGTTAAGGCTTTTGCTTCAGGAGGAAGATCCGGACACGGAGACGATGCGTCACGAGCTGTTCCAGATCGAACAGTATATTGCAATGGCGCTGGATTATCAGAAACTGGAAAAGGGTGTGAAAGATCTGAGTCTGGGACATTTCCGGGCGGCGGATCTGGTGAAGCAGGCGATCCGCAACCTGTCGGAACTTTTTATTCATAAGAAGATTTCCATTCAGATCGGGGAAGATCTCGACTTTACGATCCTGACGGATGAAAAATGGTTCGTGTTTATGTTGGAGCAGATTCTCACTAATGCGGTCAAATATACGAAAAAAGGGTATGTATCCGTGTGCCGTCAGGGTGAGGGGGAGATTGTCATTATGGATACCGGGATTGGAATTTTACCGGAAGATCTGCCGCGGGTGTTTGAGTGGGGATACACCGGTTACAATGGAAGACTGGACAAACGGTCCACCGGAATCGGACTGTCCCTTGTGAAATCAGCGGCCGATCTTCTGGGACATCCGGTCAAGATTGAATCCGAGCCGGGAAAAGGGACAAAAGTGTGTATCGATACGAGGAGGCCGAAGCTGAATACAGGCTGACAGAAAGGAGAGCGAATGAAGAAGTTTACTGAGCAAAGAGTCTTGATTGGAAGAGCTGTGATCGGACTGATTGGGATGCTGTTTCTCATAGCTGGCATTTTTCAAGGAGAATTTCATACGACATGGAGTAAGGCAGTCCGAATCTGTTTGGAGTGTATCGGCATTGGATAAGAGGAAACTTCCGATGAAGCGGAGATGGATCCAGCTTGCCAGCGCTTTGATCTATAACGCGAATCTAAAAGGGTTTGGGGAGGCCGCTATTTATCAGGGGAAAACAAAGGGCGTCTGTGTTCCGGGCTTAAACTGCTATTCCTGTCCGGGGGCCATTGCCGCCTGTCCGCTTGGGACGCTGCAAAATGCACTGAGCAGTGCGCCAGTTCGTTTCCCATTTTATATTCTCGGCTTTTTGATTCTTTCCGGATTGTTCCTGGGGAGAATGATTTGCGGCTTTTTGTGTCCCTTTGGATTGATTCAGGAATTGCTTTACAAGATCCCGGTGCCAAAATACAGGAAAAATCGGATAACCCGGATACTTTCCTGGCTGAAATATGGAATTCTTGCTTTGTTTGTGATTTATATTCCACTGTATTTTGCCTTCCGGAACGGATTTCCACTGCCGTCATTTTGCAAATATATCTGTCCGGCGGGGACGCTGGAAGGTGGACTGACATTGGTTCTTGGCAATCCGTCTCTACGGGCGGCGGCAGGTGTGCTCTTTGACTGGAAAGTACTGGTGCTTTTGCTGTTTTTGGTAAGCACCTGTTTTGTTTATCGTAGTTTTTGCCGTTTTTTCTGTCCGCTCGGAGCAGTTTATTCGCTGTTCTCCCGGATTTCCATTCTGGGAATTGAGGTGGATGAGGGGAAGTGCACTCACTGTGGCCAGTGCGTGCGTCAGTGCCGCATGGATATGAAAGCGGTCGGAGATAGGGAATGTATTCAGTGTGGAGAATGTAAACAGGTCTGCCATGTTGGAGCGATTGAATGGAAACACAGGAAATGGAGGAGGTTCTGATGAGAAAAAAAAGAATGGGAATGTTACTTTGTATGATATTGATGGCAGCAGCGCTTTCTGCCTGTGCGGGGAAAACGGATGACAAGAAGCAGGGTACAAAAACAGCCGGCACGAAAAAGGACGAAAGCAAAGAGGAGCGGACAGCAAAGGGGGAATCGGAGAAAGGGATGACAGCTCCGGACTTTGAGGTGACGCTTCTGAGCGGCAAGACTGTCAAACTGTCTGATTACAGGGGGAAAAGGGTCCTTTTGAATTTCTGGGCGACCTGGTGCGGCCCGTGCGTTCAGGAAATGCCAGCATTTCAGCGGCTGAGCGAGGACTATCCTGATGATGTGGTAATCCTGGCGGTCAACTGCGGGGAGAGCAAAGAAGAGGTCGAAAGCTTTGTACAGAAGAATGGTTATACATTCCCGATTGCACTGGATGAAAATTTGGAGGCGTCTAATCTGTATCCGGCAACATCCATTCCGTTGACTCTCATTGTGGATGAAGAAGGAGACATCGTCTATTCCTCCTATGGAGCCAGCGACGCAGATACGATGTACGCGCACTATAAAGAAGAACTGGGACTGTGACAATCTTACACCGACGTAAGAATACGAAGAGAAAGTGTAAGCCGAATCGATGGCGGACACTTTCTTTTTTCTGTACAATAATGACAGAACAAAAAGAAAGGGAGTCGATGATTATGGCATTATTGGAAGTCAGACATCTGAAAAAAACATATACAAACCGGTTTGGAACAAACCAGGTGGAGGCGTTGAAGGATGTGACCTTTTCGATGGAAGAAGGAGAGTATACGGCAGTGATGGGAGAATCCGGATCCGGAAAGACGACACTTCTGAACCTGCTGGCGTCGTTTGACCGGCCGACTTCGGGTGATATTATCCTGAACGGCCTCCCATTCCGGAAGATCCAGGACAAGGATCTGGCAGTCTATCGGAGGAAGAACCTCGGGTTTGTATTCCAGGATTTCAATCTGTTGGATACGCTCTCAGTCAGGGACAACATTTTTCTCCCTCTCGTGCTTGCCGGGGAAAAGACAGAAGAAATGAAAAAACGGCTGTCACCTCTTGTCAAGGTGCTTCGGATCTCCGATCTGCTGGACAAATTTCCGTACGAAATTTCCGGGGGTCAAAAACAACGGACGGCGATCGCAAGAGCACTCATTACAGAACCCAAGCTCATTCTGGCGGATGAACCGACCGGGGCTTTGGATTCCAGGGCCTCCTATGAATTGTTGCATATGTTTGAGCAGATCAATCAGGCGGGGCAGACAATCCTTATGGTGACTCACAGTACGACGGCCGCAAGTCATGCGAAGAGAGTACTGTTTATCAAGGACGGTACCGTGTATCATCAGATTTACCGGGGAGATAAAAGCAGGGATGAGATGTTCCGGAAGATCTCCGAGACTCTGACTGTGATGGCGTCAGGAGGGAAAGAGTATGCATAATGCTTTGTATTTTACACTGGCAAAGTCGAATCTCAAAAAGAACCGGGCAATCTACCTGCCTTATCTGCTGGCAAATGTACTGATTGTCAGTATGTACTATATCCTGACGAGTATCCGTTCTATGATGCAGACTTACGAGACGACACAGGGCTCCAATACGGATCTGATGCTTCGGTTTTGCACGGTGGTTGCCGTTATCATGGCCTTCATCATCCTGTTCTATGTCAATAGTTTTGTGATTCGGCAGAGGAAGAAAGAGATCGGGTTATACTGCGTCCTTGGGATGGAGAAGCGCCATCTCTCCGTGATGATGCTATGGGAAGTGGTATTGACCTCTCTTGGGGGAATTGTGGGCGGAATCGTTTCAGGCGCCCTGTTCAGCCAGCTTGCGTTTCTCGTCTTTTTAGCGCTTCTTAGAATCCCGTCGGATTTGCGGTTTGAGATTCCACTGGGTGCGGTAGGAAACACATGTGCAGTATTTGGCGTCTTATACCTGCTCGTCCTTTGCTACAATCTGCTCTCGATCCTGCGAACCAGTCCGATTTCCTTTTTGCAGGGAGCGAAAGAGGGAGAGAGGGAACCGAAAGTGAAAAAGATTCCTGCGGTGCTTGGCGTGATCTTTCTGGCAACAGGGTATGGCCTCGCACTGTTTGCAGATGGCATTTACGAGACAATCAAAGTGTTCCTTCCTGCGGTGCTGCTGGTGATTTTCGCCACATATTTCCTCTTTTTGGCGGGCAGTATCGCTTTGTTGAAATGGATGAAACGGCGGGAGCGGTTTTACTACCGTCCGAAAAATTTCATTACCGTATCCGGGATGCTTTACCGGATGAAGCAAAATGCGGCAGGGCTTGCGACGATCTGTATTTTGTCCACCGCCGTGATTGTGTCGGTCTCCACCAGCTTCAGTCTGTACCTGGGGGAAGAGGACATCCTGAAACTGCAGTTTCCGAGAGATTATCATGCAAGTTGTATACTCGAAAAGGGCGAGGAAGAGACGGCGGATCTTCAGGCGGGAATTGAGCATCAGGCAAAGGAGAACGGCGTCGCCATGAGAGACGATTTTGGTTATAAACAACTCTGGATGGCAGGACTTGCTGCGGGAGAACCAGGAGAATTTACCCTCTCCGACGGGGAGCAGATTTCTCCGGAAAATCTGTATATTTTTGCTTTTTTGACCGAGGATGACTATAACAAAAATACCGGAGCAGACCTGAATCTTGGGGACGATGAGGTGGCTGTCTATGAAAAAGAGGAAGAAAGCGTGGGGCAGTCGTTGAAGCTGGATGAACTGAGCTGGAAAGTCAAATCCAAAGTCGAGGATCCCGGAGTCTGGAATCAGGCACTTTATCTGACAGAGACACATTACATGGCGGTCATTGTACCGGATATGTCGGCTCTGCAGGAGATCCGGGATGTATACAACGAGAAGTATGCAGGAACACAGACAGGCTACCGGGTCATCACCTACGAATATTATTATAATATAGAAGGAACGAGGAGTCAGAAAGCAGATTTCATAGAGACTCTCCGAGATACATTGATCCAATACGTTGAACATCCGATGGCAGTGGGAAATGTAGAGCTGTCAAGGACGGACTACTATGAGCGGTTCGGCTCCTTCCTCTTTATCGGACTGTTTTTGTCCATCCTCTTCTTGCTGGCGGTATCTCTGATTATCTATTATAAACAGATCACAGAGGGTCTCGACGACAGAGAGCGGTTCCAGATTATGAAGAAAGTCGGAATGACGGACGACGAAATCCGTTCTACCATCCGGCGGCAGATCCTCCAGGTATTCTTCTTGCCCCTGGCAATGGCGGCTCTGCACACCGCGGCGTCCTTCCCGGCACTGGTAGACCTGATGCGGGCAATGAACCTCATCAATCAAGAGATTTTCGTACGGTGTACCATCGGCGTTGTACTTGCCTTTGCGGTCGTGTACTTTATTATTTATACAATCACATCGCATACTTACTACAAAAAGGTGCAGCAAAATGAATAAAAAGAAAAGGGCTGATGCAGAATGTGCGTCAGCCCTTTCCAATGGTGCTGTAAAAAATACCAATTCCACTTATTATCAGGGCGAACTGCCCAAATATTTGACATTATGACATATTATTTGGTCATTCTGCCATTCAAGCTTTCTTTTCCAAACAGTATAATTACAGACGAAGAAGAGAAGTACTATTTGTTTTCAGAAGAACCGGTTTTATGTTTTCGATATGCAGACGGAGAATATCCGGTCGCATTGCGGAACATTTTTGAAAATGCAAGAGAATCTTCATATCCCACAGCATGGGCAATATCTTTGATAAAAATATCGGTGGAACCGAGCAGCTCCTTTGCCTGCTGGAGCCGGTAGTTCAAAAGATATTTTTGTGGAGACATGCGCAGCTTTTTATTAAAAATATAAAAAAGGTATGATCGTGTGATGCCAATATAGTCGGCGATATCCTGAATATGGATATTTTTGCCGTAATGAAAGTGGATATACTGTATTGCATGCTCAAAATAGGTTTCAGGCAGGTAATCATGGTGATCCTTCGTATAATCTGAGGACATCTGATAGGAGTCTGTCAGTAAGGAAAAGAGGGAAAAGAGCAGACTGACGCGTTTCAGCTCATTGGTAATGGTCAGTTGGTGTGTTTTTAACATTTCCCGGATGATGGATACATATATCTCCGGATCTTTAACACAGTCGCGGATATATGGGCAATCCCCAAAGCCGGCCTGTTGTATATACTGTGCCGATTTATTCCCTTGGAAGCTGATGAAGGCATAGGTCCAGGGATTCTGGGAGTCTGGGTAGTAGCGTGATACTGTATCAGGGGGGATGAGAAAAATCTGGCCTTGTTTCAGATGATGGATCTGATGGTTGATTTCAAAATATCCGCTTCCCTCCAGAATAAAATGCATATGGTACTGCGGACGCTTTTTCGGACCCCATACATAACCAGGTGAAGGCTGGTGGATACCGCATCTTGTCAGATAGAGATCGTTTGTTTGATGTTCAATCTGGTCAAGACATTGAAAATCCACACGGTCATAGTATACGTTTGTTTCCATAGCAATGAGTCCCTCCTTTGAAAGTGCAGCTCAAAGTTGAATATAGCATATAAAGATTTGATAGAAAAGTCAAGGCAAGGAGAGAAAAATGAGAATAACAAGTAATATAAAAGCAAATATAAGACAGACATTAAGGGACCTTCCGGATGGCAGACAGGTATATGACATCATACTGGATCAGATTCCATCCCAGGAGGATGAGATCACCATTAGTTGTGAATGGGATTTCCCGATCTGTAACATTGCGGGAAGATGGCATCCAAATTGCAGATATGACAGAACGCTGAAAGCGGACTGGGCACATGGGGAAATTTCTATGAGTTCTGTGTCAGCGCCGTTGAATGTATTTTTCAGTACTGACGGGCGAAATATTAAGACCATAGCTGTCTCAGAAGCAGAGAAAAAAGTCAATATGAATGTGGGAGTCCATGAGGAAAATGGAACGATGAAATGTCGTGTGAAAGTTTTTGCCGGAGCGGTAGAAACGCCGGCATACAAAGTCAGGATTCTTCTGGATGACCGGGACGTCCGGTATGAGCAGGCGATTGGGGATGCGGTAGACTGGTGGGAAACAGACTGTGGATTTCGTCCGGCATTTGTACCGGATGAGGCCAGAGATCCGATGTATTCTTTCTGGTATTCCTATCATCAGGAGTTCACGGAAGAAGACGTCGAAGCAGAGTGCCGGCGTGCGGCCGAGCTTGGATTTCGGACTGTGATCGTGGACGATGGATGGCAGACGGACGATACGAACCGGGGCTACGGATATTGCGGGGACTGGGAGGTCACTGAAAAGAAAATCAAAAATATGAAAGATCACGTAGATCGTATTCACAAGCTGGGGATGAAATACCTGCTGTGGTTCAGCGTACCTTATGTCGGAATGTATTCCAAAGTATGGAATCTGTTTCATAATAAACTGATTGCAGTGGATGAAGAGCAAAAGACGGGAATTCTGGATATCCGCTATCCGGAAGTGAGGTCGTATTTGAAAACTATCTATGTAAATGCCGTAAAGGACTGGGGACTGGACGGCTTGAAACTGGATTTTATCGATGAATTTTATGAGAGAGCAGATACCCCGAAAGTGAATGAAGATATGGACTGTATCTGCTTGCAGACAGCCCTTGATAGACTTCTTGGGGAGACGATGGCAGAGTTAAAACAGATAAAACCGGACGTCCTTATCGAATTCCGACAGCGGTATATCGGGCCGTTTATCAGGAGATATGGCAACATGTTAAGGGTCTGTGATTGTCCGGAATCGGGGCTTGCCAATAGGGTAGGAAGTATCGATCTGCGGCTGATGAACAGATATACGGCGGTACACTCTGACCCAATCGTCTGGAACGAAAGAGAGACACCGGAGACAGCGGCTCTTCAGATCATCGATACGCTTTTTTCAACGATGCAGTTTTCGGTGAAAATGGAATACCTGACAGCAGAACACCGCAATATGGTGGAGAATTACATGGATCTGATGAGGAGATATCGAAGACTGCTTCAAACGGGCCCGATTAAAGCAGAAGAGCCGCAGAATCTCTATCCGCAGGTCAGTGTCAGAGACAACGATACGGAGATTACAGCAGTATACTCAGCGGGAAGAGTCGTTACTATCGGAAAACAGCAGAAAGAAACCATCATTATCAATGGTACAAAGGCAACAGAAATCTATATCAAGGCAGAAAACGAAACTCCTGCCAAAGTGATTCAAAAAGATTGTTATGGGGAGATTGTGGAAGAAAAGGACGTGATTCTTGCTGGAATTACAGAGCTTCCTTGCACGGCGGCGGGACGATTGGAAATTATCAAACAAATGTGAAAGGTGGAGGTCAGTATGAAAAAGAGAATGAGAAGACTTGCGGCAGTTGGTCTGGTAACTGTAATGACAGGTTCCATGCTGCTTGGATGCGGAGGAGAAAAGGAGAAGGAAGATGGAAAGACAAGTGATGGAAAAGTCCAGCTCCGTTTCGCAACCTGGGATGACGCAACCGCATTGGACAGCCAGCAGGAATGTGTCAATAAATTTAATGAGAGCCAGGATAAGATTGAAGTTGTACTGGAAGGATGGGGATCTGATTTTGATACAAAGATGACGGCCAGCATGGGAGCGAAAGACGCTCCGGACGTGATGTACATGTGGGATTATCCAACCTATTCAGAAAGTCTGGAACCACTAGACGAGCGGATTGAGGCTGAGGGAGAAGAATACAAGAATAATTTCTTTGAGGCACTCTGGCCGTACAATTCCAATGATGGGAAGATTTACGGTGTTCCGGTCAGTGTCGTAACATCTTGCCTGTATTATAATAAAGATTTATTTGACCAGGCCGGAGTGGAATACCCGTCAGATGACTGGACCTGGGAGGATGTGGAAAAAGCGTCAAAAGAAATTCAGTCCAAGATCGACGGTGTCAATGGATTTACCTTTCCGATTGGCACGCTGCCTTATACATTGGAAATGTACTTATGGAGCAATGGAACTGCGTTTGTGGATGAGGACGGTAAACTGGATGGTAATATCAATAGTAAGAAATCCATTGAAGTGTTTGAAAAGTTCCAGGATATGGAAAAAGACGGCGTGCTGTATGCGTCCGAAGAAAGCGGACAAAGCGAAATGCTGGGCGGCAAGACGGCAATGTATGTCGATGGAACATGGCCGATCAAGCAGTTTGAAGAAGAAGGACTCAATTATGGTATCGCACAGATTCCGAAATTTGAAGGGACCGAACATTCCATCAGTGTCATCAATACGTCTGGTATCGCAATTTCCAAAACCAGTAAACACAAAGATGAGGCATGGGAATTCCTGAAATACTGGACAGGAGAAGAGATGAATAAGTACCGGATCGAAACGGAACTCCCGGCATTAAAATCGGTAGTAGAGTCTGAAAATCTTAGAGAAAATCCAAACTGTGCTCCATTCTACACAGCGCTTGATAACTGTGCAGGCTATGCACCGGCAAGTTTCATTGCGGACGGCTGGACCGAGATTGACGCCGATGTACAGCTTGCATTTGAAAGTATCATCAATCCAAGCAGTTTAGCGGATCCGAAAGAAGCTTTGAACGAGGTTGTAGCAAACCACGAATAGTTGCCGTAGATCAGCGATTGATATCGATTGTGCAAGAGAAAGAGGGGGATCTTCCCCCTCTGAATCATAAGGAGAGAGTTACATGAAAAAATGGAAGACCATAACGCCCTATCTGTTTATCACACCGTGGATTATCGGATTCCTTGTTTTTACACTTGGACCACTGATCTTTTCTCTGTGCATCAGCATGTTTGACTGGCCGGTAGTCGGGGAGAGAACTTTTGTAGGGCTTGGAAATTATATAAAAATGTTTACTGAGGACAAGCAGGTGCTGAAATCTCTGGTGATCAGCATTAAATACGCGGCAATTTTTGTACCGCTTAATATCTGTATTGCTCTGTTCCTTGCGATGCTGATCAGCCAGCCGTTGAAAGGGATCAAAATATATCGGACGATATTCTATATTCCGGCTGTAGTCTCCGGTGTTGCGACATCCGTAATCTGGAGCTGGGTGCTAAACGGTGATTATGGTGTTTTGAACTATCTTTTGTCTTTCATCGGCATTGAAGGACCAAAATGGCTTGTAGACCCTTCGTGGGCGATTCTGGCGGTCGTTATCGTTAGCGCTTTCGGAGTCGGGACTATGATGCTTGTATTCTATACGAATATTAAGGGGATACCGGCAGATCTTTATGAAGCAGCGTCTCTTGACGGAGCCGGACCGGCACGGCAGTTTTTTAGTATCACTCTGCCGATTATCACGCCGACATTATTGTTTAACCTGATTACCTCGATTATCAGTTCTTTCCAGCAGGTTACGCTTGTCATGCTTCTGACTGCGGGCGGACCGATGAAGTCTACCTATTTTTACGGACTGATGACTTACGAGAATGCGTTTCGCCATCACAAACTTGGGTATGCCAGCGCCAACGCCTGGGTGATGTTTGTCATTATTCTGTGCCTGACGGCATTGGTTTTCAAATCCTCTTCTATGTGGGTATTCTATGAAAGTGAAGTCGGCGGTTCTAATAATAAGAAGAAAAGGAGGAAAAAGTAATGAGAATGTCTAAAAAAACGAAGGTAATTCTGTATGTGATCCTGACATTACTTGCAGTTTACTTTTTGTTTCCTTTTGTATATATGTTTTTCTCCACATTTAAAACAGAATCAGAGGCGGTAGCATTTCCACCGAAATTCCTTCCGGACATCTGGAATTGGCAGAATTATGTGGACGCATGGAATGCCCAGCCGTTTGCGACATTTCTGAAAAATTCCGTGACAGTTACCGTACTGTCGGCGCTGGGATCCATGGTATCGGCTGCACTTGTAGCCTACGGGTTTGCAAGATTTCAATTCCGGGGAAAGAATGTACTGTTCATGTTGCTGCTTTCTACTATGATGATTCCGTGGGATGTTACGATGATCCCACAGTATATGGAGTTCAACGCATTTGGATGGTTGAATACTTTAAAGCCACTGATTATTCCGTCCTGGTTCGGATCAGCATATTATATCTTCCTGATGCGCCAGTTCTTGATGGGCGTGCCGAAAGATTTTGAGGAGGCGGCCCGGATCGATGGGGCAAACTCATTCCAGATCTTTTACAAAATTTATGTGCCGATTATGAAGCCGTCCCTGATTCTCGTCGGTGTACTGAATATGCTGTCTGCATGGAACGATTATCTGGGACCATTGATTTTCCTGCAGGAAAGATCCAAGTATACACTGGCTCTAGGACTGGCTTCGTTCAAGGGGGTTTACTCTGAATCCATTGTTCCGATGCTGTGTATCACAGTGATTATGATCCTACCACCGATTTTGATTTTCTTATTTGCGCAGCGGTATATTATAGAAGGAACCGGAGGGGCGATCAAATAACACGGAAAGGGAATCTTTTGCTATGAAAAGATTCTCTTTTTTGGTAAAATATAAGAAAAGTACATGGAAAAAGGAGACGAATATGGCGATTAGATTTCATCAGACTTCAAAAGAATTTCATCTTTATAATGAAAAGATCAGTTACATCATTAAAATTCTGGAAAACGGGCAGTTAGGGCATGTCTATTATGGCAAGCGCATCACAGATCGGGAGGATTTCGGGTATCTTGTCGAGTATGTGTCTAGAGATATGGCTCCGTATCCATTTGAGGGCAGGAGCAATTTTTCTCTGGAACATTTAAAACAGGAGTATCCCGCCTTTGGCTCCGGGGATACGAGGTATCCGGCTTTTGAACTGGAGAGTGGGGACGGCAGCAGGGTAGTGGATTTCAAATATCAGTCCCATGAGATCTATGCCGGGAAGAAAGGGATTGAGGGTCTGCCATCAGTCTATGTGGAGAATGAAAATGAGGCGGATACTTTGGAGGTTGTGTTGGAGGATGCTTTTTTAAAAACACGTATCATACTGTCATATAGCATCTTTTCGGACCGTCCGGTGATTACCAGACATGCGAAGTTTGCATGTGAGAAAGAAGATGGCATCACTCTTCTGAACTGTATGAGCGGTTGTCTCGATTTGCCGGATATGGAGTACGAGATGGTGGAGCTGGCGGGAGCGTGGGGCAGAGAACGGTATCCGCAGACCAGAAAGCTTGGCTACGGTACACAGGCCGTGTACAGTATGCGGGGGTGCAGCAGCCACCAGTTCAATCCGTTTCTTATGTTAAAGCGGTCAAATACCGATGAGCACCAGGGAGAGGCGATCGGATGCAGTCTGATCTACAGCGGTGATTTTCTCGCCCAGGTGGAGGTGGACAACTTCGATGTGACACGGGTTGTGATGGGAATCCACCCGAATGAATTTCGTTGGGAGATGGCAAAGGGTGAATCCTTCCAGACCCCGGAGATGGTGATGGTCTACTCGGACAGGGGGATGAACCAGATGAGCCGGACGTTCCACGATCTGTACCGGACCCGGCTTGCGAGAGGCGTATGGAGGGACAAGGCAAGGCCGATCCTCATCAATAACTGGGAGGCGACCTATTTTGATTTTAACGAAGAAAAGATTTTGCGGATTGCCGAAAAAGCAAAGGAGATTGGCGTGGAGCTCTTCGTCCTAGACGACGGATGGTTTGGAAAGCGCAATAAGGATAACGCTTCCCTGGGTGACTGGTACCCGAATCTTAACAAGCTGCCGGGAGGTATTACCGGGCTTGCCAGAAAGATTGAGGAGATGGGGATGAAATTCGGGCTCTGGTTTGAACCGGAGATGACGAATAAGGACAGTGCTCTCTTCCGGGCGCATCCAGATTGGCTGCTGGCAGACATTCGCCGGAATTATTGCCACAGCAGGAACCAATACGTGCTTGATTTCTCCAAATCGGAGGTGGTGGATTACATTTACGGACAGATGAGAAAAATCTTAACGGAGGCTCCGGTTTCCTATATCAAGTGGGATATGAACCGGGCGTTCTCAGAAGTCTTTTCCAATGGAAATGATAGGGCATACCAGGGGAAGGTGCGGCATAATTATATTCTTGGGGTGTACAGTCTTTACGAGCGGCTGATTCAGGAATTCCCGGACGTGCTCTTTGAGTCCTGTGCAAGCGGAGGGGCCCGCTTTGATCCGGGAATGCTCCACTATGCTCCGCAGGCATGGACGTCGGATGATACGGACGCGGTAGAGCGGATTAAAATCCAGTACGGTACATCTTACGTCTATCCCCTGTCCAGTATGGGAAGCCATGTGTCCGCGTCACCGAATCACCAGATTTTTCGCAGCACGTCTCTGGAAACGAGAGGAAATGTGGCGTACTTTGGAACTTTTGGCTATGAACTGGATATCACGAAGCTTACGGAGAAAGAACTGGAACAGATGAAGGAACAGATCACCTTTATGAAACAGCACCGGGATCTCATCCAGAAAGGGGAATTTTACCGCCTCGAAAGTCCGTTTAAAGGCAATCAGGCGGCCTGGGAGGTGGTCGCAAAGGATGGAAGCGAAGGACTGATGGCGTATTTTCGGGTACGGCAGCCAATCCAGGGTAAGCTGGAACGCATCTATTTCAGCGGTTTGGAAGAGACAAAAGCTTATGAAGTGCGGGAATGTTTCGGGGAGAAGACAGATTTCGGCGTTCATTATGGGGACGAGCTCATGTATGTGGGATTTAGCGTTTCAGACTGCTCCAGCGGGCTTGTGGGAGTAGCAAGAACGGGACAGGGAGACGGATACTCCAGGCTCTTCCATTTCCGGAAAGTAAACTAAGTAAAAAAGAGAAAAAGCAGACCGTAAGAAACGGTTTGCTTTTTTTTGCGTAAGAAACTATAATAATACAGGAACAATTTTGAAAGAAAGGGGAAAGATGATGCTGAAAGGAAAGACAGTGGTTCTTGCTGTGACAGGCAGTATCGCGGCCTACAAGATCGCGTCGCTTGCGAGCACTCTGAAAAAGCTGGAGGCGGACGTCCATGTACTGATGACTGAGAATGCGGAGAATTTCATTCATCCGATTACGTTTGAGACTCTCACCGGCAATAAGTGTCTGATTGATACATTTGACCGGAATTTTCAGTACAGTGTGGAGCACGTGTCCCTTGCTAAGCTTGCGGACGTGGTGATGATCGCGCCGGCCAGTGCTAATGTGATCGGAAAGGTCGCAAATGGCATTGCAGACGATATGCTCACGACGACGGTGATGGCCTGCCGATGCAAGAAAATCGTCGTCCCGGCCATGAACACGAATATGTTTGTCAATCCGATCGTTCAGGACAATCTGGACAAGCTTCGCCACTTCGGCTACGAGGTGGTAGATCCTGCCACCGGATATCTGGCGTGCGGGGATACGGGCCAGGGCAAGATGCCGGAGCCAAAGCTTCTTCTGGAGTATATTTTAAAAGAGATCCAGTATGAAAAGGATCTTGCCGGGAAGCGAGTACTGGTCACGGCAGGGCCGACTCAGGAGGCCATTGATCCGGTGCGGTTTCTTACGAACCATTCCACGGGTAAGATGGGCTATGCGCTGGCTACAGTCTGCATGAGGCGGGGAGCCGACGTGACTTTAGTCACAGGACCGACCCAGATAGAGAAGCCAAAGTTCGTCCGGATGATTCCGGTTCGTACGGCAAAGCAGATGTTTGATGCTGTGACAGAACATGCCGGTGATCAGGACATTATTATCAAAGCCGCTGCTGTGGCGGACTACCGCCCGAAGTACCAAAGTGATGAGAAGGTAAAGAAACAGGACGGAGAGCTTGCTATCGAGATGGAGCGTACTGATGATATCCTGCAATACCTTGGCGACCACAAAAAAGAGGGGCAGTACCTCTGCGGATTTTCCATGGAGACAGAGCAGATGATGGAAAACTCCCGCAAAAAGCTGAAGAAGAAACATCTGGATATGATTGTGGCAAACAATCTGAAAGTAGAGGGCGCCGGATTCGGCGGCGACACCAATGTCGTCACGATGATTACGGACGATGCGGAGATTTCACTCGGAAAGATGACAAAGGAGGAGACAGCCGCACATATCATCAGCCAGATTTTAAAGGAACAAGAGAAACGAAAATAGGGAAACAGAACATGATTTCTGTGCCGTAACGTATTGTATCTCGTAAGAGAATGATAACAAGGAGGCAATCATTATGTATCAGACAGGAAAAAGCAATAGTAGAAACAGCGCACTCAGCGTAAGGAGCATGACCCAGGTGGCATTATTCGGAGCAATCATTGTGCTTTTGGCATTTACCCCTTTTCTCGGATATATTCCGCTTGGATTTACAAGGGCAACCATCATCCACATCCCGGTCATCATCGGATCTCTTCTGATGGGACCGAAAAAGGGAGCGGTACTTGGACTTGTTTTTGGAGCGACCAGCTTTATAAATAACACGATGAATCCGACCGTGACGTCCTTTGTATTCACCCCGTTTTACAGCCTGGGAGAGTTCAGCGGAGGAATCGGAAGCCTTGTGATCTGCTTCATTCCGCGGATACTGGTCGGTGTTGTGCCACACTATGTGTATAAGGGCGTCCGGTCTTTATCCAAAAATGAAAAAGTTTCGTCAGCAGGATTGATTCTGGCTGGGATGTCGGGAGCCCTTGTCAATACCCTGCTTGTGATGAATCTGATCTTCGTGTTTTTCCGTGACGCCTATGCGCAGGCAAACGGGGTCGCAGTCAATGCGGTGTACGCATTTATTCTCTCCGTCATCGGGACGAACGGAATTCCGGAAGCCATAGTGGCGGCAGTATTTACACTTTGTATCGGAAAGATTTTGATGAGGAAAAATATCAGAGACAGACTGGGAGTTTAAAGTATGATTTTAGCGATTGATATAGGAAATACCAATATTGTGATCGGATGCATGGAGGGAGACAAATGCAGTTTTATCGAGCGGCTCTCCACAGTCCGCACGAAGACGGAACTGGAGTACGCCATTGACATAAAAAATGTCCTTGATATCTACCAGGTTGATCCGGCAGCTCTCCAGGGCGGGATCATATCGTCTGTTGTGCCCCAGATTACAAAGATTTTCCAGCTTGCGGCAGAAAAGATCCTGAAAAAGGAGATTCTGATCGTTGGGGCGGGTATCAAGACTGGACTGAATATCCGCATGGATAATCCGGCTTCTTTAGGCGGCGATCTGGTGGTGAACGCAGTGGCAGGAATCAAGGAGTACGAGGCGCCGATGCTGATCTTTGACCTCGGCACGGCGACGACAGTCAGTGTCATCGATAAGGACCGCCGCTATCAGGGCGGCATGATCTATCCGGGTGTAGGGGTCTCCCTGGATTCTCTGACCGCAAGGGCGGCGCAGCTCTCCGGTATCAGTCTGGAGGCGCCGGAGCATCTGATTGGAAAGAATACGATAGAATGTATGAAAAGCGGTGTGATTTACAGCAGCGCAGCGGCTATTGACGGTATTATCGACCGGATGAAGGAGGAGCTTGGGGGCAAGGCGACGGTCATCGCCACCGGAGGTCTTGCAAAGAAAATCGTTCCGCATTGCAGGCGAGATGTGATTCTGGACGACGATTTGTTGTTAAAAGGACTTTCGATTTTATATTATAAGAATAAAAAATAAGGTTCCACCAAAATCCGGCGGAGTATAAAGGAGAGTACCAAAGAGGGGGATGCAGATCATTGAAAAAGAACAAGTACGAAATTGATATGTGTAACGGGACGATCATGGACAAGCTGATTTCATTTTCCTTCCCACTGATGTTGACAAGTATTTTGCAGTTGATGTTCAATGCTGTGGATATTATTGTTGTGGGGAGGTTCAGTGGAAGCCAGTCTCTGGCGGCAGTGGGTTCTACGACGGCCCTCATCAATATTTTTACGAATCTGTTTATCGGCATTTCCCTTGGAGCCAACGTGCTTGCGGCCCGCTACTATGCGGCCGGACGAGACAAGGAGATGTCAGAGGCCGTCCATACGGCGATCTTTCTGGCGCTGATCAGTGGTCTTATCATGGCTGTGGTAGGCGTCGGCGCCTCCCGGTTTGCTTTGACGCTGATGGGAACGCCGGACGACGTGATCGATCTGTCCGTCCTCTATATGCGGATTTACTTCATGGGGATGCCATTTTTCATGCTGTATAATTACGGGGCGGCAATTTTACGGGCGGTGGGAGATACGAAGCGCCCACTGTTTTATCTGATTGCGGCAGGACTTGCCAATGTCGTACTGGATCTGCTTCTTGTCATTGTGATCCCCATGAATGTGGCAGGAGTGGCGGTAGGAACAGTGGCATCTCAGATGGTGTCCTGTATTCTGGTGCTTCGATGTCTGTACCGGACAGAGGGAAGCTATCAGCTCCGCTTCTCCAGACTGACCATCAAATCGGAGCATTTAAAAATGATCTTTCAGGTGGGAGTTCCGGCGGGCATCCAGAGTACGGTTATTAACTTTTCCAATGCGCTGCTGCAGTCCTCGGTCAATTCTTTTGGATCGACGGCTATGGCGGGCTATACGGCGGCCAATAATATTATCGGATTCTTGTACTCTGCAGTCAATGCGGTTACTCAGGCGTGCATGAGCTTTACGAGCCAGAACTACAGTGTCGGTAAGCCAAAGCGGATGGATCGGGTGCTTGTGAACTGTATTATCCTGACGGTCAGCGTCTCGGCGGCTATGGGAATCGGAGCCTATGCTTTTGGAGGGCAGCTTTTGAAGATTTATACCTCGGAGGCTGACGTAATCCGGTGCGGCTTGGAAGTGCTTTCCATCACCACTGTGCCGTATTTTCTTTGCGGGATTATGGATCTTTTCCCTGGAGCTATGCGGGGAATGGGGCACTCCGGAGTACCGATGATCCTTTCCGTGATTGGAACGGTAGGAACGAGAATCGTATGGGTTTATCTGTTATTTCCGCACCACAGATCCCTGTATTTTCTGTTTATTTCCTATCCGGCGTCCTGGATTCTTACGATCATCATGCAAGCAGTCTGCTTTTATTTTGTGCGGAAACAGTGCAGAATGGAGATGCATATTCTTGGCGGCGAGTAAGAGAAAGGGCTGATACGAAAACAGATACATAGGAAGTATAAAAAAGCTCCTTTCGGGATGATGGCTTTTTTCCAGTCTCTCGAAGAGGAGCTTCTATTATGAGATCTTAGGAAGGATCTGTAGTGGTCTTGATATTGTTCCCATATTTTCGGAAGATGTACCGAAGCATCAGAATCGCGCAGACGCCAAGAATCAACTCGGCTGTAAACTGTGCATAAGCGAGTCCGTAAAGTGGGAAGATGGCGTTTAAAATCAGCAGCGCGGGGATTTCCAGCACCAGTTTGCGCATCACTGCGAAAAGCAGAGCATATTTTCCGAATCCAAGGGACTGGAACACACCGACTGTCAGAAAGTCCAGACTGAGGAAAGCCAGTCCAAGACTGAAGCCCCGTAGAAATCTGCTTCCGTAAGCGATGATGGATTCATTTTTCATAAACAGGCTGATCAGTTCACCTGAACCGATATAGTAAAGCAAGGTGACGACAGCCAGGGCCGGGACAACCAGCTTAATAGCAAAGAGAATCGACGCTTTCATGCGTTTTCGATCCCCGGAGGCAAAATTGTAGCTGACTAACGGCATGATCCCCTGAGAGAATCCCATGGACACCTGCATTGGCACCATGTAGATTTTGTAGGAGATTCCCATAGCAGCTACTGCGTCGGCGCCGTACGCGGAGGTGAAATTGTTGAGAATTGTCATCCCGGTTACGTTGAGCAAATTCTGGATGGAGGCTGGTATGCCAACGCCGCATACTTCCATGACAATCTCCTTTTTGATCCGGAATTTCCGCGGATTGATACAGACAAACGTATTTCCACGTTTCACATATAGGAGGACGAAGAAATACAGACAGGCAACACAGTTGGATAAAAAAGTAGCGCATCCGGCGCCCGCAGCCCCCATACCAAGTCCCCACGGCATAATGAAAATCGGATCCAGAATCATATTCAGGAAACAGCCGCTCATCGTTCCAATGCTGGCGTGCAGAGCAGCTCCTTCCGAGCGGACAAGGTACGCCATCACGACATTTAAGATAGCCGGTGCAGCTCCAAGGAAAACGGTCCAGAAGAGATAGCCCTGCGTGGCGCTCCTGGTTGTGGCGTCCGCACCGATCAGGGACAGGAGCGGATTCTGCAGCAAACAGCACAATATTCCGAAGAGTACGCCGCAGATGAGCGAACAGTAAAATCCAAAAGCAGAGCTTAACGATACAACCTCGTAGTCTTTCCGGCCAAGAGCGCGGCTCATCATGCTGGACGTACCGACGCCGAAAAGATTATTGACGGCGTTGAAAGCAAGCAGAACCGGGGCAGCAAGAGAGACTGCTGCGTTTTCCACCGGCTGATTCAGCATCCCCACAAAATAGGTGTCCGCCATGTTGTAGAGAACCATGACGAGAGAACTTAAAATCATCGGGATGGAAAGCTTTGCAACGGCCGACGGAATGGACGCCCTCTCAAACAATTCTATTTTCTTATCATCGTGCATCTGAAAATCCCTCCTATTCTGTCGGAAGCCACAAAAAAGCGGCAGATCACCGAATTCGTAATTGTGCACAATACTTTTAGTATAGCACAAAATCGGCCGGAAGGGGAGAAAAAATCCCTTGGAAGATGATCGGGAAGTATCGACTTCGACTCCTTTCTGTGATATCATTATGTTTATGCAACGATAGAATAGAAAGGGGTATTCTCGTGGAAGATACGTCTGAAAATACAAGACTTTCCAATCAGATTTGTCTTGGTCTGGTCGCCCACGTAGATTCGGGGAAAACGACGTTGGCTGAAAGTATTTTATTTCAAAGCGGACGCATCCGCACCATGGGGAGGGTGGATCACAAAGATGCGTTTCTGGATACCTATGAGCTGGAAAAGAGCAGAGGAATCACGATTTTTTCCAAGCAGGCGCAGACGAATATCGGAGAGAAGCAGGTGACTCTTTTGGATACACCGGGTCATGCGGATTTCTCGGCGGAAATGGAGCGGACGCTCCAGGTGCTGGACTATGCGGTGCTTGTGATCAGCGGACCGGACGGCGTACAGGGTCAGGTGCGCACACTTTGGACATTGCTGGACCGGTACCGGATTCCGGTCTTTCTTTTTGTAAACAAAATGGATCAGCCGGGGACGGACCGGGCGAAGATTCTTCGGGGACTGAAAGAAGAGCTGGATGAACGGTGCGTGGACTTTGGAAGTGATCAGGACAAGGACCTCTTTTTGGAAAACATCGCGGTATGCGAGGACTCGCTTCTGGAGAGTTATCTGGAGACCGGAGAGATTGAGGAGGAGACGGTACGGATTCTTGTTCGTGAGAGAAAACTGTTTCCATGCTGTTTTGGGTCCGCACTGAAAATGCAGGGCGTCGAAGAATTTCTCGGGGTTCTTGACACATACATGGCGATACCGCGGTATCCGGAGAAATTCGGGGCGAAGGTCTATAAGATCGCAAGAGATCAGACAGGAATCCGGCTGTCCTATATGAAAATCACGGGAGGGACGTTACGTGTCAAAGATGTTCTTTCCGGGCAGCAAAAGGATTATCCTGATAAGATTTGGGAGGAGAAAGTTCATCAGATCCGGATTTATTCCGGATCTGCGTTTCAGAGTGTGGAGGAAACTGGGGCAGGAAGTATCTGTGCCATTGCAGGTCTTGATTCTACATGGTCCGGTGAGGGAATTGGTGTCGAACCGGATGCTCAGGTGCCAATACTGGAGCCGGTGCTTTCTTATCAGGTACTCTTTCCGGATGGAGAGGACCTCCACCTCATGCTTTTGAAACTGAGAGAGATTGAGGAGGAAGTGCCGGAGCTTCATATTGTATGGAATGAACAAACGGAAGAAATTCACGTCCAGGTCATGGGAGAAGTACAGATTGAGATTTTGCAGAACATGATTTCAGAGCGGTTCGGCGTCCGCACGGAATTCAGTTCCGGAAGTATTGTATATAAGGAAACAATCACAAAGAGAGTGGAAGGCATCGGCCATTTCGAGCCACTGCGCCATTATGCGGAGGTCCATCTGATTCTGGAGCCGGGGGAGCGGGGAAGCGGGCTGGTACTGGAGAATCAATGCAGCGATGACATGCTGGATAAAAACTGGCAGCGCCTGATTATGACCCATCTGGCGGAACGGAAACATCCGGGCGTTTTGACCGGATCGGAGATCACAGATTTGAAAGTGATATTGGCGGCCGGGAGGGCGCATATAAAGCACACGGAAGGTGGTGACTTCCGGCAGGCAACGTACCGGGCGGTGCGTCAGGGACTGATGAAAGCAGAAAGTATTCTTCTGGAACCGGTGTACGATTTTGTCCTGGAAGTGCCTCAGGAAAATGTGGGCCGTGCAATGACAGATATCCAGAAGATGGGCGGTACATTTACACCGCCGGAACAGAGCATTGACCAGACAATCCTGAGGGGGAGTGTTCCTGTATCCGAGGTTCAGGACTACCAGATGGAAGTGGTAGCATACACAAAAGGTCAGGGTCGGATGTCCTGTACACTGCGGGGGTATGAACCATGTCACAATAGCGAGGAGATTGTAGAGGCCACAGGATACCGTGCCAAGAACGATTCGAACAATCCGGCCGGATCAATATTTTGCTCCCACGGTACAGGGTTCTATGTGGAATGGGACGAGGTCGAAAAACACATGCATGTGGAACGTGTTCTGAAAGAAGAAAAGCCGGAAGTAAAAACGGAAACAACACCAAGATCTTATACGCTGACTTCCAGTTATGGGTGGGGAGATGAAAAAGAGCTGGAAGAAATTTTTAAGCGGACTTATGGGTCCGGGCAGGAGCGGAAATACGGGTACCAGAAGCAGAGGACGGCTGCTTTGGCACCGAAAACAGTTTCAGCCAGAAAAAAGGAGGAGTCAGAAGAATATCTCCTGGTGGATGGGTACAATATTATCTTTGCGTGGGAGGAACTAAAAGAGCTCTCAAAGGTGAATATTCAGGCGGCCAGGGACAAACTGATGGATATACTCAGCAATTACCAAGGGTATAAAAAGCAGACGCTGATCCTTGTTTTTGACGCATACAAAGTGGAGGGGCAGATGGGTGAAGTACAGAAATACCACAATATTTATGTCGTCTACACGAAAGAGGCGGAGACTGCGGATCAGTATATCGAAAAGACAGTACATAAGATCGGCAGGACGCATCAGGTGACGGTTGCAACTTCGGATGGTCTGGAACAGATTATTATCATGGGTGCGGGGGCAAGGAGATTGTCAGCAAAAGGGCTGAAAGAGGACATTGAGCAGGCGAACATCGATATCCGGGAAAATTATCTGGGACAGTACGAGCGAAAAGGGAAAACGTACCTTTTTGACCAGCTTTCCGAGGAGATGACTGATTTCATGGAAGAAATTCGAAAAGGACGCAAACAGTTCCAGGGTTTCAAAAAATAGTCAAAAAAGAGAAAAAGGACTGAACCAATTAAGAAAATGGTTCAGTCTTTTTAGTTTACGGTAAACTGTGCAGTAAGAGTAAATGAGGAAAACTTTGCAAATACTAAAGAAAAACCACAGTAAGGGAGGAACCGATTTATGGAAAAAAGCGTGACAGGGAGATCGCTGAGACAGTTTCAGACTTTTTTGATTCAAGAAGAGAAGAGTCCGGCAACTGTCCAAAAGTATATGCGGGAATTACAGAGGCTTACCGTATTTTTAGATGGTATGAAGATTTCCAAACAGAAGATACTTGAATACCGGGAAAGACTGGTGGAAATATATCAGCCTAAGACCGTCAATACCAAGCTGTCAGCAGTCAATGCGTACCTCGAATTTTCCGGGCTTTCAGCCTGTACCGTAAAACTTCTGAAAATTCAGCGGCAGGCATTTGCGGATGAGGAAAAAGAACTGTCAGAACAGGAATATCGTCGTCTTTTACAGGCGGCAAAACGTAGGTCGAATCATCGTCTGTACTATGTGATTCTTACTATTGGAGGGACTGGAATCCGGGTAAGCGAATTGAAATTTATTACAGTGGAGGCATTGAAAAACAGGAAAGTACAGATTCATTTAAAGGGGAAAGACCGTACCATTTTGCTCCCCCAAAAACTGCGGAAAAAGCTGAATCAGTATGTAAAAACACAGTCTATCCATCAGGGGCCGGTATTTCAGACCAGAAGCGGAAAACCATTGGACAGGAGCAACATCTGTCACGAGATGAAGGAGATCTGCCAGGAGGCGGACGTGGATCGAAAAAAAGTCTTTCCTCACAATCTACGGCATCTGTTCGCCCGGTGCTTTTATGCGGTGGAGAAAAATCTGGCGCTTCTGGCAGATATTCTCGGACACTCTTCGATTGAAACGACACGGATTTATGTAGCGGAGGGGGCTAGAAAACATGAACGAATCCTGAAAAAGATGCACTTAATAATCTGAAAATACCACAGAATGGTTATTTTGCGGTAGAAAATAGATACCACAGAATGGTTATTCCGTGGTAAAAAAATACATAATGAGACATTCTTATCTAGCATGTTTCATTTTAATATTATAAACGTAAGAAGTCAATAGTTTTTTTGCATACAAAGAAGCCCGTTTAAATTTTAAGAAAGCGGGCCTTTTTACCTGTACGCTTTTTTAAAGAAAGAAGGGTGAATCGTCAGATTCAGAAGGACAAAACAAGGGAAAAGCCCTTGTTTTCTTGTTGTTTTGGGTCTGTTACCACGGAATAACCATTCTGTGGTATGGCGGACGCATAAAAAAAGCAGGTGGGATGGCAAGTGAAGGAAATGATAAAATGTCTGGTTTGCAGACCAGAAAAAGTAACTTTTGGAATGAAAGAATTTCTGATCTGGGAAAGAGACCTGGATGAGAAACTGACGTGCCGCACGATTCCTTATGACACTATGGTGCTTGCCTATCCGGAAGCGTACGACGAAAAGACCGGAGAGATGACAGCGCCGGAGATTCAGGAGATTACCGGAAGTATGAAGGGGAATTTAATTATCTGGGACAGACAGCGCACGATGTTTCGGGTTGAGCTTTTCGACTACGAGGAGGACGTAGGGAGCATCTTTATGCGGCTGGCGGATCAGATTCCCTTTGCATTTCTGGGATCTACACCCTGGATGCAGATTCAGGATGATCAGGACTTTGCGGAAATGCTGAGGATGATTTCTTTATATAAGAATTTGAATCCACAATGTTATGACTGAATCGTCCTTTATCTTATATATGCGGATGCGGCAGAAACTATGATACAAACAAAGATAGCGGATTGAAAATCCGGGAAAAGGAGTGGATGCCTATGAAACTGAAGGACGGGCTGATTCTGCGGGAAGTGGCGGGGCAGTTTGTAGTGGTGCCTACGGGAAAGAGAGTGCAGGAAGTGACATCCATTGTATACATCTCTTCTTCGGGCGCATACCTTTGGGATTACATGAAAGACCATGAATTTCAAAAAGAAGATCTTGTAAAGAAGATTCTGGAACATTACACCGGGGTGACCGGAGAACAGGCGGCGGTTGATATTGAGAAATTTTTGAAGACGCTTGCCGACAACAACATTTTAGATGATGGAAAAATTCGGGGGCAGGTTTTTGTAAAAATGCCGAAAGGAACCGGGAAAGATGGGGTATGAGTTTGAACCGGCCTGTAGCAGAATGGAATGGCTGGATCCTTTCTACAAGGCAGTCTGGGAAAAAGCCTTTGTGGATGCTATTCCGATTTCCGGAACCTTTGAATTGACTCCCAGGTGTAATTTCCGCTGTCGGATGTGCTATGTTCATCTGGAACCGTCGGAAATCCCGAAATATGGGAAAGAATTGACGGCCAGGGAATGGATCCGTATAGCAAAAGGAGCCAAAGAGGCCGGGACGACATGGCTTTGCATTACCGGGGGGGAGCCGCTGATGCATCCGGAATTCGAGACGATCTGGAGAGAATTGTCGCAGATGGGATTTTTTATTACTCTTCAAACAAATGCGTCCATGATCGACGGAAAGTTTGAAAAATTGTTGGAAGCCTTTCCTCCCCGGCAAGTCAAGATCACCCTCTACGGCACCAACAATGATGTTTACGAGCAGGTCTGCCGGATTCCCGGCGGGTTTACGAAGGTAGATAGGGGGATTCAGAGGCTAAAAGAGATGAGGATTCCGATCCAGCTTGTCAGTACCATTATTCGGCAGAATGAGGACGACGTGAAACGGATGGCGTTCTATGCCTATTGCAATCAGCTTCCGTGGACAATGACGGCGGGAGTCAAATCCTCAGTTCGAGGTGCTGACAATGAAGCAGGGGATGTCCGTATTCAAGAAAGGCTGGACGAACAAAAAAAGAAAGAGATTCAATATTTGCTGAAGAACAGGCCTGTTGAGATTGAACGAAAACCATGTACCTATTGTAAAGATTACCGGATAGGCTACTGGATTACATGGAACGGAGAAATACGGTTTTGCAGCTTTATGAATGAACCGCATATCAAGATAAGAGAGCAGGCATTTCGGGAGGCGTGGGAAAAGCTGATCCGGTACGAAGAAGAATTGGACTGGCCGGAAGAATGTAAGACCTGCAAGGCACAGAAAGGATGTTTCAAATGTGCCGGGATGTTGAATGCGGAATGTGGAAGTCCGCATAAGGTGACGGAAGAGTTTTGCGACAGAGTAAAAAGATGGCTTGATGAAGGGAAAGGAGAATGGAGGATATGACACAGACAGTATATGTACCAGTGGAAGCATCGGGTGTAAATACTTATGCAGTAAATATACCATCGGGTGCTGATACAACAAGCGGATATTATCTCAGCTATAACGTTGGGGGTGAAAATTCAGGATTTACGGGCATTAGTTGGTACTTAGATAAACCTGGAAACCCGTTTTCGGGATTTCAAGGAATAAGTAATGAGCAAGACATAATCGAATATTACGAGAGCAACCAAAATTTGAATGCCGTATTTTCAACGTGGATCAATCGAGTTGGCGAGGTTGCTGTCAGTGATTTTTGCAATGATTTGATGCATGGTGAAGCATACAGTAATGGATGTATAACAATGGCTCGCTAGCGGCAAACAATATGGAAGTAAAGTATAAGATTATTGAAATAACATTTGTTTCACAATTTAGAATCCATTCATTGGATGAGAAATTTATATCAGAAAGTGAGCAGAATATAGATTTTCTAATTAAGGATTTTGATGAGGAAGATTCGGGAAGTTTATTCAGGAAATATAAAATACAGCCTAAAGGCCAGTACATAATTACCTATGAAAAAGAAATAGCCATTGTTGATAAGGAATGGAAAACAGTACAGTGTCTGCCCCAAAATTATCAAGAATTTGAACTGTTATTACTTCAAATATTTCGAATCCACGCTGTCCAGCGACATATGATCCAATTCCACAGCTCTCTTATCGACTTTGATGGACATGGCCTGATGTTTCTTGGTCCTTCCGGGATCGGGAAGACTACCCAGGCAGAGCTGTGGCATACATATCGTGACGCTGTTATTATCAACGGCGATATTGTGTTTGTGCAGGAGACAGAAGGGAACTTCCTTGGATGGGGCACGCCATGGCATGGTTCCTCTCCTTACTGTGAAAATGCCAGTGTTCCGGTGGATGCTCTCATCATTTTAAAGCAGGCTCCCAAGAACCAGATTCGGAAACTGGAAGGTTTTGAAAAGGTCTCTGCGGTTTCCGGCAGTATCTTCTACCCTCGCTGGCTGGAAAATGGAATGGAGCTGTGCTTGGAGACGTTGAATCATTTGTTGTGTGCGCTTCCGGTTTACGAGCTGTCCTGCCGGCCGGACGAGGCGGCAGTGGAGTTGACGGAGAAAACCTTTTTTGGCGGGGAGAGATTCTGAAGATACCATGAGTGAGATTAGACGAGTCCTTCAAAAGGTCAGGGAGGGGAAGTTAAAACGCCTGATTACGGAACTGCTCTGGATGTATGCCTATGTGCGGAAGTACTGGCTGTTGATCGGCGTGTATATCCTTCTGGGAGCGTCCGGGTCGGTACTGTCCTTGGGAACATCCGTTGTCAGCCGGGATCTGGTAGATGCAGTGACCGGAGTGAATTCTGCTGAGATTATACAGGTTGCGGTTGTCTATGTGGGCGTCGGTGTATCACAGATTTTTATCAATGCTGTGAAAACAAGTTTATCACTGAGAGTTCGGCTGAAGGTCACAAACGAGATCCGGAGCGACATCTATCAGCAGATCCTTCAGACGAATTGGGAATCCCTGGCGAAATACCGGTCTGGTGATCTTTTATACCGGGTTAACGGGGATGCGAGTGTGGTGGCGAATACGATCCTCACCTTTCTCCCGAATGTGGTGACGACACTCATTAGCTTTGGGGGGCATTTGTTATTGTGGTGAGACATGATCCGGTTATGGCTGCGATTGCGCTGATGGGAGCGCCGGTTTCCTTTTTGACATCCCGGTATTCTATGAGGAAGATGCGGGATTTCCAAAAAGATAATCAGGAAGTTGCCAGCAACCGGACGGTGTTTGACCAGGAAACCTTTCAGAATCTTCAGTTTATTAAAGCTTTTGGTATGGTAGACCGGGTTATGGAAAAATTCCACAGCATCCAGAAAGAAACGGTGGCCGTGGCGCTGACGCAGAATCATTTCCAGCAGTGGACGACGATTATCACATCTCTCGTAGGACAGGCGGTAGGGTATGCATGTTACGGATTTGCGGCGTACCGGCTCTGGAAAGGAGACATCAGCTACGGTACCATGACAATGTTCGTTTCCATGGCAGGCTCTTTGCGTGGGTCATTCAGCGGGATTATCAGTCTCATGCCGACGGTGATCCGGGCGGGAATCAGTGCAGAGCGCATCATGGAGGTGACAAGTCTTCCAAGAGATTCTATGGAACAAAAAGAAGAGGCGGACGAGACCAAGCGACGAAGCCGGGAAGAAGGAATTACTCTCAAAATGGAGCATGTAGATTTTGCGTACGAAGGGAATCAATGGATTTACCAAAATGTAGAATTCTCCGCCAACCCGGGAGAGATTGTGGCTTTGATCGGGCCATCCGGTCAGGGAAAGACGACGACACTCAATCTTCTTCTGGGACTGTATCATCCACAGAAAGGCCGGATTCTTCTTGGAAATCCAGGGTGGCCTTCTATAGAAGCCTCCTCCGCCACACGTTGTCTGTTCAGCTATATTCCGCAGAATAACACTCTTTTTACCGGAACGATTGCGGATAATTTAAGAATGGTCAAGCCGGGGGCGGATGACAAGGAGATCCGGCAAGCTCTGGAAACGGCCTGTGCCTGGGAATTTGTTGAAAAGTTGGAGGACGGTATGAATACCCAGGTCCGGGAGAGAGGGAGCAGATTTTCTGAGGGACAAAAGCAGAGACTTTCGATTGCGAGAGCGTTGCTTGCGGACGCACCGGTGATGATATTGGATGAAGCCACAAGTGCTCTCGATGTGGCGACGGAACGGCGGGTACTGAGAAATATTATCAAAAAAGAACCAAATAGAACCATTCTGGTGGCGGCTCACCGGCCAAGCGTATTTTCCATGTGCAGCCGGGTGTATAAGATTGAGAACCGGGCCATGATTCAGGTAGACGAAGAAGGAATCCGCGAATTCCTCGACACATTCTGACAAATCCACAAGACAGGAGAAAGCAAGATGAGATATATACGAATACTGGTTGTGATCCTATTTATGGCAAGCCTTGGACTCTGCGGAGCCGCAAAAATCCGGGAACGTGCCGGGGAAGATCCTACGAAACCAGTGATAACAAACGAGACCGGGGAGCTTGAGATTTCCACATCCTACGAAGAAAGCGACCTGCTGGAGGGGCTGAAGGCCCAGGATGAAAAGGACGGTGATCTGACAGATCAGATCATGGTCGGCAATTTTTCCCAGTTCATCGAACCTGGAGTGTGTAATCTGTCCTATGTGGTCTTTGCTTCTTCTAATCAGGCGGCCACATTGACGAGAAGGGTAAAATTTACCGACTATCAGTCGCCGGAATTTTCCCTCTCAAGCCCACTTGTATTTGCGGAGAGCAGGGAGGATAACGCTATGGATTATATTCGGGCGGGCGACCAGATTGACGGGGATATTTCAAGTCTTGTAAAACTTCTGGACAGCAGTATCAATTACCGGACCGCCGGAGATTATGAAGTCCATGTACAGGTGACAAACAGCTTGGGAGATACCGTGGAAGCAACACTTCCGGTTCACATTGTGGAGGCGTCTCGGATCAGTACGGAAATCCATCTGATACAGGGAATTGCCTACATAAAGAAAGGAGACGAATTCCGCCCGGAAGATTACATTGATTATATCGAAGATATTGATGGAAATCGTCTGGATACGGACACGGTTTCCATTGCCTCCGGGGTCAACACCGCGGAGGGAGGCACTTATGAGGTGCATTATCAGACAGAAGGAGACGCAGGCAGAGGGGAGACCTGGCTGACCGTCATCGTTAGGGGATAGAAGGAGAGACACCAGATGAATGAAGCAAGAGAATTCAAGTTTGATGAGATCAGCGTCTTTTGTATCATAAGAGACCTGCTGAAGAATCTATGGGTGATTCTTCTGGCGGCAGCGGCAGCGTGGCTTGCGGTGACGGGCATGATGAGTTTCCGGTATGTACCGGAATATACGGCCCAGGCGACCATGGCGGTCAACGCAAAAGGTAGCAGCAGCGCCTACTCCTCTCTCTCCCTGACAAACCAGATGGCGGGTGTATTCAGCGAAGTCTTTGACAGCAATGTTCTGAAAAAAAAGATTGCCAAGGATCTTGGAGAGAAGTCGATTGACGAATCCATCCGGGCAAGCGTCATCGAGGAAACGAACCTCATTACCTTGCAGGTGACGAGTGAAAATCCACGACAGGCATACATGGTGATCCAGTCGGCCATTGAGAATTACGGGGAGGTATCGGATTATCTGTTTTCCAATGCAACCCTTCGAATTGTGCAGGAGCCGGCGGTTCCTTACGCACCGTCCAATACGATGAATATTTCCCGGATACAGAAGATCGCCGGACTGTTTGGGGCGGCAGCAGTTGCCGGAGCCATTGTTCTGTTATCTGTTCTGCGGTTTACAGTCAAGACAAGAGAAGGCGGCAAGCGTAGCCTGGACGGCCGGATTCTGGAGGTGATTCCTTACGAGCGGAAGAATAAGACGGTCCGGGGAGTACTGAAAAAGCTGAACAAATCCATTCTCATTTCGTCCGCACTGGTCAGCATGTCTTTTTGTGAGGCGGTCCGCAAAACGGCGACACGTCTGGATCATCATATGCAACGTAGAGAGCAGAAAGTTCTGATTGTCACGAGCGTGTCCGAGAACGAGGGGAAATCTTCAGTGGCAGCAAATCTGGCGCTTGCTTTGGCGGAGAAAGGCAGAAAAGTGCTTCTGATCGACGTGGATCTGAAGAAACCTGCTCTTTATAAGGTGTTTGAAAAACAGCAGGAAAACCGGAAATATCTTTCCGATTACCTGGAGAAAAAGGCGGGTGTCAAGGACGTGCTCTTCTACGAGAAGAAAGAACGGATTTACACCGTGTTTCAGAAAAAGGGTATTCACAATGCGGCAAAGTATCTGGATTCACCAGAGATGGGTGCGCTCATTGACGCAGGCCGGAAAAAAATGGATTACGTGATTTTGGACACACCGCCCATGTCCGTCTCCAGCGATGCGGAGCTGATGCTGAAAATGGCTGACAATGCGGTGCTGATTGTACGTCAGGACTGGACTGATGTACGGGCAACAAACGATGCTTCCGACACCATCCGTCAGACGGGCGTTGATTTCACAGGCTTTATTCTAAACGCTTTTTTTAGAGAAAATTTGTGGAATTCGTTTCGGGAGCACTCTTATTACGGCTACAGGAGAAACGATGACAGCGGGGAGGTGTAAGGATGGCAGAGAAAAATGGATATCAAAAGGCGGACTCGGGCTCATACCGGAAACTCGATGGGGATGACGTTATCGATTTGGGGACCTTGTTTTGGAACATCATCCAGGGGTTTCTGAAATTCTGGTGGCTCGTGATTCTGCTTATGGCCATCGGAGCAGGTGCATTTTATCTGAAAGCGTCCCGGATCTTTTATATGCCGATGTACCAATCGTCCGCCACTTTCACCGTGCTGACGGGTGGAGCGTCCACGGCGGATTCCGGTAACGGCACGTACAACTTTTATTATGACACGACAACGGCGGGGCAGCTTGCCAGGACCTTTCCTTACATTCTGAGCAGCAGCCTTCTGACGGATGCTATCAAGGAAGATCTGGGAGTCGAGGCGGTCAACGGCAGCATTTCCGCCCAGGCTATCTCCGAGTCCAACATGATTACCATGAGCGTGATAAGTCAGAGTCCGGAAGATGCCAAAGCCATTCTGGAGTCTGCCATCAAGGTGTACCCGGATATTGCCAGGTTTGTCATCGGAGATACGAGATTCAACATCATCGACGAGCCTACAATGCCGGATGGGCCGTACAACAAACCGAGCTACCGGGCACAGATCAAAAAGGGCGGACTCTACGGTGCGGGAGCAGGAATTCTTCTGATCTGTCTGTATGCTTTTTTTAAGAAAACGGTGCAGAAGCCGGAGGAATTAAAAAGCGCTATGAGCCTGACCTGTATCGCCAATATTCCAGAGGCGCCAAGGAAGCTTCGGAAGCAGAAAGATCAGAGATGGATAAGGATGAAAGACGACCGCACGCCCCAGGCATTTAAGGAAAATATTCAAAGTCTGCAGATCCGGATTTCCAGGGAACTGGAGGAACGGGGCGGAAAGCTTCTTCTGATTACCAGTACCATGCCGGAAGAAGGGAAATCCACGCTGGCCTATAATCTGGCGGCAGCGGCGGCTTCCCATGGGGTGAAAGTTCTCTTTGTGGACGCAGATCTCAGAAAACAGGAAGACCGGAAACATTTGACAGGGGAAATCGGAAGAGGGCTGGCCTCCGTGGTGACTGGAAAATGTACATTAGAAGAAGCGGTACGAAACGAGGAAGAAACCGGGATTGACTTCCTGGGGGGCAGCCGCCCGATCAAAAAGGTCCAGCAGATCCTCAATCACAGTCGTTTTGAGGCAGTGTTGCAGGAGATGAAAGAGAGATGGGATTTGATTATTCTGGACGCCCCTCCTGCGGAAATGTTTGAGGACGCCAGTATTTTAGCGGAGCGTGCGGACGGCATTTTGTATATCATTCGTTATGATATGGTGCAGAAACGCCGGATACTGGATTGTATCCAGGGACTCGAAGACGCAAAAGCGCCGCTCCTTGGTTATGCGTTTAACGGTATTCCGGTTCACCGTGGCGGCTACGGATATTATGGATATGGAAGGTACGGCTACGGTTATTATGGCTACAGCTCTTACAGTTACGAAGACCGAAAAAAGAGGGGAGCACATGATTGATCTGCACACTCATCTGCTTCCCGGTCTGGACGACGGCGCAAGATCCTGGGAGGAGGCGTCGGAAATGGCACAGACTGCTGCAGAGTCTGGAATCAGTGTTGCCGCAGCCACCTGTCACGCGAATCTTCCAGGAAGAGAGACGTCAGGTCTGGTAAGAGAATACCGAAAACGCCTTGAGAAACTAAAAGAATTACTCAAAAAGTATCGGACTCCATTGGAGCTGGTGGAGGGGATGGAAATCATGGACGGACCCGAGCTGATCCGGAAATTGAAGCGGGGTGATCTGCTGACAATCAACCAGACCAGATATGTGCTTGTAGAAGTTTTGCCAGACGCCCCGGCTTGGCAGGTATACCGGATGCTGGATCACCTGCTGGAAGAAGAATACTATCCTGTTCTGGCGCATCCGGAGCGTTACCGCTGCGTACAAAAGACACCAGCTCACACGAAAGAGTGGGCGGATATGGGATGCACCCTCCAGATCGACAAAGGGAGCATCTTCGGCAGGTTTGGGGAAGCGGCTATGATTACCGCAGAATATCTTTTGCAGAGAAGACTCGCTCATCTGGCGGCCTCCGACGCTCATCGGGCGGATTACCGTACAATGGAGCTGGCGGCTCTGCGGGATTTTCTGGGAAGACACTATGGTAGCGAATGTCCGGAGCTGTTGTTAAGAGAAAATCCAGGAAGGATACTGAGGGGAAAAGCCGTGATCCGGCTGTAACAAGAAAGGATAGAGACCATGTACAAGAAACATTCTAAGGGATGGTTAAAACACAGCGATTTTGTCCTGCTGGACCTGATCTGTATGCAGGCAGCATTTATCATTGCCTATCTGTTGAGGCATAAGTCTGGAAATCCATACGAAACACAACTGTATCTGAATATGGCGATCTTTCTGGAACTGGCGGATATTGTTGTACTTTTTTTCTTTGAAACATTCAAAAGTGTCCTGAAAAGAGGATATTATATGGAATTTGCCAAGACGCTGAAACACGTTGTACTGGTGACGCTGTTGGCGGTTCTCTATTTATTCACCATACAGGAAAGCGGCAATTTCTCCCGTATCGTACTTTATCTGACAGGAAGCATCTATCTGTTCCTGACGTATGCGGTGCGGCTGCTTTGGAAGAGACGACTACGAAAGAAAATGAAAGAGGGCGGCGACCGGTCGCTCCTGATTGTGACAACAGACCGGGCTTCTCTCGACGTCGTACTGAGTATCCGGAACCACAATTACGAAATGTATAACCTGGCGGGACTGGTCATTGCAGACCGTAATATCGTAGGTCAGGAGGTGGGCGGGATTCCCGTGGTGGCAAACGTAGATACTGCGCCGGAGTACGTGTGCCGTGCCTGGATCGATGAAGTGCTTCTGATTCCGGGGGATGACGAAACGCTGCCCCAAAGTCTGGTGGACAAGCTGGTGGAAACTGGAGTCACAGTACATTTCCACATTTCCCAGGCAGAAAATAAGGTGGGAAAACGGCCGTTGGTCGAGAAAGTAGGAGAATATCTGGTACTTACAACCAGCATCAATTATACGACAGATAAGCAGGCATTTCTAAAACGGTGTCTGGATATCCTGGGAGGATTGACCGGGTGTGTTCTGACAGGAATTCTGTTTCTGATCATTGCGCCGATGATCTACATTCAGTCACCGGGACCCGTTTTCTTCTCCCAGATCAGGGTAGGAAAAAACGGAAAAAGATTTAAGATGTATAAATTCCGAAGTATGTATCTTGATGCTGAGGAACGAAAACAGGAACTGATGAAAGAAAACCGTGTCAAAGACGGCATGATGTTTAAAGTGGATTTTGATACAAGAATCATTGGAAACAAAATTCTGCCCGACGGCAGGAAAAAGACCGGAATCGGAAATTTCATCCGGGTGACGTCGATTGACGAGTTCCCACAGTTTTTCAACGTGCTGAAAGGGGATATGTCTCTTGTGGGGACACGACCGCCGACGCTGGATGAATGGGAAAAATACGAACTGCACCACCGGGCAAGACTTGCCATCAAACCCGGAATCACCGGAATGTGGCAGGTAAGTGGAAGAAGCGAGATCACGGACTTCGAGGAAGTCGTCCGGCTGGATACGAACTACATCACGGAATGGAGTGTGGGGATGGATTTCAGGATCCTTTTCAAGACAGTGCTGGCGGTGGTGAAAAAAGAAGGGTCGATGTGATGGGGAAAAATAAAATGCAGACAGATAAGGTAAGAAGAAAATATACGATTGTTGTCGCCGGGATGGGATATGTCGGTTTGTCCATCGCAACCTTGCTGGCACAACAGCATAAAGTTTACGCAGTAGATGTCATCTTAGAAAAGGTAGAGATGGTGAATCAAAAGAGGTCTCCAATTCAAGATGAGTATATAGAAAAATATTTGTGTGAGAAAAAGCTGGATTTAACAGCTACACTAGACGCACAATTTGCATATAGCAAGGCAGATTTTGTGGTGATTGCAGCACCCACAAATTACGATTCACAGAAGAATTTTTTTGATACGTCTGCAGTAGAAGATGTAATGAAGACAGTCATGGAAGTTAATCCAGATGCAGTTATGGTAATTAAATCGACAGTCCCGGTTGGATATACGGAAAATATTCGCAAGAAGTACGGACGTAAAATTTTGTTCAGTCCGGAATTTTTAAGAGAATCGAAAGCACTTTATGACAATCTGTATCCATCCCGGATTATTGTAGGCACGGACATGGATGATGAAATACTCGTAGAAAAGGCAGAGATTTTTGCCGGACTTTTGCGGGAGGGAGCACTAAAAGAAGAAATAAAAACACTTTTCATGGGATATACAGAGGCCGAGGCAGTGAAATTGTTTGCCAATACGTACCTGGCATTACGCGTTGCCTATTTTAATGAACTTGATACATATGCGGAAAGCAAGGGGTTGAATACGCAGCAAATAATAGAGGGAGTTTGTTTGGATCCCAGGATTGGAACCCATTATAACAATCCGTCTTTTGGGTATGGCGGTTACTGTCTTCCAAAAGATACCAAACAGCTTTTGGCAAATTATCAGGATGTTCCGGAGAACCTGATAGAAGCAATCGTGGAAAGCAACAGGACGAGAAAAGACTTCATTGCAGACCGAGTGTTGAGATTGGCCCAATATTACGACTATGGCGGGCATAGTGACTACAAAGCTAAGGAAGAAACGAATTGTGTGATTGGTGTGTATCGTCTGACTATGAAAAGTAATAGTGATAATTTTCGGCAGAGTAGTATACAGGGCGTTATGAAAAGAATTAAGGGCAAAGGCGCTACTGTGATCATATATGAGCCGACCCTTGAAGACGGCAGTACATTTTTTGGATCGGTTGTGGTGAATGATTTAGAGAAATTTAAAAAAATGAGTAGAGTAATTATTGCAAATCGGTATCATACAATTTTAAATGATGTGGAGAAAAAGGTATATACAAGAGATATTTTTATGAAAGATTAAGAGTATGAAGAAAAAGAAAGATATCAAAATCTGCTTTGCGGCTTCTTCCGGAGGTCATTATGAACAATTAATGATGTTGAAACCTTTAATGAATAAATATGACAGTTTTGTAATTACGGAAGAGACAATATATAAAACAAAGCAAAACGGAAAGAAAATATATTATATGAAACAAGTCAACAGGAAAGAAAAAGGCTTTTGTCTGAAGATGCTGATAAACGCAAAAAGGGCATTTCTGATTTTTTTGAAAGAAAAACCAGATATCATAATTTGTACCGGAGTGTTGGCGATGATTCCGATTTGTCTCGTTTCAAAAATAGCCGGGAAAAGATTGATTTATATAGAATCTTTTGCAAAAGTGACCAGTGCGACTTTAACAGGAAAACTGCTTTATAAATTTGCTGATCAATTTTATGTACAATGGGAATCTATGTTGAAGGTATATCCCAAAGCGATTTATCTTGGAGGGATTTACTAGACGAAAGAGAGAGCGTGATGGATAATGAAGATTTTTCTTACAGTTGGATCTCAAAAATTTCAGTTTAATCGACTGCTTAGACAGATCGATCTATTGGTACAAGAAGGCAGAATGAAAGATGAAATATTTGCTCAGACCGGTTACTGTGATTATACGCCGAAATATTACCGTTTTAAGCAGTTTCTTGATCGGGACGCATTTGAAGAGAATATTAAGGAAGCAGATATTGTTATAACGCATGGTGGAACAGGAGCAATCATTAATGCGGTGAAACAGGAAAAGAAAGTTATCGCAGTACCACGTCTTGCCAGATATGGAGAACACGTAGATGACCATCAGACACAAATATTAAAAGAGTTTGAAGAAATGAATCTGATTTGTGCTTGTAACAATGTGGAAAACTTAGAACAGGCGTTAGAAGAAGTAAAACATTGTTCTTATGCTAAGTACGATTCGAATACTCATACGATTATTGGATCAATCGAAGATTATATTGAGGATTTAAAAAAATGAATACAATAACAAAAAATATAGTTTTATTCCCATTTAACTTGTTGTATAAAATTTCTCCGGAGATGGACCTTAAAGTTTTATTTCGCATCAAACAGGGATATTCTTTAAATTTAAAGCATCCGGTGACGTTTAATGAAAAACTTCAGTGGATTAAGTTACATGATCATAATCCGTTGATGACAAAGTGTTGTGATAAATACTTGGTGAGACAGTTTGTCAAAGATCAAGGATGTGGAGAAATATTAAACAAATTGATTTGGTCAGGTTATGATCCAGAAGAGATTCCATTTGAAATATTGCCTGAGAAATATGTTATAAAGGTTACGCATGGCTCCACATTTAATATACTTGTAAAAGATGGAAAACATGCAGATCGTAGAAAGATAATAAAAAAATGTAAGAAATGGTTAAAAGCTAAGTTCTTGCCATGTTATGGTGAATGGTTTTATGGGAAAGAAAAACCTAGAATTATTGTAGAAGAATATTTAGAAACTGATGATGGAAAAGATTTAAAAGATTATAAAGTCTTTTGTTTTAACGGAGAACCGGCTTATGTCAGAGTAGATTCAGATAGATTTCAGAATCATAAATCGGATATATTTGATATAAAGTGGAGACGGATAAAAAATGTACATACACGGTATCCTTGTTCAAATGATAATATAACGAAGCCGGATTGTATAAAGGAATTACTTACATATGCAAAGAAATTGTCTGAACCTTTTTTACATGCGAGAATTGATTTTTATATCATAAAAAACAAGATTTATTTTGGTGAAATTACATTTACAAATGGAGCAGGGTTTGACCGTTTTTCTTCTTATGAATGGGATAAAGAAATGGGAGATAAACTGCGTTTAAGGAAGGTGCGGTATTCGTAGTAGAAAGGCGGCTGGATACAATGAAAACAAGAATTTTAGTAATAGGCCCCAGTGCACATGATTCAAAGGGGGGAATGGCAACTGTTATTGAAGAAATACAAGAAGATCGGAAGTTGAATAAAACATTTAAGTTGGATGTATACCCGTCGTATAGAGACGGCAATAAAATTTTAGTATTGTTTTATTCTTTTTTTGCATATTGCTTTTTTTATTTTACAAAAAGAAATTATGATATTTATCATATCCATATGGCCTCAAGAGGAAGTACCTTTCGGAAGGGGTATTATGTAAAAGCCGCAAAAAGGTGGGGAAAAAAGGTGATTCTCCATATACATGGAGCACAATATATGGAATTTTATCACGCATTGCCGATAAAAAAGAGAAAAAAGGTGATAGAACTACTCAAGAGTGCAGATTGTGTGATTGCTTTATCAAAAGAATGGAAGAAAAAATTTGATGATGAGTTTGGATTAACAAACTGTTTGGTTATAGAAAATGGTATTAATATGAATCGGCTGAAATCGGCACAGAATAGTACGTCATATCACAATCATACGTTTCTGGCGCTTGGACGATTGGGGAAACGAAAAGGATCCTATGATCTGGTACAGGCAGCGGAAATCGTATCAAAAGAGGTGAAGGATTTAAAAGTTCTTATGGCAGGCGATGGTGAGACGCAAGAAATTCAAAGACTGATTGAAAAGAAAAATTTGCAAAACTACGTCAAAGTTTTAGGGTGGGCAGATTTTCAAACAAAATTAAATTTATTCAAAGAATGTGCAACAGTTGTTTTGCCTTCGTATAATGAAGGGTTGCCAATGGCTATTTTAGAAGGTATGGCCGCCGGGAAAGCTGTTATCAGTACTTATGTTGGAGCAATTCCGGAAGTTATAAAAGAAGAAAATGGATTCTTAATCGAAGCAGGTGATATCAATGCTTTGGCCGAGGCAATGATACGATGTAGTACAGACGGACAAAAGCTGGAAGAGATTTCTAGAAATAATGTGAAGAAAATCCAAGATCAGTTTAGTATGGAGATCATGCATAAGAAACTGGAAAAAATTTATGAAAGTGTACTGTGAAGCAATGATACCGAAAAAAATACATTATATATGGTTTGGGAAAAAAATAAAACCAGAGTTGATTCAACAATGTATGAAAAAAACAAAAAGTCTTCTTCCGGATTGGGAGATACATGAGTGGACTGAAGAGAACTATGATATTGAACAATGTAAATATATGAAAGAAGCATATGAAAGAGAAATGTATGCATTTGCATCTGATTATGCAAGATTTGATATTTTATATCGATATGGAGGCGTTTATTTAGATACAGATGTAGAGCTTCTTCAAAAAATACCAGATATCTTGCTGCGTGATTGGGGATTTACTGGGATGGAATCGAATCAAAAAATAGCACCTGGACTTATTTTTGCCGTTGAGGCAGGGAATGAGATTGTAAAAGAAATCCTTGATAGTTATAGAGCAGATTGTTTTGTAAATTCACAAGGAAAGAGAAATTCCATGACTGTTGTAGATAGAGTGACAGAGATTTTTTTCAGATATGGTTTTCAAAAGAATGGGAAGGAACAAATTATAAAGGGGATTCATATCTATCCTTCGGAATATTTTTGTGCATATGATTTTGTGTCAGGAGAATTTGAAATTACAGAGAAAACGATTTCTATTCATCACTATGCGGCATCCTGGATAGATAAGAAGAGGAGAATCAGGAAAAAGATTCAGAAATCAGTATATAAAATGCTAGGAAAAGAGAAATATATGAAACTTGTAACAATTAAGAGAAAGTTTTTTGGAGTGCGTGAAGAATGAATCTAAAAAATATAGTCAAGAAATTGCGTGGAGAGATTAATTTAGAACAATTAAAAGTAAACGGACTCAAAGTGGGAGAAGGATTCAGTTATGGCAGTTATTGTTTTTTGGATCCCAGTTTCTGTTTTTTAATCCAAATTGGAAATCATGTTACATTTTCAACACGTGTGCATGTTCTGGCACATGACGCGTCAACAAAAAAGATACTGGGCTATAGTAAGGTCGGAAGGGTGATGATTGGGGACGGATCATTTGTAGGAGCAAACGTGACAATACTTCCGGGAATTTCTATAGGTTCGAATTCAATTATTGGAGCTGGGAGTGTTGTTACAAAAGATATACCAGAAAATGAAGTATGGGCAGGAAATCCAGCGAGAAAAATAGCCTCTTTAAAAGAATATTCTGCCAAAATAATAAATGGAAAATATAAAAAATATGGAGAAAAGTACAAAATAGGCTGTGGAATTACAGAGGAAGAGAAGCGGGAAATGATTCATGCGCTGGATAAGAGCAAGTGGATTCTCGTGGAGTAAGATATGATACAGACAAGAGAAGATTTAATAGAATATATGAGATGTGACCAAATTGCTTTACATTGTGAAGCATTAAAACGTCCCAGATGGGGAAGAGATGAAATCTGGAGATTTGAAAGATTACTTCGAAAATTGGAATTCTATTCAAACAATAAATATAATTTACTACATAAATTGTACTATATATTGTATAAATATCGATTTCATAAAATGTCAGTCAGATTAGGATTCTCAATTCCTATTCATGTTTTTGATAAAGGATTGAGTATTGCTCATTATGGATCGATTGTCGTAAACCATAAGGCAAAAATTGGAAAAAATTGTAGAATACAGGAGAATGTTACGATTGGTTCAACTGGAGGGAGCGATATGGCACCACAAATTGGAGACAATGTTTTCATCGCCAGTGGAGCAAGAATCCTTGGAAATATATCATTAGGTAATGATATAGCAGTAGGGGCCAATGCTGTAGTTACAAAAAGTTTTAAAGAGAATCATATCACAATTGCGGGGGTACCGGCTAAAAAAATTAGTGATCACGGTTCCGTGGGCTTTGTATCTCCTAAATTGTGATACAACAAGGAATAGAAACATGATTGGAATAGCGGTAATTAACTATAAATGTTATGAAAAAACAATAAAATGTATTGAGTCTATCCAAAAAACGATACAGACACCATACAAAATTTATCTGTTGGAAAACGGATCTGAGAATGAGTCTGCTAATATTTTGAAAGAAAAATATTGTAATGACGATAGGATAGAATTACTTATTTCAAATCAAAACCATGGATACGCGAGAGGTAATAATATTTGCATAAAAAGGATGCGACAGGATGGATGTAAATATGGAATTATAAGCAATAATGATATTGTATGTGTTGAGAATACGATTAACAAATTGATTAAAGATTTAAAGGATTATAAAGATTTTGTGATTGTAGGACCGATGATCGTTGATCCGGAAGGAAATTATCAGCAATCAGTAAAGTTAAAAAAGTATAAGCCGGTAGAATACATGATAAAGTCAACGTATTTATCCAGATTTTTTAAAAAATTGATTGACAGAGAAAAAGAGTTGACAAAAGATATTTCTGATTTTATAGAAGTATCTTGGGCTTCTGGTGCCTTTTTTGCATTTTCTTTAGAAAAGATGAGAATGATTGGCGATTTTGATCCGGCAACCTTTCTGTTTTATGAAGAATACATTTTGAGTGCGAAGGCCAGACGGTGTAATCTAAAAATCGGATACGACCCTACTGTGAAAGTGATGCATTATCATGCTGTTTCAACAGGCGGAGGACTGAATATTACTTCTAAAATGGAAGCGGATAGAAGCGAAAGATATTATTTTCAGACCTATGAAAAAACGAATAAACTGTATTTGGGACTTTTAAAAATAATCAGATTGATGGAGGTACTTTTTACTTTTGGGAAAAGAAAACAATTTCGGGAGATCAAACAGTATTTTGCGGGAATTGATATCCCATTGCGATAAGAACAAAGTGGAGGAAGACGTATGAATAATTTGATTTCTATAATAATGCCTGCATATAATGCTCAACCATGGATAGAAGAAGGAATTGAAAATATTATTAGACAATCCTATAGAAACTGGGAACTTATAATCATCAATGACGGTAGCACAGATCATACGCTGGAAATTTGCGAAAAATATCAAGCATCTGATTCAAGAATCAAAGTTTTCAGTCAGGTAAACCAAGGACCAAGTGCGGCGAGAAATATGGGACTTTCAAAGATACAGGGAGAATACTTTATTATGATAGACGCAGATGATCTGCTGCCGGAGAATGCACTGGGTTGTTATATAGAGGCGGCAGAGAAGTATCATGCGGATACTGTAATCGCAGGATATTGTATGATAAATGCGAATACCGGTAAACAGAATAAGTTTTGTTTTGAATATGAAATAGATTTTATTGTGGAAAAAGATGTTAATACATCAATTATGGAGAAACTCATATCAGCAGGATTGATGGCATCAAATTGGAACAAATTATACAGAAGTACGTTAAAACATATCCGGTTTCAGGAAAATCTTTCAGTAAATGAAGATGTGCTTTACTCCGTATCTTCCATATTTGAATCTAAGAAAGTAGTAATTATTCCTCAAATATTATATGTATACAAAATACAAAATCATTCTTCGGTTTCACTTCGGTTTCACCAAGAATTACCGATAGCGCTTGATGCGCTGAATAAGAAATTTCTGGCAGGCAGAACAAAGGGGTTGCGTCTGGGAATAGCTCGTTGGTTGATGAACTATCTTCATATTTATTTTAGAATGGTTTGTATCAATGACAATTCGAGGTTTGAAAAAATAAAGTACATAAAAGAAGGAATAAAAAGTGATGTGTTTCAAAGTTATGGCACATTACAAATAGCAGACACAAACGCAAGAAAAATAGCAGTTGTTTTACTAAGATTACATCTGTATGGGTTATATATTGCCATAATGAAACGAAAAGGGAAGGGTGGAATATGATTGGAATTTTAACATTTCATCGGGCTGCGAATTATGGTGCGGTATTGCAAGCATATGCGCTGCAAGAGATTTGCAATACATATCTGATAGAAAATGAAATTGTAGATTATCGATGCGGCTACATCGAAAAACAATATGACTATCTTCCTCGGGTTTCACCAAGACATGTCAGACAGTTTATGAAAGGAATATACGACATTCCAAGAAAGAAAAAAATACGAAGACAGTTTGATGATTTTATATTGCGTAATTTAAAGACCAGCAAACCGGTACGAAGAAATGAATTATCTGAAATGTATCAGAAATATAAAGTACTGATATCTGGAAGTGACCAAGTCTGGAACCTGCCCATTTCCGGTGGCGATACTACATATTTACTTGATTTTGCTAACAGGAACGTAAAAAAAATTTCGTATGCTGCCAGTATCGGTTCTAATGAAATAAAAGATGAAGACAGGAAAGTACTGGAAATATATCTTAAAAAATATCAGTATATTTCAGTCAGGGAGCCATCGGCAAAGCAGATAGTGGATACTTTTTTTGAAAAAGAGGCGGTGGTAGATGTAGATCCGACGATCCTTCTTGATATAGAAAAATGGAATCAACTTGCTGAAAAATCCAAAATAAAGGCTGAAAAATTTATCTTTGTTTATATTATGCAGCCATCAGAGCTGCTCTACGATATTGCACTTTGGCTTTCGAAACAGGAAAAATTATCAATATATACCTTATCTATGGTACAAAATAAAAGAAAAATGGGAAAAGACGTCCGGGGCATGGGAGTCTACGATTTCCTTTGGATGATTAAAAACGCAGAGTATATAGTGACCAACTCTTTTCACGGAATCCTGTTTTCCTTAAGATTTCATAAAAAATTTTACTGGGCTTTCCAAGAGGGAAAGCATATGTCAAACTCGAGGTTTGAAATGCTTATAGAACAATATGGTATTGAATGTAGATGTTGCCAGGATATAGAAAGGATCTCGGGAGTGCCAGATATCTCTTATGAAAAAATCGAAAAAATTATGGAGCAGCAGCGGAATCTTTCGATACATCGTTTAATGAAAAATATAGAGGATGTGGAGTGATGGAGAAAAACAGCAGAGGCAAACAACTTGCAAAAAATACTGCGATATTAACAGTTGGAAAAATCTGTACTCAGTGTGTGAGTTTCTTTTTATTACCTTTGTATACAGCGTTGTTAGATCCTTCAGAGTATGGAATCGTGGACATATTTTCTACCTATGCGGCATTTATCTTACCATTGTGTAACTGGCAGATGGACATGGGGTTATTCCGCTTTATGCTTGATGTCAGAAATAATAGACAAAAGCAAAAAATGATGGTTTCTACTGTTATGAATACAAATCATTTTCAAGCTGTAGCATTTATGTTACTATTTTTGATTTTACAGTTTTTTTCTGAATCTCAATATAAGGTCTTCCTTGCCTTAGAAGTTGTACTAAATTTATATATGGCTACTTTGCTGCAGGTGGCCAGAGGAATAAAAAGGACAGATGTTTATTCTATTGCCAGTTTTTTATCGGCAAGCCTGTCGGTTATCCTCAATGTTTTGTTTATTGCTGTGTTAAGAATGGGAGCGCTTGGGATGTTTTGCGGAATGATTATTGGAAAATTTGTAACCGATATTTATTTACTTATAGCAACAAAATTCTGGCGTTTTTACAGTGTTAGACAATTTGACCGAAAATTTATGAAAGAGATCATAAGATATTCACTGCCACTAGTACCAAACCAAATTGCATGGTGGGTTGTAGGAGCTTCCGATAGAACAGTTATTACTAAAGTGCTGGGAGTTGCACAAAATGGTATCTATTCCATAGCCTACAAATTTCCATCTATGTATATAACTTTTTATAATATTTTTAATTTGGCATGGACAGAATCGTGTGCGTTACATATTAACGATGATGATAGCGATCAATACCTCTCTTCGGTAATTACAACTATGTTTTCACTTTTTTCATCAATTTGTCTGGGAATATTGTCGGTGATGCCTTTTGCATTTCCGGTTTTTATTAATGAAAAATATAGTGCGGCGTATGTGCAAATACCAATTCTGCTGATTGCTGTTTTGTTTCAGTCAGTGGTCGGCCTGATTAGTGTAGTGTATACGGCAAAAAAACTGTCAGCGGTATTGGCGAAGACGTCTTTTTGGATTGCCGCGATCAATTTGGTTACAAATTTGTTATTGATAAAGAGTATAGGACTCTACGCTGCTTCACTTTCAGCATGTTTGGCGTATGCGGTCATGATGATATATCGTTATCTTGATGTACAAAAATATGTGAAAATCAGAATTCCATTGTTAAAAGTAATTAGGGCAGGTCTTTTTGTAGGTTTTGTAGGAGCCACATACTACTCTTCTGATTATATTTTACATGTGTTAGCGCTGATTGCCACAGTCGTTTATGTGATTGTGGAAAATAGAGAACTTTTACTGGCCGTGTTAAGAAATGCTAAAATGAAATGCCGGAAATGAGTGGTGACAGAATGGGAGATACAAGATTTGGAATGATAAGTAAAAAAACAACACAGTTCTTTATTCTTTTTTTCATGGCAGATCATTGTTTATGGCTTATTAATTCTGCAAAACAAAATTTTGTAAATGAAATATGTTGGATTTTCATTTTGATTTTCCTGATTGCTCAATTTGGAATTTCCGGTTTTAAGGAGATTCGAAATAAAAGGAAATATTATTTTTGTTATATTGTTTTGTTTACTGTTTTTATGGGGATTTACTCAACAATTCAATCTTACATACTACATGGACAATCCGTAATTCAAGGAGCGGCACCACAGAGATTTATGATTTCTGGATTCCTTATGTATTTTGTTTTAATGAAATATATTCAGGAAAAAGAGTATGCTCTAGATATGGTAAAAAGAATGTTTTTATTCTTGGGATACTTAGAACTTGTTTTATATATTGCACAGTATCTGCTTCTTGATCATGTACGATTTTTACAAATCTCATATTCTAATATTCGTCTAGGCGATATTAGAATGAATTTAGGAAGTATTGCGGTGCCATTTGTTGTATTTTATTCGATAAATAATATTTATATTAATAGAAAAAGTTCGTGGAAAGATGCTGTTTCGATAGTAGCCGGATTTTTTTATGCATTTGTAATTGCAAAAACCAGGATTGTACTTGCGGCATATATCATTGCGTTAATTGGCGGGTATATGATATGGAAAAGAGGCGGAAAACGCAAGATTATCGTATTTATAGCACTCATTTTGTTTGTTGTTTTTCTTTCACAGACAAAACTGTTTTCGTATTTGATGGATGGTTTGAATAATCTTGATATGTCATCTCAAACAAGACAGGAGGGCCGAATGTTTTATTTGGCAAGAATAAAAGAACATCCAATTTGGGGCTGTGGATATATTAATACCAATCATCCGGGTGCTGTTGCGTATTCTGGGATGAATAATACGGAAAGTGGAATTTACTGGGTAGACCTTGGTATTTATGGACTAACATTTTTCTTTGGAGGCATAGGGTTCTTTTGGTTTATTCTTCTATATAGTAAGATGACAAGAATGGCGTTTTGTATTGCCAGAAAGGGAGATCTTACATTTTGGATGTATATGATTTACTCGATTGTAATTTGTCCAAATGGAACAGGTTTCCTGTGGTATATCAGTAATACGCTGGAATTGATTATGTGGATGTGTCTCATTGAAAGTGAATATAAAAGTACTTTGCAAAAACAGCTAAAGGGAAGAGAAAATGGATGAAATATATGGTTGTTATTTAAACGATGAAGATGAGTTGCTTGAAAGTTCATCCGGTGGTGCGTTTACGGCATTGACAAATGCGATATTGCAAGAAGGCGGTACCATCATTTCGGCTAATTATAATTATGATGAGCATGAACTGCGATTTGAAGCAGCTTTAAATATCGAAAAAAGAAATCAGATGAGAGGATCTAAGTATATACAAGCAAAATCAAATGAATTGTATTCACTATTGAATAAGGAGTTGCACGAGAATGGGAATAAGCCCGTATTGGTTGTAGGCACACCATGTCAAATAGCTGGTGCGAAAGCTTGGCTACAAATGAGAGGCGGGAGAAATAAGAAAAAGATTATTTTATGCGATCTGCTATGTCATGGTGTTTCAAGTCCGGTCATGTGGAAAAATTATATTGGGAGAATTGAGCATCAGAATGATAGTCAGGTGAAGTATGTTTCATTTAAAAATAAGGAGAGAGGCTGGATTAGACCAACAGCAATCATAAAATTTGCAAACCAAAAAAAAATTTTGGCAGAAGATTATGCTCATTTGTACAGGAGTGACAGTTTTATGCGAGAGGCCTGTTACCATTGTAAGTTTTCCAGCATAAAAAGAACATCAGATATTACAATAGGGGATTTTTGGGGCATTGAAAAAATTGATCCGAACTTTGCTAATATGAAAGGAACTTCTGTAGTTTTAATTCATACTCAGAAAGGGAAAAAATTGTTTGAACAGGCAAAAGATGATTTAGTAGTTAGGCAAAGTACATTACAGGATTGTATTCAACAATGTATGGTGCATCCGGTGTATAAACCTAAATATTTTTTTAATATTAGAAAAGATTATGATCGGCACGGTCTGGATTATATTATTGAAAAATATGTTTTATTTGGAGCCGGAGGAATCATAAGAAGAAAAATACATAAAAAAATATTTCAAATAAGATATTTAAGAGGATTATAGTGATGTACGAAAGAGTAATATCGTTAGGCTGGTTTTGCGGTCCGGCATTGGAAATGAAACGAATAGGACTAAGAGATGGATCTTATCCATTTGATTGGATGCTTACACACGATTTTTCAAAGATTATATCCATGATAGAAAGAGGAGAAAGATTTCACTTTTATCATAATGAAATGTTTCAATATCCGGATAATGCGTCAAAATGGTATAACAGCAGATATACAATGAGTTCATTTCACGATTTTTCCGCACAGAAAAAGTTGGAAACTCAATTAGAGAAGGTGGAAGAGAAGTACGAAAGAAGAGCTGTCAGATTTTATAATGCGATTTGTAAAAAGACTGTATTTCTAAGATATATAAAAGATAAAAAAGAATTACAATATATTTTATTACAGGCAGAAAAGATAGAACAAATACTTAAGACATATCATACTGAAAATATCATTATTTATATTGCGAATATGGAATTAAAAAGTTTAGTAAACGACGGATTATCTAGTAAGATCTATTTTGTGGATCCAGATGAAGGCGATACAGTAAATAGAGCATTTTTATTGGATTTGCCTAAGTTACAGGAATTCTTATTAAAGAATGTAAATCCTCCCATATCCCATTATCAAGAGAATACCATTAGAAGAACATTTATACATTTTGGAAACAAAATACAAGGGTTAGGAAGACAGGTGAAAAATAGTAACCGAATTCATCAAGAAGATACATATGAGACGATGGATGATGAAATTATTTTGTTTCATAAGAAAAGTGAATGTAGTGGTTGTGGCGCATGTCAGGCTATCTGTCCTCAGAATACAATTAGTATGCATGTGATTGATGGTTTTTACTATCCTGTTATTAACAGGAAAAACTGTATCAAGTGTAAGCGATGCATAGAAATATGCCCGTTTAAATGAGCACTCCCTAGGAGGTGATCCTTATTTCCATTATACAATCCATCCTCACGAACATCCTCAAAGCCATCTATGAGCCGTTTGGTTTTGCACTTCTTCTCGCCGTTTTTTTCATGTTCTTTTACCTGTTTGCAAAAGCAACCAGCTGGACGAAAGCGGTGAAAATCTGGTGGGAAATGTTTCGGAAATCGAAGAGATTCCGTCATCTGTTTTTGTTGTCTTTTTATGTGGCGCTGATGCTGTTCCGGACACTTTTAAATAGAAGTATCTGGAGTAATCCTCTATCGAATATTTTGGGCGGCTGGGGACTTTATGGGGACGATGGCGAGCTGACGACAGAAGCCATTGAAAATATAGCGTTATTTCTCCCATTTACCGCGCTGTTGTACTGGACCTTTCCGGAAAAATTTGTGAATCACAGAAGTACGGTGCGGATGACCGGAAGAGCTCTGGTGATCAGCTTTATTGTTTCACTTGGAATCGAGAGCCTTCAGCTTCTGTTTTGTCTTGGGACGTTTCAGTTATCCGATCTTTGCTACAACTCGATTGGAGGAACGGTGGGCGGTTTGGTGTATCTGGTGTTTCGAAAAGGATACAAAGTGTGGAGAAAAAAACGGTGCGGGGAGAATGAGTTATGAATACACAGGAACGAGATTTTTTAAAAATAATTTCAGCGGCGCTGACCGGACAGACGGCAGAATTTACGGGATATCGGACAGAGGAAGAATGGAAGTGTCTTTATAAAATCAGTGTCCATCAAAACTTATGGCCCATGATCTATGAACAGATCTATCGTCTGGCTCTTTATACGGTTGTTGCGCCGGATATTCGGAATCAGTGGATGAGTGAGACAGTAGCGGCTGCCGGCCGTCAGATTGTGCAGACTGAGCGTTTCGCCAAGCTTTGCGAAACACTTCAGGAACATGGAATTCGCTATGTGGTTCTGAAAGGGATTTCCTGCAAAATCTGGTATCCCAAGTCAGAGTTGCGGCCTTCTGGAGACGAAGATATATTGATCGATCCTGGAGATTTGCAAAAAGTGGATGAGATTTTGAAAACACTTCATTTTATAAATGAAGAGAGCATCCATGTACCCGACGTGAAAGACGAGCAGGAGATCAGCTACCTTGCACAGGATAATTCCCTGTATGTGGAAGTTCATCTGAATGTCATTGGAAAGGAAAATCAGATGCAACGGCATCTGAATTCACGATTTTATGATAGCTTGGATCAGACGGAGGAAATTATGTTTGAAGGGCATCGATTTTTTGTTTTGGAGCCGACGACACAGATGATCCAGCTCATGTCCCATTTCTACAAGCATTTTTATGGTTCCGGGGTGGGCGTCCGTCAGATGATAGATCTGATTCTGGGGACACAAAAGCTTTCCGGGCGGATAGACTGGAAACAGTTCGAAAAGTTTCTCGAGGAGAGTCATATGAGAAAACTCTTTGCGGCCATTTTGAATGCAGGAACGGATTATCTCCACCTGGATCTTTCCATGGTGCCTAAGGGATTCGTGAATAAAAGTGTGCGTCCGGAAATTTTGATGGAAGATATGTTTACCGGAGGAATTTACGGCTTTGGTGAAAACAATGACCGAAAACTTGCCGGGTTTTCTGCGGTAGCAATAGATTCCGGGGAAAGCAAATGGAAACGGATTCTGTTTCCGTCCCGTATTCGGTTGGGGAGCCGTTATCCGAAGCTTCGTGAGAAGCCGTTTCTCTATCCCTGCTACATCCTTAGAAGATGGTGGGAGCTATTTGGAGAATATGGAACAGGACGTGAGAAAAGGAAGCTTTTGAAAAAGCGGATGACAATCGCCAGGAAGCGAGACAAGGTTTTGAAATATTATCGTTAAATGAGGATGTTATATGGAGCTGTGGCGTAAAGGAACCGGAAAGCTCGGAAAATGTATTTGATTTTCCAAAAAGCGACTGGTAAAAGAATATCATGGAATATGAAAGAGAAACCCATGAAAGAAAGGCTGGTTGTTTATGGAAAGAAAAAGCATTACAAAGAAGTCACTGGAAAATTATGAATCTTTCTTGAGACAGGAAGAGAAGAGTCAGGCCACGGTTGAAAAGTATCTGCGTGAGATCCGGGTACTTTCGGTATTTATGAAGGGCGCAAAAATTTCAAAGCCAAAGATTCTGGAGTACCGGGAACGGCTGATCGAGACATATCAGCCTAAGACGGTCAATACGAAGCTTTCAGCAATTAATTCGTATCTTGAATTCTCCGGGCTTTCCTCCTGCGTGGTGAAGTTACTGAAGATTCAGCGGCAGGCGTTTGTAGATGAGGAAAAAGAGCTGACAGAAGAGGAATACCGCCGTCTGCTTGAGGTGGCAAAAAAAAGACCTAATCTGCGGCTTTATTATGTGATTCTCACGATTTGCGGAACTGGAATCCGGGTAAGTGAATTGAAGTTTATAACGGTGGATGCGCTGAAAAGTGGAAAAGTACAGATCCACTTAAAGGGGAAAGACCGTACTATTTTGCTTCCCCAAAAACTACGGGGAAAACTGAATCAGTATGTGAGTATTCAGTCCATCCGTAAGGGGCCGGTTTTCCAGACAAGAAGCGGAAAACCACTGGACCGCAGTAATATTTGCCACGAGATGAAGCAGATCTGCGAGGAGGCAAAAGTGGACAAGGAAAAGGTCTTTCCACACAATCTGCGCCACCTGTTCGCAAGGTGTTTTTATGCGGTAGAGAAAAATCTGGCTCTTCTGGCAGATATACTCGGGCACTCTTCGATTGAGACGACACGGATTTATGTGGCAGAGGGGGTCAGGACACATGAACGGATTTTGAAAAAGATGAGGCTGATTGTATAAAATACCACAGAATGACGATTCTGTGGTAACAGGTAAAAATACGGCAGAATATCAGTATTTTCTATCTCTGATCATAGCTTATTTGACAATGAATAGATCATTATTATTACCATTAGGACAAAAAGAGATACCCGTTTTTCAGGTTTGTAAGCGGGTTTTTTCGTATGTAAAAATATCTATTGACTTCCCTCAAAAGCAAGATTAAAATGAGGCGTGACAAAAGAATTTTTTTTAATCGACTCATTTACCACAGAATCGTCATTCTGTGGTAAGAAAGAAAAGGGAAATGCAGGTGAGTGGGATGAAAAGTACAGAAAAGAGAGAGAAGATTTTCCGACCAGAAAAGATGGATTTAGGGCACAATGAACTGTTGCTCTGGAAAGATAAAAAAGACGAAACACCGTGTGCAGCACTTCCTTATCGGGAGATGCTGTTTGCCTACCTGGAAAGAAAGACGGAAGTGAAGGGAGTGGTTCAGATTCCGCCGGTGGAGGAAATTACAGGAGAGATGGAAGGAAATTTGGTGATATGGAACAGAACGCATCGGTGCATCCGTCTGGATCTGTCCAGTCAGAAGGAGACGGCCGGAGCGTTGTTCATCCGGCTTGCCGAGCACATCCCTTTTGCGTTTCTGGGGGCGACGCCGTGGATGGAGGTGGAGAATGAGCAGGATTTTCAGGAGATGGTAAGAATGGTGGATCTGTATCAAGAAATCCATGGGGGAACCTGTTTGTAATGTGGAGAAGAAAAAGCCGCCTGCCTTTTGATGTGGAAAGAAAATGACAGAAGCGGCGTTTGGTGGTACAATAGACAGGACAGATTTGCATGATTGATAAAGGAGGATCGGGATGAAGACCATTTATTTTGCAGGCGGTTGCTTTTGGGGGATGGAGGCATTTATAAAAAAGCTTCCGGGTGTAAAGGAGACGGCTGTGGGATATGCAAACGGAACGAAGGCGAATCCGACTTATGAGGAGGTTTGCAGCCATACGACCGGACATGCAGAGACCGTGCGTGTGGTTTATGACCCGTCGCAGATTACCCTGGAAATGCTGTTGAAAGCATTTTTTAAGGTCGTGGATCCGACAGAACTCAACCGTCAGGGAGGAGATGTCGGTGAACAGTACCGAAACGGTATTTATTATACGGATGAGGAAGACCAGAAGACGATCGAGGCTGCGATCAGGGCCGTCCGTGAGAAATATGATCAGCCAGTAGTGACCGAGTGCCGGAAACTGGTATGTTTTTACGATGCAGAGGAGTATCATCAGGATTATATCGATAAAAATCCGACTGGATATTGCCACATTAATCTACTTGATGCGGAGGAGTTTATTGAGGAGGAGATGGGAGAGAGAACAAGATGTTAATGCATCCAGAGTGTATGCTTTGTAATCTGAATCAGGTGTATCGGGTAATCAATCTTATGGGGCTTGAGGAAGAGGTGGAGAAGCAACTGGTTTCCAAGGTGCTGGCATTTCTATCGGAAGCGGATTATTCCAGAACAAATTCGCATATTATGGGAGAGACGTGGAAATTGATCACGAAAGAAATTGGTGATCCTGATCCTTATGCCCGGGTAAAAGAAAAATATAATACGTTGCTTTTGCAAGCGGAATCAGAGCTTAGAAATGCGATTTTACAAGTGGAAAATTCATTTCTGGCAGCACTGCGTCTGGCTGTGGCTGGGAATCAGATTGATTTTGCGGGCAGACGAGAAGTTTCTTTTATACTGAAGGAAGTCTATCATTGTATGGAGCAGGAGCTTGTAATTGATGACAGCACTGGATTGCTCCGGGAGCTTGAAAAGACCAGAAAGCTCTTGTATCTTGGGGATAACTGTGGTGAAATTGTGCTGGACAAGCTTTTCATTGAGATGATACGAAAACGATATCCTAATCTTACCGTTTTGTATGGCGTACGCGGCAGGCCGGTTGTCAATGATGTGACTTTGGAGGATGCCAGAATGGTAGGAATGGAAAGGGTGGCAAGGATAATAGAGAATGGTAGTGGAGCTCTTGGAACTGTTTTGAATGAAACATCGCCGGAATTTCAGGAGATATTCAAAACCGCGGATTTGGTGATCAGCAAAGGTCAGGGGAATTTTGAAAGTTTGAGCGAATGTAGGGAACAGCAGATTTACTATCTGCTGATGATCAAATGTGAGCGTGTTTCCAGAGCTTTAAAAGGCCCGGTAAATGGCCTTGTGTGTATGAGAAATCCATTTTCTTAGAGGATAAAGAAAGGCCGTGTCTGCAACTGGCATCTCATTGTTATTGAGTTGCTGTACGCAGATACGGCTTTCATTATTTCTGGAATTCTTTCCGGAGTATTTCTTTTGGCGGCTCTATCTCATTGGCGATGGTATGTTCCGTCAGTTCTGAGAGTGATTTGAGTTTCTTGTTGATCAGTGGACGCATACAGTTTGGCACATGCTCCTGATGAGCCCGGTGGATAGCCACACATTCCTTGCAGTTGCCGTGATAACGGCAGGCTTTCTGGCAGGGGCAGTGATCTTTCTCCCGATACTCCCGGCGGAATGTGGCGGCGAATTCTTCCTGAAGTCTTAGCCCCTCGGTTCGGTCGCCTTTGTGAAACGCATCCATAGCTTCTTTCTGTATTGGATTCCCTTCGATGATCATCGGTATTCCTCCCTTTGTTTCCCTTTGTACGGCCTTATTCTACCATACTTTTCTCTGATAAAAAAGAAGAAAGAAGCGGGCTTAACGGCTGAGCGGTCATCACATAAAGTTCATGGAGCGCACGGGTAATGGCGACATAGAGAAGCTTGGCGTCTTTCGGATGATCCGAATAGCGTGTTTCATCCGGTTCCCAAAGAATTACGCAGTCAAACTCCAGACCTTTTGTCAGGGAGACTGGGAGAACCATGACGCCGTTGTGGAAGCTGGTATCATCTCTGGCCGGGGACATATGAAGTTTCGATTTTAACTTGGCGGCTTCATCTTCTGTACGACAGATGACAGCGATCGTCTCAAATCCTTTTTTTTGAACGGACTGGAGCGTCATTTCCAGATGGTGCAGCAGATCCTGGGAAGAAACGTGAATCACTTCCACCGGTTTTCCGTGGCGGATAACCGGATCGATTTGATAACCGCCTTGGGAAGCTTTTTTCAGGACTTCCCCGGCAAAATTTGAGATCTCGATCGTGTTGCGGTAGCTTTTTTGCAGCAGATAGAAGCTGTCTTTCGGGGAATCGAACATGGCTTCTTTTAGCTGATCCCAGTCATTCATACCGGTTTCATAGCGGATATTCTGGGAGACGTCGCCCATGATGGTAAAATAACAGTCGTTGAGGACTTGCTTAAGTACATAATATACGGTCTCTCCAAAATCCTGAGCCTCATCAATAAAGATCTGACTGAATACTTCCTGATCCTGCTTCTGAAAGATCCTGCGCTGAATCAGGCCAAATGCGGAGGCATCGTACACATCCAGACGGTTCTTAGCGACCCCCTCTCTGGTAATGGAAAAATCCAGCTCCGGATGTCCCTCCTCCAGATCCTGCAAAAACCGGAGGTAGAGTCCGGGAATGGTCCATTTGCGGGCGGAAGAGTCAAAGTGCTTTCGAAAGGCCTGCCGTTTCGCTTTCCGGAAATCGGCTGTCTTTTCCGTGCAGAGAAATTTCAGTCTCGAGAGAATCCGTTCATTGAGATGGCGCTCCATCTGGTAAAGAGAGTCATTAGGATGATAACTCCATGTTTCCGCCATGCTCTTTTGGGAAAGGATCACGCCGAGATCCGGATCGGTGATATCCGAAAGATGCAGTGTATCTTCGATCGTTCTGCTTAAAAACCCGTCCAGCGCACGAATAAACGGCAGGTGGCTTTTGACGCTTGCATCCGGATAATCGGCGACAATCTGGTATTGCTTTTTCCAGGCTTTTCCCATCAGATACGGAAATACAGCGTCCATCCGCATTTCATGGATATGGTGGACGTCCAGTTCCGGCAGACCACTTCGGATATAGTGCAGAAGCATATCACTGCTTCCGATAATACAAAATTCTGATGGCTTATAAACCTCTTCATAATTGTACAGAAGATAAGAGATCCGATGCAAGGCGACCGTTGTCTTTCCACTGCCTGCCACGCCCTGTACAATAATGTTCTTATTCGGCAGATCCCGGATGATGGTATTTTGCTCCTTCTGGATGGTAGCGATGATATCACCGAGAACCGCATCCTTATTCTGGGACAGATATTTGACCAGGAGGTCATCATTGGCGGCAATATCGTCATCGTAATAGCCGTGAAGCTGACCATTGGAAATATCATAGGTACGCTTCTGATGAAGATCAATCTCCACATCATCTGATCCAGGGACCGCATAGCACCCCTTACCAAGCCCGTTTTCATAATAGACATTGGCTACCGGGGCACGCCAGTCTACGATCGCCACGTCGGTCTGATTGCGGGAAATCCCGTTTTTCCCGATATAGCAGCACTCGGAAGTATTATACGTCAGATCGTCGTAGACGATCCGGCCAAAATACGGCTGATCCAGCGCCGCACGGTTTTTTCTGAGGGAATTTTGCAGATGTTCCAAAATGTTCTGACTTGCGATCAACTGGCCGTAAGAATCTCCCTCCCCCTTACGGACAGCCTGAAATAATGCTGTAACCTCTTTTCTCGAAGCCTGTTCACGGGCTTCGTACAGCCGGATGTTTTCCTGAATCAAAGAAAGACAGCTTTCCAGATGCAGGAGTTCTTCTTGATAATCTTGATTCATTTTGATGGCTCCTTTCTTTCCGGCCATCCCAAACACTGTCCTTTCATTATACCAAACCCGAAAAAGAAAGAAAATCAAAAAAATGGGATTTTTCCACTTTTTTTCAGGTATGATAAGTGAAAAGCTTTTCAGAGAAACGGACTTCGGAGGATGAACGTGGAAGAAGAAAGATATATAGAAATCGTAACAATATACAGTCCCATGGTATACCGGGTTGCCTTGCACGACTGTAGGAATCATGCCGACGCGGAAGACATTATGCAGAATGTATTCCTGCGGCTTTACCGGTTCGGGCCACGGTTTGACAGCGAAGAACACCTGCGGCGATGGCTGATTCAGGTGACGGTGCGGGAATCGAGACGGCTTTTTGCTAAGCCGTTCCGGAAACGGGAGGAACTTTTCGAAGAGATAGATCCGAATGTCATGGCGGCAGGGCGGCAGGAGGAAACTTCAGACAGCGGGACGGACGGGACGATCCTGGCAGATGTATTTTGCCTCCCGAGAAAATACCGTGTAGTGATTTACCTTTATTATTATGAAGAATATTCCGTCCGGGAGATTGCGGACGTTCTTGGGAAAAAGGAATCGACTGTCCAGACCGAACTTTGGCGGGCGCGTCAGAAATTGAAACAAAAATGGAAAGGGGAGACAAAACATGAGACAGCAGGGAAGAAGGCAGGAAACAAAACAAGATCCGATGATTGTACAGTATAAAAGAGCCTGTGCCAAGCTTTTGCCGGGACAGCAGGCAGTAAACGAGGTGATACAGATGAAACCAGTCAGACAGGCAAGAAGGCGGCTGATGCATAAAAAGACAGTTGCTCTTGCGGCGGCATGTATGGGGATCTTTGCCTGCTCTATTGTAGGAACCGCGGCAGCCCGACATTTCCAGGTGGAATTTTTTGTGGACGGCAAGGTCCTGCAGATTGGAGCAACGATGGAACAGGATTCAGACGGCTATGTGATTCATATGGATGAGAAAGAACAGGGGCAGAGGGATATGACACTGGCAGAGCTGCTTGGTATTTCCGTAGTGCATCATGCTGACAAAAATACCGTGGGTCTCGTTCTTGGAGAAGAAGAGCGGGATATTACAGAAGAACTCCGGACACAAGGGAGCTATCAGACCGCCTGGGAACAGGACGGAAAGACTTATGTTATCCGGGTGACGGGAGGGGAGACGTCTCCGGCGGTCGCTGTGACTGAACAGTAGCAAACGCTTCTTTCGGAGTCATGTGATACTTTTTCTTAAATATCCGGTAAAAATAAGACAGATTATGAAATCCGCTGGAAAAGGCCGCGTCAATGACGGAAACCTGTCCGTTTTGCAGTAGTTTCCAGGCCCTTTCCAGCCGGAGCGTATTGATATACTCGGTACAGGTCATCCCTACATGCAGCTTAAAAAAGCGCATGAAATGAGATTCACTGAAACAACAGATACGGGCCAGATCTGCCACCGGGATCATATCTTCCAGATGTGCGTCTATATAATCCAGCACCTGTTTGAGCTTCTTACTCTGATCTCTGGAGGATGGCGCCGGGTTCTTCAGAAGACGGTACGGCCAGATACGGGAAAATAATTCCAGAAATAATGCTTTCATCCGAAGCTCATATCCATCCCCACGGGATTTATACTCGTCAGATAACTGCCTCATCATGTCCCTAAGCAGCGGATTTGCCGGGTGATCCGCCTGAAATACATAAGGGAATACAATTTCACGGGAAGCAAACGGGCGCAGATATTTCACACTACAAACATCTGATCCGCCCATTCCAAGAAAGTCCAGATGAAACACAAAGGACTCCGACATCATGTGGTCCCTCGGGAAAAAACCGGACGAATGAAGTATCCTTGGGGGAAGCAAAATCATATCATCTTCTTGTACCGGATAATCGCACAAATCGATATGGTACACACAGGCACCGGAGCGGATCCATGTAAATTCTGCCTCCTCATGCCAGTGTGCCGGTACCAACGGAAAGGACTCCGACAACACCACGTCATATTTCTTAAGTGGAAACAAATGATCCCCATGACTTACCCCCTCCCGTTTCATCATAAATGAACGGTCCTGTTGCTCTGTTACTACATACATTCCTCACACCTCCCACATCATCTTTTACAGCCCTCAGCGCTTCACGCCCGAAATATATTCTGACAATCATCGTAAAACAGCAGAAAAGTACAAAATAGTGACATAATAATACAAGAAATAAAAAGAAAATGCAAGTATAATACAGTTGAGACGGGATCGGAATCTTACAGTGAAGATCGATTCAAATTCAGAGGAGGTTTTAAGGTATGGCAAAAAAGTGGTGGCAGGATAAGGTCGTATATCAGATTTATCCGAGAAGTTTTCAGGACAGCAATGGGGATGGAATCGGAGATCTTCCGGGGATCATTTCGAGGCTGGATTATCTGTCGGATTTGGGAATTGACGCAATCTGGCTTTCGCCGGTATACCGTTCCCCGCAGGATGACAATGGATACGACATTTCGGACTATCAGGACATTGATCCGATGTTTGGGAGTCTGGAGGATATGGAACGCCTGATTGCGGAAGCAGATAAGAAAGGAATCAAGATCATCATGGATCTGGTATTGAATCATTCTTCCGATGAGCATCGGTGGTTCCGGGAGGCGAAAAAGAGCAAGGACAATCCGTACCATGATTACTATGTTTGGCGTGACGGAGAGGAAGGGATTCTTCCGAATGAGATGAGAGCATCTTTTGGCGGGCCGGCATGGGAATGGGTGCCAGAGCTTGAGCAGTATTATTTTCATCAGTTTTCTGTGAAGCAGCCGGATTTAAACTGGGAAAATCCGAAAGTCAGACAGGAAATTTATGATATGATTTTGTGGTGGATGGACAAAGGAGTGGGAGGATTCCGACTGGATGTGATTGATCAGATCGCGAAAGAGCCGGACAGAGGAATTACAGCGAATGGCCCGAAGCTTCACAAATGGATTCAGGAATTAAGCCGCGAGACATTCCAAAAAGCGGACTTGATTACAGTGGGGGAAACTTGGGGTGCTACTCCGGAGATTGCAAAGCTTTACAGTAATCCGGACGGCAGCGAGTTTTCTATGGTGTTTCAGTTTGAGCATGTGATGCTGGATCAGGAGCCGGGAAAAGAAAAATGGGATCTGAGCCCGTTGCCATTCGTGGAATTGAAGAAAAATTTTGCAAAGTGGCAGAAAGAGTTGTATGGCTGTGGTTGGAACAGTCTGTTTTGGAATAATCACGACCTGCCGCGGATTGTTTCCAGATGGGGGAATGACAAGGAATACCGGAAAGAATCCGCAAAAATGCTGGCGACAGTTTTACATGGGATGCAAGGAACACCATACATCTACCAGGGAGAGGAGCTGGGAATGACGAATGTCAGATTTCCGGATATCACTCATTACCGGGACATTGAAACGCTCCATATGTATGAAGAGAGACTGGAAGCCGGGTACAAAAAAGAGGAGATTCTTCGTTCCGTTTATGCGAAGGGACGGGACAACGCCCGCACGCCGATGCAATGGGATGACAGTAAAAATGGAGGCTTTACCGATGGAACCCCATGGATAGAAGTCAATCCTAATTATTTAGAGATCAACGCGAAAAAAGAAATTTCGGATGCGGATTCTATTTACAACTACTATAAAAAGCTGATAAAATTACGGAAGGAGAACATGGTCTTCACACAAGGGGAGTTTCAGCTCTTACTCGAAGAAGATCCACAGATTTTTGCTTATACACGGACAACGGGCGAGGAGATGATGTGTGTCATTGCAAATTTTACCGATAAACCGGCGCCGTGTAGGCTACCTGAGACATGGCAAAAGAAAGAGCTGTTGATACATAACTACAACACAGAAAATATAGGCGGGGTTTTACGCCCGTACGAAGCAATGATCTATATTGATAGATAATATGTCCGTATATGAGGGACGTGTTCCGATGCATCGGGACACGTCCCTCCCTATCACGATGAAACAAAAAGGAGAAGCTATGGTGGAGTTGAGTTATTTTGAGATTGATGGCGCGATCGGCGGAAACCAGGACTGGTTTTCTAATGTAGTAATGCATATCGGCGGATGTGCGGCAGCGGCAGCATGTGATTCGTGTATTTATTTTGCGAAGCATTTTGGTAATACAGGGTGGTATCCATTTGATGTGGAGCATTTGACGCAGGAGGATTATGTACGATTCAGTCAGATGATGAAGCCATATATCAAGCCCCGGGTTGGCGGTGTGAAAAATCCCGAGTGGTTTGTGGAAGGCTTTTACCGATATCTGAAGGATCACTTTTATCCGGGCAGGCCTGTGCTGAGGATGGAGGTCGTGCGTGGGGAAGCGTCGCAAGATCAGGCATGGGAGGCATTGAAGTCCCGGATTGACCAAGGTCTCCCGGTTCCGTTTTTGCTTCTTCGCCATCAGAACCGGGAAGTGTTCGAGGACTATATCTGGCACTGGTTTATGGTGATCGGATATGAGGAATCAAAGGAGGATCTCCTGGTACAGACGGCAACGTATGGAGAAAAGAAAACGTTTTCTTTCGCAGAGCTTTGGAATACCGGCTTTGAGGAACGGGGCGGTATGGTTTTGTACGATCTGGATTTTGAGAATCCGGATTTTTGAGAGAAACCCACACAAGCATAGCTTTAGAATTTCTTGCCTGCCACGCTTTCGTGTGATACAATCGTTTTAGTGAAAATTCGTATATAGAAAAGGAGAAGACAGACATGGCAAATCCAGTTGTTACTTTTGAGATGGAGAATGGGGATATCATCAAGGCGGAATTATACCCGGAGATCGCCCCGAACACAGTCAGCAATTTTGTTTCTCTTGTCAGCAAGGGATTCTATGATGGGCTCATTTTTCACAGAGTGATCCGTGGATTTATGATTCAGGGCGGATGCCCGGACGGGACAGGTATGGGAGGCCCTGGTTATTCGATTAAAGGAGAATTCGCGCAGAATGGCGTAGCCAATGACTTAAAGCACACACCAGGCGTTCTTTCCATGGCCCGCTCCATGCATCCGGATTCCGCAGGCAGTCAGTTTTTCATCATGCATGAGGCGGCTCCGCATCTGGATGGTGCGTATGCGGCATTTGGTAAGGTCATCGAAGGACAGGAACATGTTAATAAGATTGCCGAGACAGCCACAGATTACAGTGACCGTCCTCTGGAAACTCAGAGAATGAAAAAGGTGACGGTCGATACATTTGGAGAAGACTATCCGGCTCCGGAAACTTTATAGAGAGCAGAACAGGCGCCCACAGGCGGGGAGAAGTCTCCCGTCCTGTGGGAATTTATTTTACTATTGAGCCGGAATGTGGTACACTATACGAAATACGGAAAAGTATAAGAAATAAGAGGTTGATTGCAGATGAGTATGGTGAAAACCGACAAGCTTGTATTTGAATATGAAAAACGAGACGAGGAAGGGAATGTCATCGGAACGCAGCGTGCTATCGACGAGGTGGATATACAGATTGAGAAAGGCCGGTTTATCGCGATTCTCGGACATAATGGTTCGGGGAAATCTACGTTTGCCAAGCACATCAATGCACTTCTCGTTCCGGGAGGCGGTACGATGTGGGTCGGAGGACGGGATACGAAGGACGAAGATGAGCTGTGGAATATCCGCCAGAGTGCAGGTATGGTGTTTCAGAATCCGGACAATCAGATCATTGCAACGGTGGTAGAAGAGGATGTCGGGTTCGGCCCGGAGAATCTGGGCGTGCCGACGAAAGAGATCTGGCAGCGGGTGGACGATGCTCTGGAGAAGGTAGGAATGACGGAGTACCGTTACCGCTCTCCGAATAAGCTCTCCGGCGGTCAAAAACAGCGGGTGGCGATTGCGGGAGTAGTTGCCATGCGGCCGGAATGTATTGTGCTGGATGAGCCGACGGCCATGCTGGACCCAAATGGCCGCAAGGAGGTCATTCGGACAGTGCGGGATCTCCAGAAGCAAGAGAAAGTGACGGTTATTTTGATTACCCACTATATGGAAGAAGTCACGGATGCGGACTATATTTATGTGATGGACAAGGGAAAGGTTGTGATGGAGGGAAAGCCGGAGCAGATCTTTTCCAAGGTGGATTTGTTAAAGCATTACCGTCTGGACGTCCCGCAGGCGACAGCGGTGGCGGACGAGCTGATCAGAAAGGGATTTCCGGTTTCAGCCGGAACCCTTACAAGAGAGGCGCTTTGCCGGGAAGTGGTTTCCCTTGCCAGGGAGCGGGGAAGGATTCAGGATCCGCTCGGGAAGGAAGTATACAGGGACGAGGTGAAAAGCCGTCCGGACGGGGATCCGGTTTTGTGTCTGAAGAATCTGAATTATATCTACAATCCGGGGACAGCCTATGAGAAGCACGCTATGAAAGGCGTGGATCTGGATATTTGGCAGGGCGAATTTATCGGAATTATCGGGCATACCGGTTCCGGAAAATCGACGCTGATCCAGCATCTGGACGGACTCATCCGGGCTACCGGCGGAGAATTGTTTTTCCAGGGAGAAAATATTTACCAGGAAGGATATTCTATGAAGACCCTCCGGCAGCAGGTGGGGTTGGTATTTCAGTATCCGGAGCACCAACTGTTTGAAGCGGATGTTTTGAGCGACGTATGCTTTGGACCGAAGAATCAGGGACTTTCCGATGAGGAGTGCAGGCAGAGAGCAAAAGAGGCGCTTCAGATGGTAGGTTTTCCGGAAACGCTGTACAATGCCTCTCCGTTTGATCTTTCTGGCGGACAAAAACGGCGGGTGGCGATTGCGGGCGTCCTTGCCATGAGACCCAAGGTTTTGGTGCTGGATGAACCGACCGCAGGCTTGGATCCGAAAGGGCGGGACGATATCCTGGATCAGATCGCTCTGCTTCAGAAGACGACCCACATGACGGTCATCCTGGTCTCCCACAGCATGGAGGACGTGGCACGGTATGTAGACCGGATCATCGTTATGAACCGCGGGGAAAAGATTTTTGACGATACACCGAAACGGGTTTTCCGACATTATAAACGGCTGGAAGAAGTGGGACTTGCCGCACCGGAAGTGACATATCTTATGCATGAACTGAGAGCGCAGGGCATCCCGGTCTCCACAGATATCACCCTTGTGGAAGAGGCAGCCGATGAGATAGAAAGGGTATTAAAACAATGATACGAGATATTACCATAGGCCAGTATTATCCGGCACAAAGTCCGATCCATAAACTGGACCCACGTGTAAAGATTGTCAGTACACTGTTGTATTTGATTTCACTATTTTTATTTCGGAGCGTTCCTGGTTACCTGGTTGCCACGATTTTTTTGTTTGGCTGCATCGGGTTGTCCAAAGTTCCGGTTAAGTTTATCCTGAAAGGATTAAAGCCGATTTTTATTCTGCTTTTGATAACGATTTTATTTAACCTGTTTCTGACAACCGGAGGCAGGACACTTCTGCATGTCTGGGTGTTCCGGGTGACAGAAGAAGGGCTGCGGACGGCGGTCTATATGGCGATCCGGCTGATTTACCTGATTATGGGAGCGTCACTTATGACCTTTACGACAACACCGACAGCGCTGACAGACGCCATCGAAAGTCTCTTAAAACCTCTGAACCGGGTTCATGTTCCGGTCCATGAAATTGCTATGATGATGTCTATTGCCCTGCGGTTTATCCCGATTCTTCTGGAGGAGACAGACAAGATTATGAAAGCTCAGATCGCGAGAGGTGCAGATCTGGACAGCGGAAATATAATCCAGAAGGCAAAGGCGATGATCCCGATACTGGTGCCGCTTTTTGTGTCGGCATTCCGGCGGGCAAACGACCTTGCCATGGCTATGGAGTCCCGGTGTTACCGGGGCGGCGAGGGACGCACGAAAATGAAGCCGCTCGTGTACAGTGGGCGGGATATCAGGGCGTATGTGATTGTGATCGTGTACGTCGTGGTGGCGGTGGCAGCGGGCAGATTGCTACCGTTCCATGTTTGGATTTTTTAAAAGAAAGAATCGAAAAAGAATCTTTTGATAATACAGCGTCAAGAGATTCTTTTTTTGTTATAATAAACATGACAGACAGGTGTCATGTTTGTTGTGTTATAGTAAGTGCAAAAGGAGGAACTATGAAAATCGACAGGCTGATCGGAATTTTATCCGTTCTCTTACAAAAAGAAAAGGTGACAGCGCCGGAGCTTGCCAGCCGGTTTGAAGTGTCCAGACGGACGATCAACCGGGATATCGAAGATCTGTGTATGGCAGGAATTCCGGTGGTGACCGAGCAAGGGAGGGACGGTGGTATCTCGATTCTGGAAAATTTCCGCCTGGACCGGACCGTTTTGACCCGCGCGGAGATGCAGGACATTCTGGCGGGGTTGCGGAGTCTGGACAGTGTCAACGGTACGAATCGCTACGGTCAGTTGATGGAAAAGCTATCCACAGGATCCTCTGATTTCCTGACCGGGAACCAGTCGGTGCTGATTGACTTGTCATCCTGGTACAAAACGACATTGGCGCCCAAAATTGAGCAGATCCGATATGCCATTGAAGGTCGGCGGTTACTGATGTTTCGTTATTTTGCGCCGTCCGGGGAAAGCCTCCGCAGAATCGAGCCGTATTATCTGGTATTTCGCTGGTCCAGTTGGTATGTCTGGGGATGGTGTGAAAGTCGGGAAGATTTTCGGATGTTTAAGCTGAACCGGATGGAGGAGCTGTGCGTGTCCGAAGAGATTTTTACGGGACGGAAGGTACCTATGCCGGATTTGAGTAATGAACGGATTTTCCCGGGTGGGATCCAGGTAGAGGCTCTTTTTGAAGCTTCGTGCAAATGGCGGCTGGTGGAAGAGTTCGGTCAGAACTGTTTTGAAGAGCAAGAAGATGGAAGGCTATTGTTTCACGCAGATTATACGAGTGCGGAAAATCTCCTCTCCTGGCTTTTGACGTTCGGTGGTCAGGTGGAGCTAAAAAGTCCGAAAGAGCTGCGTGGGGAAATGAAAGAGCGGATTCGCCGGATGGCAAAACGGTATGAAGAAATTTCAGACAGCGATGAGAGGAGGAAAGAACATGAAATATGACTGGATGGATGCTTATGTATTGAAAAAGCGAGGAGTAACAAAAGATTTTCAGCCGGCCTGGAACTGGATTCGTTACCATGTGGGTGGGAAAATGTTTGCGGCCATCTGTCTGGATCAGAAAAAGAATCCTTATTACATTACCCTGAAGCTGATCTTAAAAAGCGTGTGGAACATCTGAAAGGAGTGTACAAAGATGGCATTTGATTATAAGAAGGAGTACAAAGAATTTTATCTTCCGCCTCAAAAGCCGGGGCTTATCATGGTGCCGGAGATGCAGTATGTAGCTGTCCGGGGCAGGGGCAATCCAAACGAGCCGGAGGGAGACTATAAGAAAGCTATGGGGACTTTGTACAGCATTGCATTTACGATCAAAATGAGTTACAAAGGTTCCCACAAAATAGAGGGGTATTTCTCTTATGTAGTGCCTCCCCTGGAAGGGTTATGGCAGCAGGAGGGGATGGAAGGAATCGATTACACAAGAAAGAACGAACTGGAATGGATTTCCATGATCCGGCTCCCGGAATTTGTCACACCGGACGAGTTCACATGGGCGAAGAGAGAAGTGGAACAAAAGAAAGGGATAGACGTTTCCGAGGCAGAGTATTTTCGCTATGAGGAAGGACTCTGTGTCCAATGTATGCACATCGGAAGCTACGATGAGGAGTCGGAAACAATCCGGAAGATGGAAGAATATGTGAAGGAAGCGGGATATCGGGTAGATTTGTCAGAGGGGAGAAAGCACCATGAAATCTATCTGAGTGATCCGAGGCGAACAGCGCCGGAAAGGCTGAAAACTGTAATCCGGCAGCCGGTATGTAGAAAAGACGGGTAGTTTGTAAGTCAGAATTTGATTTATCACCGAAGAGAAAACGAGCGTTTTCAGAAAAAACTGGAAACGCTCGCGGCGGTTATTCCTCAAGAGGAGTCATATTTTTATTTGTCACAGGAATTCCGTTGACCTCCACACTGTCGCTGAGCTGGATCATCAGATATGGAATCCCGTCGATCAGCCGGGTTTCTACCAGATCGGTCCGGTCGGGATGGACCTTGATCATTACATCCGGAGTCTTGACCTCAAAGGTCCGGGTGTTGGCTACATTGGAGGCAAGCAGTGAGGAGGTCTCCCCCGCGGCGGCCTCAAACTCCCGGTCAAACTGCTCCAGATGCTCTTCTTTTGCCCCACTCCGCTCCAGAAGCTTCTTCACATCTGTTTTCTCCAGACGCAGCGGCTCCGGCTCCTCTTTGTGCTCTTCGATCAGTTCCGTGAGCTGGTCGTGCAGCGTTTTGACCGTGTCAAAATTGCATGCGTCTCCCAATGTATCACTTACCAGATACTGAAATGCAGACTTCTGGTGTCCTGCAGGCATCGGCACATGGCATCCGAGAACATTGTCGATCAGATCATCCTGAAATTCCTTTGCGTTTTTCGAGTAGTACAACAGGCTGTGAATATCAGTAGAACGATCCGTAAACGCCGGGAACAAAAATCCGATATCCGGCATCTCCACGATCCAGTCCCGGATCCGGTCTTCAATATGGTTTGTCTCCGAGTTGTAGCAGAGCCCAGCCTTGGAAAGCTTCACTGGGCAGATACTGCAAAGGAGGAACTCGTACACCTCGTCCGAGGCATCAAACATCTCTTCCCCGTCAGAAGATTTTCCCGGAATGTCGTAATTGGCGTGGATCAGAATAATGTAATAATTTTCCCCATAATTATAAAAGTCAATGATCTTTTGGTAAAATTCATCTAAAAGCGCATCATCCTGAAGCTTACTGTCCCGAAGCCGCAGAAGGAATTCCTGGGTGCCGCCGGATGCCTCCTGCTCCAGAGGAAATTCCATGTCTATCAGATTCTTCCCGATACTTCCGGAAAGCGTCTTTTTCAACAGATCGAAATATTTAAACATCTCTTCTTCGGGAAGAGAGAGAAACGCATCTTTGGACTTGGTTTTCACAGTCTTTTCTGCGTCTACATAGCAGCCGCAGATCCGGGTAATCGCACAGTTGGCAGGAGAAAACTGCCTTTTGATTTCAGCTAATTCTTTCTTGTTCATCTTTATCCACCTCGCAGATTATCTTATCACGGATCCGGAAAATGTACAAGAAATAAGGAAGAAACCATGTCTTCTTTTCCGGGGGTATGGTAAAATGAAAAGAACAAAAAAGTCAAGTAAGGAGACGGAACATTGAGACGAATCAAACTGACGGTTGCCTACGACGGCACCAACTACTGTGGCTGGCAGATCCAGCCCAATGGCATTACCATTGAAGAGGTACTGAATCAGCAACTAAGCAGGCTTACCGGAGAGGAGATCCACGTCATCGGGGCAAGCCGGACGGACTCCGGAGTTCATGCACTGGGAAACATAGCAGTTTTTGATACAAATAGCACAATTCCGCCGGGGCGTTTCGCATGTGCAGTCAATCAGAAGCTTCCGGAAGACATTGTCGTGATCCACTCCGAAGAAGTACCACAGGGATGGCATCCGAGATACCAGGACTGCACGAAGTATTATGAATACCACATTTTAAACAGTCCGATACCAAATCCCCTTTGCCGACTGACCACAAGCCACGTCTCCTTCCCACTGGATGAAGAGAAGATGCAGGCAGCCGCAAATTATCTGACCGGCACCCATGACTTCAAGAGCTTTTGCAACATCCGGACAAACACAGACGACACGATCCGCACGATTTACAGCCTTGACGTCATTCGGGACGGAGAGGAAATCAAGATCCGCGTCAGTGGAAACGGCTTCCTATACAACATGGTACGTATCATCGCCGGTACACTCATCCGGGTTGGCCGTGGCTTCTATCAGCCGGAACAGATCAAAGAGATCCTTGACGCAAAAGAACGTACCGAGGCCGGAGTGACAGCACCACCTCAAGGACTCACGCTGGTTGGTATCGAATATTCGGGTCATGTAGAAAGGGGACAAAACATTTTGCGTCGGAATACGTCCCCGGAAAGGGAAAAGAATGGAAAGAATCTATTTTGATAATGGGAGTACGGCGTTTCCGAAAGCACCTGGAGTGGGGGACGCTATGGCTCATCTGTTACATGAGGGTGCTTTTAATATCAATCGTGGTGGCTACGAGGGGGCATACGAGGTAGCAGGACGTGTACTGGACACCAGAGATCTGCTTGCAAAATTATTTCATGCGGAAAGTTCCAGACAAGTGATTTTTACACCGGGCGTGACATGGTCGTTAAATATGTTATTGCAAGGACTTCTTTGCCCCGGAGATCATGTAGTAGTCTCCGGACTGGAGCACAACGGAGTGATGCGTCCCCTTTTTCATCTTTGTGAAACAGGTGGGATTTCCTACGCTGTTGCAAGGACGTCTGTGACGGGCGAGGTGACGGCAAAGGCCGTGGAGGAGCAGATCCGCCCGTCCACCAAGCTGGTGCTGGTGCTTCATGCGTCCAATGTGTGCGGGACCATTCTTCCGATTGAAGAGATCGGTGCGGTGTGCCGGAAACATGGCGTCTTTTTTGCGGTGGATACCGCCCAGAGCGCGGGAACGATTCCGATCGATATGCAGACGTGCGGGATTGATTTTCTTGCATTCACCGGTCACAAGGGTCTGAAAGGGCCGCAGGGGATCGGGGGATTCCTGATTTCGCCCAAGCTGAATGCCAGTGTCCGTCCGGTGATCATGGGCGGTACCGGGAGTTATTCGGATCTGCTTTCTCAGCCGGAAGAGCTGCCGGACAAGTACGAGAGCGGCACGATCAATCTTCCAGGCATTATCGGACTTCATACGGCTCTTTCCTATCTGGAAGAGACAGGCATCGACGCCATCCGACAAAAGAAGGATGCGCTCACACGCCAGTTTCTTGCGGGGGTGGATGGACTGGACGGCGTTCGGATTATCGGGGAGCGGACAATGGAAAATCGGACGGCGGTCGTATCTGTGGATTTTCCGAACCAGGACAATGCGCTGGCAGCATTTCGATTAGAGCAGGAGTTTGGGATTATGACACGGGTGGGACTGCATTGTGCGCCGTTGGCGCACCAGAGTCTTGGGACATTCCCAAAAGGCACCGTGCGGTTTTCCTTTAGTGAAGTGAATACAGAAGCAGAAATCGAAATTGGGATAGCGGCGGTAAAGGAAATCGCAAAAAAGGATTGTTGAATAGATCGTATCTATAAATGAGCGCGTATATGCGAAAAAACGATGATGGAATCTGCTCGTCAAAATGGAAGAGCCTCAGGAAATATGTTACCCTTATAAATAAGGAATATGATGAAAGACAGGGCCAGGATATCAGGCAGCCGTGTCTTTCTTTCGTGACAAAGGAGGAAAAAAGAAATGGCAGATTATCACAAAATGTGGGAAGAGCTTGGGATGGATGTAGAGACACATGACCAGCTCTGTGAAGTGCTTCCGCAGGCGTTTGGCGATGTATACCTTTCTCAGGAGAACAGACCGGAGGGCATGGATTACTATAATTTTGTTGTAGCGGAAATTCATGGAGTCCGTCCGGCAGAGTTGATAGAGCATCAAAAAAAAGGTGGAAAGGTTTTTGGAACTTTCTGTGTGTATGTTCCGGATGAAGTTGTATTTGCGGCGGATGCTATCGCAACGGGACTTTGCGGCGGTTCTCAGTTCTGGGTTCCAGGTGGTGAGAAAGTACTTCCAACCAATACCTGCCCGTTGATCAAGGCGTCTGTTGGGGCGAGACTTGACCGGACCTGTCCGTTTTTCCGGATCGCGGATATGTATGTCGGAGAGACAACCTGTGACGGTAAGAAGAAAGCATGGGAGATCCTGGCGGAGGATGTGCCGGTTCATGTCATGGATCTTCCACAGATGAAGCGGAAAAAGGACGTCAAAGCATGGGCGGATGAGATCCGTACTTTCCGGAAAGTTGTGGAAGAGATGACAGGAAATCAGGTGACTGCTGATTCCCTGCACAGTGCGATTGTCCTCATCAACAACAAGAGACGCGCTCTTTCCAGACTTTATGATTTAAGAAAGAATGAAAAGCTTCCGATCAGTGGAAAGGACGTGCTTCTGATTTCTCAGATCGCATTTTATGATGATCCTGCACGATTTACTGAGATGACGAATAAGCTCTGCGATGAGCTTGAGCAGAGAGTGAAAGACGGGGTCAGCGTTTTCCCGGCGGGAACAAAGAGAATTATGCTGACCGGTACGCCGCTTGCCATTCCGAACTGGAAACTACATAACCTGGTGGAGACCAGCGGCGGTGCGGTAGTCTGCGAAGAAATGTGTACCGGAACGAGATATTTCGAGCGTCTTGTAGACGAGGCGGAGGGAACCGTGGACGAGCAAATCGATCACCTGGCTGAACGCTACATGGGAATCAACTGTGCATGTTTTACGCCGAATTCTGCCCGGATTGACGACATTCTCAGATTGGCAAAGGAATATAAGGTGGACGGAGTGATCGACGTCAATCTGAAGTTCTGCAGCCTTTACGATACCGAGGGATACCATGTAGAGCGGGCGCTGAAAGAGGCCGGGATTCCGGTGCTCGGCATTGAGACGGACTACACGGACAGTGACGCACAGCAGCTTCGGACTAGAATCAGTGCGTTTATTGAGATGTTAAACAGTTAAGGGGAGTTGGTGGCGGCATGATTTCGTATTATGTGCTTTTCCCGAACCACGACAATGGGATGCGGCTTTATCGGGAAATGAAAGAACGCAGGCTTCCATGCACAATTGCCCCGACGCCGCGTGAGGCAAGCAAATGCTGCGGTATTTCCCTTCTGGTACAGAAGGAAGATCTGGAGGCGGTCCGCATGATTGTAGCGGCAAAACAGATCGAGATTCTCCGGATTGCGGAAATCAGAAGAGATATAAATCCGAACCGTGATCGGTATTGTTAAATAATAGGAGGATTCGGCTACAGAGTTTCGGTTCGCGGATAGATGATTCGTTATAAAATAAGGTGGGGACGCACACATTGCGTCCCCAAATCATGGCGGAGGAAAGGAACATGAATTACGTAGGAATTGATATTGGATCTACGGCATCCAAGGTGGTTGTAAGAGGAGATGCCAATGCACATTTTGTCCTGCCGACGGGATGGAGCAGTAAAGAGACAACGAAGAAAATCAGGGAACAGTTAAAACAACTGGGGGCAGACGTGGAGCAGGATGACACAAGAGTCGTGGCCACCGGATACGGCCGTGTAGCCGTAGATTTTGCGGATTATGTTATCACGGAAATCACCTGTCACGCAAGAGGCGGCCGGGAGCTGGCAAAGGGTGACTGTGCGGTGATCGACGTGGGAGGACAGGATACAAAAGTGATCCTCGTGGAACGGGGTATGGTTGTGGACTTCCTGATGAATGATAAATGTTCCGCCGGAACCGGGAAATTCCTGGAGATTATGGCAAACCGTCTGGGCGTTACCATCGACGAACTCTTTGAGATGGCGGCTGCAGGAACGGTGCTTCCGATTAGCTCTCTTTGTACGGTCTTTGCAGAGTCTGAAGTGATTAACTACATCGGAGAAGGACAGAAGAGAGAAAATATTGCGGCGGGCGTTGTGGATTCTGTCGCTGCCAAGGTAGCGCAGCTCGCACAGAGAAAGGAGCTCCCGGATCACATTATTCTGACCGGAGGACTCAGCCACAGCGAATATTTCACCCAAATACTCAGTAAGAAAATCGGAAAACACGTGGAAATGACTGAGAATGGACGTTACGCAGGAGCACTCGGCGCATCTTTCCTCGCAGAAGAAAAAAAGAAAAGATAACAATCGCGCACTTGACGGATTCCCGCCCAAACAGGTATGATAACAGAAGAAGATTGGGAGGGAATGACATGAAAATATCAACGAAAGGCAGATATGCGCTCAGGCTGATGCTGGATCTGGCTCTGCATGACCAGGGAAGACCGGTTCGCTTAAAGGATGTGGCCGCGCGCCAGGAGATTTCCGTAAAATATCTGGAAAGCATCGCCTCCATTCTTGCCAAAGCAGGCTATGTCCGAAGTCTGCGGGGAGCACAGGGCGGCTATCTTCTGAAATATCGCGCAGACCAGTATAAGGTAGGCGACATTCTGAGACTGACAGAAGGGAGTATGGTTCCGGTGGACTGCCTGGAGACAGAGGAAAATCATTGTCCACGGTCCGGATCGTGTACCACACTCAGGCTGTGGAAGGAGCTTGATACTGCGGTTAGAAGTGTGATTGACCATTATACACTCGCTGATCTCGTTACATGGGAAAAGCAAAAAGGAAACGAATACATTATCTAAACGAGGATTCCATGAGAATCCGGGATCTATAAAGCCCGGATTCTCATGGAATCCTTTTTGCATCTTACGCAAGGAAATATTCGCTTATCGCTAAATAGTAATATCAAGAAATCCCTTGACAAAGCGCTTTGTTTTTCATATAATTCCTATAAAGAAAATAGGAAATGAGTGAATTAAGGCCATATATCGGTACATGGCCCGATAAAAAAGGAGGACTTTGTATGAGAATTTTTGACAGTGTATTGGAGCTGGTTGGTAATACGCCGCTTCTTGAGGCGGGGAATCTGGAGAGGGGACTTGGCCTGGAAGTGCGGATTTTGTTGAAACTTGAGTATCTCAATCCGGCAGGGAGTGTGAAAGACCGGATTGCGAAAGCGATGATTCTGGATGCCAGGGAGCGTGGTCTTTTACAGGAAGGGGCGGTATTGATTGAGCCCACTTCGGGCAATACAGGTATTGGGCTTGCTTCGATGGCGGCGGCGCTTGGATACCGGCTGATCCTGACGATGCCGGAGACGATGAGTGTGGAGCGCAGAAATATTCTGAAGGCGTATGGAGCAGAGATCGTTCTGACTGATGGAGCGCTTGGGATGACCGGGGCCATTGATAAGGCAAAGGAGCTGGCTCGGGAGATTCCAAATAGTTTTATTCCCGGTCAGTTTGAAAATCCGGTCAATCCGAGGACTCATCTTGAGACTACAGGACCGGAGATCTGGAGGGATACAGACGGAATGATAGATCTGCTTGTAGCGGGCGTCGGTACAGGCGGGACGATTACCGGAGTGGGCCGCTTCCTGAAAGAGAAGAACCCGAAGATTCAGGTTGTGGCGGTAGAACCGTCGGATTCTCCGGTGCTTTCCGGAGGGAAGGCAGGTCCACATAAGCTTCAGGGAATTGGTGCGGGATTTGTGCCGGAGGTGCTGGATACGGAATGCTACGATGAGATCCTGACGATTGGATCCGAGGAGGCTTACTCCAGTGCAAAAGAGCTTGCGAAAAAAGAAGGAATTTTGGTAGGAATTTCTGCTGGGGCGGCCCTTGCGGCAGCAGTAAAGCTTGCAAAAAGATCGGAAAATAGAGGAAAGACCATCGTTGTCTTTTTACCGGATTCGGGTGACCGTTATTATTCAACACCGTTATTTACTGAGTAAATAAACACTGCATGGCAAGTAGTGATGGCCCTGATAATGGAAGGTGATGATGGAAATAAAATTATGAAACCCAAGCAGCACAAGGTATGACAGGAAAGGAAAACAGAGTATGGAAAAAACACAGACACGAGACGAGAGAAACTTAAGATTTGAAACATTACAGCTTCATGTGGGACAGGAGCAGGCAGACCCGGCAACAGACGCACGGGCGGTTCCGATTTACCAGACGTCCTCGTATGTATTTCACGACTGCCAGGACGCACAAGACAGGTTCGGTCTTAAGGCAGCAGGCAACATTTACGGGCGTCTGACAAACCCGACCCAGGCTGTCTTTGAGCAGAGGATCGCGGCTCTGGAGAAAGGAACGGCAGCTTTGGCGGTAGCCTCCGGTGCAGCGGCGATCTGTTATACGTTCCAGGGACTTGCCGGCCAGGGAGACCACATTGTGGCGGCAAACAATATTTACGGCGGGACCTACAATCTGTTGGCTCACACTTTGCCGGAATATGGGATTACGACGACCTTTATTGATCCTGCCAGACCGGGGGCTTACGAGGAGGCAATTCAGGAAAATACGAAGGCAGTATTTATTGAGACACTTGGAAATCCCAATTCCGATATCACTGATATTGAGGCGGCGGCCAGGTCAGCTCACGCCCATGGGATTCCGCTTGTCATTGACAATACTTTTGCAACTCCGTATCTGATCCGGCCGATTGAGCACGGAGCGGACATTGTTGTCCACTCGGCGACAAAATTTATCGGGGGACATGGGACAACCATGGGCGGCATTATTGTGGAAGGCGGCTCCTTTGACTGGGCGGCATCCGGCAGATTCCCGTCCCTTACCGAGCCTAACGCAAGCTACCATGGCGTCGTATTTTCAGAGGCGGCGCCGGGAGCGGCATTTGTGACAAAATTAAGAGCTATTACGCTTCGGGATATGGGAGCAACGCTCTCCCCGTTTCATGCCTTTTTGCTTTTGCAGGGATTGGAGACCCTTTCCCTCCGGGTGGAGCGCCATGTAGAAAATGCGCTGAAGGTGGTGCATTACCTTCACAATCATCCGCAGGTAGCCCGCGTACATCATCCTTCGATATCCGAGGACGCAGAGCAAAAGCGTCTCTATGATTCCTACTTTCCGAAAGGAGGGGCTTCCATCTTTACGTTTGAGATTCAAGGCGGAGCCGAGGAGGCGAAAACGTTTATTGATTCGCTGGAGATCTTTTCCCTCCTGGCCAATGTGGCGGATGTAAAATCCCTGGCGATTCATCCGGCCTCAACGACCCATGCCCAACTTACTCAAAAAGAGCAGGAGGAGCAGGGCATCCGTCCAAATACGATTCGGCTTTCCATTGGAACCGAGCACATTGATGATATCCTGGAAGACCTGGATACTGCTTTTCGCCGCGTTGCACAGCAAGTAAAAAGCAATGTATAAAACAGCACATATACAGAACCGGAAGTTTTTGGCCTGTCTCTGGCCGGAGATTTCCGGTTTTTTGTGTTACAGAAAAAAGGGTTGTCTTAATTGTGTCCGAAAGCCACTTCAAGCAGTAAACGCTTTGTGTAATAATGGAAAAGACAGAACCAGGAAGTGCTGTGTTTTGCCGGACACGATCACCCATCAGCCGGAAAAGACCTGAAAGCTCAGTGACAGAATGAAAAAGTACCGGGATAATGGAAACCAGAGCAGATAACAGCACGCAATACAGGGAAGGAGGGCAGATATAAGGTCAGTCCTGAGCGAGCAAAAGCCGATTCAGACAGGAGAGAAATACGATCGGAACTATCGCAAAAGAGAAAGGAAAAGGACATGGCAAGAAAAGGAGAAAATATTTACAGAAGGAAAGACGGACGCTGGGAAGGCAGATACATTGCGGACAGAGCCAAGGACGGCAGGGCCAGATACCGCTCGGTATACGCAAAATCTTACTCCCAAGTCAAACAGAAATTGCAGGAAGCAAAAGAAATGGTACAAAAAGAACACAGAATCCAGAATCTGCCTGAGGCGGAAAAACCATTTTCCGAATTCCTCTACAGGTGGCTCGATTACATACGACCGCGAATTAAAGAATCTTCCTATGTTAAATATGTCAATCTTATTGAACTGCATATCGATCAGGAGATCGGGGCAGTGCCACTAGGAAGGCTCAATACGGAGATGATTGACGAGTTTATCAACACAATGTTGACGGGAAAAGAGGGAATGGAACCTCTGGCTGCCAAAACCGTGACTGATATTCTGGGCGTCGTCCGAAACGTGATCCGCTACATCAATACCCGCTATCAAAGACTGGACTGCGATCTTTCCCAAATCACGATTAAAAAGGAAGAATCCCGGATGCGGATTTTAAGCCGGGAAGAAGAGGAACAGCTTATCCGTTATCTGATGGAATATCCCTCCCCGATGAACTGCGGCATTTTTCTCACTCTCTTTACAGGACTTCGTATCGGAGAACTCTGCGCCTTGACCTGGGGGGATATCCATCTCCGGGAAAAAGAAGTCTATATCCAAAAAACTATGCAGCGGATTCAAAACAAACAGCCGACAAGTACAAGACCATCCCAAAAGCGGATGCAGGATCAGGAAAAAGAAAAACGGACCCGGATTATTATCACTCCGCCAAAAAGCAGGAAATCTATCCGCCACATTCCTATTCCAGACGGCGTCGCCCAGATTCTGGAGGGGTATCAGCGCTATGGAAATGAATATTTGTTGACGGGAAAAACAAACAGCTTTGTGGAACCCCGAACCTTACAGTACCATTTCAAAAAGATTTTACAGAAATCGCGTATTCAGGAGGCAAATTATCATGCTCTGCGTCATACATTTGCGACCAGGTGCATTGAACTGGGGTTTGACATCAAAAGCCTCAGCGAGATCTTGGGGCACGCAAGCGTTAATATCACCCTGAACCGGTACGTCCACCCATCCATGGAAATGAAACGGGATAACATGGAAAAGCTCTCCGAGCTAATCGCCGGATAATGGTCGCTTGGCATTTGATAAAGGAGAGAACAGGAAACAAACAGTGAATGGAAAGAAAATCGCAGAGTGTAATACTCTCGGAAATAGGAAAACCAGGAAAGAAATGATCGGGATACAGGCTTGTTTTTTGAGGAACTCAGAGATGACAAGAATCCTGACGCAGATAAGATTCAGAAAAGACAGGGCAGACTAATCTCGATAAGAAGTAGCAGAAACGATGTTGATCGACATAAATCGACCAAAGATCTGACGTAAAATACCGGGCTTTCAAGGGTAAAACGGGGATCTTATTTCGGAAATTTCGAAAAACTTTGTCCACAATTCTGTCCTCATCCCGAAATCCCGGCTTTTACAATATGTTCCACCATAATAGAATTGCATTTTTGTTTTGTTGTGTTATAATTAGGGAGGTGAAAACTAACAGTTGGTTTTCACTGTTTCTGATACAAAAATAACGGGATCGCAGAGTATTACACTCTGCGAAATTGCAGTAGGTGGTGGACGTCATCTGGTACGCAGTAAGATGTAAAGCAGGAATGGAACAACAGACAGCAGAAGAATGGAATCAAAGACATGACGGGAAGGCTTGCAGGGCCTTTATCATTACCTATGAGAAGATGAAACGATATGAAGGAAGCTGGCATCTGATCTGCGAGCCTCTTCTGTCAGGATATTTCTTTCTGAAAACAGAAGAGTCGAAAGTACTGGAGGAGGCGCAGAATTCCATCCCGATTGATTCTGGTGAAGAACGGTTTCTGAAGGAGTTGGGTGGAAGAGACCATCACGTACCCATGTCACGGGGATATATCAGAGAAGGGAAAACCTGCGTGACCGAAGGGCCGCTTTGTGGGCATGAAAGTCAGATCCAAAAAATCGACAGACATAAACGTCTGGCGCATCTGGACTGCCGGATGGATCAGTATCAGAGAAAAGGACTCTGGGCTGGCCTTGAAATTGTATCAAAGAGCTAAAATAGTATTTCAAACAGGAAGTGCGGACAGGACAAGAAGTTCCAGAAACATCTGTGGTAAGAAGCCATGGCTGTGGAAGAGAACGGACAAAGAGAAAATTTGAAGTCTGGGGTGAAAGACTAAAAAAATCTTTCACTGTAGATATGGCGAAGCTATGTCAAATTTGGACATACTTCCCAGGAGAGGAGAAGTCATGTGGTATGTCATACAGACGACGACTGGAAGAGAAGAAGAACTAACAGACGTACTAAAATCTATGCTGCCACAGACGATATGCGAAAAAAGCTTTTTCATCCGGCGGGAGACCTGCTGGAGGCTAAAAGGAAAACATAAGATTCAACAGGAAGTGCTGTTTCCGGGATATGTGTTCGTGCAGACACAGGCTCCGGAAACTTTATTTTATCAACTAAAAAAAGTACCGAAGCTTTCCAAACTTTTAAGTGATGGAGAAGAAGAATTTCTTCCGGTTCGTGAAGATGAACAGGAATTTCTGGAAAGCCTGATCACAGTCGAGGAGAAAGATGGAAAAGAAGTTTATCTTGTCAAACGATCAGAAATCCAGGTCGATGAAGAAGGAAATATCGTCTGGGCCGGAACGCCGCTCTCCCGTTATATCGGCAATGTGGTGAGAAAGAGGATACGGAAGAGGTACGTAGTCATAGAAAAAGAGCTGTTTGGGAAGAAGCGAACCGTTCTTCTAAGTGTTCGGCTAAAAGGGGAAGAATAAGGGATCTGCAGAAAGCAATATCGGACCTATTATATATAGAAGAAACACAATAGGAAAAAGCAGAAACAGGAGAAAGAGTATAGAGAAGAGGAGGATTTTCGGAAACGGAGATCCTTATTTTTGTGGAAAAAGTGAGGAGTGAGGGAAGATGACGAATCTTCTGATTTTAGGAGCAGGAGGTCACGGACATGTAGTGGCTGAGACAGCAAGAGCCATGTGGGATCCGGAAGGAAATCCGGTCTACGATAGAATTGATTTTCTGGATGATCTGAAGCCGGAAGCAATCGGGAAATTAAACGAAATGCCCCTATTAAAAAAAGAATATCAGGAAGTGTTTCCGGCAGTTGGAAATTATAGAAAACGGCTGGAAATGTATGCAAAAGCAAAACGCTTTGGTTTTTTGATTCCGGTGTTGATTCATCCGGAAGCCTATGTCAGTCCGTCAGCAAGTGTTGGTGAGGGGACAGTAATCCTTCCGAAAGCAGTTGTACATACAGGAGCAACCATCGGGAAAGAATGCATCCTTTCCATAGGAAGCCTGACGGATCATGATTGTGTACTGGAAGACGGCGTCCATCTGGACTGCGGGGTAATCGTGAAAGCAAGCAGGATTCCAGAAGGAGAGAGGATTCCGTGTGGGAAGATTATTGGAAGTCAAAATGATGTAAGAAAGGGATAAGAAGGGGAAGGACCTCTAAAAAGGGTATCAATAATGAAACAGACAAATTACATAAATAAGAAACAATATCTGGATATTTATTTATCGTTGATGGCATTGATTGTTCTATCACCGGTCTTTCTTGCACTGGTGATTGCGATCAAGCTGGATTCCCCTGGTCCGGTCTTTTTCAAGCAAAAACGTGTGGGAATCCACCAGAAGCATTTTAAAATCTTAAAATTCCGTACCATGCGGACGGACACTCCGAAAGATATGCCGACCCATCTGTTGCAAGATCCGGATCAGTATATAACGAAAGTAGGAAAATTTTTGCGAAAGACGTCCCTGGATGAACTACCACAACTTATCAATATCGTAAAAGGGGAGATGTCGATCATCGGACCTCGTCCAGCACTCTGGAATCAGTATGACCTGATTGAAGAGCGGGAGAAATACGGTGCGAATGACATTTTACCTGGACTAACCGGATGGGCACAGATCCACGGAAGAGATGAACTGGATATACCGGAAAAAGCAAAATTGGACGGATACTATGTAGACAATCTGAGCTTTGGTCTGGACGTGAAATGTTTTTTCGGAACCATTCTGTCAGTACTGAGGTCAGACGGGGTGGTAGAAGGTGGAACCGGAGAGATGAAGAGGAAAGGAAAAAGATAGATGAAGCGGGTATTGATTACAGGGAAGGACAGCTATATCGGGACTTCCTTTATCCAGTGGGTGCAGGACAAGCATCCAGGGGAATTCGAAATAGAAGAACTGGATATGATCGACGGCACATGGAAGGAAAAAGATTTTTCCGGATATGATGCCGTTTTTCATGTGGCGGGTCTGGCACATGCAGATGTGGGACATGTGTCTGCGGAGACAAAAGCATTTTACTACAAGATCAACCGGGATCTGGCAATTGAAACAGCAAAGAAAGCAAAAGTTGATAGAGTCAGACAGTTTATATTTATGAGCAGTATGATTATCTATGGAGAAAGTGCGGGTGTGGGAAAGACAAAAGTGATTACGAGAGAGACGAAACCGCACCCAGCGAATTTCTATGGAGATAGTAAATGGCAGGCAGATAAAGGAGTCCGGAAATTGGAGGATGGGAGCTTTCATGTTGCTGTGGTTAGACCTCCGATGATCTATGGAAAAGGAAGTAAAGGGAATTATCCGGTACTTGCAAAACTTGCAAAAAAGCTGCCAGTCTTTCCTGATATTAAAAACGTAAGAAGTATGCTGCATATTGAGAATCTGTGTGAGTTTTTAACCTTGCTGATGGAAAGTGGGGAAGGAGGAATCTATTTCCCACAGAACAAAGAATATGTTCGCACAAGTCAGATGGTAAAGATGATCGGGAAGGTCAGCGGACATCGGGTAAGAGTTACCAAACTATTGAATCCGGCGGTATGGATTGCAGGAAAGATACCAGGAAAGATTTCCGGAATGGTGAATAAAGCGTTCGGGAACATGGTGTATGAGAAAAGTATGAGTGAGTGTTTTGAAAAGAAATATCAGGTTTGGAATTTGAAAGAAACAATAAAGAGGACTGAGGGAGAAGCATAAGATGAAGAGAATGTTAATGCTTGCGTCAGTAGCGTCTATGATCGATCAGTTTAACTTGCCAAATATAGAATTGCTCCAGCAAATGGGATATGAAGTGCATGTTGCCTGCAATTTTGAGAAGGGAAGCACTTGTACAGATGAAAAAATACAGGAATTAAAGAAAAGATTAAATCAAATACAAGTGAAATTTTTTCAGATTGATTTTGATAGAAATGTTATGAAGTTGAATCATGATCTAAAAGCATATAAACAGGTATTGAAACTGGCAAGAAAATATCATTATACGTTTATTCACTGCCATTCTCCAATAGGGGGAGTAGTAGGAAGAATGGTGGGACATAAGACAAATACGAAGGTTATTTATACGGCGCATGGGTTCCATTTTTACAAAGGAGCGCCACTTTTGAACTGGCTAATTTATTATCCGATAGAGAAGTTTTTTTCGAGATTTACTGATGTCTTAATTACTATTAATAAAGAAGATTATAAAAGAGCTAAAAAAATGTTACATGCGAAGAGTGTGGAATATATTCCTGGTGTAGGAATAGATGTTAGTAAATTTAAAAATATTGTAGTAGATAAAAAAGAGAAACGAGAAGAGTTAAAAATAAAAAAAGATGATGTTATTTTACTTTCTGTAGGAGAATTGAACAAAAATAAAAATCATGAGGCAATTATAAGAACATTAGCATATCTTCAGCAACCAAATATACAATATGTGATTGTCGGCAAAGGAGAGTTAAGGGATTATCTTGAAAAATTAGCACGAGAATTAGAAATTGAAAAGCAAGTGCATATTTTAGGGTTCAGAAATGATGTTGTGGAGTTGTATAAAATGGTTGATGTTTTTGTATTTCCTTCAAAAAGAGAAGGATTGTCAGTAGCACTAATGGAAGCAATGGCAAGTGGTATACCTTGTGCAGTAAGTTGCATTAGGGGAAATATAGATATGATTGAAGAGGGAAAAGGTGGGACAGTGTTCTCAGTATTTAACAATGAAGAAATAAAAAGAAAGATAAAGCATATATCAAATGCATCAATGGAAGAGAGGCTTGAACAAGGAAATTTTAACCAAATAAAGGCTGAAAAATTTGATGTAAACAAAATTAAAGAGCGAATGTTTGAAGTATATGCGGGAATTATCAACATATAGGAGGTTAGCTGCCATTGAGGGATGGGGATACACAAGATCAGTAAAGCGAAAATCAAAGACGTTTTATCTCGTATATCCTCTATCCGCTATTTCAGCACCTGATACATCGAAATGTTTATAACTCCGGCTTATTCTCTGAGATATAGGGCCGAAAAGCCTGTGTTTTCAAAAAAATACTTGATTATATGAGGAGATAAGTAAAAATGGAAAAATATATTAGCATTATTGTTCCAATTTATAAAGTTGAAATGTATCTTCGTGAATGTATAAATAGTTTGCTTAATCAAAATTTGTCAGAAGAACAATATGAGATACTTTTAATTGATGATGGCTCTCCGGATTGTTGTGGAGACATATGTGACGAATACGAAAAACAATACAAAAATATTTTTGTGTTTCATAAAAAAAATGGAGGGTTATCTGACGCAAGAAACTACGGAATGAAGCATGCGCAAGGAAAATATGTGCTATTTGTAGATGCAGATGATTTTATAGAACCGAATAGTCTTAGGAAGATCGTTTTAAATTGTAAAAAGCAAAAAGAGCCTGAAATTTTCTTTTTGAAAGCTGAGAAAGTTTATGATGGATCCAAAAGAGAAGAATACGATTCGGATATGGATATTAATGAATTAGTCAAGGGAAAAGAGGATAGTTTAAACTATATTTCTAAAAGAAAAATGTATCCAACGAGTGCATGGTCTAAAATGGTAAAAAAAGAATTACTTGAACAAAATAAAATTGAATTTATCCTAGGACAATTGTCAGAAGATTACATTTGGTCAATGAAAGTGTATTTAAGCGCGGATACTTTTGGGTGTTACAATGGAAAATATTATTGTTATCGGCAAAGTAGAGAGGGGAGTATTTCGAGCTTTGTGAGCAAAAAACACTTGAAAGATTTGATCGAAATCATAGGATACATGGAAAAAGAAGCTAATAGGAATAAAAAGAATGAAGTATTCATTTTAAGTTGTGCGGCATATGTTTATAAAATATTTTTATGGTCAATTAATGGAGAATATACTATCTACAGGGATTTTATAAATCAAAGAAAATATTTATTAGATAAAAGAAATAATCCAGATTTATATTTGATTAATACATGCTCGAAATTGTTCGGATTAAAAAATACAATTAATTTACTCAAATTATATAGAAAGTTAAAAAATAGAAGTAGGTAAAAAGATGATAAGAATATTAGTATTATCGCAAGAGAGTTGGCGAGATGATCAAAATGGTGGGAATGTATTATCAAATATTTTTGATGGATTTGAAGCCGAATTTGCACAGATATTTTGCTCGAATGATTTACCAAACAATAAAATATGTAAAAAATATTTCCAGTTAACGGATTCAATGATGCTAAATTGGCGTATTCATAAATTGCCGAAGAAGAATATAGGAAAAATATTAGAATTTTCGGGTTTCCCAGGTTTTGACTTAAAAAAAGGAAACAAAGAGGACGGTATATTTAGATTTAAGGGAAGGGGGATTCCTGCCCTGCAAGTTGCCAGGGAAATCGCTTGGAAAATGGCACCATGGTATTCTGATCGACTAAAACAATTTGTGGCAGACTTTAATCCAGACATAATATTTGCGCCATGTTATGGCAGTCATTATATGTTAGCAATGACTCGCAAAATAGCTGAATTATGTAAAAAACCAATTATATCATATATTTCGGATGATTTTTACACTAATAAAAAAGTTAGTTATTCTATTATTTTTTGGATTAATCATTTTCTTTTGAGAAGGAATGTTAGGAAAACTGTATCTTTATATAAATTAATGTATACAATGACAAAAGAACAAAAAGAACAGTGTGAATGTGATTTTGGAATACCTGTTAAAATCTTATGCAAATTTAGCACGTTTGATCAATATACAGAAAGAGAAATTAATAATCCTATACGTATGATTTATGCAGGGGGAATTTATCTTAATAGATGGAAAACATTGGCAAAACTTGCAAAAGAAATCAATAATATTAATAAAAATAAAATAAAAATCACCTTAGATATATACACGAATAATAAATTGAGTGCAAAAGAGACAAAAAAAATAGAAAATAAGAAAACTATAAATATTCATAATGTTATATCAGGTGAAGAATTAAAAATGATATATAAAAAATCAGATATTGCTCTTCATGTTGAAGGGCTAGATTTAAAAAATAGGCTGGCTGTAAGGATGTCCTTTTCAACAAAAATTGTAGACTGTATTGGAAGTGGATGTGCAATTATGGCTATATGTGATGAGAAACAAGCCGGTTACGCATATTTAAAAAGAAATAATTCTGCTATATGTGTAAGTAGAGTAGATGAGATTGGAAAAGTTTTGGAAGAACTTGTTGATGATAATGATATTATAAAATTTTATATGAGACAGGCTTATATACTAGGAAAAAGAAATCACGATAAGAAAAAAATTCAAAAAGAATTATATCAGGATTTTACACGCATAATAGGAGAAAATGAATGATAACAGTTTTTTATATTTTAAGTATTTCATTTACACTACTGGGAATGATATCAAAAAAAAAATTGAAAAAGTCTTGTTATGTAATTTCAATTTTTTTACTTGTTTTGGTAATGAGTGCGCAAAACAAAGCAGAAGATGAGTTAAATACTTATTTATTTTATCATATAAAAGAAAATAGGTTAGATCTAACCTATTTTTACCAAAAAATGATGGATCTAGGGAATTACTTATGTTTAGATTTCGGGATATTTAACTTTATTACAACGGCGATAGTTTTAATAACCATATTCTACATTTTTAGTAAAACTTTAAATGATATAGGTATATGCATATTAATGTATACATTAAGTTGTGGTTTATTAGATGCAGTATTTTATAAACAATTTTTATCAACCAGTGTCGTAGTAATAGCCTTTCATGTTTTGATGTATAATAAAAGACCGTTAATAAAGTATCTTGTATTGATTTGTGTTGCTACCATGATACATTCATCCTGCTTGGCTCTTTTACTGTTTGTACTTATTTTATATCGTAAAATAAAGATGAAGACTATAATGATATTTGTAGCAATAGGAGGTTGCGGCTTAACATTCCTCAATGGAGACGTAGTTCCAATTATATCGACATTGCTAGAAATAATAGATCCTGAAAAAAATGAAATGTATGAGGTAGGAGGAGGAATGGGATGGCTAATCCAGTTGTTATGGTGCCTGTTAGCCATTTACATCATCAAAGTGTTAAAGAAAAAATGTTGCTCAAACGGAAAATCAAGTTTTGAAAGTAAAGCTATTATGCGTATAGAAGAAATTTTGGAAATTTCTTTGTTATTTATTCCGTTATGTATGACAAGTATGGTGTATTCAAGGCTATATCGATACTTATATATTTTGGTAATTTACGGATTTGGTTTGACTTTAAATGCCTCGAAGAAAAAAGGAACGCTAATTTTATTAGCGTTTATATTTATTTTATACATAATTATTATGAATTTATTATTATGGTCACCAGATACAACGATACTTCCGTTATTAGACGGACAACCTTTTTGGTATAAAGACATTTACTTTTATTTTATATAGTAAAAAAGTAAATTTTATTATGGAGGTTAAACAATATTGAATCAAATTAAGATAGGCGCTATAATTTCATATTTTACTGTTGCATTTAATATTATTTCTGGATTGTTCTTTACTCCGTTCCTGATTAATAAAGTTGGAAACAATATTTATGGTATATATACGCTTGTTATAACATTTTTAAATTATTTCTTGATAGATTTTGGATTAGGAAACTCAGTTTCAAAATACATATCTTTGTATAGAGCTCAAGGAAAAAAGAAAAAAGTTAATGAATTTATTTCAGTAGTGTTTAAATTGTTTTTGGCAATGGCATTTATAATAGGAGTAGTTCTTTTTATATTATATTTCTTTCTTAAGTCCTTTTTTTCTGGATTAACAGATGATGAAATTGTAATATTAAAGAAAATGTATATTATAAGCGGAGGTTCTGCTGTTTTACTCTTTATATTTATACCGCTAGATGGGATTTTGACAGCGTATGAAAAGTTTTTCGAACTGAAGTCATGCGAACTTTTACGAAAAATAGGGATTATAGTCTTGTCTGTAATGGCACTGGAAATCAAATGTGATATTATACTCGTTTCAACAATTAATGCGATCGTTGGAGTTGTTGTAGTCATAATGAAAATGTGGATAATCAAAAAAGAAATTCCAATAAAAATCAAATGGAAATATTTTGATAATAATATTTTTGTCCAAGTAGCAAGTTTTTCAGGATGGCTTACTTTAATTATGATTGCTCAAAGATTTATTATTCCGATTGCACCTACAATTTTAGGGAGATTTTCTAATTCAGATGAAATAGGTATATTTTCGATTGCAACAACTGTCGAGGGATATATTTATACAATTGCATCATGCTTAAACGGATTATTTTTACCAAAATTAACCCAAATGTTAGTGAAGAAACAAAACAAAGAAATTAATAGACTTTTTATTGATGTAGGACGAATACAATCTATGGTAATTGGAACAATTATTGCATGTTTTTGTGTATATGGAAAGGAATTTATATATATTTGGGTTGGAAGAGAATTTGAAAAGGCATATTGGGTAATTTTATTGTTAATTATGCCATCCGTCATTGTTTATGCGCAAGAAGTTGCAAATTCCATTTTAATTATAGAGCATAAAAAATTAAAGTATAAAGCAGGATGTTATATAGTAGGGGCAGTTATATGTACAATTACTGCATGTATGTTGACACCTAAACTAGGAAGCATAGGGGCAGGCATTGGAATAACAATTTGCTTGTGGGGATGTCATGTTATTGCTATGAATATGGTTTATGCAAAGAAGACTATGTTGAATATAAAAGGATTTTTTTCATCTTGTTACAATAAATTAATTCCGGTCCTATTCGGTTTGATTTTGGTAGGATTTTTAATTAATAGATACATTGAGACAAATAATTTAATTATACTTGGAATAAAAATTATATGCTTTATATTTATTGAAATAATATTATGCTGGAAAATTATATTAAATTTGGAAGAAAAAAGAAAGATAATGCAGTTGATGAAAAAACAATAAAATTTAGAATAGGGGTGTTTTGAACTGTGATAAAAGTTTTAGTTAGTGTACCACATTTTGCACCATATAGAGATCGTGTGTTTCAAGAACTAGAAAAAACAGGGAAATTTGAATTTCTTTTTCTTTTAACTAGTGAAAATAAAACACATCCAGAATGGAAATATCACTCGCCAAGCTTTAATTATAAAAAAATAAATTCAGAAGATTTTTACAAAGGTATAAAGGGAATACATAGAGATTACATTCGTACTTTAAATGAATATAAACCAAATGTTGTCATATTATGTGGCGGTTATCAAGAATTAGTATACACGAGTATATTTTATAAGAACATTAAACTTATTTTTTCGGCGGATACATCAGAATATGGTAAAAACTGGAAAAAATGGTGGAACAAATTGCTACTGAAATTTATATATAATTGTCCAGATGGGATTTTTGTACCAGGAGAAAAAAGTAAACAATATTTTTCATATTATATAAAAGATAAATCGAAAATAAAGCTCGGTTCTTATACGAATGATGTAGATATGATTAAGGAAAATTATTTGAGATATGATATACCTTCTTTGAGAGATAAATTTAATATTTCTACAGAGGATTATGTTTTTTTATTTGTTGGTAAATTAATTAAAGATAGAAAAATAGAAAACATATTGCGAATAGCAGAGAAAATGGATCAAATAGAGAGGAATATAAAATTTTTAATCGTTGGAAACGGTCCGGATGAATATCTGGTAAAGAAATACTTAAAAAAATATTCTAATTTAATTTATATACCGGCAGTTCCTATAAATGATCTAGAATTTGTCTATGCTATTTCGGATGCTTACTTATATTTAGGATGGGAACCATATTCTTTGGCCTTATATGAAGCAGCGATATTGGGGAAACCAATCATCGCAACAAGTAGTATAGGAGCAATGTATGATTGTCTAAAACATTTAGAAAATGGATATGGAGTGGCAAATGAAAATGATGAAGAAATAATTAAAGTGATAATGCAAATGGCAGATGGAAAATTTGATGAGGGCGCTAAAACTATGGCTATATTTATTGAACAAAATCGGGGAGTTAAATGGGCGGCAAACCAATTGTATCAGTTAATGATGGAAGAGGTGAAAAAGTGAAAGTGTTACAAATTAATTCATTGGCAAAAACCAAAAGTACTGGAAGATTGGTATATGAAATGCACAAGGAATTTCTTGAAAGAGGTATTGAAAGTTATGTGGCTACATCCGCTTTATCTAAGGATGAAGATCAATATGGCCAGTATATTATTGGAAGTAAAGTAGATATGAAAGTACACGCATTATTGTCAAGAATATCCGGATTGCAAGGTTATTTTTCTTTCAAAGCCACAGAATCTTTAATGCGGTATATTAATGAAATTTGTCCAGAAATTGTGGTGATTCATGTTTTACATTCAAACTTTATAAATGTGAATAGACTTTTAAGTGAATTAAAACAAAAAAGAATTTCAACAGTAATTGTATTGCATGATTTGTGGTTTATGACGGGACATTGTGTTTATCCAACTACAACACAATGTACAAAGTATAAAACAATATGCAGAAATTGTGATCAAAAGCATTTAGATAATAATAGTTATTTTATTGATACGAGTTGCAAGATTTGGAAAGATAGATACAAAATCTATAATAATTGGGATGATATTGCAGTGGTCGGCGTGTCCAGATGGGTGGCTGATTGTGCAGCTCAATCTAGCCTGATGAAGAATTTAAAATATAATACATTTGTTTATAATTGGATAGATCGAGAGAAATTCAGACCGCAAAATACGCAAATAGATAAAAAGGATAAATTCTATATTCTTGGTGTATCAGAAACTTGGACTAAAGAAAAAGGATTAATGGATTTTATAAAATTATCCCATATTATAGACAATAATGAGAAAATTATATTGGTTGGTCACATTAAAGAATCAGAAAAGGCTAAATTTAAGAAAAATAATGTGACGTTTGTTGATTATACATCGTCAGTTGATGAACTGGTAGAATTATATAATGCATCTGATGTATACGTGTCTATGTCGGAGCAAGAAACGTTTGGTAAGACAATTGCAGAAGCTATTTGCTGTGGAACTCCCGTTGTTACTTATGAATGTACTGCTTGTCCTGAACTAGTTGTGAGTGGGTGCGGATATACTGTAAAGTTAAAGGATATAAATGGTGTATATGAAAAAATCCAAAAAATTAAAAGCAATAAGAAATCTTTTTATTATCGTGCATGTATAGAAAAAGCTGAAATAGATTTTTTGGTGAAAACCAATATTAATAAATATATAGATTTGTTCAATGAAATGTTGAGAAATAAAGTGAAAGAGGTATAAATGGACATGTTCAACAACAAAACACTTTTAATCACAGGCGGTACAGGCTCGTTTGGAAACGCGGTTCTGGACCGTTTTTTAACGACAGATATCGGAGAGATCCGTATCTTTTCCAGAGATGAATTAAAGCAGGATAACATGAGGCACTACTATCAGAGAGAGTATCCGCAGTACAGTGACAAGCTGAAATTTTACATAGGAGATGTGCGGGATATCAATTCTGTGAGAAACGCAATGCACGGAGTAGATTATATTTTCCATGCGGCAGCGTTAAAGCAGGTTCCGTCCTGCGAGTTCTTCCCGATTGAAGCGGTAAAAACCAACGTGATTGGTACGGAGAATGTTCTGACGGCGGCGATCGAGGAAGGAGTGAAAAAGGTCATCTGTCTTTCCACAGATAAAGCCGCTTATCCGGTAAATGCCATGGGAACAAGTAAAGCCATGATGGAGAAAGTCATTGTGGCAAAATCCAGAACCGTCGATCCGGAGAAAACGACGATCTGCTGTACTCGGTATGGAAATGTCATGTGTTCCAGAGGATCGGTCATTCCGCTGTTTATCAGTCAGATCAAAGAAGGGAAAGATCTGACTCTGACAGAGCCGACCATGACCCGTTTCATTATGAGCTTGGAAGAGGCGGTGGAACTGGTTGTGTTTGCTTTCCAGAATGCGCAGAGCGGGGATATCATGGTACAGAAAGCCCCTGCTTGTACAATCGAAGTCCTTGCAAAAGCAGTGAAGGAACTGTTCCATGCAAAGAATGAACTGAAAGTAATTGGCATCCGGCATGGTGAAAAGATGTATGAAACGCTGCTTACGAATGAGGAGTGCGGACATGCTGTAGACATGGGTGATTTTTACCGGGTTCCAGCGGACAAGCGTGACCTGAACTACGATAAATACTTTAAAGACGGAGATACAGAAAGAAATCCATTAACAGAATTTAATTCAAATAATACAGAACTTTTGGGAGTGGAAGCGGTTAAGGAAAAACTGCTTTCACTTTCTTATATTCAGAATGAATTAAAAGAATGGGAGAATCAGGTATGAAAATCTTAGTGACAGGGGCGAAAGGATTTGTCGGAAAAAATCTGGTCGCCTCTTTAAAGAACATCCGGGACGGGAAAGACCGGGTACACCCGATCAAAGGACTGGAGCATCCGGAAGACCTGACAATTTATGAATACGATATGGATTCTACGCCGGAAGAGCTGGACGCCTATTGTCAGGATGCGGATTTCGTCTTCAATCTTGCGGGAGTGAACCGTCCGAAGAATGACGAAGAGTTTATGAAAGGGAATTTCGGATTTGCGTCTATGCTTTTGGATACGCTAAAGAAATACGGAAACAAGGCTCCGGTTATGCTTTCCAGCAGTATCCAGGCAAGCCTGACGGGGCGATATGTGGGAAGTGAATACGGAAAAAGCAAGCTGGCTGGAGAAGAGTTGTTCCAGAAATACGGCGAAGAGACAGGAGCAAAAGTCCTGATCTACCGTTTCCCGAATCTGTTTGGGAAGTGGTGCCGCCCGAATTATAATTCAGCGGTTGCGACATTTAGCAATAATATCGCCAATGGACTTCCGATCCAGGTCAATGACAGGAATACGGAATTGGAGCTTGTGTATATCGATGACCTGATCGAGGAGATGCTGTTGGCAATCAATGGAGAGGAACATCGGGATGAGAAGGGATTCTGCATTTGTCCGGTGACATTTCATGTGACGCTGGGAAAGATCGTGGATCTTTTATATCAATTTAGAGAGAGCAGAAACGATCTATCCGTGCCGGATATGAGCGACGGATTTACAAAACGGCTGTATGCCAACTATCTTTCCTATCTGCCGACAGACGGTTTTGCCTATGAGTTAAAGATGAACAAGGATGACAGAGGAAGTTTTACAGAGATCCTCCGGACGAAAGACCGTGGACAGGTGTCCGTCAATATTAGCAAACCGGGCATTACGAAAGGACAGCACTGGCATCATACAAAGAATGAAAAATTCGTAGTGGTATCCGGAAGGGGTCTGATTCAACTTCGTAAAATCGGAGAAGATGAAAATGGAAATCCATATCCGATTTTGAATTATGAAGTTAGTGGGGACAATATTACAGTGGTGGAGATGATCCCGGGATATACGCATAATATTATCAACCTGTCAGAGACAGAAAATCTGGTGACAGTAATGTGGGCGAACGAACCGTTTGATCCAGAACATCCGGACACTTTTGGAGAGCCGGTGTAATAAATCATTGTCACTCGGAAAGAATAAAAAAGAACAGTATCTGGAATCTTTACAATCTGTTTTACGAGTGTTATACTTGGAAAAACAGAAAGGGGGATTATCATGAATTATGCTCGTATTTTAGACCAGCCTTTTGTTACAGCAAAGGATTTAACTGTCAGAAAGCTATTGGCAAAAGAAGTAAAAGCGAGAAGAGAATATATTCGCAATCATCAGTTTTCTATCAGTGTTAATCCTTCGACGAAGGAGACAGAATTATAGGTCATAAAGGAGTAAAATGAATCAAAAGATTACTGTTGTTCTTTATGATGTCAGTTTACAAAAGCTGGCATCGTCTTTCCATTCTGGTAATGATTATCTTGATTGATTCTTACGAGTTCCCGATTCATTAGACGACAATATTGGAAAAACATACGTTTTAGCGTCTGAAGATCGAAAAACTATTTTAGGATATTATAATTTTGGAGTAGGGTATATTGAACAGATTTTAGACGGTACTGTACGAAAGATTGGAGGATCTATCCACATTAACTGTTTCGCTTTAGATGAAACATACCAGGGGTTGCAAATTTGGAGCCCGAATGGTGGACAGATAAAATTATCTGATGTATTGCTTACAGACTGTATGCAGAGAATAGAGGATATAAGGCGGGATCATCTTGGCTTTACTTTTGTGACATTAAGTTCTACCAGGGAAGGTTATCATCTATATTTGCGAAACGGATTTGAAAAACTGTACGATGATATGAATTTTTCCATGGAAGAAACGGAAGTGGGCTGTATTCCCATGTATTATGCGATTAATATAGAATAGGAGAAAATATGAAAACAGATTATTCAGATATTCATTTTAAAGAAAATGGAAAACTAAAGTTATTAATTATTGTTGGAACCCGACCAGAGATCATTCGCCTTGGAGCAGTAATCAACAAATGTCGAACTTATTTTGATTGCATTCTGGCTCATACGGGACAGAATTATGATTATAATCTGAACGGTGTCTTTTTCCGGGATCTGAAACTGAAAGATCCGGAAGTTTATATGGACGCGGTAGGTGATGATCTGGGAGCGACGGTGGGAAATATTATCAACTGTTCTTATAAATTAATGAATCAGATTTGCCCGGACGCACTGTTGATTCTGGGAGATACCAATTCCTGTCTGTCCGCGATTGCGGCGAAACGGCTACATATCCCGATTTTCCATATGGAAGCAGGCAACCGCTGTAAGGACGAGTGTCTGCCGGAAGAGACGAACCGCCGGATCGTGGATATTATTTCTGACGTCAATCTGGCCTACAGTGAGCATGCAAGAAAGTATCTGCATGAGTGCGGACTGCCAAAAGAGCGTGTTTATGTAACAGGAAGTCCGATGGCAGAGGTACTGCGTCAGAATCTGGAAGCAATTCAAAGTTCGGATATTCTGGACCGGCTTGGTCTGGAACCGGGTAAATACATACTGCTTTCTGCCCACAGGGAGGAGAATATCGATACAGAGAAAAATTTCCGATCCCTGTTCATGGCAATTAATAAACTGGCGAAAAAGTACGACATGCCGATTCTATACTCCTGTCATCCACGTTCCAGGAAACGGCTGGAAGCGTCAGGATTTGAACTGGATGCACGTGTAGTACAGCATGAACCACTGGGATTCCATGACTACAATCATCTGCAGATGAACGCATTTGCGGTCGTTTCTGATTCAGGGACATTGCCAGAGGAAAGTTCCTTTTTTGCATCTATCGGAAATCCGTTCCCGGCAGTTTGTATCCGTACCTCCACAGAGAGACCGGAGGCGCTCGACAAAGCGTGTTTTATTCTGGCTGGAATCGATGAGGCTTCTTTGCTTCAGGCAGTCGGTACGGCGGTAGAAATGAATCAGAATGGAGATCATGGGATTCCGGTTCCAGATTATGTAGAAGAGAACGTCAGTACGAAAGTGGTAAAGATTATCCAGAGCTATACTGGGGTAGTCAATAAGATGGTCTGGAGGAAGTTTTAATGAGGAAAGTTTGGTTAAAATAAGAAACACAAGAGAAAGAAAAAAGAGGAAATTTTGCCCTATATCTAGCGGTTGAAAAATCGAGTATTTATTTGTTAAAATAAAACTATACGTATGATAAATTAAGTTGGGATAACATGTATCACGGAACAAGTAGAGAAAAAGGAAAGCAAATCATAAGCAGTCAGACAATGCTTAAAAGTTGTGGAGATTCACATTGGCTTGGGGACGGCGTATATTTATATTCTGAATTATTTTTAGCATTCAGATGGATCAATATAAAATATAAAGAAAAGTATCCACTGTATCAAATTGATAAGCGATTATTAGAAGAATATATGATACTGAAAGTTGAGTTGAAATGCGAACACAATAGGACATTTTCTTTCATACATTCTACAGAAAATTTGATGGAGTTTGATCAAATTAAAAAGAAATATCTGGAAAAAGCAAAAGATTCGAAACGAATTTCCGCAAATGACGATAATGCGGTGGATGGAATTGTAATAAACCTTATGTTTAATAGGATGGGATATGAGAAAGAATATGATGCTGTTGAGGCGTATTTCCCTTATAAAGGAAATAGTAAACTGGTTTCTTCCAGAATTGGGAATATTGGGGAATATCAACTTTGTGTAAAAAATCTAAAATGCATTGGGAAAATAAGTGATTGTACAGAAAAGATTAACTATGAAGAGTATTCCGGGAAATTGCGAAGGTTTAATCAATATAGGACACAAAGGATGAAAAATATTGATTTTTAGCATGGATAAAGGGTGTGTAATGATGAAATTGGAAGAAAAGCTAAGGAAAATCGATGAGTTTTTTGATTCATTAACAATGGAAGAGTTCGAAAGAATTGCGATTGAAGCCGGAGCGGAAGATTTGTCTGTATTTAAAAACGCGAACTCTTTATCGATCAATTTAACGATTAATATGGCTTATGATGTGAACAATCATATAAAGCATAATATTGCCAGATCAGAAGAACAGTTAGAGAATTCAACATGGAAGTTGTCGGGAAATTCAATACTAAAAGGAGCCGCGTAAAAGATGGGGTGTGTCAAGGAAAAAACAGCAGGAATTATTAGTTTTTTGGGGTATGATGTTTTAAAAATTGATTTCAAAAAAAATGAAAATTATAATGGAGAGTCTGTTGAGTTAGATACGGATTTATCTGTAAACATCAGAACAAATAAAGATAATTCCAAAATGGCAGTGGAAATGACGATTAAGATTTTTGATGATGAGAAAATGGAATATCCATTTCGACTGGAGGTTATTGTTGTAGGACAATTTGAAAGTGATGGAGATGTAAAAAATAATGTACGGGAATTTCAGGCAAATGCAGTTGCGATTTTGTTTCCTTATGTTCGAGCACTGGTTACAAATTGTACAGCAAATGCAAATGTTGTTCCATTGATTTTGCCAACCATTAATACTAATAATTTAGTGAAAAATTCTATACATTAGAAACAATAATACTACTTGGAGCCGGGACAAAAGAGATGGTTCCGGCTCCTTTTCCGTTTTGCGGGCAGAGGCAGCAAAGCGCTTTTACCTGCGGAGGAGGGGTACGAAACAAATATTGAGAAAGGGAGTTAAGAGAGCAGAATCTCTTACGGAGAAGTGCGATGAAGAGTTTGTTAATTTTAGGTGCTGGTGGCTTCGGACATATGATCCAGGAGACAGCCTTCCTGTTAGGCTATGAGGATGTGGTATTTCTGGACGATGCAGTGAAGGATAAAGATGTTGTCGGAAAGTGCTGTGATTATAAAAGTTTTCTTAAGAAGTATGATACAGCGGTTGCGGCGCTTGGCGACAATAATATGCGTCTCTACTGGACGGAGAAGCTGATGGAGGCGGGATATCATGTCCCTGCGATCATTCATCCGTCAGCCGTGATCAGTCAAAGCGCAGTGATTGGAAACGGCACATTTGTGATGCAGAAGGCAGTTGTGAATACGCACACGGTCATTGAACATGGTGTTCTGATCAACAGTGGTGCGGTTGTAGACCATGATTCCTATGTGGCAAAAGGGGCTCATATCAGTCTGAACAGTGTCGTAAAAGCGAACTGCAATATTGCGGCAAAACAGAAAGTGGAGGCTGGTGAAGTGATTTTCTCGACAAGGCGAAAGATTGATGGCGTAGAGGATCGGGATCTGGAAGATGCGATCTATGCTTTTGGTTTTGGCCCGAGATGCAGTTATGTGAAGCCGTTCGGAGCAGGTCATATCAATGAAACGTATGCGGTCTATATGCCGGGAGAGGACGGGGATGAGCTATCCTACGTGCTCCAGAGGGTCAACAGTAATGTATTCAAGGATCCTGCGGGAGTCATGGAAAATATTTTCGGCGTTACCGAGTATCTGAGAAATGTAATCCGCAGTGAGGGTGGAGATCCTGACCGGGAGACGCTTGCATATATCAAGACGAAGAGCGGCGCCAATTATTTCGAGGACAGCGAGGGAGAGCCGTGGAGATGCTATAATTTTATTCCAGATTCCGAGTGCTATCAGCTTGTGGAGGAGCCGGAACAGTTTTACCAGTCCGGAAGCAGTTTCGGTCATTTTTTGAAGCAGCTTGGAGATTATCCTGCGTCCAAATTGCATGAGACGATTCCGGATTTTCACAATACGGTCAAGCGGTTTGAGGCTTTTGAAGTTGCTCTGAAGCGGGATTTGAAAAACCGTAAAGCGGGATGCCGGCCGGAGATCGACTTTGTGTTGAAGAGAAAAGATGACTGTGCGGTACTGGTAAGCCGGCAGGAGGACGGAACGCTTCCACTTCGTGTAACACACAATGATACGAAGTTAAATAATATCCTTTTTGATTCTAAAAGTGGAAAGGGTCTGTGCATTATCGATCTGGATACGATTATGCCGGGACTGGCGGCGAATGATTTCGGCGATTCTATCCGCTTTGGTGCGGCGACAGCGGCGGAGGATGAGAAGAATCTGGATCTGGTACATTTTGATCTTTCGCTATACGAGCTGTATGTGAAAGGATATCTGGAGGAGACAAAAGACGTCCTGACAAAAGAGGAGATAGAAAGTCTTCCTTGGGGGGCAAGGTTGATGACCCTGGAATGTGGCATCCGTTTTCTGACAGATTATCTCCAGGGAGATACCTATTTTAAAACCGATTATCCGGAACACAATTTGGTACGAGCAAGAACGCAGTTCCGTTTGGTCGACGAGATGGAACAGTGTTTTGAGAAGATGCGGGAAATTGTTCGGAAATATGCATAAATAATCAGAAAAGAAAGAACGGATCTTTTGCCGGCTGCCGATGTGGCAGAGGGGCAGAAGATCCGTTTTTTGCATTTTAGGAGATTTTTTCAGTTTTTAAAAAGAAGAAAAAGCCGATCAGGAACATGATAGCGAGAGAACCGACGCCGAGATTCATATTTCCTGTGAGCTGGCTCATAGCGGAGACAAGCGTGGTGCCGAGGAAGGACGCGCCTTTCCCGCAGATATCATAGATTCCAAAGTATTCTCCCGAACGTTCCGCCGGGATGATCCGGGCGAAATAGGAGCGGGAGAGAGATTGAATAGCTCCTTGGAAGATACCGACGCAGACAGCCAGGATCCAGAACTGATACTGCTCTTTTAAAGTGATACCATAAAGGGCAATCAGAAAATAGGCGCCAATGCAGATCCGGATCAGAACTGCATTTTTATATTTTCCACTCAGCCGTCCAAAGAGGAGCGCTGCCGGGAAAGCGACAATCTGGGTTACCAGAAGGGCCAGGAGAAGCCCTGTCGTATCCAGACCGAGGGCGGTTCCGTAAGCGGTCGCCATATCAATGATGGTATAAACGCCGTCAATATAAAAGAAAAACGCAATCAGGAAGAAAAGCACTTTCCGGTTTCTTTTTAATTCTCCGAAGACGTGTCCGAGGCGGCAAAGGCCGGAGGATATCGCATGATGGTGTTCTTCAATACAGTGGATCTGGCGGTAGCTTTTCAGAAGAGGAACGGAAAAACAGATCCACCAGATTGCGATGAGGAGAAAAGCAATTCCCATGGCTGTTTTCATCGTAAGTCCCAGTGTCCCATAGAAGAGAGCCAACGCAAGGCTGGCGAGAAATGGAATACAGCTTCCGATATAGCCCCAGGCATATCCGCGGGACGACACTTCATCCATACGTTCTTCGGTCGTGACGTCAGTGAGCATAGAGTCATAGAAGATCAGACTCAGAGAGTATGCCGCCTTTGCCAGGATAAAGATCAGGAGAAACCAGATCCAGGAGCTTAAAAAACCAAGTACGATACAGCTGCAGGCTCCTGTCAAAAGGGAAATCAAAAAGAGCCGTTTCTTACAACCACGGAAGTCGGAGACAGTTCCAAGAACCGGGCCAAGCAGAGCAGTGATAATGGTTGCGGCGGAGGTAGCATATCCCCAGAACGCAAGATAATTGACTTCTGAGACATTGGCGCTGGATGCAAGATAATTAAAATAAATCGGCATAATAGTGGATACAAGGAGGGTAAAAGCCGAGTTCCCTACGTCATAAAAAATCCATTTCTTTTCCAGTGATGTTGTCTTCCATTTCATTGTGAAAGTTCCTCCCTGTCAGGTTGATAGCTTCCTTCCTCCTTTGGACTTAGAACCGGTATCTCCCTCCAGCCCGGTTTCGGCCCGAATGTGTGACGGAAATACGGTGAGAGCGGGATACCTTTGTGCAGGAACCCCAGGTAGTTGGACGTAAGGGAAAGGCAGAGGGGAACGCTTGCCTCCATCAGCTTGTCCAGTCTCATATTGCTGTCCGTACAGAGCGGATTGTCCGTTTCATTCATCAGAAGTCCCCCTAAACTTTTGTATGTAAAGGTGGCATGGAGGGCGGCCTTGACCAGACTGCGGATGAGCCTGTCGGATGTGGTAAACAGGTCATTGTACCAGATCATGGAGGAAATGGAAGCTTCCACCTGCCTGACGCTAAGAGTCGGGAAAAAGGTTCGAATCACTTTTGCGCTCTCCTGGCTTGTCCGAAGATGAGAGGTCACTTTTGCGTGCAAAGGCCGTCGATGCTGCTTTAGGAGAAGATAGCGGTCAAAATTTGTTTCGATATCTGAGTGCGTGACAGGGTCTGTCGTAAGCTTTTTCTCGATGTAGCTGTGACAGACACTGTCCAGTGTAAAATGGCAGAGAAAACCCAGGATATAGGCGAGTCCGGCATTTTTTTCAGGCACTGTGGAACCGGAAAGAATCACGTCTTTGGCGCGCCGGAAAAAGGGAGCTGCAGAGACGTCGTGCATCCGGTATCCGGTCTGGCTGACACGGTTTTTCAGAGGGGCATAATAATAAAAGAACAGATCCGGACCGTGCAGACCGATCTCAAACAGGTCTTTATGAAGGTCAATCCGTTTTTTTATATCGGAAGGAAAATTCTGTTTCATCATTTCCCCGAAGGTGTAATGTGCATAGATGGATGGCATCTTATTACCTCCTGTATTTTGGTAGTGACAGTTACGGCCCCGGCGCCTAAAGGCACCGGAGCCGAGTTGCCAAGTATCGAAACCTGTCCGGATTTAGATTTCTCTTGTGTATGTCTTGAGCCATTCTTTCTCTTCTGTGTCCAGATACGGAGAAACTTTCTCATAGACGTCTTTATGATAATCGTTGAGCATTTTCTTTTCTTCTGCTGTCATCATATCCGGGTTGATGGCATCGAGATCCATCGGAATAAAAGTGATTGGCTCGAAATACATGAACTGGCCGTACTCGTTCTTCTCGCCTTCACAAGTGAGAAGTTCGTTCTCCAGACGGATACCGTGGCTTCCTTCAATATAGATACCAGGCTCGTCTGTGATAATCATACCTTTTTCAAATGGCTGGATTTCACCTGCGCGGAACTGCCATCTGAAACCTGCCGGACCTTCGTGGATGTTCAGAAGGTATCCGACTCCGTGACCGGTTCCGTGATTGAAGTTTAAGTTTCTGTCCCAGAACGGTTTTCTTGCGAGCAGATCCAGAGTCATTCCGGTGCAGCCCTTTAAGAAACGTGCGTTTGCAAGGGAAAGATTACTGATGGCAACCAGTGTAAAATGGTCTTTCATAATCTGCGGAACTTCTCCGAGCGCATAAGTACGTGTCACATCTGTGGAACCTTCATAGAATCCGGCCCCTGTATCAGTCAGGAAGAGTCCTCCTTCTTTCAGCTCTACATCTGTCTCAGGCGTGGAGGTATAATGAACAATGGCGCCATGTTCACCGTAGGAGCTGATCGGCTCAAAGCTTGGACGGATGAAATTGCCCTGCTCTGCGCGGAACTCGTCGAGCTTGTCTGAAGCGCTGATCTCAGTAATTGTCATTTTGCCGACATTTTCTTTCAGCCATTTCATAAATTTTACATGAGCGACGCTGTCTTTGATCTGAGCCTTGCGGATGTTTTCAATCTCTACTTCATTTTTGATTGCTTTGAAGAGGATCTCCGGATTGCGCTCTTCCACTTTGGCAACTCCTTCCGGAATATTGTTGTAAAGAGCGTAGTTCAGTCTTGCAGGGTCGATCAGCAAAACTTCATCTGAGGCTGTTTTTTTGATATCTTCGTAAATATCATTATACGGATGGAGGACCACGCCGTCTTTTTCCAGATCCGCTTTGATTTCACTGTTTAACTTAGCTTCGTTAATGTAAAGGTCTACTTTGTCCATGGTGATCACTGCATAGGACAGAACAAGCGGGAAGAACTCAATATCATTTCCACGGATGTTGAGTGTCCAGCAGATGTCGTCCAATGTGGTGAGGACATGAGCAGTTGCCCCTGCCTTTTTCATTTCTTCACGGATTCTGGAAAGCTTGGAAGCAACAGTCTCTCCGGTGTATTTCAGATTCAGAGCGAAAACCGGCTCCTCGGAAAGTACCGGACGGTCTTCCCAGATTTGGTCGATCAGATCGTACTCGTAAATAACTTTGCCGTTTTTCTGAGCAGCGATGGATGCGTAATCCTGTCCTTCTCCCATGGAAACGACGCGGCCGTCAAATCCGAGTACTCCGTTTTCAGGTAATGTATCAACCAGGAACTCATGGATCGTCGGAACACCTGGCTCACCCATCTTCATCAGCTCAACAGTGGAGCCTTCCAACTGTTTTGCGGCCTGGATGAAATATCTTCCGTCTGTCCAAAGATAAGCGCCTGTTTTTGTGATGATAGCGGTTCCGGCAGATCCGGAGAACCCTGTAATAAATTTTCTTGCTTTAAAATGTTCCCCAACATACTCGCTCTGATGGAAGTCCGCTGTCGGTACTACATAAATGTCGATTCCTTTCTCCTCCATAAGAGAACGCAGCTTTGCGATTCTTTCAGGTACGTTCATAATAAAAACCTCCTATTTTCCGGCCATAAAGCCATTTCTCAAACAAACTCATTATAACACAAAAACAAGGGGAGAGTTAGTATTATTTTTGTGAAACCTGTGTTATACTTTCGTTATGAAAAAATCAAAACCAAGAAGGAAAGGGAAGAATTATGGAGCACTACGCAAGGTCGATTATACCGGTGATTGAATACAACTATGAGAATTTTACAGCGCTGGAGAGGACGATTGCGGATTTTTTCATTCAGAACAAAAAGAAGCGGGATTTTTCCGCCAAGGCGGTCTCGGAGCGTCTGTTTGTATCGGAGGCGTCACTCTCCAGGTTTGCGAAGAAATGTGGATTCCGTGGTTATAGGGAGTTTATTTATCAATACGAAGATACGTTTCGTGAAAAAAAGACCAGACCCTTTGCGGATAATACGAAGCGGGTGCTTGACACATATCAGGAACTTTTAAATAAGGCATATAATTTGGCTGATGAGAAAAAGTTTCAGAAGATCGCGGGAATGCTTACGAGAGCGGAGAAGATTTTTGTGTGTGGGGTAGGAAGCTCTGGAATCGCATCCAGGGAGACGGAGCTTCGATTTATGCGGATCGGACTGAATATCAATTCTTTAGTGGATCGGGACATGATCCGGATGAGAGCAGTGTTCCAAAATGCGTCTTCCCTTGTAATCGGATTCAGTATGAAAGGGGAAACTGAGGAAGTGCAGTATATGCTCCGGGAAGCTAAAAGCAGAGGAGCGAAATGTATCCTTGTAACAGCCCGCAATAATCCGGACTGCCTGGAGTACTGCGACGAAATTATTCTCGTTCCTGCTCTCGACAATCTGGAATATGGGGATGTGATTTCCCCACAGTTCCCGATTCTTGTTATGATGGATCTTCTTTATACATATTGTCTGGAGGAGAATAAAGAGAGAATTGACGCTTTTCTGGAAGACACGGCTAAAGCGTTGAAAAAGTAGGAGGATAGAGAAAAGGGTATTGCGTACGGAAGAGTTTGGTGCTATGATAAAAAAGAACAAATGAATAAATTCTTCGGGGCAGGGTGTAATTCCCTACCGACGGTATAGTCCGTGACCCACGCAAGTGGCTGATTTGGTGAAATTCCAAAACCGACAGTGACAGTCTGGATGGGAGAAGAAAGTTTCAGAACATGGATCTCAGTACCCCGCGTGCTGGGATTTTTTCTATTCCTTTCGGAGGATTTACTGTATTTGTATCAATCATTCTGAAAGGGGAAATTAGCGTGAAACAAAACAACAGAACTTATTACTTTATTGTCACCGCAATGCTTTCGGCTGTTGCCGGAATCCTGATGTCTTTGGAATTTTCGTTGCCATTGATGCCGCCGTTTTATAAGGTGGATTTCAGTGATGTTCCATCTGTGATTGCCACCTTTTTGCTGGGACCGGTTTCTGGTATCTGTGTAGAGGTGATTAAAATTTTGATTAAGCTGATTACAGTTGGTACGACCACAATGTTTGTCGGTGAATTAGCGAATCTTCTGGGAGTCCTGCTGTTTATTTTACCATTGTGGTTTTTGTTCCAAAAACTCGGTAAGACAAGAAAAGCCGCAGTCGTGGCGCTTGGAGTGACACTTCCATTTCGTATAGCCTTATCTTGTGTGATAAACGTATATATTACTTTGCCATTGTATGCTAAAGCTATGGGTGTTTCTTTAGATGAAGTGGTGCTTTCAGTAGGGGCAGTTAATCCTTTAATCAGAAATATACCGCTTTTTTTGGTATTGGCAACGATTCCGTTTAATTTAATCAAACTTTTATTGAACTATTTTATTGGTTATCTTCTTTATGACAGGCTGAAATCACTAAGCGTTGATAGAAGAATGGAGGAAAGAGTATGATACGAAATTATCGAGATCTGACACGGCTTGAGATGGAAGAAATTGATAAGGAGGAAACAATTATTCTGATTCCGGTAGGCGCATTGGAGCAGCATGGGAATCAGGCACCGCTAGGGACAGATGATATAATTGCGGAGGCTATGGTAGGCTATATCGGGAAAGCATTGGAAGAGGCTGGGGAGACTGATTTTCCGATTCTTGCGTTCCCGGTAATTCCAATAGGGTTAAGTACAGAGCATAAAAATTTCTGTGGCTCAGTTACATTGAAGCCGGATACCTATTATCATCTTCTTTATGATATTTGTGTAAGTCTGGCTCGCCATGGCTTTCAAAAGCTGGCATTTCTTATCTGTCACGGTGGGAATGCACCTATTGTCCAGATTTTAAGCAGAGAATTGAGAAGCGAACTTGGAATTTCTCCATTTATTCTCTCTTCCGGAGCGTTTGGACATCCAAAAGTGCAGGCTACCATCTCAAAAGGAAATATATATGATTTTCATGGGGGAGAGATGGAAACGTCTATGGTGATGGCGGTAGATGAATCTTTAGTGAAACTAGAAACTGCGGAGGCTGGTATACCAAGTGATTTTGTTGGGAACCAGACGTTAAAACCTGCGGGAAATGTAACCATCGGTTGGGTTTCAGAAGATTGGAAAACAGCGGAGGGCAAGCCGATTGGAATCGGTGGGGATCCATCCGGAGCAAGCGCTGAGAAAGGGCGTATCATTTTAGAAACGAGTGCGAGAGTACTGGTGCCGGGGCTGCAAGAGATCAGAGGATGGAAAGCATGACACTGAGCTTGGAAAATGAAAAGAAAGAGTCTTGACAAGTACCAGAGAATCGGGTAGTATTTGTCATAAGCATATAGAAGAAACAGGCAGAGAAAAGAAGAAGTAGCAACAGATCAGGTTCGTACAGAAAGTAACCGGCTGATGAGAGGTGCAGGAAAAGTTTGTTGTGAATACATCTTGGAGCTTCACACCGAAAGGGAAGTAGGCTGTGACGTCAGGCACACGTTACCGTGTCAGGAGATTTCCGGGGTTCTTTTGGATCAGGAGATGTCCTGTTAAGCCGGAGCTGTTCCGGGAATTAAGGTGGTACCACGAGTTTTTCCCTCGTCCTTTCTAAGGACGGGGGATTTTTATTTATAGGAACTGCGTTCTAATGAAATAAAAATATCCTGTGAGGTCAATGAAATGGAAGTATGGGATTTGTTTGATGAGAACAGGCGACCGCTTGGGAAACAGGCAGGCCGGAGAGAGCCGATAGTAAAAGGAGAATTTCATATTGTAGTAGTGGTATGTGTCATCAATGAGCAAAATGAAATCCTGTTGACGCTTCGCTCACCGGATAAAGAGAAATATCCGGGAACCTGGGAGAACACAGGAGGAGCTCTGGAAGCCGGGGAGGAAAGCCGTACTGCTGCGGTACGGGAGCTATTTGAGGAGACCGGAATCCGGGTGCGGGAGAATGAACTGCATCTTTTGGATTCTCAGATGGAAGAATCTGCGTTTATCGATGTCTATGTTGTCCGAAAATCTGTCCCGGTGGAGAAGATCCGGCTCCAGGAAGGTGAGACTGTGGATGCCAGATGGGTGAGCCTTGATGAGTTTTGCAGGCTTGGAGAGGAAGAGAAGATTGCGCCGCCGATCTATCGAAGGTTTTGCAGGCTAAAGGGCAAGCTGGACGTATTCATCAGGGAGGAGTCAAGGAAGGAGCGATACCCGGCCTGCCGGGGAGAGAAGAGACAGGAATCAAAAAAGATGATTATCATTGGATGCAGCGGGAGTGGAAAATCCACTCTTGCGAAGAAGCTTGGCAGGATTATGGATCTTCCGGTTATCTATCTGGACGCTTTGTCCTGGGATGCAGGATGGAAGCGCAAGCCTTTTATGGAGTTTGACCGGCTTACGGAGGCGGAGATCCGGAAACCGGAGTGGATCATGGATGGGAATTTCCCTCGGACAGTGGAGCACAGGATGGATGTATGCGATACCATAGTTTATTTGGATTTCCCACGCTGGTTCTGTATTCTGAGTGTGCTGAAACGGGTGCTGACGGGCTACGGGAAACCACGGCCAAGCATGAATGAAGGATGTCCTGAGAAGTTTGATCCGGGATTTTTAAAGCGGATATGGAATTTTGACCAAAGAAGCAAAGCACACTATTACGGGTACATGAAAAAGCTTTCCGGCACAAAGCTGATTGTGCTGAAGACAAGAAAAGAAGTCAACCGATTTGTGAAGCAGGCGGAAAAGGAAGGCAGGTTTATTCCGGGTAATTATCCCAAATAAAAGGAAGCAGAACAGAAAAGAGTTATGATATTTTGTTTTCTATCATAAATAAAAGAAAGAAGAGGTAAGAATGATGCAGATTTACGAAGAATTACAGGCGAGAGGTCTGATCGCCCAGGTGACAGACGAAGAAGAGATCAGAGAGCTGATCAACAATGGAAAGGCAACGTTTTACATCGGGTTTGACCCGACTGCGGACAGCCTTCATGTAGGACATTTCATGGCACTTTGCCTGATGAAACGTCTTCAGATGGCAGGAAACAAGCCGATTGCCCTGATCGGGGGCGGAACCGGCTATGTAGGAGATCCGTCCGGAAGAACCGATATGCGTTCCATGATGACGCCAGAGCAGATTCAGCACAACTGTGACAAGTTCAAAGAACAGATGAGCCGTTTTATCGATTTCTCAGAGGGAAAAGCGCTCATGGTCAATAATGCGGACTGGCTTCTGGATCTCAATTATGTGGATTTTCTGCGGGAAGTAGGGCCGCATTTCAGTGTCAATAATATGCTTCGTGCAGAGTGTTACAAGCAGAGAATGGAGAAAGGATTAAGTTTCCTGGAATTTAATTACATGATTATGCAAAGTTATGATTTCTTCATGCTGTACCAGAAATATGGATGCAATATGCAATTTGGCGGGGACGACCAGTGGTCTAATATGCTTGGCGGTACGGAACTGATCCGCAGGAAATTAGGAAAAAATGCATGTGCTATGACAATTACGCTGCTTTTGAATTCCGAAGGTAAGAAGATGGGCAAAACCCAGTCTGGTGCGGTATGGCTGGATCCGGAGAAAACGTCACCGTTTGAATTCTACCAGTACTGGAGAAATGTAGCGGATGACGATGTACTCAAATGTATTCGGATGCTGACCTTTCTTCCGCTGGAGGAGATCGACAAGATGGATACCTGGGAGGGCAGCCAGTTAAACCAGGCAAAAGAGATTCTGGCGTACGACCTGACAAAGCTTGTTCATGGCGAGGAAGAGGCCAGGAAAGCCCAGGATAGTGCAAGAGCGCTTTTCGCCAGCGGAAATGCCACGGAAATGCCGACCTGTGAACTTACAGAAGAAGATTTTACAGACGGAAAGATCGATATTCTGACTTTACTTCACAAGAGCGGACTGGTGCCGTCCAAATCTGAAGCAAGACGTGCTGTTCAGCAAGGTGGGGCAGCCGTAAACGGAAAAAAGGTGACAGATACATTCACTGCATATACGAAGGAAGAGTTTAATGAAGATTTTGTCCTGAGGAGAGGAAAGAAAAATTTCCGTAAAATAGTGGTGAAATAATATGAATATGCTTATTATGATTATAGTATTGACAGCATTGTCGGGGATTGGAGGAACCGGGATCGGAGCGGCGCTTAGTTCCACAGTAAAGAAGAGCTCCAACAAGGCAATGAGCCTGTTGTTAAGCTTTGCGTCCGGAACGATGATCAGTATTGTCTGCCTGGACCTGTTTCACGATGCACTGGAGACTGGAATGTCTAAGGGAGGGATCGCCCTCTTTGTCATCATCGGTTTTCTGACAGTGTATCTGCTGGAGCGGGTGATGGATGAGAAGGCCAAGCGGGCCAAAAGCCGGATGAGCAGGAAGATGATGACAGCCGGGATTGCCATGATGTTTGCCGTAGCCTGCCATAATATTCCGGTGGGCATGACCATTGGGGCGTCCGCCATCAGTCATGGCGGACTGATTGGAAGTCCGGCCATGACACTGGCGGTTTTTATCGGAATCCACAATGTACCGGAAGGAATGGCAATCTGCGCACCCCTTTTGGCAGCGGGTATGACAAGGGGAAAAGCAGTACTGCTCACCGCCTTGAGCGGAGCCGCCATTGTAGCCGGCGGCATCCTGGGGTACTGGATCGGCGACATGGGTCAGATGGGGCTTGCAGTCAGCCTGAGCTTTGCATCCGGTGCCATGCTGTACGTGAATTTCGGTGAAATCCTGCCGGAGTCGAACGCCCTGTACAGAGGGAAAACACCCGCATTTTTCACGGTACTTGGTATCCTGCTCGGCATGATGTTTATGCATACACATTAATGATAAACAGAATAAGCGCATAGAAACAGTCGGTCAAAGAGCTTTTCAAGTTCTTCGGCCGACTGTTTTCTTTTAGAGGTGGTTCTATATCATTATCCTGCCAGTTGCTATAATCAAAAAACATGTGTCTTGTCACATGTAAAAAAAGGGTGTATAATGCGGTGTAAATGAGTAAACAGACGGAGGAAACCGAGATGAGTTCTTTAACAGAAGAGATACAGATACTGAAAAAAGAAAAGCAGGCGATGATACTGGCGCACTACTATGTGCCGGATGAGGTGCAGGAAATTGCGGATGTGACCGGAGATTCGTTTTATCTGAGCAAGGTGGCAAAGGAGGCAGACGCGAAAATCCTTGTCTTTGCCGGAGTTTCGTTCATGGGAGAGAGCGCCAAAATCTTAAATCCCGAAAAGAAAGTGCTGCTTCCGGATCCGGCGGCGGACTGTGCTATGGCGCATATGGCGGATGTAGAGAAGATCCGGGCAATGCGTAATCGATATCCGGATCTTGCGGTAGTATGTTACATTAATTCGACCGCTAAGTTAAAACAGTATGCGGATGTCTGCGTGACGTCAGCAAATGCGGTGAAAGTAGTAAAAGCCCTGCCGAACAAGCACATTTATTTTATTCCGGATCAACATCTCGGAAGCTTCGTGGCGGCTCAGGTGCCGGAAAAAGAGGTGATTCTGGGCGACGGGTACTGTCCGGTACATCACCAGATCACAGCGGAAGAGGTGCGGCAGGCCCAAAAAGTCCACCCGGAAGCATCGGTTTTCGTTCATCCTGAATGTCCGAAAGAGGTGACAGAGCTGGCGGATTATGTAGGGAGTACGTCAGGAATTATCCGTGCGGTGGCAGAGGACGAAGCAAAGACCTGCCTGATTGGAACAGAGCTGGGAGTGTTATATGAACTGAAAAAGCAGAATCCGGAAAAGGAGTTTTATCCACTCCAGGCAGAGCAGTGTTGTTATGATATGAAGAAAGTGACGCTTAAGAAGGTTCGGGACTGTCTTCGTGACGAGACGAATGAAGTCTATGTGGATAGAGAGGTCAGCGAAAAGGCAAATAGAGCGATGGAACTGATGTTACAGCTTGCAAAATGATCGGGGAGTGTACAGCAATGAAAACAATACAGACAGATATCCTGATTGTCGGGACAGGAGCAAGCGGCCTATTCGCCGCTCTCCATATACCGGAAGACAAGAAGGTGTTGATGATCACAAAAGAAGAGGTCGAAAAGAGTGATTCTTTTCTGGCTCAGGGTGGAATCTGTGTATTGCGGGATGAGTCAGATTACGACAGTTTTATGGAAGATACGCTGAAAGCCGGACACTATGAGAACCGGGTGGAATCGGTGGATATTATGATCCGTTCTTCCCAGGATGTGATCCGTGAACTGATTGATTACGGCGTGGATTTCGCAAAGGAAGACGGAGAGCTTGTCTACACGAGAGAGGGATGCCACTCCAAACCACGGATTTTATTCCACGAGGACATTACGGGGGAGGAGATTACAGGAAAGCTTCTGAAAGAAGCAAAGAAACAGAAGCATATCACGATCATGGAACACATGACGATGTTGGATCTGGTAGAGAAAAAACAGCAGTGCCATGGTGTGGTGGCGGTGGACAAGGAAGGAGAGGCATATTTTCTGAAAGCCGGAAATACGATTCTTGCAAGTGGAGGAATCGGCGGCCTTTATAAACATTCCACCAATTATCCACATTTGACAGGGGACGCTCTCGCGATTGCCATGCGTCATCATGTGGAATTGGAGCATATTGATTACATACAGATTCACCCAACTACCCTTTATTCTCAGCGATCCGGCAGGAGATTTCTGATCTCTGAGTCGGTGCGTGGGGAGGGAGCCAAGCTCTATGGAGCAGACGGAAAGAGATTTGCCAATGAAGTACTGCCAAGAGACCTTTTGACAGAAGAAATCCGAAAGCAGATGGAAAAGGATGGAAAGCCGTATGTCTGGCTGGATATGACGGTACTTGGAGAAGAAGTGATCAAAAGCCATTTCCCGCATATTTATGAGCATTGTTTGGAGGAAGGGTACGATGTGACGAAGGACTGGATTCCGGTTGTCCCGGCACAGCATTATTTTATGGGCGGAATTCATGTAGATCAGGACAGCCGCACATCTTTGAAGTGTCTTTATGCGGTGGGTGAGACAAGCTGTAATGGTGTACACGGTGCTAACAGGCTTGCCAGCAATTCTCTTCTGGAGAGCCTGGTCTTTGCAAGACGGGCAGTTTGGCATCTTTTGAACAATAAAGAGGCGGATACAGGAGAGGATTTGGAAGAGGTTGTTTCGTGTGCAAAAAAGGCATGGGAAGAGCTCCAAAAAGAGAAAAGTATTCCACAGCAGTACCGAAGGGAAATTCTGGAGGAAATAGAAAGGGTAAGGAAAGCAAAATGAACGAAATTACAATGAAATTAGTGGCGGATAAATTGATTATGCAGGCGCTTGAGGAGGATATCACAAGTGAAGATATCAGTACGAATGCCGTGATGCCAAAGGAGCAGATGGGGGAGGTTGATTTGATCTGTAAGGAGGACGGAGTTATTGCCGGTCTTTGGGTTTTTGAGCGGGTATTTACCTTGTTGGATCCTAATGTCACGGTTTCGCTCTTTGTCAAGGACGGAGACGAGGTAAAGAAAGGTCAGAAGATGGGAACTGTGGCGGGGGATATCCGGGTACTCCTCTCCGGGGAGCGTACCGCATTAAATTATCTCCAGCGGATGAGCGGGATCGCTACTTACACAAGAAGCGTGGCAAAACTCCTGGAAGGCAGTAAGACCAAATTGCTTGATACGAGAAAAACAACACCTAATATGCGGATCTTTGAAAAATATGCTGTCCGTGTGGGCGGCGGATATAACCACCGCTATAATCTTTCCGACGGCGTGCTGTTAAAGGATAATCATATCGGAGCGGCAGGAAGTGTCAGGAAAGCGGTGGAAATGGCAAGAGAATATGCGCCGTTCGTAAGAAAGATCGAGATTGAGACGGAAAATCTGGACATGGTAAGGGAAGCAGTGGAGGCAGGGGCTGACATTATCATGCTTGACAATATGTCTCCAGAGATGATGCGGGATGCAGTAGCCTATATTGACGGGCGCGCCAAAACGGAATGTTCCGGCAATGTGACAAAAGAAAACGTTGCACAGCTTGCGGCAGTAGGTGTAGACTATATCTCAAGCGGGGCCCTTACCCATTCGGCTCCGATTCTAGACATTTCACTGAAAAACCTGCATCCGGCAGCATAGGGACCGGTGCCGGGGAAAGGACGGAACAGTATGGATGGAGAATTTCGCAGACAGCAGATTTTAAAAGAGATACAGCAAAGTGGGACTCCGGTATCCGGGAAGAAGCTTGCCGGAAAATACAGCGTCAGTCGTCAGGTGATTGTGCAGGATATTGCTATTTTGCGGGCTGCCGGAAATGATATTGTTTCTACCTGCAGGGGCTATGTCTGCCAGAAAAGCTCATATGCCAGACGTACGATCCAGGTACGGCATACGGACGATGAGATCATGGAAGAGCTGAACGTGATTGTAGATTTCGGGGGAACGGCGGAGGACGTATATATTCACCATAAGGTTTACGGAACGCTCCGGGCGGCACTGGGGATCCGCACGAGAAAGCAGGTGCAGGATTTTGTGGAAAAGATCCGAAGCGGACAGTCCAGTCCGCTGAAAAATGTGACAAGCGGGAGACATTTTCACACGATCAGTGCGGAGACAGAAGAGGTACTTGATGCGATTGAAGAAGAGCTCCGGAAACGGCACTTCCTGGAGGAGTGATTGGAAGATCCGGCAGGAAAAAGGTCAGAGGACATGGCAGGAAAGGAGAAGAAAACGATGGGATGGAGAGAAATCAAACCAGAAGAGTGGAAGGTAAACCCGTTCACTGCGATCGGGAAAGAGTGGATGTTGATTACAGCAGGTGAGAAGGAGAATTGTAATACGATGACCGCAAGTTGGGGCGGTATGGGTGTGATATGGGGAAAACCATCGGTTACGGTATATATCCGTCAGAGCCGTTATACGAAGGAATTTGTAGACAGAGGAGAGTGCTTCTCCATTACTTTTTTTGATGAGAAATATCGCAATGCATTAAACCTTTGCGGTACAGTGTCCGGGAGAGACCGGGACAAGATTTCGGAGGCGGGTCTGACGCCATGTAATGTGGAGCAGACGGCGGCTTTTGAGGAGGCAAAGGTGATTGTTCTCTGTAAAAGGCAGTTCCACCAGGTTATGAGCCCGGAAGGATTTGACGTCAAAGAAAATGACAGTAAATGGTATGCGGATCGGGATTATCATACCATGTACATCGGATCCATAGAGAAAATACTTGTCAAAGAAGAGGAAACGTGGGACGTGTAATCGCCTCCGGGTTCCCATTTTATTCTCTGGACTCTTTTGAGGAGTCTTTACGGGAGCAGGCGTAGAAAATGCCGAAACTTCTTGACAATGCGAAAGACAGGGCTTAGACTAAAACAAGACAAAGGGGAGCCGGAGGCAGTCCGGCTGAGAGTAGGGCCGTGTGTGTCCTTTACCCTGAAACCTGATCCGGATCATGCCGGCGTAGGGACCATATCTGAGAGATGGAGTGTTGGGGATAGTTGATTATCCATGATCCATAGATGAGAGGTGGCTCTGCCGGATTGTTCCGGCAGAGTTTTTACATTTTATAAACAACAGGAGGAGAAACAAATGAATGCAAGTGTAGCGATCCAATCCTTACCGGATGCGGCAAATGACGAGGAATTAATCCGTATTGTAGATGAGGTCATTGCGTATATCAAAAGTACGGGCCTGAATTATTATGTAGGGCCGTTTGAGACAACCATTGAGGGCGACTATGATGAACTGATGGACATTGTAAAGGAGTGCCAGCACATTGCTGTGCGTGCCGGAGCGCCGCACGTTGCTGCCTACATCAAAGTCAGCTACAGACCGGAAGGAGATGTGCTGTCCATTGAAAAGAAAGTTTCAAAGCATCACGAATAAATGCTGGTCTCTGGCGGCTATTGTCGTAATTCTTGTACTATGGCAGGCAGTGTCCGCAGGGGGATTGGTTCCGGGCTATATGCTCCCGTCTCCGGTGGAGGTCGTACAGGCGTTTATCAGTGAATTTCCACTTTTAATGGAAAATGCGAAGGTGACGCTTGCGGAAGCTTTCCTGGGCCTGCTGTGTGGTGTGGCGCTTGGTTTTGTGATGGCAGTCGTTATGGACAGATTTGACCGGCTCTATCAGGCGTTTTACCCACTCATTGTGGTGACACAGACGATTCCGACGGTGGCTGTCGCCCCGCTTCTGGTGCTGTGGTTTGGGTATGAGATGCTTCCAAAGGTGATTCTGATTGTCATTGTAACCTTTTTTCCGGTAACGGTCGGGTTGCTGACCGGATTTCGGTCGGCAGATCCGGATATGATAAATCTGCTCCGCTCCATGGGAGCGGGCAGAGTTCAGATTTTCCGGTATATCAAGCTTCCTCAGGCGATGGGGCAGTTTTTTTCCAGTCTTCGGATCTCCGCATCGTATTCCGTGGTGGGAGCGGTGATCTCCGAATGGCTTGGCGGTTTTAACGGACTTGGTGTATACATGACAAGAGTAAAAAAGGCCTTTGCATTTGACAAGATGTTTGCGGTGATTCTGCTGATTTCAGTCATCAGCCTGGTTTTGATGAAGCTGGTGGATCTGGCGCAGAGGAAATGCATGGCGTGGGAACAAACAGAAAGAGGAGAAGACAGATGAAAAAGAAAATCATTGCGATACTGATGGCAGGATGTATGACATGTTCACTTGCTGCCTGCGGTTCTGACGAGGGAGAAAAGGGAAAAGAGGGGAAAGAAAAAATTACATTTGTGTTGGACTGGACGCCAAATACGAATCATACTGGTCTCTATGTGGCGCAGGAGAAAGGCTATTTTGAGGATGAGGGACTGGACGTTGAGATCGTACAGCCGCCGGAGGACGGAGCAGACGCCCTTGTCGCTTCGGGGAAAGCGCAGTTTGGAATTTCTTTTCAGGATACGATGGCACCTGGAGTGACAGGTGAGGATATGCTTCCGACGACAGCGGTAGCGGCAGTTGTTCAGCATAATACTTCCGGTATCATTTCCAGAAAAGGCGAAGGCATGGACCGGCCGAAAGGTCTGGAGGGCAAAAAGTACGCTACCTGGGACGCGCCGATCGAAAAGGCGATGATGCAGAATGTCGTGGAGGCAGACGGCGGTGATTTTAGTAAGGTAGAGCTGGTTCCAAGTACGGTGACGGACGAGGTTTCTGCCCTGGAGTCCAAGTCTGTCGATGCAATCTGGGTTTTCTATGCATGGGCGGGGATTGCTACTGAGGTGGCAGGACTTGAGACAGATTATTTTGCGTTTAGGGATGTAAACCCATCATTCGATTATTATACACCGGTTATTATCGGAAACAATGAATTCTTAAAGAATGAACCGGAGACGGCGAAGAGGTTTTTGTCTGCTGTAAAGAAAGGATATGAAGACGCCATTGAGAATCCGAAAGCAGCAGCGGAGGTTTTGTGCGAGGCATCGCCGGAGCTTGATAAGGATCTTGTCTTGGCAAGTCAGGAATATCTGAAAGACCAGTATGTTGCGGACGCTAAAAAATGGGGGTATATCGACCCGGACAGATGGAACCGGTTCTATAACTGGCTGAATGAGAATGGGCTGACAGAGACTGAGATTTCGGAAAATACAGGATTTTCTAATGATTATCTTCCGGAATAGCAAGGAGGAAACATGGCAGATTTAGTAGTGTCAGATGTGACAAAGGCGTTTGGAGAGAAAACGGTCTTACAGGATGTCTCCATTCGGATTCAAGATCACGAGCTGGTAAGCCTTCTTGGAGTGAGCGGCGGTGGCAAGACAACTCTGTTTAATGTGATCTCCGGTCTGCTTACTCCGGATCGGGGGCAGGTGCTCCTGGATGGGGAAGATATCACGGGAATTCCAGGGAAAGTCAGCTATATGTTACAAAAGGATCTGCTTCTTCCATACCGTACGGTGGAGGATAACGTAGCGCTTCCGCTTGTGATCGGCGGCATGAAGAAAAAAGAGGCGAGGCAGAAAGTAGCGCCGTATTTTGAGGAATTCGGTCTCTTGGGAACCGAGAAGAAGTATCCGGCGCAGCTTTCCGGTGGAATGAGGCAGAGAGCGGCACTTTTGCGGACGTATTTGTTTTCTGACCGTCTGGCGCTTTTAGATGAGCCGTTTTCAGCGTTGGATACATTGACGAAGCGTGCCATGCACCGCTGGTATTTGGATGTAATGGAGCAGATCCATCTTTCCACGATTTTTATTACTCACGATATTGATGAGGCGGTCTTATTGTCGGACCGGATTTATATTCTGGGAGGGAAACCGGGGCGGATTGTCGACGAAATCCGCATCGAAGAGCCAAGACCGAGACAGAACGACTTTCAGCTCACAGACCGTTTTCTTTTCTACAAGAAACGAATTTTACAGACGATCGAAGAAACAGAGGAGTAGTATCCTCTGTTTCTGATTTTAATCAAACTGCGTTTTCCAATTATTATCATAATTTGCGTCAAAGCACATTTGAATTTGCTCGGCAGTGGTCTTTTCAGTTGCCAGATTGGCCGGCAGTTCGTCCCGATTAAAATATCCGATTCCTGTTGTTTCGATGTTTTCCGCAAAGGAACCACCGGTGGATTTGCATAAGACGAAAATTTTTATAACACCGTAAACGTAGTTTCGCACATTATGCAGCCTCCAGTCCTGAATGGCGATCAGTCTTTCGGCCGATACATGAAGTCCTGTTTCTTCCCTGGTTTCCTTTATCACATTGGAAGCTACCGACTGATCCACATCGCACCAGCCTCCCGGAAGCGACCAAGTACCGTTATTTTCATGCACAAGCAGAATCTTTCCATTCTGGAAAATCGCCGCCCTTGTATCAATTTTCGGCGTTTGATAGCCACTTTCATTACAAAATAGATTTCTCACCTTATCTGTAGGAATGTCAGACATGTGGCTTATGATCTCCGCGGAAATTTCCCGAATACGTATATAGCGTTCTTTGTCATAACTATCTTTTCCATATGCTAATCCCGCTTGGGCAAGGCTCTGCAATTCGATTGCCCATTGCATCCATGTTTTATGTTCCATCATTCACACCTCGTTTTAAAAGTCAGAAGTAATCAACATATGACTGCCGATCCTTATCTTATAATAAAGACAATGTTTCATGTTTTTCTGTATTATTTCGGACAATTACTATGAGTATTCTGCCATATTTTGCGGTATTCAACAGGAGTGCAGTTGATATAGTCTTTAAAAATCTTACCAAAATAACTGCTATTACCTAATCCGCAGGAAAATCCAATTTCGGCGACCGAATCGTGGCTATGTGCAAGTAATCTGCACGCTTCTTTTAGGCGATAACTCCTAATGTACTCTGTTGGGGAAGTATGTAAATAGTTCCGAAAAATCCTGAAACACTCACGTTCACTTAAATATGCTGTGCTTGCAAGATCGGAGATGGTAATTTTTTCTGTATAATGTTCGTGAATATAAATCATCATCATTTTGAGCCGCTCGTCATTTTTATCGTATAAACTACGTTTATAAAGCCGCTCCGAAAGTAAATCAAAAAGCATAAGCCATATTTGTGATAAAATTTCCCGCACTTTTATTTCATAACCGAGATCTTTATCTGATAATTTAAAAATGCTACATAACAAGTTTAATATATCAGCGTGTTTACAATTATCGGGTGAAAATGCAACGATTTCAATTTGCGGTGCCGCAATAATCGGCATAACATATGTTTTTTCTACCTTACTTCCGTGGCAACCGGAAATCAGTTCCGGGTCAAAAATGTGCAGAAGTTGAATTGTTTTATCTTTATAAGAAGATATCGGCTTTGTCATATGAAGAACATTGGAGTTTACAAATCCTCCCATGCCGGCGGAAAAGGAAAGGCGATTTTTTGGTGTATAATATTCTAAAACTCCGCTTTCAATATAAAAAAGTTCGATTGGCTTATGCCAGTGCCAAGGAACAAATCTTCCGTCGTATTTGTCGATTTCGGCGCGAGAAGAGATATAAGGGAAATCAGATGAAAACCCGGGTAAAATTTCTTCTTTATTTTGAAGAAGTTCAATTTTTTTTATGTTTTTCATTTGCTATTGCTCCTGTTTACAGTTGTTTTGCTAACACTTATATTATAGTCGATCATACAAATAATACCAAGCACTAAGATTCGGCTGGGCAGGCTGCGAATCTGAGCTGTATGGCGGAATCGTTACTACAGAATTAAATAGAAAAGATTTGGTAACAAATCTGTAATAAAAAAGAAAAGAAAATAGTGAATTTATTAAAAAAATTACAAATATGA
>OGRS01000011.1_pt1 | contig 188462 bp, 180 predicted proteins | sample 1553561 | NCBI WGS metagenome assembly OGRS01 (sample SAMEA2580103, study PRJEB22360) | human gut metagenome | biome: human gut; feature: human-associated habitat; material: faeces | place: Denmark | collected 2008/2010
TAATATAAAAAGTACTGGTAAATACCATAAATGTCCAAAATCCAATTCTTTAATAATAAATAATATTATTTCATTTAAACTATCATATCCTAATACCTTATAATAACCTGCCAAAATTTTTATCGGAATAACCCATAATATCAGTACAGTACAAAAAGGGATTATCAATCTTTTCAATTTTTTTATAATATATTCTTTTAAAAGAATATTAGAATTTTTTTCTATTATAGTATAATAAAATAAATAACCTGATATACTTATAAAAACTGGCATATGAAATGTATAAATTAATTTACACAAAATTATAACAATAGAAGGATTCTCAGGCATTTTGAATACCCAACTGCCAGTAAATACAAATGTTATATGTCCAATAACAACAAGTAATATTGCAATTGTTCTAAGAAGTGTAATATTTTTTTTCATATCTAATCACAAATTATATCCTTCCTATTTTTATAATTATATAATATAGTCATTGAATACAAACAAATAATAGCTGACATTTCATAAAAAGGTCTTAACCACAAACTGTTTGTTAAATTTATTATAAAATACATTACCCCAATTAATAGTGTCCCATTAATATCCATTATTTTTATGAATTTGCTTTTAACAATCATCATTTTAAACCATAAATATGATCCTATATATCCTATTCCACATAAAATCATCGTTGAAGAACCGTGTGAAGTAACTGCACAAATGCCGTATCCAAATATAGGTCTATATAATGACAATTTTAATGTTTCATATATGCTTCCAAGGCGTACTCTTGTAGATAATTCAAGGTAATTCATATTATTTAACCAATTAGAATTTATTATTAGATTAATTGTATCAATAACACTTACTATTCTTCTCCCGATAAATCCGGTAGTTGAAAGGCTATCATGAATCCTATCAACTTGAGTTATCAAAATCATACTTAAACATATAATTACAATTATAAGACAAATAACCTTCATTATATTTTTACCTGTACAACCATTCAATGATTTTACAAATAGCAAAAATAAAATATAACAAGCAATAAAATAATACGAAGAAAATGACATTGCAAATATCATTAAAAACAAAACTGCTAAGATCCACTTTACTTCTTTCTTAGTAATTGTATTTAAAGCTGTCAATGCTATCAATGAAATCAATAAAACATAAGCATAATGAGATGATTCCTTTGTAAATCCTTGTAACATATATCCATTTCCTCTTGCCAAAAGAGAAACATACGCTTGCGTTGTTTTTCCAAAAAACATCTGTGTAAAAGCATTAAAAGCATTTGACTTAAGCACATATTTTATAAAGAACTCCAAATAACCGATTACAACTATACACTTTGTATAAGAGCAAAATTTTGTAAATATATTTATAAATGTTTTATCAGTAAACACTATACTCATCGCTACTACATCAATAATAAACATTATCATTTGAATCATTTGCTTTATCATATAGGGATTATAAGAAATATTTTGTAAACTAGCTCCATTAATAGCCATATCCCATGTTACTATACTGTTTCCAGATTTATGTGATGAAGGAAATATATATATAAATAATATACCTAAAATCATAATAAACACTAATAATAATATCGTACTCATCAGTGTCCTAGAAATCCTGCATTTACTATAAACGATAATCAATAGTGATAATAAACAAAAATAAACTTCTACTAAAGAAGCATATGATACTTGAAATTCTCCTAGGTCTATAAAATTTCCACATTCTATATACATTTCAATAAGTACTAATAAAGTCAAACTTTTAATATATATTTTTTTTAAATATTTTTCACTATAAATTATGTAAAGAATCACTCCCATTAAAACAAATGAGAAAATATTAACTGCCATCTTTTACTGACCCTCTTTATTATTTTTTAAAATATTATTATATAAAGAAATAATATTTTTAGTATGGATATTTATTGAATAATTATTATATGCTTTCTTCTGTGCTTCTTTCCCTAAAATTTCAATCGTGTGGATGTTATTAATACAATATTTTATCTTTTCTTTTAAATCCTGTATATTACCTTTTTCATAAACTATCCCTGATATTTTATCATCAACAATTTCCAAATTTGCACCTGTATTAGAAACAATTGGACATAATCCTGATAGCATATATTCAACTGTGACTCTTCCAAATCCTTCTGCTTTTGAACATGTACATCCAATATCATATATATTCAATTTTTTATATATATTAGCATCATAATTATTTAGTGTAACAATTTTATTTAATTGGTATTTATCAAGCTTATGTTTCAGAAATCTAATATATCTTTTGGAACCATTACCATAAAAATCAATTTTTAACATATTTCTATCTTCCGGTTCCAATAAATTTATAGCTTCAATTAATTCTTCTTGTCCTTTATTTACTGTATACCCTCCGAGAAAAATTATTTTTATAATATTATTTACTTTTTTTTCTTTCTTTAAATATATATCAGTTCTCACACCATCATATATTAAATGCATTTTTTCTTTGCTCAACCCTCTGTCAATCCATTTATTCATAACTGATTTTGAAATAGCAATATACTCAGATGAAAATGTTTGCATATATTCGTATGGATTGTTTTTAAAAGATATTAGTTTAAAATCTTCATCGCCATGTTCTCTAATATGCCAAATATGTGGAATATTATACTTTTTCGATAAAATTGCTCCAATGTCAATCCTATTTAAATTTGTGTGTATTATACTAATTGTCGAAAAATCTATATATTTTTCAATCTGCCTAATAGCTTTTTTCTTCGATAAATTATATCTACTTGCAAATATAATTTTCCAAAGCAATGCCGGTGAATGATATGAACTAGTAAAATTTTTAAAATCTGCAGAATAATTTTCCACACCTAATTCATCAAACATTTTATTTAATTTGTTTTTTTTGCCAGTTATAACTATTGGTTCAATTTCTAAATAATTATTTTTTATTTCTTTAATCAAATCATACAGTGCAAGTGCAGCGCCTCCCTGATCCGCATGATTCATAAAATATAATATTTTCAAGATTTTCCCTCCAAATAAAATTACATATATTACAAAATAATTTGATGTTCAAACATTTATAATCATTAATATATTTGTTTGTTAACTATGACCAATTTAGTGATAAACAGTAAATTAAGCTTTTGTCACTCAAACCACAAACTTTTTAATATACCTAATATAAATGAATAGCATGTAATTTTTTATTTAGTAAATCCCCATATATAATCACTCTTGTATATATATGATAATTTTATCTAAAATCAATTCTACTTATTAAAATTTAACCCCTAAAAAAATAATCTACACGTTAATCTTATTCCTTTAAATAAGACATTTACAGATTTACTTTTTTTAGCTATCTGCATCGACAATCCCAAACATTTAACAAAACCGAGAAATCTATATTTCATTTTTCCCATTAGTTCTGCATGTTTCATAATGTCAACAAGCCTCAATCTTACCCTATTCCACGCACTAATAGGATCTAATGTATTACCTCTTTGATAAAAATTCTGATATATTTCTATATCTAATTTTAAAAACTTTCTTTTCAACTGTCGTTGCTCACAAAAGAAATATTGATCAATTTGATCAACAAATAATCTTTCATCAAATTTATAATTTTCAAATACTCTTCGCCTAATAGCAAGACAACTAGCAATTGCATTAAATTTCTCTTGTGATACTTTCTGTGTCGGATCATCGATAAAATGATTACGCAAAAAATTAAACTCATTTGGTGAATATATAACTCCATCCTGACCATATACTACTGGTGCAAAAATATCAATTTCTGGATGTTGGTTCACCGCCCTGCTCAATACATCAAAATATCTTTTATCTACATTAGTATCGTCATCAAACAAAACTATAATATCTGATTGTGTTGAATCTATTGCTACGTTATAAGCTTTTGATAATCCTTTATTGCCGTTCATTGAAATATAAGTATAACCTAGTCTCTTGCATAAATCATCATTATGAAAATCCGTTTCGCTATTATCCACAATTACAATCTCAACATTTATATTAGATATTTTTTTTAAACTTTCACATGTAATTGATCCCTCAATTGTCTTATTATAAACTACAATAATTGCAACATACTTTATTTCACCCATATTACATTTCCTTCATCTGATTAGCAATATCAGCATCAACTATTTCTTCACCAGTTTTTCCAACCAACTGTGCCTTACTAGCTTCACTTAAGCCATTATTGACAACGCAATTCTTATCACAAGTACTGCAGTTATCTAATTCATCTTTTGTCACTTTACCATCACGATATTCTCTGCATATTTTATTTTCATACATAGAATACTTTCCACCAAAAACACTCTTAACTTTATGCGTAAATACCCACCAAGCCGGTTTCCAAATATATTTGTGCATAGCCGGAGAAACTGAGCCTATCATCCAACAATCTCTATCACAACAACGTACTTTTTTTCTAACATTCTCTGCTTCCACACTATTCCATAATTCATCCCATGATTGATTATTAAGATTTCCCATAACCTCTTTATCTTTTGTTCCATTACATGGCATAACATCTCCATATGGATCAATAAAGAATGTGTCAAAACTCATATCACATGGCAATAATCTTTTCTGTCCATATATATAATTAATAAGTCCATGATTAAAATATGCCCTAAACCATTTCTTCGGACTCTTACTCTTCAACAGTTCATTCACTAGATTTTCAAAATTCTTTGCAACCATCGGACGATCATTTATAATATTTTTCGACTCAACAAAATAAAAACTATTATGTAGACTCGCCGTAGCAAACTCCATTCCCATTTCATTAGAAAGCTCATATAAAGGAACAAGATCCGGAGCATTTTTATCCTGGACAGTCATTCCAAAGCCTACATCCTTCATTCCCATTTCACGTAATTTCTTTAACGTACTATATCCTCTCTGAAATCCATTTTCCAAGCCACGAATCTCATTATTTGTTTTTTCAAGTCCTTCAATAGATATTCTTATACCAATTTGAGGAAATTCTTTTGCTAAATCCACAATTCGGTCTGTAAAAAAACCATTAGTAGATATAACTATTCGATCACTTTTCTTATATAATTCTCTTACAATATCCTTCAAATCAGTTCTTATGAAAGGTTCGCCTCCTGTAATGTTTGTAAAATACATCTTAGGAAGTTTTTTTATTGTCTCTATACTAATTTCTTCATCTGGTTTCGAAGGTGCTTTATATCTATTACACATGCTACAGCGAGCATTACATCTATAAGTTACTATTACAGTTCCGTTTAATTTCTTTTCTGACATTTTATTTCCAACCTTTTTTATTTTTATCTGTATAAGCAGCAAGTATCTTTTACAATTTTATTCCAGCTATATTTATTACATACAAATTCCTCTGCAGTACGTTTAAATGATTGCACCTTCGAAGAATTACAACATATATCAACGAGCTTTGTATATAAGCTATTTACATCTGATTTTTGAAATATAAGTGCTTTATCTTCAACCACATCAACACACTCAGGTATGTCCGATACCAAGCAACAATTTCCATAGCTCATTGCCTCCAACAAACTTAAAGGCATTCCTTCTAAGTCAGATGGGAGTACATACACATATGCATTGCTATACAACTCTTCTAACTCCTGTCCTTTAACAAATCCAGTAAATAAGATTCGTTTATCTTCTTTAGCAAGTTCTTTCATTTCATTTTCAAATTCACTTGTATCCGAACTGCCACCAGCAATAACCAATTTTTTTTCTGTATCAACCTGTTTAAATGCTTCTATTAAATATTTGATTCCTTTTTCCGGAACTAATCGTCCAAGGAACAAAATATATTCATCTTTACCTAATCCGAATTTATTTTTTATAATCTGCGGTTCTCTTTCTATATGATTACTTACACCATTTGGAATAAATACAGTTTTTCTGCCATATGTTTTTTCAAAATAATCCTGTACTCCCTTACTAAGTACAATAATTTCATCAGCATACTTTACGGCATTCTTTTCTCCCTGATGAATAAACTTTGAACCAAATCCACCCTTCCATTTTTCACGTTGCCAGTCCAATCCATGTATTGTAACAATTACTTTTTTACCAAACATTTTTGGTAGCCAAGCAAAAAAAGCCGGTCCCTCTGCATGAATATGAACAACATCATACTTACCAAAAGCACAACATAATGCTGCAAAAAAAGAGGACGAAACCGCCGCAAGACCTTTCTTTTCTATTGTTGGAACTGTCTTAAGCTTTATTCCTTTATATTCTTTAAGTCGTTTTGAATCATACTCTGAACCACTTACATGATGACCACCTCTGTTGTAGCAAGTTACATTATGCCCTTGGGCAACCATCCTTGTGCAAAGTTCTTCAACTACTATTTCAACTCCACCTTCTCTTGATGGAATTCTTTTTTGCCCAAACATAGCAATATTGAGTTTTTCTTTATGCTTACTCTTTCGTCTGTTCACGTCTCTTACACTGCTCCATCACTCTTTAATACGCCTGTAATTGTCTTAAAGAGAATCTTCATATCCCCCTTAACACTCCACTCCCCAATATACTGAGTATCCAGCTTCACCACTTCCTCAAAGTCTGTGATATTGCTTCTGCCACTCACCTGCCACAGTCCGGTCAGTCCCGGTCTGAATGACATTCTGGCTCTGTGATGTGGTTCATACTTTTCCCACTCATCGAGTGTCGGTGGTCTGGTGCCTACCAGGCTCATATCTCCCGCTAGTATATTGAAGAACTGTGGGAATTCATCCAGGCTTGTTTTCCTGATAAACTGCCCAATTCCGGTTTTCTTCTTTCCGTTTGGCAGTACCTTATTGCCTATGATTCTTGGGTCGAAGTCCATCTTAAACATCATTCCGTCGCCCACTTTATTCTGTGCCGCAAGCTCTTTCTTTCGCTCCTCGGCATCCATATACATGCTGCGGAATTTATACATCTTGAACTTTCTGCCGTTTCTGCCGATTCTCTCCTGTGAGAAGAATATCGGTCCCGGCGATGCTATGTATATCATCGGTCCCACAAATATCATGATGATAAGTGTGAACAGGCAGCCCACCAGGCCTCCGACTATATCCATGCCCCTCTTTACCAGAAGTGCGCTGGTATTTGCATAGTTCACGCTTGATGTGACTACGGTATAGTCGCCTATCTTTTCTATCTGCTTATAGCCACCCTGGGCTGTTCCGTTTTTGGCTATTCCAGTATGTACTGCTATTCCCATCTCCAGGAATATATCTGCCATCCTCTCCGGATATTCATCCTCGCTGCATGGTGGGATGAGCACCTCATCCACCCATTCATCGCACGCATAGTCCACTATGCCATCGTGGTTTGCAACAATCGGTATGCCGCATATAGTCTTGCCCTTCATGTCTGTATCCAGTGAAGCTGCTACTATCTTTGTATAGCCTATACAGCTTTTCTCCACTGTGCGCAGTGTATCACGTAGCATAGCATCAGGTGCTATGACAAACAGCGATTTCTTTGATGCTCCAAATCCCTTTTTCTTAAGGATGCTCTTGAGCGCTAGTCTTGCTACATATGTTATTGTCACATAGATTGGAAACATGATATAAAATGATAATCGCGAGTATATATCAGCCATCTGTGTGGTGAACAGAAATAGTGCTGTCACCAGAAATACAAGCACTGCATGCTTACATGTCGATATAAATTCATCCAGATATCCGCGTTTTAGGACGTTCTTGAATGAGTCTGCCATTATCTCCACAAAGAAATCTATCAGAAGAAATGCTACCCCCAGTATACGGTAGTCCTTGTCCATGTATGGGTTATTAAAGCCGAAGCGTATCACATATGAAATAAAAAATGCTATAACAATGCATGCGATATCTATAAGCATAAAATCTATATGCTTTGTCCATCCTCTGCCTTTCTTTCTGTACATTCTTTCCAAATTCTCCTTGTGGTATCTTTTATTTTCCTTTATACCTGTTCTAGGGGAGGTACCTTTGTACCCCCCCCCGAATATTTTTAGCCTGTTTTGTTTTTTGTATGTTTTATTCGGTTATTTGTATCTTTTTCTGTATCTAATCAGGTTTTTCAATAATATATTTTCACCCATTTTTAATTCTTTGTCAATGAATATTAGGTTTTCTTTATAATTTTTGACACTATTTCTAAATTTTTCTTCTCCCTCTCTACATGATTATACACTTTTACACTCTGTCTGCTAAATTTTCTAAACTGAAATATTCTTTTTAACATTCCCCTCTTCATCATAACAATTCTTATTTGTTCCCGCAAAACCATCAATTAAAGCTAATAATATTTGTGGCTCATTTGCAAAGACTGTCATCCAAACAGAATAAAAGCCATCTCCCAAAGCAGTCATAATAATTTGCTTTTTTAAATCTTCTCTATAGCTATCTGGCGCATCTTTCATATGTAGCCATCCGTCCAATGACTCCTTTGCTTTATAATAAGCAGTATTTCTTTCTATAAGCCGCCTATCTTTATCCCCTTTACTCAAATCAGGAACATTACCAAGTTTTACTAGCTCATACGTATTGGTTGCCTTTTCTTTTAACTCACCTGTCGGATCTAATTCCATTAAAAGCTGCTCATTTACCTTTGGATAACCATTTTCATATGTGTATGCAATTGCTGTATTATTCACATCAGGCCATAAAAAATCATCATCATTTTCAGGAGTTGTGTTAGCTGATTTTCTAGCATTACAATATTTACATCCCAACAGCAAGTTCATCCAATCCGTTATATCTCCGCCCTTTGATTTTGATACAACATGTTCAACCTCCGGTACATGCTTAATTGGAAATTCACAATATGAACAATAATAACCTATCTTTTCGCCTAAATATGGCAGTGCATCCTGATATTTTTTTATTGTATTATATGGTGATTCACCTTTATCTACTGGTCTCATTTTTCTTCACTTTCCATGCCTGTTCAGTGTATTTTTGATGAACCCACGCCATATAAGCAGGATTATCACTATATTCTGCCTCTAAATCAGCCAATTCTTTGCCAAGCCTTGCTATATCATCTTGAGTCTTGGCCTCTTTCAAGGCTGTATAATATTTTGAGGCTGCTTCGTATATCTTTCGTTTTCTCTCACTATATTGAGGCATTTCTACGCCCATAACATCTTCAGCTATATCTTCCAATCCTTCTCCGGAATACTCACTATCTAATGGTTGATCCAAAGTAATAAGTTCTCCCTCATCCAAAGATTGAATAATAAAAGGAGAATGCGTAGCACATATAAACTGTATTCTAGGAAATTGTTCTTTCAGAATTCCTATAATACGTTTCTGCCATGTAGGATGCAAACTCAAATCAATTTCATCTATTATAACAATTCCAGGTGTCATTTTGAGTGCATCACCCTTTAGATAAGGATTCAATATGCACATTCGCGTAGCTATATCAAGTACCATCTTTATTACATTTCTATAACCATCACTCAACAGCTGAAACGGAAGGATTGTTCCATCTGCTGTTTTTAATGCAATAATATCATCCTCATATTTGGTCGAAGATATAATTTCTTCTCCCGGCTTCAATTCATCACAAAATGCATCATTAACAGCCTTTAAAATTGCCTCATATGCAGGAAATAATTTTCCCCCATTTTCTTCTAGTGAAACAGCTTTAAGAGTATCAATATAACGAAATGCAATTTCAAGTCCATGTTGCGAATCCAAACAATGATTATATGCGTCAGTCCTACTAAATACACCTTTTATATTTGTTTTCTTATTTCCATCTTTAAAAAGGCGTGCTGTACTCAAATAAAGCACTAATGGAAGAACCACTTTACTATCCGAGTGATTCGCATTAGATATTTTATTTTCCCATTCAATTACAGCTGGCTGCATCGGATTAGAACCACCAAATTTAGTTCTTGCATCTTCTTTTAAAATAACTCGTCTAAATTCAATATTGTTCTCTGTATTATTTCCGCCCCACTGCGCCTTGCAACTTACTTCACACGGATACTGTGCAATTGATCCTGTCGTCAAAATCATGCTATCATCTGAAATCAACGTTTTTCTTCTTGCATCGGTTGACTTTATATTATATACAAACCGTGAAGGTACATAAGTCTTGTAAGCTGCAAGATAAGCTCCCAGCATCACATTAGCAGCCTCCAATACGGAAGTCTTACCAGAACCATTTTTCCCAGCAAAAACATTCATTCTTGGATTGAGCACAAATTTTTTATTATCAAATCCTCTATAATTTCTAAGGCCTAACTCTTGAATTTTGAACTCACACATTTTATCCGCTACCTTTAGCCCTTCCTCATTTTATATTAACTATATCATTTTTTTATTATCACAGCAACCTTTCCGTAACACTACAGAAATTTTTGATGTATAAATGATGTAAACATCATTTTTTATACACTTTTCAGGAAATATTTACTTCTCGAACAACCTCTGCTTCCTCTCTATCATCTCATCAATTCTTGCGATATACTGCCCTACATCCTTGACATTCTCGCATCTGTCGATGCGGTGTGTGCCATCCGGATTCGGTACGGGCCAGACACGCTTGGTGCTTGCTCCGGCTCCGCAGGCCACGATGGTCTGCTTTTCCTCCATGATCAGTATGTTGTATACGCCGGCCTTGCCCTTTGCCGCATAGCCCACATTCTCCATATTGCCTGCCATGCCCTTCTGCCTGTAGAGGTAGTATGGCTCAAGCCCCATCTGCTTACAGTAGGCTGCGCAGAGATCCATATGCTCCTGAGTGTTGACCATCTGCATATCACTGTAGCGGTCCTTGAAGATGGTGAGTCTTGCAGCTCGCTTTACTGCGAGTGAGTGGATGGTGACGTTGTCAGGTGCCAGCTCCTTCACGAGCTCCATTGTGTGCCTTACATCATCAAGTGTCTCCTCCGGAAGCCCCATAATAAGGTCCATGTTTATGTTGTCAAAGCCCAGCTTGCGCGCAAGCTTGAAGCTTTGTATCGTATCGTCTACCGTGTGGTGTCTTCCTATTATATCAAGTGTCTGCTGCTTCATAGTCTGTGGATTTACCGATATACGGCTGATGCCGTTTTTCTTCAGTGCCAGGAGCTTTTCTCTCGTGATGGAGTCCGGTCTGCCCGCCTCCACAGTAAATTCCAGGCAGTTCTTTAAATCAAAGCTGCATTTGATTTTTCTGATAAGCCTGTCAAGCTGCGCAGGGCTTAGTGTGGTCGGTGTGCCGCCTCCTATATATATGGAATTTAGCTTCTTGTGGTAGAATTTCTGTGCCGTGTAGTCTATCTCCTTCTCGAGTGCGTCGAGGTAATCGTCCACGCGGTTTTTCCACACACCGAGCGGATATGAGGTAAACGAGCAGTATGCACAGGTGCTCGGGCAGAATGGTATGCCTATGTACAGGCTGTAGCCATTGTCATAGTCCACCTTGTCGAGCAGTGCCTTCTCACGCTTTGCTATGCCTATTGAGAGGTCGATTTTCTCATCGCTTGCGAGGTAGGTTTCCTTCAGATAGTCGTAGGTTTCCTTATCGTTCATTCCGTCCTCTATGCACTTCATGGCTATCTTGGTCGGTCTGATGCCTGAGAGTGTGCCCCACGGAAGGCTCTTTCCTGTGCCCTTTTCTATCATGGAATACAGGGCGAGCTTGAGGCGGTTTTTAGTCTCCTTGCGGTCTGTGCTGTCTACGGATATTTTTGTGCAGATACTTTTTCCGGCTGTTTTAATATCACTTTCGTCGGCTTGCTGCATATCACCTGTCATGGAATTATTTAAAATTTCCTTATCCGGATTTTCTCTATCGCCCTTATCATTGACCCTATTTATCATCCACTCCACCGTAATCTGATCGCCCACATAGTCTATCTTAAATACCTGTGAGGCATCCGCAAATTCCTTTACGCCATCATCTGTCATCTCGTGGTGCGTGCAGGCTAAGTTTTTCCCCTCTACCTCATCAGGTGAGCAGCTATAGTACATCTGCACATCCTCCTGTGGGAAGAACTCCTTGAGCAGTGAGTGCACATCATATTCAAAATCCGGTTTATTAAATACTACTACTATCATAAGTAAGGGTTATACATCCTCTCGTTTTCTATGGTTGTTGTGTCGTTGTGGCCCGGGTACACCTCTGTATGCTCAGGCAGTGTCATGATTTTTTCCTTCACTGTGCGCACGAGGTCTGACATGCTGCCACCCTTGAAATCCGTACGTCCGATTGAGCCGCAAAACAGTGAGTCTCCTGTAAAGATCACGTCCTCATACGGGAAATAATAGCAGCAGCCGCCCGGTGTATGTCCCGGTGTGTGAAGCACTACTATGTGAAAGCCTGCGATGTCAAGCTCCTGCTTATCCTTCAAAAATACATCTGCATAAAAGGTTTTTGACTGGCCCATCATGTAGCTGACATTAAGCTGCGGGTCATCGAGTGTGGCTTTGTCTGCCTCATGGATATATATCTTGATGCCGTAGCGGTCTGCGAGCGGCTTTGCATCCGTGGCATGGTCAAAGTGTCCGTGTGTGAGCAGTATTGCTACTGGCTTTGCGCCTGACTCGTCCACCTTTTTGGCGAGCTGTTTAGCACACGCGCCCGGGTCTATTATTATCATTTCCTTTGTCTTTATATTGGTGACAAAGTAGCAGTTGGTCTGCACCGGTCCCACTACGAAGTGGTCTATCTTCATATTTACCATATGAGTGTACTCCTTGTCTGTTATATGTTATGCTTCACGCAAGAACCACCGGGATTTAGCCGGTGGTCCTCTCTACGTCTATTACACTTTCTATCTGTCTGAGCTTCTCCACTAGAACCTTTATCTGGTCCCTGCCTTTGATATTGAAAAATACCTCGATTGTAGCGATGCCCTGCTTGCTGGTCTTGGACTGGATACCACTGATATTGATTTCCTTCTCGGTAAATATCTTTGTGATATCTACGAGCAGTCCCGGCCTGTCATGACAGAATATCTTTAGGTCTGCCTGATACTCAGCACCGTTGTCCATGAGGGCTGTATCCTGCCACTCTGCTTCTATGAGCCTGTCCTTTTCTATCTTGGACAGATTGATGATATTCACGCAGTCTGTCCTGTGGATGGAGATGCCTCGGCCTCTTGTAACAAAGCCCACGATTTCATCTCCCGGAACAGGATTGCAGCACTTCGAGAAGTGCACAGCCACGTCATAGAGTCCGTGTACCACAATACCGCTCTTTGACTTGTGCTCGGGCTGTGTGCCTGCTGCCGCCTGCTGCTTTTCTGCGATGCTGCCAAGCACATCTGCATCTGTCACCGGCACCACATGATCCTTCTTGTACTCATCGTACATCCTGTTGACTATCTGGCTCTCCTTGAGTCCGCCGTGACCGACGGTTGCAAGGCATGAGTTCCAGTCGTGGAAGCCGTATTTGCGGCGTATTTTCTCCTGATACTCAGGCTTGTTTATCTCAGCAAAGTTGATGCCCTTTGCCTTGGCATAGGCTGCTATCAGATCCTTGCCGTGCTGTATATTCTCCTCCTTGAGCTCACTTCTGAACCACTGGTTGATCTTGTTCTTGGCCTGTGTGCTCTTTACGACCTTGAGCCAGTCACGGCTTGGTCCCTTGGAGTTCTGTGAGGTGATTATCTCTATCTGGTCACCGTTTTTGATGACATAGTCTATCGGCACCAGCTTGCCGTTTACCTTGGCACCGACCATCTTGTTGCCGACCGCAGAGTGTATGCTGTAGGCAAAGTCTATAGGTGTGGAGCCCTTTGGCAGGTTCTTTACATCGCCGGATGGTGTGAATGCAAATACATTGTCGGAGAATAAATTTAAATCACTCTTTAATAAAGTCATAAACTCCTTATTATCCGACATGTCCTGCTGCCACTCGAGTATCTGGCGCAGCCAGCTGAGCTTCTCCTCCTCGGTGACAGTGGTGGTAGTGGCATTGCCGTTGTTTGTTTCCTTGTACTTCCAATGTGCCGCGATACCGTACTCAGCTGTACGATGCATCTCATAAGTACGTATCTGTATCTCAAACGGCTGTCCGCTCGGACCTATGAGTGTCGTGTGAAGCGACTGGTACATGTTCTGCTTCGGCATGGCAATATAGTCCTTGAAACGGCCCGGTATAGGCTTATACTTCTCATGTATGATACCAAGCACTGCGTAACAGTCCGGTATGGTATCCACCAGAATCCTGATGGCAAAGAGGTCATATATCTGGTCTATCGTCTTGTCCTGATTGACCATCTTCTTATATATACTGAAGAAATGCTTTGCCCTGCCGTATATCTCTGCCTTGATACCGGCATCTGAAACATACTTCTTGACATCGTTTACCAGGCCCTGGATGTAGGTGTCGCGCTCTGTCTTTCTGAGGGCTACCTTCTCTACCAGATCGTAGTAGGCATCCGGATAGAGGTACTTCATACAAAGGTCCTCGAGCTCTATCTTTATCTTACTGATACCAAGTCGCTGTGCGATAGGGCAGTAGATATCCTGTGTCTCTCTGGCGATACGCTGCTGTGCCTCCTTGGACTGGTACTTGAGTGTACGCATATTGTGCAGTCTGTCTGCCAGCTTTATGAGGATGACCCTGATATCCTTCGCCATGGCGAGAAACATCTTGCGCAGATTCTCAGCCTGCATCTCAAGTCTGTCCGCATTCTTATCCTTCGGATCCTTGGTGCTGTCTGTCAGATGCAGGTGCTTTAACTTCGTGACACCATCCACCAGATGTGCGACATCGTCTCCAAACTCCGCGCGCATCTCATCCATGGTCATGATGGTGTCTTCCAGCACATCATGGAGCAGTCCTGCTGCAATGGTTTCCTTATCCAGCTCGAGCTCGGCGAGTATTATGGCAACACAAAGCGGATGTATGATATAAGGCTCTCCTGACTTACGCGCCTGACCCTTATGAGCATCATAAGCTACCCTGTAGGCTTTGTCCACAAGGCTCGTGTCATCCGACGGATGATACTTTTTGATTTCCTTTTTCAGCTCATCGTAAAGCTCCTCTGGGCTCGTAAAATCCTTTGTTCCCCTTATACCGCTGGTATCTGAGCGAAATTTGTCCGCTATTTTTTCTAATTCTTCTGTTGAGTAATCTGCCAATAGTCTCACCTCGATTGTAGTGTATCTTTAGTAGCCATTATATTTTATTTCTTTAAAAATTGCAATCTTATGTTGTTAGCCGATAACCATCTTTACTCCGCCATACATGCCGGCTGAGTTGCCGAGTGTGGCGAGCTTGATCTCTGTCTCACGGCTTGCATGGAAAGCATACTCTTTATAGTACTTTGCTGCTGTATCGATGATGATGCTGCCTGCCTTTGAAAGGCCTCCGCCGACAACAAATACCTCAGGGTCCATAACGCATGCTACTGCTGCCATTGCCTTGCCGAGAAGCTTCATAGACTGCTCTACTGCCGCAATGCCCGCTGCATCTCCTGCCTTTGCCGCATCGCATACATCCTTGGCTGTGAAGCCTGCATTTAAATCAAGCTTTGTTGCCACATCCCTGTGTGCTGCAATGTATCTCTCTGCCACTCTTACGAGACCGTTTGCTGATGCATACTGCTCTAAGCAGCCCTTCTTGCCGCAGCCACAGCACTCTGACTCATCATCTACCATAGGCATATGTCCTATCTCTCCGCCTGCTCCGTTTATTCCGGCTACGATTCTGCCCTCGCGGATGATTCCTCCGCCTACGCCTGTGCCGAGTGTGATCATGACTACATCCTGATGGCCCTTTCCACCGCCCTGCCACATCTCACCGAGTGCAGCTACGTTGGCATCGTTTCCGGCCTTTACCTTAATGCCGCCGCACAGCACTGAGAGTGACTGTGCCACGTTGAACACGCCCCAGCCGAGGTTGACACACTTCAATACTGTTCCGTCATCCTTTATAGGTCCCGGCACTCCCATGCCTACGCCCTCGATGTCACCCATCTCGATGCCATGCTTCTCGTTATTCTCCTTGATGGATGCTGCAATATCAGGCAGGATGAGCTCGCCTGAATTCTCTGTGCGTGTAGGAATCTCCCATGTATCGACAAGCTTTCCTGTGGTCTCGAAAAAGCCTATCTTTACAGTTGTTCCACCTATATCTACTCCGTATGCATATTGTTTCATTTTTTCGTCCTCCAAATCGTTAAACTATGTTTATATTTTATTGCCTAATTGCATATTTTTCAATGTTTTTCATTGTTTTTTATATTTTTTCTATATATAGAAGCGTTTATATCATCATCCATATGCCCGCTATTTGTAAATCCAAGCTTTTTGGCAAGGCGCACCGATGCAGTATTTTTCTCGTCTATCCGGCAGTAAAGCTCTTCAAAGTCTGTGTTTTCGCGCGCGTAGTCTATGATGAAGCGGCACACCTCCGTGGCATAGCCTTGGTTCCATAATTCCGGCGTTATCATATAGCCCAGTTCATCATGCTCAAGCCCTGCCCGTCCTATCAGCTTCCCTGTTTCCTTGGAAAATACAAGCCACATGCCGTACTCGTAAAAGCCATACATATTCTCTATATATGCTTTCTGGTATTCAAGCTCTGTCTCGTAGTCGTAAAGCGGCTCCACAAAGTCTGTCATGCCGGGCTTGTCATAGAGCTCATAGAGCGCAGGAAGGTCTGACAGGGACAGCTCACGTATCAGACACCTGTCTGTCTCGCCGATGTCCCACGGGATGTGATTATACCGTCTGCGCACCCGCTCCAGATACTCAATATCAAGCTCTGCAAGGCTTTCCACTGCATAGCGCGTGCCACACTGCGGTTCTCCTACTGATGCTATGCCGAGCGAGTCAGCTATTTGCTTCTGCTGCCGGTTTGATATTATCCAGATGTAGTCTGCGGGAGCTTTCGGTATTCTTAGATTTCCCGTATTAGCTTTCGCGGTGTTATCTGCATATTCTTGTATCGTTGTTTTTTGGAAGTCATTAATTGATTCATTTGCCGGTAGCGCAACATACAGTTTTTCCCGCAGCTCATCAGGTAGTTTTTCTTGCAGTTTTTCCTGAAATTCATCATGCAACTCGTCTGACGCAAATGACATATTGGCTGCGCGCTTCCACTGCAGCTTTAATATCTCGTCATGATAGTAAAAAGAGGCAAGTTTTGCGCTTGCCTCATCAATAATTATTATCATTAAACTGTCTCCGGCTCCGGATAGTCCACTCCGAAGGTCTCAACTGTAACTGTCTTCATGACCTGAGCCTCAAGTGGTTTGTCCATGTAGTCTGTGCGCACCTCTGCGATCTTGTTTACCACATCCATGCCCTCGATTACCTTGCCGAATGCCGCATACTCGCCGTCGAGATGTGGTGCATCCTGATGCATGATGAAGAACTGGCTGCCTGCTGAGTCAGGTATCATGGTACGTGCCATTGAAAGTACACCGGCTGTGTGTTTTAAGTCATTTTTGAAGCCGTTGTGTGTGAACTCGCCCTTGATTTCATAGCCCGGGCCGCCTGTACCGTTTCCGTCAGGATCTCCTCCCTGAAGCATGAAGCCCTTGATTACACGGTGGAAGCATACTCCGTCATAGAAGTTGTGATTGATTAAGCTGATAAAGTTGTTTACTGTGTTTGGTGCGATTTCCGGATAAAGCTCCGCCTTGATTACATCGCCGTTTTCCATTGTGATTGTTACGATTGGATTCTGTGCCATTATTTTTCTCTCTTTCTTTTATAATATTATGAGGCTTGGAGAATATCCATTCCTTGCAATTATTAAATATCGAATTAATTTCTACCCGATTGATTTTACCTAATTTTACTCACTCAGAGCCTCGACTACCTTCGGAAACTCCATGAAGTGTGATGCCTTCACCAGTATGGTGTCGCCCTCCTTCACATATGAAAGAAGCTCCTGTGTCATAGTCTCCCTATCCTCGAAATAGTGGATGTCTACATCGGACGATTTCTCTGCGGCTCCGGCTGCATATTCCTTTGCCAGCTCTCCTGCGGCAAAAAGTGTATGGATATGATTCTCTCCAACTGCTTCGCCTACCTCATGGTGCAGCTTTTTCTCATCGCTTCCAAGCTCTCCCATGTCTCCAAGCACTGCTATTGTCCTGCCCTTTGCATGTGAAAGCACCTCGATAGAGGATTTCATGGATACAGGATTTGCATTGTAGCAGTCATCTATCACTGTCATGCCGTGTGTTTTGATGAAATTGGTACGACCTGCGATTGTCTCTGCTTTCTCGATTCCTGCCTTTATCTCTGCTATTGTGAGGCCAAGCTGCAATCCGACAGCCGCTGCCGCCATGGCATTGTATACATTGTGCTCACCCGGGATATGGATTTGTGCATCAAACTCACCCTCCGGAGTGACAAAATGAGCCTTCATGCCGTCAAAGCCCAGGTTTTCAATATTTGTGGTATATACTGATTTATGAACGCCTGAAGCCGATTCCTTGCCATAGTATATGGCAGGCTTTCCATTTACCGTCTGCACTGTGGCCAGCTTGTCGTCATCTGCATTCAGCACTGCGACCGCATCCGGCATCATATGCTCAAAGCACTCTGTCTTGGCTTTAAGCACACCATCCCTGTCGCCCAAAAACTCCAGATGACAGTAGCCGATATTGGTGATGACCATGACATCCGGGCAAGACATAGTAGAAAGTCTGTGCATCTCACCAAAATCAGATATGCCCATCTCAAGCACCGCTACCTGATGGCTTTCCCTGATTCCGAAAATGGTGAGTGGCAGGCCTATCTCATTGTTGAAATTGCCTGCGGTCTTGTGGACGCTGTATTTCTGCTCAAGGACTGATGATATCATCTCCTTGGTGCTGGTCTTGCCGACACTTCCGGTGATACCCACCACCTTGATATCAAGGCTTTTTCTGTAAAATGCCGCGAGCTTTTTCATGGCATCGGTGGTTGATTCAACAAGCACATATGGGCCTGCCGGATCCGTCAGCTCATGCTCAGAGAGCACAATTGCCGCCCCCTGCTCAAACACAGTCGGAATGAATTTGTGTCCGTCCACCCTTTCTCCCTTTATCGGGATAAAAAGATAGCCTTCCTTCACCTGTCTGCTGTCTATGACGGCGCCGGTGATTGTCGTATCAAGCAGTGTCTCATCGCCTATGTATGTGCCATCGCAGGCCTTTGCGATATTTGCAAATGTAAGATTCTTCATGTACTTATCCGACATGCTACACCTCATATTTTTTCAAAGATATGTCAATCAGATGCTCACAGAGCTGATTAAAGCTCATACCGATAACCGCTGCCTCCTGTGGCAGAAGACTGGTCGGAGTCATACCCGGCAGTGTGTTTGCCTCGAGGCAGAACATCTCATTTTTGTCATTGAGCAAAAAGTCTGAGCGTGAATATGTGTCAAGCCCGATAACACGCGCAACCTCCTCTGCATAGTGCTGCATATCCTTTGTCACCTGCTCAGGAAGCTCGGCCGGACATGTTTCTACTGTACTGCCCGCCTTGTATTTATTCTTATAATCGTAGAAGCCCTCCTTCGGTGCAATCTCTATAATAGGAAGAGCCTTGCCCTCGATAACGCCGACAGAGAACTCCCTGCCCTGTACAAATTCCTCGATAACCAGCTCATTTTCCCACTTGAAGGCATCGTCAAGTGCCGCCTTGAACTCTGCCGCATCCCTAACGATGGTGACACCGATGCTTGAACCGCCGCAGCATGGCTTTACCACGCATGGAAGTGTCAGGTCAAGCTTTGTGATATCGTCCTGTCTGGTCGCTCTTGTCATGGAAATACCCTTTGGAGTAGGGATACCGTTTGCAAGGAAGAACTGCTTTGATGTCTCCTTGTTCATGGCGATGGCTGAGCTTAAATAATCGCTGCCTGTATATTTGACACCGAAAAGATCAAATGCTGCCTGTATCTTTCCGTTCTCTCCGTTTTCTCCGTGGAGTGCCATGAAAACAATGTCCGCCATCTGACACATTTTGATGACATTTGGTCCGAAGAAGCAAGGTGACTGGTCCTTTCTGGAAGCCTTTACCTTTGCGAGGTCAGGTGCCTCTGTCGGAATATCACTGACCTGCACGCTTATCTCGTCCGCGCGGTCAAATATACCTGTCAGGTCCTCCTCCCTGTCACTATATCCCATAAATACATCCAATAATATAACTTTGTGGCCGTTCTCTTTGAGCGCCTTAGCTACCATGCTTCCTGTCTTGAAGGAAACATCTCTCTCTGTGCTGAGCCCTCCGGCAAGTACTACGATGTTCATTTTTGTCCTCTTTTCTTTGATTGAATTATCATGCTTTGGTTTAATTAAACACAATGCAATGCTTCTTTTTTAAAGCTATGAGTAATCAACATAATTTCTTCAAAATTATAACACCATTTGTGCAAAAAAGAAAGACCGGTTGCCCGGTCAAAAAAGAAATTCTCATTTTATTTTAAACTGTGTTGGCTTCCAGCAGCTGTATCATTCTCATAAATACCATCCGCCCGTGCAAATCATCCTGTGAAAGTGATTCTCCGTACTTCAATACTAATAATCGGCACTGATAAAAATTCAGCTCAGGATTGCCAAAAAGCAAAATCCGCAAGGCTGCATTTTCCAGGTAATTGTGTATATTTCCCACCTCAATAAATATATCTACAATATCATCGAGGTTAATAAGTCCTTTCTGTTCATAATAAATTCTTCCCAAATATTTCATCCCTCCATCGATTATTTTTTCGTAGAACTTCTTTTTTGTCTTTCTTTTGAAATTTTGTCGCTTTTGCGAAATTTCACTCTTTGTTGGTGGATTCATTTTTCCATATAATATATCAATATTCTAGGCGCGTTACGCGCTTGTATTTTGAAGATTTCTATTAGAAGATTTAATATTGATAGGTGATTAGCAGTTTTCGACAAAATATGACATGGGTTTGGGTTTAATTCAGTTGGTTTTTGTTTAATATTGCTCTTTTTATATCAGAATTTTTGTAATGATAAATTTGTACTATTTTTGTGGTTTTTTCCTTGCTGGCTGCATCTGGTAGTCTTGATGCAATAAGGGCAATACAAGATAAATCCATAAAGACTTTTGCCCTTGCCATTTTTGCAACCCGGATGTTATCAAGGTTGTAATTATCTTTTAAATCCCCGAACGTACGCTCTACGCTGGTTCGTTGATTATATAGTTTTTCAAATGCTTTTGTTTCTCTGAATGGTGCTGTAATAAACCTTGAATTATCTTTGATTTTTCGACATAATCGTAACCAAGACTGCGTCTTAGAACCGGTAACCGGGTCAGATTTGAGACGCATAACCAATGCCTTTATATCTGATAATTGCTCTATTTGCATAGCATAATGTACAATAGCCATAGGTTGATAGCATAGTGGGCAGGTCTTGAGGAGCTATAATCCATAAAACTTTTAAAACAGCTCCCAAAATTCAGCCCATAAGCCGGAAAAAATACGAGAAAAGTAGCTGAAACCGCAAAAATCTCCAAAACAGCTCTCAAACTCAGCCCATAAGCCGGAAAAAATCGCGTGAAAAAATCTCCAAAACAGCTTAAAAATTAGAGGCTTCTGGCATAATAGTGGAAGCCTCTAATTATTTCACATAAAAAGAGCCTCCACATTTCTGTGCAAGCTTCTTTTGAAAACTAAAAACTAAAAAATATATTGTTTTTTATATGTCCTGAAACATCAGTAAAATCAATGACTATGAATTATGTAATTCTCTCAATTATTTCATTTTTGGAATTATTTCATTTTTTGAAATAATTTTGACATGATTAGAAATGAATGTTAAAATATAGTTAACAAAAAGGTGCTACCTATAACAACGGTTCGCCTGATCATTTACTTAGTTAAAATAACCGTTCAGTTTCCAGGCTGGGGCGGTTATTTTTTTGTGGTCTTACTGCCATTGGAACCAATCGCATATCCAAGACCAAATGAGGTTAAACAGACATAAAAACCGGCAGCCAACGGCTGCCGGTTTTCGATGAAAGAAAGGTTAAATTATGATGAAAAACAAGAGTCTAACATTCCGGTTCGATAAGTCCGTATGTATGTCCTTTTCTCTTGTAGACTACATTTACTTCGTCATTCTCTGCATTTCTGAATACGAAGAAATCGTGGCCTGAGAGCTCCATCTGGATGCATGCATCCTCAGGATACATAGGTTTCATACCAAATCTCTTTGTACGGACAATCTTGATTTCCTCGTCCTCTGCATCGTCTGCCTCCACGAAATCATCCTGGAATATCGCCGGTGCATACTTCTTTGCGGAAATCTTGGTTCTGTATTTGCGAAGCTGTCTCTCGATTACTTCCTCTACGAGGTCAATTGATACGTACATATCATTGCTGACCTGCTCTGAACGGATAACATGTCCCTTTGCCGGGATAGTAACCTCGATTTTCTGTCTATCCTTTTCTACGCTGAGTGTAACGTATACGTCTGTGTCCGGTTTAAAAAACTTCTCCAGCTTTGACAGCTTCTCCTCTACTGCCTGCTTAAGCCCCTCTGTTAATTCGATGTTTTTTCCTGAAATTGTTATTCTCATGATGTCCAACCCCTTTGTCGTTTATTTGATACGTTGTCTGTATCATGTAAATATTATACCATAAATTTCGTTTTCATCAATCATTTTTATGCAATTTATATAAATAATCAAGGGTTTATTTACGGTTTTTCGCGAAATCGCTTGATTTCGCTATGATTAGGGATTTCATCAGAATAAAAAACATCAAGTCGAGTGATTTTTTATACACTATCGCAACATTTCTCAACTACAACAGCACATCTAAGCTATCACAACGTTTCTAAGCTACCACAGCGCATCTAACCTATCCCAGTGCCTCAAGCTGAGAGGAAAGCTCCTCCCACGCCTCCATATCAATAAGGATTTCTTCCTCGAGAGAGTCTATTTCGTTCTGGATTTCCATGAGCTTTGAGTAGCTTGACTGATACTCCGGCTTCATAAGCTCGGCCTTGAGCTCATCGAGCTTTGCTTCCTTGACCGCCAGGTCCTCCTCGGCCTTTTTGACCTTTTTCTGCACCTTTGAGCGCTCCTTGCCCGGGTTGTAGTATGCCTTGCCGGTTGATGAGACAGCCATGCCGCCTGCCTGTGCTGCGCTATTTGCATTGGTGCTTTCGCCCACATTACCTGCTGCAGCATTTTGTGACGTGCTCCGGTTTGCATCACTGCCTGTCTGACTGCCGCCGGTCTGACTGCTGCCGTTCTGGCTTATCGCGCCGCCAAATATCGCATTGCCTCTGTATACATTTTTGCTCTCCGAAGCCTCCCTGTCGAGCTTTTCCTGATACTGCTCATAGCCAAACTGATAGAGATTTGTCGTGCCATCCTCGAACACAAGCAGCTGTGTGGCTACCTTTTTCACAAAATATCTATCGTGTGATACAAAAATCAGTGTGCCCTTGTAGTCCTTAAGCATGCTCTCCAGCGTTTCCTTGCCTACGATATCCATATGGTTAGTTGGCTCATCGAGCACGAGCACGTTTGGTCTGGTCTTTAAAATCTTGCAAAGCGCCAGTCTGACTTTTTCTCCTCCTGAGAGCATATTTACGTTCTTGAACACGTCATCCCCTGAAAAAAGGAAGGCTCCGAGTGCATTTCTGGCCTCGGTTTCCGTGAGATTCGGATACTCATCCCAAAAATCATCGAGCACAGTCTTGTTGCTTGTATACATGGCCATCTGCTGGTCGAAATATCCTATCTGCACGTTGGTTCCAAAGCGGTACTCGCCTGAAAGCGCAGGGATCTTACCCACGATAGTCTTTAAAAATGTCGATTTTCCAAGTCCGTTTCCGCCGAGTATGCCAAGCTTTTCGCCTCTTTTCAAATCAAGCGACACTACGGAGAGCGGATGGTCATAGCCGATTGCAAGCTCTGATGTATAAAGCACATCGTTTCCGGTCTCCTTTTCGGGCTGGAAATTGGCATGGAAGGTCTTGTTGTCGTACTTGTCCGGCGCCTCGATAATCACCATGCGGTCGATAGCCTTCTGCTTTGACTGCGCCATGGATGTCTTGGTCGGCTTGCCCTTGAAGCGCGTAACCATACGCTGCAAACGCTCTATCTCCTTCTGCTGGGCGATGTGATCCTTCATCTGCTTGTCGTAGTTTTCCTTTTTGCGGGCGATAAAATTGGTATAATTGCCCGGATAGCGCCTTGCTGTGCCGTACTCTATCTCGTATACCACATCTACCACATTGTCGAGAAACATACGGTCATGGGATACGACAACCACTGCCTTCGGGTACGACTTCAGATAGCCCTCAAGCCACTCAATCGTCGTGACATCGAGGTGGTTGGTCGGCTCGTCCAAAAGCAGTATGTCAGGCTTTGACAAAAGCAGCTTTATGAATGCTATCTTGGTCTGCTGCCCTCCGGAAAAGTCACGGATTGGCTTTTTACGCTCATCATCTGAGAAGCCGAACTTGCGGATCATGACCTCATATTCCTTCTCATAATAGTAGCCGCCATCATCCTTGAAGGCCTCCTCCATCGCGGTATATCTGGCTACCTTTTCATCGGAATAATCATGCTCGAGCTCTGCCGCCGCGCGCGCAAGCTCTGCCTTTCGCTCGTCCATTTTCACGAAGCATTTACGCACCTCCTGCTCGAGTGTCACATCAGGATCATCAAACGCAATCTGCTTCAGATACCCTATCTCCGGATTTCCTGCCTTTGCAATAAAGGCGCTCTCATCGCTGTCGAGCTTTTCCATCTCAACCTCGCCTGAAATGAGCTTTAAAAGTGTTGTCTTGCCACAGCCGTTTCTGCCGACTATCGCTATCTTTTCTGTGTTTCTGATTTCAAAATCTATACTATGCAAAATGACGTCGTCGCCAAATGCGACAGCGCCATTACTTATCTGGTAGAGCATATACTATCCTTTCATGCTTATGCCTGCTGCTTAATTGCTAGCCATAATGTAGTTGACAAACTGTGTTGCAGTACGTCCTGAAATACCACCGTGGCTGAGTTCCCACTTGTTTGCCTCCCTGCACAGCTCCTCGTCTGAAAGTGTGCAGCCGCTCTTTCTCGCAAGCTCTGTTACGATGTTGAAGAACTCCTTCTGCGATGGCTTTGAGTAGCTGATTGTCACACCAAAACGGTTTACAAGTGACAGCTTCTCCTCAACTGTATCTGAGTGGTGCTTGTCATTGCTGTTGTCCTGGTCATTACGGTCATTCCATGTCTCCTTGATCAGGTGACGGCGGTTAGAGGTTGCATAAATCAGTATGTTGTCAGGCTTTGTCTCCACGCCACCCTCGATAACTGCCTTTAGGAACTTGTACTCAATCTCATGCTCCTCGAATGAGAGGTCATCCATATATATGATAAATCTGTAGTTTCTGTTTTTGATTGCTGCGATAATCTTTGACAGATATTTAAACTGATGCTTGTATATCTCAATCATGCGCAGTCCGTCATCATAATACTGATTGACAATAGCCTTGATGCTTGTTGATTTTCCGGTTCCGCTGTCTCCGAAAAGCAGCACATTGTTGGCCTTTTTGCCCTGTACAAACGCTTCTGTATTGTCTATGAGCTTTTTCTTCTGGATTTCATAACCGATCAGGTCATCGAGCATGACCGCATCCATATTGTTGATTGGCATGAAGGAGAAGCCCCCGTCCAGATGCTCCTCAATCCTGAATGCCTTGTTGAGCCCAAACATGCCGACTCCGTATGCCTTGTAAAAGCCTGTTACCACATCAAAGAACTCCTGCTCGTCCTTAGCTGCCTCAAGCTTCTTGCTCAGCGCCCTTACCTTCTCGCTGACATTGTGATTGTACATAAGGTCCTTTTTCACAATGGCCTTATAATTGCTGATCTGTGTGAAGCAGTCTATTCCGAGTGCTGACTCGATTGGCTTGAAATCATAATCGAAAAGCTTCTTAAAAATCCTGAAATCGTTTGCCACAAGCCCGTTTACGCTGCCATCACTGGCTCCGACCTTCTCACAGGTGATGGAAAACGGATTCTCACTCATCATAAGGAAGAAAGTGAGATAGTTGTGCCACAGATTGTCATCAAAACCATAGTCTGTCGCTACCTTTAGGATTCTCTTGACCTGTGTATTGATGTCGCGCACAAGCTCTGTCTTGTTGTACTCGCCCACCTCAAACTGCTCAAAGAGCTGGCCCAATTTATAAAGTATCTCGTCCTGAGGTAAATCTCCGTACATAAGTAATTTTGATATTTCCTGATACATGGCTGTTCCTCCTGGTTTTGCCTTGTTTTCACTGCTAACAAATTATTATAAACACTGCGCCACGATTTTGCAAGAGCTTGTGTGCCCGGTATGGCGCAGGTATGGCGCAGGAGACGTAAAAAGGCGGAGCTAAAACTCCACCTTTATTGTTGTGCCACGCCCCACCTCACTGTCGAGCGTAAGCCCTGCATCATGCAGCTCCACTATATGCTTTACTATCGCAAGCCCTAGGCCTGTGCCGCCGGTCTCCTTCGAGCGGCTCTTGTCCACTCTGTAGAAGCGCTCAAAAACGCGCTCCTGCTGATCCTTTGGGATGCCTATACCGTTGTCCTCGACCGTGAGAACTGTCTTGCCACCTAGCTTGTGTACCGTCACATTTACGGTGCCGCCCTCATTGTTGTAGCGGATAGCATTCTGGCAGAGATTCTCAACGAGCTCCGTGAGAAGCTGCCTGTTGCCTCGTACCATACAGTCAGTGCCGTCAAAATTGAGTGCTACTTTTCTCTGCTCGGCATTCACCTGTAGATTTTCCATGCAGTCCTTGACCAGACCGTACAGATCAAGCTGCTCAAAGCCCTGCTGCGCCTCGCTGGAATCAAGCTCCGAGAGCTTTATGATATCATTGATTAATGAAAGCAGGCGCTGTGCATTTCTTCTGATTTCAGTGGCAAAATGAATCTGCTGCTCCTTTTCGACCATGCCGTTTTCTATGAGTTCTGCGTAGCCAGAGATGGCTGTGAGCGGAGTCTTTAGCTCGTGTGACACATTGGCTGTGAAGTCCTGTCTGCTCTTTGCCGCGGCAAGCACGCCCTCATGCTGTATCCTTATCGCATTCATGAACGGCACGAGCTCCTTGTACTCTGTCTTTTTCTGGATGACAGAGGCCTGCTCAAGGTTGCCTGCGAGTGTCTCGATTGGCTTCATGAGCTTTCTGGTCAGGCTCTTGGCGAGAACCACACATATTCCTACTATGATAACCGTCACTATAAGCATGGCAGGTATACTGCTTGCAAACATGTTCCAGATACTTCTCGCTGCAATAGAAACACGCAGTACCGTTCCATCATTGAGCTTTATGGCATGATAGAAGGTATTGCTGTTCATTGTGGCTGATGTTCTCACGCAGTCTCCCGTACCTTTATCAAATGCTGATTCAACTTCCGGTCTATCGCCATGATTTTCAAGTTTTTTCACATCATTTTGATTGTCATACATCACTGTGCCGTCCTTGTCAATCCAGGTGACACGAATACCCTCCACGTCAATCTGCGGGATTTCATTTATATCCTGTTTTAGTATTCCGGTGCTTTCTATTGTCTCTGCCATGACCTGCAGATCTTCCTTTACCTGCTTCTGAAAGAGGTAATAGTTGATTACTGTCATGGAAACCATAGTGGCAATTGCTACAAAAAGTGCTGTTGCTACCAGATAATAGTTAATCTTCTTTTTCATGCTGTACGCTCCGCTTATGTATATTAGAAATCATTATAACAGCTATTATTCTATAACATAGCCCACATTTCTGACTGTCTTTATCCTGCTGCCATAGTCACCCAGCTTGTGGCGGAGTGTCTTTATGTGCATGTCCACTGTACGTGTCTCGCCCTCAAAGTCAGTATCCCAGACGCTTCTCATGATGACCTCCCTGGTCATGACTATGCCCTGACTGCCCATCAGAAGCCTTAAAAGCTCATACTCCTTGTATGTAAGGTCAACTGGCTCATTGTTCACTGTAACCACATGGCGCTCATGGTCGATCACCAGATCATCCAGCTTTAAAAGCTTCGGCTCCTCCTTCACTGTTCTCCTGAGCAGTGCCTTTACTCTTGTGATAAGCTCCATGATTGAGAAAGGCTTTTTGATGTAATCATCTGCTCCTCCGTCAAGCCCTTTTATCATATCCATCTCTGTGGTCTTGGCTGTGACCATTATAATAGGAATATCCTGTGTGGCCGGACGTTTTCTGAGCTTTCTCACGATATCGTAGCCGCTCTCATCCGGAAGCATCACATCAAGCAGTATGAGGTCCGGTACGAGTTCATCCAGCTTCTTGTAAAATTCCTTTGCGTTTTCAAATGCACTGACGATGTAATTACTGTTTTTTAAAGCAATAGTCTCTATCTCACGTATGCTCTCATCATCCTCTACAATATAAATAAGTGCCATAGCTTTCTCCATTTCAAAAAATCTTATGTAAAATTTTTACCTGCTTTTTACTTTCGATTATACATTACTAATGTAAAACAGACGATGGTTTTATGTAAAATTTATGTAAAATCCATCGTCTGTATCAATTTTGTCTGTATATAACTATGATTTAATTTTTCAGCATAAAGATTAAATCATGATTTGCGAACCTTGTCATCAAGTGCAAATTCAACCCACTCAGCAATATTTGTCGCATGGTCTCCAATACGCTCGAAGTATTTTGCAACCATGAGAAGATCCTCTGCCTGCTCACCATCCTCCGGATGTTCCCTGATGAAATCAATAAGCTCAGCCTTTACCTTATCAAAAAGATCATCAACCACATCATCCTGCTTCATCACTATGCGAGCCTTGTCATTATTCTTCTCAACATACGCCTCGATTGCCCTGATAAGCATAAGCATTGTCTCTGAAGCCATGCTCTTGACATGCTCTATATTGACCCTGTATGGCTTGTCACTGCTCATCAAAATGGTCATCTCGCTGATATCGGCTGCGTGGTCTCCTATACGCTCCATATCAGTAACCATCTTCATCGCTGCAGAAATTGTTCTAAGGTCTCTTGCTACAGGCTGCTGCTGCATGAGCAGATCAAAGCACAGGCTCTCTATCTTTTTCTGCTCTCTGTCTATCTCTGAATCGCCCTCCATGATGGCTTTGGCGCTATCGGCATCCTGATGTATAAATGCCTCGATTGCTTTCTGGATTGACTCCTCAATCATGCTTCCCATGTGCATCATTTCTTCATTCAGCTTCTTAAGCTGCTCGTCGAATTTCGATCTCATTAACCAAACCTCCCTGTGATGTAATCCTCTGTTCTCTTGTCCTGTGGATATGAGAAAATTGTCTTTGTGTCACCAAACTCCACCATATCTCCCACAAGGAAGAAGGCTGTATCGTCTGACACACGCACTGCCTGCTGCATGTTATGTGTTACAACTACAACCGTGTACTTTTTCTTTAAATCCTCCATGAGCTCCTCTATCTTTGAAGTAGAGATAGGGTCGAGCGCTGATGTAGGCTCATCCATCAAAAGCACCTCCGGCTGTACGGCAAGCGCTCTCGCAATACACAGTCTCTGCTGCTGTCCACCCGAAAGTCCCATAGCAGATTTCTTTAATCTATCTTTAACTTCATTGAATATCGCAGCACCCTGAAGACTTTCCTCAACTATCTGGTCGAGTATCTTTTTATCCTTGATGCCATGCACTCTCGGGCCATATGCGATATTGTCATATATGCTCATCGGGAACGGATTTGGCTGCTGGAAAACCATGCCGACCTTTTTGCGAAGTACGGTTGTATCGACTGATGGTGCATATATATTCTCACCATCTATCTCTATGCTTCCCTCGATTCTGACGTTGTCAACCAGATCATTCATTCTGTTGATACACTTTAAAAATGTAGACTTACCACATCCTGACGGTCCGATCAGCGCTGTCACGCTGTTTTCTTTTATGTCCATATTGACACCATGCAGTGCATGATTCTGGCCATAATACAGATTCAGGTCGCGAACCTGAATTTTGATTTTTTTCTCCATTTGTATCTCCTGCAACATGTAATAAATTTCTTGTCTTCGAGAATACATTATATGGATGCTTTGTAAAATGCTCTATCAGATGTATGTAAAATCTATGTCAAATTTTTACACACATAAATTATTCGCACTGTTTGTATTTATTATTTGTATATACTATTTATATGCTTTATAGTCGGCTTTATTAAAGTACTGTCTGGTTAAAGTATTGTATCTTTAATAATTAAAAGCTCATCCATTATCCTGTCTGCATCAATATTTGAGTAATTGATAATAAACTGATGCCTGTCCTCCTTTGGCTTGATCAGGTTGAAATGGGTAATCGCCTGAAGCTTTATGCCTTTTTTCAAAAGCCTTTCTTCAACTGTTTTGTCCGGAAGGTTCGTGTCAAACTGTATGATAAAATGCAGTCCGGAGTCATTTTCTATTACCCTGCATTCCTTTTCAGTGAAGCAGCCTTTTATGGACGAAAGCACGCTCTGGCGCTTTCTGCCGTAGTGCAGTCTCATTCTGTTTATGTGCTTTTCAAAATAGCCCTCGCTGATAAATCGTGCCAGCGTATACTGCTCGAAGGTCGATACCGTACATGAGTAAAATGAAAGCCTCCTGTAAAACTCATTTGCCAGATGCTCCGGCAGCACCATGTAGCTGATTCGGATGGTGGATGTGAGAGATTTTGAAAATGTATTTATATAGATGACCTTTTCACACGCATCAATCGAGAGGATGGGCGGTATCGGGTGTCCGTTCATGCGAAACTCACTGTCGTAATCATCCTCTATGATGTATCTGTCACTGCTCTCGTTGGCCCATGCCAAAAGCTCATAGCGGCGGTTCACAGGCATCGTGATTCCTGTCGGGAAATGGTGTGTCGGGCTGATATGTGCTATCTGCGCGTTCGCTTTCTTTATAAGCTCCACGCTGATGCCCTGCTCATCCATCTGCACCGGCAGGCATTTTGCATTGTTGCACTCGTATATCTGGCTGATTTTCTTATAGCCAGGATCCTCCACGCAGTATACCTTGTCCGTACCCAAAAGCTTCACAAGCAGACCGTACAGATACTCTGTTCCCGCTCCGACTATTATCTGGTCCGGGTCCACATTCATACCGCGAAACGATGACAGATGGCTTGCTATCGCTTCCCTAAGCTCTCTCACTCCGCCACACGGCGACACCGACAAAAGCTCCTGTTCCCTAAGGGAAATCGTCTCTCGCATGAGCTTTGCCCATATGGAAAACGGAAAGTTACCCGAGTCTGTCCTGTTTGATGAGAAGTCAAATATACTTTCATCCTGCTCAGGCGGCAGCTTTATGCTAAGCTCCTTCTGCACCGGTGCCTTGATTACCCTGATATCTGACACATCGGCTATGAAATAGCCCCTCTTTGGTCTTGCAAACATATAGCCCTCGCCTATCAACTGGTCATATGCATTTTCAACCGTAATGGTACTAACTCCCAGATTCTTTGCGAGGGTACGTTTTGATGGCATTTTCTCCCCGGAGCTTAATTTTCCCTGTGATATATCGTTTTTGATGCACTCATACAGGCATTTGTAGAGTGGTCCGTCTGTTTTTGTGAGGTCGTAGGTCAGCATTTGATTCACCGCTTTCTGGCATTTTTATTTTCCTTATTTTGAATATTTTAATATTACCAGATGTGGCGTAATATTGCAACCATGATATATGGCTGGTGTGAGCAAATACAGCCCGGCGGCGCAGGCGGCGAGTACACTCTCGTGTTCGCTACGCTTTGCTGCCAAGATACTGTAAGAATTATGCCTTATAGGTTTTCTATTGCAGACGAAACCGTCGCTACTCGCCCTCCATGGCTCGATAGCTCCTTGCCCCGGCTTCCATGCCGGTGCATTTCTGGTTTTCTTGAGCATAATTCAACAGTATCTAAGCAGCTCCGCTATGCGCTCTCACGAGAGTGTACACGCCGCCTGCGCCACCTAAACATATTTGCTCACGCCTGACTACTTTCGTCATATAAATGATTAAAGGGGCAAAATACCTTTTGACCCTCATATCATATAAATTGATGCAAAAATACAAATGCAAAAACCAAAAGGAGATTTAACAAATGGAAAACAATAAGAATACTCAATACGAACTCAACAAAGGTCTTGCACAGATGCTAAAGGGCGGTGTCATCATGGATGTCACGACTCCGGAGCAGGCCAGGATTGCCGAGGCAGCCGGTGCATGTGCTGTTATGGCGCTTGAGCGAATCCCTGCTGATATCAGAGCCGCAGGCGGTGTTTCAAGAATGAGCGATCCTAAGATGATTAAGGGCATTCAGGAGGCTGTCAGCATCCCCGTCATGGCAAAGTGCCGTATAGGTCACTTCGTGGAGGCTCAGGTGCTCGAGGCTATCGAGATTGACTACATTGATGAATCTGAGGTGCTTTCACCTGCTGATGATGTGTACCATATAAATAAGAGAGATTTCAAGGTGCCTTTCGTATGTGGTGCAAGAGATCTCGGTGAGGCTCTCCGCCGTATCAACGAGGGAGCTTCCATGATCCGTACAAAGGGTGAGCCCGGTACCGGTGATATCGTGCAGGCGGTCAGACATATGAGAAAGATGAATTCTGAGATTGCAAAACTTACTTCCATGCGTGAGGATGAGCTTTTCGAGGCAGCTAAAAATCTTCAGGTGCCTTTCGAGCTGGTCAAATTCGTTCACGATAACGGCAAGCTTCCAGTTGTAAACTTTGCGGCCGGTGGTGTGGCTACTCCGGCTGATGCGGCTCTTATGATGCAGCTCGGTGCTGAGGGTGTGTTCGTCGGTTCAGGTATCTTCAAATCAGGCGATCCTGCCAAGAGAGCTGCCGCTATCGTAAAAGCTGTGACAAACTTTACTGATGCAAAGCTCATCGCAGAGCTTTCTGAGAATCTCGGTGAGGCTATGGTCGGAATCAACGAGAGCGAGATTAAAATCATCATGGAAGAAAGAGGCAAATAAAATGAAATCAGGACTTAAGATTGGTGTTTTAGCTGTTCAGGGAGCGTTTATTGAGCACAAGCGCATGCTTGAGTCTCTTGGGTGCGAATGTGTAGAGCTGCGCCGGAAATCAGATATCTGTGACTTAGACGGACTCGTGCTGCCTGGAGGTGAGAGCACTGTGCAAGGCAAGCTGCTCCGTGAGCTTGATATGTTTGATGAGCTTAAGGAAAGAATCGCAAACGGACTTCCGGTGCTTGCAACCTGCGCCGGTCTTATCCTTTTAGCTTCTCATATCAGCAACGATGACAACGTATATTTCGGCACTTTGCCTGTCACTGTTAAAAGAAATGCCTACGGCAGACAGCTTGGAAGCTTTGAGGCTACAGCAAGGTTTGACAATAGCTTTGACTTTACCATGACATTTATCAGAGCACCTTACGTGGAAGCTATTGATGCTTCAGCAAAGAATGATGTGCGTGTACTCGCAGAGTATGACGGCAAAATTGTCGGTGTGCAGTATAAGAACCAGATTGGGCTGGCTTTTCATCCGGAGCTTGATGATGATACACGGATTCATGAGAGGTTTTTGGAGATGATATCGGGAAATTAAATCACGTCTATATTATGATTAAAGGGACAAAATATCTTTTGACCCTCATATCATATTATTGAATGGCTATATGTGATATTACACATCTAATATGAAACATGTGATATAGAGCATAGATGGAAAGCATAATAATATTACGCTTACACAATTGAAATGTTTGCGTGTAAAGGCCGGGGCATCTGCCCCGGATTTTGTTGTTTCTTATGTCGTATAAGTTCAATATATAATATAGTTTTAAAAAGCTCAAAACTCCAGAGTCACCTTAAACAGATCACCGTCCACAGTCAGCTCCAAAGTACCATTCATGAGCTTCATGAGACTTTCTGCAATAGACAGTCCAAGTCCGCTGCCCTCGGTATTTCGCGAGCTGTCTCCTCTGACAAAACGCTCCTTGAGCTCATCGCTTGAGATATTAAGCGGTGTAGCTGATACATTCTTGAAGGTTATGATGGCTCCGCTGTCCTTTGGAATGATGTCAATGTACACTCTCGTACCCGGCTGGGCGTATTTGTTGATGTTGTTCATCAGATTATCAAACACTCTCCACAGATGTCGTCCATCTGCCTGAATCATGACAGGCGTAACGTCATTTTTGATAATTAAATCAAGATTATTTTTCTCGAATTTTTCTTTGTATTCTCCTGCTACCTGTGACAGCATAACAGCCGCATCCAGTTCCTCCAGCTCTACGTTTATGCTGCCGGTAGATGCCTTTGAAGCCTCAAGTAAATCCTGAATTAATTTTTTCAAACGTGATGACTGTCTGTCGAGAACGTCAAGATATTCGCGTACCTTCTCGTTATCTATGTCCTCCTTCTGCAACAGGTCCACATAATTGATAATGGAGGTGAGCGGTGTCTTGATATCATGCGACACATTTGTGATGAGCTCCGTCCTGAAGCGCTCGCTCTTCATTTTTTCAGAGACCGCGGCCTCTATTCCATTGCTCACATTATTCAAATCCTCACCATGCTTTCTGAAAAACAGCATGAGTTTTGACGTATCAACCGGCTGTGAAAAATCACCGTTTGCTATTGCCTTTGCGGCGCATCTTATCCTGTCGTACTGCATGATAAATGCGATAAGCAGAGCAAGCTCTATAAGCTTTATAATGAATATAAATCCAATACTCCCTATTCCAAAGCCTATAAGCTCAAGCAGGCATATGAAACCGAATGCCAGCATACTGATCAAAAACAGCGGTACATTCCTTTCTATACATGAAAAGCCGTATCTGATTGGGGCAAATACCATCCTGCATAGCTTTTTGACAGGCTTTAAGAAAAATCTCACAACATAGTAGCACAATGTATGCTTCCAGAACTCATGTGCCCTGATTCTTACGTATGTTGACAGGATTGCTTCAAGCGAAATCATGGTTGCCGCCAGACAAATGAGTGCCACCACCGGAAGCTGCTTTATAAGCAAAAAGCCTGCCGGAAATACCATAAAGTCTGCAAACATTGTCACACCAAGCATCACCTCATACGGCATCCTGTCATATAATCGTAATTTAATTTCTTCCGAATCCTCACGTTTTCCGGCAACTGTCAGCAGATACCCCGCTGTAATCACAAAACCAAGTATAAATATGACAAACAATACACTCAAATGAGCCTCTGTAAATTCCATGACGTCAAGTAAGCTGTCTGCCTGATTGAAGTAATCGCCCTTTTCCTGAAGCTGCTGCGGAAGCTTTGCATACACATAATAGTACTCAGGCTTATCTTCCGTTTGGGTGTATGGATAGTACACAATTCCGGTATCCGATATATTAAAGGTATCCGGTAAAAGCTCATAGCTCTCATTCACCTGCTCCACCACTTTTATGATTTCGTAGCTGTCATAATAAATATCCTCATCATAATCGTAGTAAGAGCCGTCACTATCAAAGCGCGAATCGCCGTCATCACTCAGATTCATGCCACACTTTATATGATTTCCTTTTTCATCATAGCACTTTACATTTTTCCACTCGGCAAAGCCTGTAATATCGAGTGACTGGCCTGTAAACATCTCCTCGTAGGCAAAGTAATTATTTCCATTCTCATCGGTTTTCTCAACTGCCTTATATAAGCCAAGCGAGCTGTTATCGTTAGAGCCTGTCATCACCCTCACCTTTGGAATGACATAAGCGGTACCATCATTCAGGCACAGATAAAAGAGCCCATTTGTCTTGGAATACATGATTGAGCTGATTCTCTCACTGTTCATATTGTTTGATGCATCGTCTGACTCTTCATAGCTGCCGCTCATTGCATCCCACAGATATGATAGCCTGTTCCACTTTAAGTTCTTTGCCTTGTAGCTAAAAATATAATCCGGATTTGATATTTCATCCACACTTGAATACACCTTTGCTGCATCAGATTTTACATCTACCTTGTCCTCTGATGTTTCATTGCTCTTTACCACTGCGGCCTGCAGATTTGTATCGTCCATCATCTGCGAAAATGCATTGTCATCACCGGATTCATAATTGTACACCATCTGTCTGCTATAGGCTCCTGCAATATTCGCATGAATTTCATCCCTTAGCTGTGCTGTACTTTCATAATTGTTTGTATACACTGCAACTATCGTTGTTACAACAAGCCCTGCCGCCATGACCGAGCACACTATAAATGCCGCAAGCTTAAGCCACAGATTCCTTGATATTTTTTTCATATCATTCACCTTCCATTTTATAGTGCTTCACTTGACAAAGCTGTATCAAGCATGCACCTATTCAGCGTCAATTTTGTATCCGCGCCCCCAGATGACCTTTAAGTACCTTGGCTCAGCCGGATTTATCTCAACCTTTTCTCTGAGATGGCGTATATGTACCGCCACCGTGTTTTCTGTCCCATACGGCTCATCCTTCCAGACCTTTGCATATATCTGATTCGGCGAATACACCTCGCCCGGATGCTCCATGAGAAGCTTCAAAATATCGTACTCTGTACGTGTGAGATTTGCTGCCTCGCCATCAACTGTCACTGTCTTTGATTTGTCATCCAGCTCAATGCCGCCGATTACCAGCTTTCCTGCGCTTGTATTGCCTGCGCCAAGAAGCATGTATCTCCTGATCTGTGACTTCACCCTTGCCTGCAGCTCTACCGGGTTAAACGGTTTCGTCACATAGTCGTCTGCTCCGACCGTGAGCCCGAGTACCTTGTCAGTGTCCTCACTTTTGGCAGTGAGCAGTATAACCGGCACATTAGAGATTTTTCTGATTTCCACCATCGCCTCTATGCCGTCCATGACAGGCATCATGATATCCATCAGGACAAGATGCACATCATTGTGTTTTACTATATCGAGCGCCTCCAGCCCGTTTCGCGCCGGGATTACCTCGTAGCCATCGCTGGTCAAATAAATGCTGATTGCCGATACAATGTCTTTTTCATCATCACATACTAATACTTTATACATAATTGCCTCCGGAAGTTTTATGTTGATCTTATTGTATCAATTGTAACATTAAAATCCAATTATGTAACACATTAAGATTTGTTTAAGAAATAATCTTAATGAAACTCAAAACGATTTTTGAGCGAAATCGAAAAGTAATCAAAAGAGCAACTAAAAAAGAAGCTGCGATTTACTGATATCAAATCGAAGCTTCTTTTCTTAGTTAGATTATTATATTGGTTATTTACTATATTCGTTAATTTATTATTATGATTAAAGGGGTAAAATACCTTTTGACCCTCATATCATTATAATAACCGGTTGATTTGCTTACTTCGCCTGGAATTTCTTTGCCAGCACCTTTGTCAGGATGTTGATTAAGAATACAATTACGAGAAGCACAACCGCAATTCCAAATGCCTGGTCGAATTTTCCTTCACTTGTCGCTGCAAGGTAGAGCTTGATGGTAAGTGTTCCACCTGACTGCATTATCTTTGAAAAATATCCGCTGGCAACCTTTGGAAGCATTCCTGCACTTCCTGCCGTAAAAAGGAGTGCTGCTGACTCACCTACTATTCGGCCGATTGCAAGGATAACACCTGTGATGATTCCCGGCATGGCTGATGGCAACAGGATGGTGCGGATGGTGTGCCATTTTCCTGCTCCAAGTCCGACTGCTCCGTGTCTGTAGCTGTCCGGTACAGTTTTAAGCGCCTCCTGTGTATTTCTTGTGATGAGAGGCAAAACCATGAGTGTCAGTGTCAGTGAGCCTGTCAGGATACTGTAGCCAAAGCCTATTGTCTGTCCAAAGAACATCATTCCGAAGAGGCCAAAGATGATTGACGGTATTCCTGCAAGTGTCTCTGTGGCAAACTCTATTGTGGATACGAACTTACCCGGCTTTGCATACTCATTCAAGTACACAGCTGCTCCCACTCCGACAGGAGTTGCTATGAGCATGGTGATAATTATGATGTAAAGTGTATTGAGCAGGTTTCCCGCTATTCCGACAGTGTCTCTTAAGACGGATGTCTCGCTGGTCAGAAACTGCCAGTTTACCTGACCGATTCCCCTGACAAATACATATATGATGATTCCCGCAAGCAGCACTACCGATAATGCCGCACACAGATATATGAAAAAATATACTACATCATCGCCTATTCTGCGGCGTTTTCCATTTATACTAGTCATTTTCCACAGCTCCTTTCTTTTTGAGTTTCATAAGGGTGAGGTTGATTATCATGATAAACACAAAAAGCACAAGACCTACTGAGAAAAGCACCTGTCTGTGAAGTCCGCTGGCGTATCCCATCTCGCTGACGAGCTGTGTTGTAAGGAAACGCACTGAGTTGAACGGAAGTGGAAAGCTTACCGTTCCACCGGCTACCATGTTGATAGCCATCGCTTCTCCGAGCGCACGACCTATTCCGAGCACAATTCCTGTCATGATTCCTGACTTTGCCGCAGGAACCGTCACTTTAAATATTGTCTGTATCTTTGTTGCTCCAAGAGCAAGGGATGCCGCTCTCATCTGCTGCGGTACTGCCTGTATTGATGATACGCTCATGTTGATTACCGTAGGAAGAATCATGATTGCAAGCACTATGATTGCTGCAAGCAGATTTGATCCGCCGGTAAACTGATGTGTTGCTGAGTTTGCAAAAATATGTTTCTCCAGCTTGTATAATACCGGATTAAGTATCATAAGTCCTAAAAGTCCATAGATTACTGATGGAATGGCTGCAAGCAGCTCTACTGCCGGCTGCACTACCGCTGAGAGCTTTTTATTTGACACCTCAGTGAGAAATACTGCCGTAAGAAGAGCAATTGGTACTCCTATGAGTATAGATACTGCTGTTCCTAAGATGGATGTGAGGATTATGTACAATATTCCGTAGCTTGGGTCTGCCGCTGTCGGCGCCCATTTTGTTCCGAATAAGAGGTTTAACACTCCGACCTTGAAAAATGCCGGTGCGCCTTTAAGGAACATATAAATTGTTATTGATAATACTGCGAATATTGCCACAACCGCACATACCGTGAATATTATTTTGGCAACATTCTCTACTATGGATTTATGTTTCATTTGATACTCCTTGTTTCAAAAAGTTCCCCAGGAAACCTGCCATTTCCTGAGGAAACCCTGTATCTTATCGATATGTATTAATACTGATGTCTCGTATCGATGTCTGTATTTTGTATTATTACTATGACCGATATTTCTACTGAGGGAGGATAAGGCCCACCTTCTTGATAACTGCCTGTCCCTCATCTGAGTTTACATAGTCAAACCAAGCTTTAACAATATCGTTCTGCTCGTCAATCTTGCCCTTTGTAGCCATTACGAATGGACGAGAAAGAAGATATTTGCCTGCCACAATGTTTTCCTCTGTTGCCTCTACTCCGTCAATTTTCATTGCTGTTACTGTATCATCAAGCACGTCAAGTGAAACATATCCGATTGCTCCCGGTGTTGAGCCTACCTTTGCAAGAACTGCTCCTGTTGAGTCAAGCTCCTGTGCATATTTGCACTGATCCTTTACATCAAGAAGCTCCTCGAAGGCTCCTCTTGTACCTGAAGCTGCCTCACGGCCGATTGCTACGATTGCCTCATCTTTTCCACCAAGGTCTTTCCAGTTTGAAATCTCACCTGTGTAGATTTTCTTTAAGTCATCTGATGTAAGCTCTGTTACTGAGTTGTCCTTGTCTGTGATTACTGCGATTCCGTCGATTGCTACGATGTTTTCCTCAACACCGTTTGCTTTCTCATCATCTGTAAGTGCTCTCGATGAATCTCCGATATCTACGCTTCCTGCTGTTACTGACTCGATTCCTGAACCAGAGCCTGTATACTCTACTGTTACTGTTACTCCAGGGTTTTTCTCCATGAATGACTCCTTGAGTGCCTCACAAAGCTTCTCCATTGAAGTACTTCCTGCCAGTGAAAGTGAACCGCTTAAGTTCTCATTTGATGTACCTTCATCTGCGCTTGTATCTGCATTGTTGTCTGCTCCGTCTGAGCTTGAGCCACATCCTGTAAATGCTGCTGTCATCATTGTTGCAGCAGTTGCTAAAACTAAAAGTTTTTTCATACGATTTTTCATTTTAATTTCCTCTTTCATTTCTTTCTTGAATTTGTTTCTTTGTTCGTTACAACTGATATAGTAATGGGGAAATGTAAAATGCAAAATCATTAGTGTGTAAAATGCATGTAAAAAAATATTTTTAATTTACTGTACGATTGTAAATTCATATCCTCCGGTGGCTGTACATCTGTTCTGCCTGATGGTGGCTCTTTGAGCGTGGGAGTCCCTTTATTTGTACTTTCATCTGCTGTATTGCCGAATGTATCTGTGTTTGCGTTTTCTGTATCTAAAAGATCCGGGAATGTTCCTCCGTTTCCGTCAATCAGCTTAAGACATGCATCCAACGCCTCGTTTGTACTTATATAGTTTGCAATGTTTATCGTGCCTACAATTGCAATAAGAACAATTGAAACTCATAACATTGCTATGGCTATAAATTTTCTTCGTAATTTTTTGATCATTTTATCACCTGCACATTTTTTCTATTTCATGTTCTACATCCATTGGGTCCAATGGACTTTCCGCTGTTTCATATGTCAATATAAGATTTTTCCCCTGATAATATCCATTTTCGTTATATTTCAATATCTTTCGATAAGCTTTATTTCGATAATCAGGATTGTCTATCAATCCAAGATGCTCCCAAAGAATTATGTCGCCATTTTTCTTCTCAACCGTAAAATCGGGATAATAAATACCATCTGAAATTTTAATCGCCTTCTCGTACTCAAACTTTATATTATTATCATACAAGGCTGTCGCAATAATTACTTCTGATTTTGACCGCACTATAATTCCCATTTTAGTATAAAACTTGAGAGCTTCAGGGTTAGGAACCTGTGTCTTTTCATTTGTCTCTTCATTTTCCTTCTTATCAACGGCTAAAAGTATACTGCTATAATGTTTTTGCTTCAACATTTTCTGGGCATAATCCGTTTTATATTTTTTCCGAGCCTTCCTGTTTGTCTCAAGTAGTCTGAGCTCATTTATTGTGTCCTTCAGATAAAGCTCCAGATATTTTTTATTGACAAGATTTCTGATTTCTTTATCATTTTTCTTTGATAAATACTCTCTTCTGCCATTTTTCCAAACATACCATTTAACATTTCCATCCTTTTGTGTTGGATAGATTGTCCCTTCCTCAGTGATAGCCTCCAGCCTTTCCTGAATCTCTAATATCTCACCTTCCAACCATTGGATTCTATTATCTATTGAACTTATTTTATTTTCCTCCTAACTCTTTGCATCATGTGATGCCATGTATGTGATTCTAACAGTAATTCAATTGTTTTTGTGGGGAATATGATAAATGAAATCTGTCATTTATCTTCAAAAGTGGAGATTATGGTCTCCATTTGTTTGATAGCACCATATAAATATAGAAACCGACTATAGTTTGGAGCTGTTCGATGTATACCTTAGTGACCCGCACTACACCGAGAAAGTAGCAATTTGCTGCGGGGACGCAGAAAATTAGCGGATTTCGAGGTGTAGTAAAATTATGGAAATGCGTAGCATGTAGCAATCTGATTAATCATAAATGAGGGGCAAAATACCTTTTGCCCCTCATATCATTATTATCTTATATGAATAAAATAAACTATGCATTATTGCTTTCTATGAATGAAATAAACTCAGCAGCATTTCTCGGTTTTGAGAAATAGTAGCCCTGAATGTAATCTATTCCAAGCTCATCCAGCTTTGCCAACTGCTCCTTCTCCTCAATTCCCTCAGAAACAATCTCAAGCTCTAGCTTTTGAATCATGCCCATTGCGGCATCCATAACCGGCTTGCCCTTTCCGTTGTCAAAATATGCATTTGTCATGCCTCTGTCAAATTTCACAATGTCAATCGGCATATCAACAATATAGCTTAAATTTGACTGACCTGTGCCAAAATCATCCAGCGCAAACCTCACTCCCACCTTACGCAGGGCATTCATATTATCAAGCAGTATCTTTTTTTCAGTGATAGATGCAGACTCTGTAATCTCAAGTACAATATCGTTTGCATCCACATGATATTTCTCCATAATTGCAATAAAATCCTGCGCTAAATGGTCATAAGCACACTGCACCACTGACAGGTTGCATTCAATATACTCAATTCCCATCTCATGTATATCATGCTGTACAATAAATCTGCACACTATCTCAAACACGCGCTCTCCAAGCCTTAAAATGAGTCCCCGCTTCTCAGCTACAGCAATAAACCTGCCCGGAGGTATGATATTTCCCTCGCGCGACCTTATTCTGACAAGCGCCTCCGCAGAGGTGAATTTATTCGTTTTAGTGTTATAAATTGGCTGGTAAAATACCTCTACACGGTTATCGCGCAATGCCTCTATTATCTCATTTTCAACCGAATTTTCATCATATATGTGCTCAATGACTTCATTATTTATGAGCATCACGCCGCGCCCCGTAAACTCAGCTCTGTTACGCTTGGCATATTGAAAAAGCCCCAGTATATCCGATGGTCTCCGCACAAGCTCAGTAGACCTTAGATAATATATCTCCCCAAACAGCATCGTCATATTGTCACCGCCCCATGGCTTGTCGAACCTGCGTTCCAATATTCCGATTGTTTTTTCTGCACAATCAGTATTCTCAAAAACCAACAGATACTCGTTTGCCGAGCTTCTAAAAACATAATTATCAGGCAGCTTATTGATAAAAGAAACCACCTCATAAAAAATACTTTTTTCCATCTCGCGGGTGAAAAAATCATTTTCATTGCTTCCATAGCGAATACACACTATCGATACATCATTCCCCTGTCCATATGCCTCCTTCATGTATTCAAAAAGGGCATTGAGGTTGAAAAATCCTGTATCCCTGTCAATATTTGCCATTGGATTTTCAAGCATAATAAAAAGGATAAGCACACCTATCACACTCGCAAAGCTGACAATCAATATTTTTTTATCTATAAACTGAATAACCGCCGATATAAACATAAGAGCCACCCAGACCTGCATGCTCTTTCTTCTTCTCGGATTTATAGCCTGACTGTATTTTTTTGTCAGCATTAGAATAAGCGCCAGCAGAATTACAGTTACTGCATATGTTATAATAACAGCCGGACCATATGTATAAACTAAATTATCCGAATCATAAATTTTAATCGGTACGACCATTATCAGAATATCAGTTAAGCTTCCAAATATCCACAGCCGCTTTCTCCACTTGCGCTCAAGCTCTTTTTTCCTGAAAATATCCACGCATATATACCAGAAGGCCACCATGGCAACCCATGTGACCGTCCAGAGATATAATTTGCAGATAATATTGGTAGCAGTATGAGGATATCCGCTTCTTTTTTCAATTGCAACAAGTGCGAAAATATCAAAGAAAAGTGACAGCAGGCCTGCAATCCATACCTCAACAAAAGCCTTCGATGTATGTAATATAATCTTTTTCTGCGAAATATAAAAATACATTATTACGAACATCACCGCAATGGCACACATTTGTGAAACAATATTCATATCCCCTATTTTCTGTACCTTTCCTAAATCAGGCCAATACACTAGTACTATTTTACCGTTATTTTACCAATAAAGCAATATATTGTTTTGATTTACAAAGAACTAAATAAAAAAGTTACTATTCACACTGAACAGTAACAAAAAAAACACGCTATGCGCGTGCTCCAAAATAATACAGTCGGTAACTATTCAGATACATACATAAATAAATCGGCGTGACAAGATTCGAACTTGCGACCTCTACGTCCCGAACGTAGCGCTCTACCAAACTGAGCCACACGCCGTCTGCAATTCGTTTTGCAACTATTAAATAATATCACAATGTATAAATTTTGTCTACCCCATAATATATATTTATGGTATGATTTATGCTGTATAATATGATAAAAATTTATACTGTTGTGTCCAGCCTCACAGCAAGGTATCATACCCATGGCTGAACTGTAATTTAATCACGTAATTATTTTCTTTATACTATGAAGCAGGCCCGGTAGCGCAGCGACCGGCTTAGCACCACGGTATATAAATTATAAGGAGAATATCATGACAAATCAGACAAATCACATAAATCACACCAATCACATAAATCACATAAATAAAACAGCTATAATAACCGGAGCTTCACGTGGTATCGGTGCCGCCATTGCCAAAAAGCTGGCTTCCTGTGGCTATAACCTCTCACTTTGCTGCCGCAATTCATCTGACAGACTAAAGGCTCTGGCTGATGAGCTTCACTGTGCATACGGAATTGAGGTGCTGTGCTACACCGGAAATGTAGGAGACTTTTTCTTTGCCAAGGATATGGTTACGAAAACAATTTCCCATTTTGGCCATATAGATGTGCTCATTAACAATGCCGGTATATCGCATATCGGGCTGCTGAGCGACATGACACCGGATGAATGGAACAATATCGTGGCGATAAATCTGACCGGTGTTTTCAACTTTACAAAGCTCGTCACCCCTTATATGGTTGCCGATAAATGTGGCCGTATACTACAGATTTCCTCTGTCTGGGGCAACGTCGGAGCCTCCTGCGAGGTAGCTTACTCTGCCTGCAAGGGCGGTATTAATGCATTTACCAAGGCACTCGGCAAGGAGCTTGCGCCATCGCATATTCCGGTCAATGCCATAGCCTGTGGTGTCATAGATACCGATATGAACCGCTGCTTTGACGAGACAGAACGCGCTGAGCTTGCCAATGAAATTCCTGCCGGACGCTTTGCCACAGCCTGTGAGGTCGCAGATATGGCTTACTCCGTCATCACTGCACCTGATTACCTGACCGGACAGATAATCACTTTTGATGGTGGCTGGATTTAAAATTGTGATTTTAAGTTTTCTATTTTTTTCGTATTTTTTCAGATATTTGTTGTTTTTTATGATTATTGTGTTACAATTTGTTTATGAATAAAATTAATGTCTTTTTACAAGAAAAGCAACTATCAACCATTAGTACAACTGTGCCTGACAGGCTTGATTATCTGATGAGGCTCCACAACTTGACCAACATTGCTCTTTCTGAAATCATGTGCTGTGCAGAATCAACTATTTCAGGCTACAGGACAGGCCGTAGAGTGCCTGACATTTTTGTCATTTGCCATTTAAGTACAATTTTTGGTGTCACACCCAATTATTTTCTTGGATTCACAGACGAAATTTGTCCAACTCACAACTGATTATGTGATATATACAAGGCCTTCCGGTATCACTTCACAACCATCACCGGCTGCTGATGCAAATGTCACATAAAATATATTGAAAAATGAAAGGGGGAAATGTTACAGTCTAAGCCAAAACCGTAACGAAAAACAGCCCGGTGCACATATCACAATGTGTGCCGGGCTGCAGATTTTATTGTTATTCTGCCACAAGTATTATCGTGGTTCTCGCAGGAACTCTTATAGTGTTGACACCCAAAAGCTCTGTCTTTGCCGTGAAGTCCTCTCCGTCAAAATACTCTGCATTGGTGTTGGTGTCCACATGCCAGTGTTTTCCGTTCGGAAGCACTGGAAGCTGCATCACAAGCGGCTCCCAATATGCATTCATGCAATAGAATACAATATCATCCTCCGTGTCCTCCTCATTTCTTCCGGCATACATGATACCGATAAGCTTTGTCTTGTAATCCGTTGAGGCATTGAACGGTGTACCGTTGTGCACACTGATTTCCGGAAACTGGCAGGATGAAGGCTTTGTCATCTTTCTGAGTATAGGATGCTCTTTCCTGAACTGAATCATATGACGCACGAAATCATGGATTTCCTTGAATTCCTCAAGCCTGCTCCAGTCGAGCCATGAAATGATATTGTCCTGACAATACGCATTGTTGTTTCCAAACTGGGTGTTACAGAACTCATCGCCCGCAAAAAACATAGCCGGGCCACGGCTGCACAAAAGTGCTGCAAATGCATTCTTTATAAGGCGCCTTCTAAGTCCGTTTACATTTGGATCGTCTGTCTCACCCTCTGCGCCACAGTTCCAGCTATGTCCGTTGTTGTCTCCGTCTGTGTTATTCCAGCCGTTTTTCTCATTGTGCTTTTCATTGTATGAGTAAAGGTCATACAGTGTAAAGCCATCATGACAGGTCATGAAATTGACTGATGCCTTGTGTCCTCTGCTCTCCGGGCTGTAAAGGTCGCGTGAGCCGGTGATACGTGTGATGGCATTTCCCGCCATACCGTCATCGCCCTTTAAAAAGCTTCTCATGTCATCCCTGTATCTGCCGTTCCACTCAGCCCATCTGTTCCATGACGGGAAGCTTCCCACCTGATACAGTCCGCCTGCATCCCAGGCCTCTGCGATGAGCTTCATCTTGCCAAGTACCGGGTCGAATGCCAGCGACTCAAGGATCGGCGGATTGGCCATAGGTGCACCGTTTTGGTCTCTTCCGAGAATGGAAGCCAGGTCAAATCTGAAGCCATCCACTCTGTACTCAATGGCCCAGTGTCTCAGACAGTCTATGATAAAGCTGCGCACAACAGGATGATTACAGTTCATAACGTTTCCACAGCCACTGAAATTGTAGTAGTGTGCATCCGGTGTAAGCATATAGTACACGTTATTGTCTATTCCCTTGAAGGAGAAGCACGGTCCCATCTCATTTCCCTCAGCGGTATGGTTGAACACCACATCAAGAATGACCTCTATGCCATTTTCCTTTAAAGCCTTTATCAGCGATTTCAGCTCGTCTCCCTCGTGGTTGTGCTCCTCGTTGAAGGCATAGCTGGTATTCGGTGCAAAAAATGATACTGTGTTGTAGCCCCAGTAATTGTAAAGCTGCACACCATCGACCACTCTCGCGCTCTCCATCTCATCAAACTCAAAAATCGGCATGAGCTCCACTGCATTTATTCCAAGGTCCTTAAGATACGGAATCTTATCCTTCAAACCGGCAAATGTACCCGGTGCACTGACTCCAGAGGACTTATCCTTTGTATAGCCCCTCACATGTGTCTCATAAATCACAAGGTCCTCAAAGGGTTGCTCAAGCTGCTTTATGTTGCCCCAGTCAAAGTTGCTTTTTACAACTCTGGCTCTGTACTCAAAATCCTTGCCACCCTCCGGCTTTTCTCCCCATTTTCGCTGTCCAGTGACCGCTCTGGAATATGGGTCTAAAAGGACATTTTCCTCGTTAAACAAAAGTCCCTTTGCCGGCTCATATGGTCCGTCAAACGAAAATGCATACTCAAATTCATCCGGCTTTATATCAAAAACAAGCATGGAGTAGGTATCTCCTATCCTATATGAATCAGGAAACGGAATCCTCGCATACGGCTTTGGTGCCTGTTGCTTGAACAATAAAAGAGTACACCTCGTTGCCCCATGGGAATTGATAGTAAAGCTCACTCCGTTCGATGCCACGCACGCTCCGTACATTCTGAAAAAGCCCGGACGTATCTTAAATCCCTCTACCACATCAAGCGGCAGCAGGCCTGTATTTACTACATCCTCATGCTTTTCTTCTTTACTGCGCTCTCTCCACATATACATATTGCTCTTTGCTCCCTTACTATATTTGTATGATGGTACATGCCTTTTGTTGCATGACTGCTTTTTATCTTAATTCGTAAAAAAATGATATTGTAACTATTCAGCCCTTCTTTTTCTCAGTGGTTCTGAATAGTTACCTACTGTTAATTTACATGCAGCTTTCCAAGCCCATCAATTTCTATTTTACTATAATTTTGTGAATATGTGTTCATTAAATTGCATATCTCCTGAGCTTTTTCGCCCGAAGCCACTGTCGGCCTGAAATCATTGTATGAGCTTACGCTGCTTAAGGTGCATGGAATAATCTGAGCATCTATGCCCGGCTGCAATTCACCATTTATCAGAGTAAATGCCTGCTGATAAATCGCCGTGTTCTTGTCTGCCGGATTTTTATTGCCTCCGAAGCAGAAATTTCCAAGACTGTAGCATATCATTTTGCCGTTATAGACCTCCATCCCCTGCAGTACATGAGGGTGGTTTCCGACTACCAGGTCTGCTCCCCAGTCGATGATACGATGTGCTGCCGCCTGCTGATAGTCATTAGGGTAATGGTCACCCTCTATGCCCCAGTGACAGCATACGATAACTATCGCCGCTCCCTGTTCACGAAGCTGCGCTATACCGTTTTGGATATATGCCTCTCGGTCACCGTTTTGTGACAAAAGGCTGACCGACACTATTCCAATCCTTGTCCCATCAGCCGTCTCGTAAATACCGGTATGATCATTGAAGCCATACACTATCCCGGCATTGTCGAGCACATTTCTCGTATCGTCAAGTCCCTGCTGTCCATAGTCGTATGTGTGATTGTTTCCAAGACTGCAGGCCTCGATGGAGCTGCCCGTCATAATTCCGATGTAGCTAGGCTTTCCCTTAAGGTTCCAGCGCTTTTCTACACGCTCCGTCGCATCCGATAGCACACACTCCAGATTGATGAGTGTCATATCGTCAGCCTCAAAAATATCTCTCACACCGCCGAAAAAGTAGTCCTGTCCCTTTGAGTCATAATAAGAATTAAAGCTTCCGTCATAGCTTTGCTCCTGATTGTTGCCGAGTGTACAGTCTCCTGTAGCCGTAATCACTATGGTTGACATCTGTGGCTGCTGTGTATCCGCTTCTGTTGCATCAGCTTTGGTTGCATCAGACTGTGTACTCTCTGTGCCTTCTGCCGTACTGTCAACGGCATTCTCATCTTCTTTTCCGGTATCCGATGTGTCTTTAACTACATCCACACCATTCCGGTTAGCGGCTTCCTTTATATTATCTCCAATATATTCTTTTCCTATGAGTGCTCCCGCCATAATGATGCATAAAACCAAAAGCACACATAATAGAATTTTTAATCCCTTGTTTTTCATAGTTCTCCTCATATGTAATCTTATACTGTGTTGTATTTGAAAAAGCTTTATTCAGAATCACCACACACCCTTAAAATATCAACCGTGTGCGCACTTGCTCCCATCAGGTCTGCTCTCTCACATGTTGAAAGATGATACTGTACAAACATATCAAACTCTTCCTCGTCAAGAGCATTCAAAAATGGCCTGATATAATTTGCCGCGCCATCGGCTGCTATTATCTTTTCGCGTGTAAGGGCTGCCTGTGCATTTAATGCCTCTATATCTTCTAATCGGACAAAACTGTACAAATCATTTGCTTTTTCTGTACAATGGAAGCTCTCATCCAGCATTCCGCCCTCTATGCCCTCTTTTATATGCTTCTCCTTTATGGCATAGGTTATCACGCTGTACTCATTCATAATGTATGCTACAAGTATGTAACCACCCGGTTTTGTCACCCTTTTTGCCTCATTTAATGCGGCAAGCTTTTCCTCTGCCGACTTCAGATGATACATAGGTCCGAATACGAGTGTGAGGTCAAATTCATCGTTTCCAAACTTTTTAAGCTTTGTGGCATTGCCCTGGTATGCCCTTACTTTATCACTCTTTTGCTTCAGCCTGCCGAGGTTATGCTTGACTAACTCGAGTGCAGTCACATCATAGCCTTCCTCTGCAAGCGGCACTGAATATCTGCCAGTGCCCGCACCGACATCCAGGATTTTTATCTGTGAGCGAAGATCAAGCTGCTTCTCATTCATCAAGCTGCCAAGACAATCGTGTATATACTTCATGGAGGTGATAAACTCTACCCTGCCGTGACGGCTATTTAGGCGCTTTTCCTCGTTGAATTTGTTATAGTATTCTTCTAATTCTGTCACGTATATTCCTCCCTGTATTATTCCTCGATATGCTCGCGTCCCTGCGCAATGATTGTGCGCACATGTCCGTCTGCAAGCGAATAAAACACTGATTTGCCCTCACGTCTGCTGTTTACGAGCTTGTTGGCCTTTAATATCCTAAGCTGGTGTGATATGGCGGACTGTGTCATGTTGAGCACCTTTGCAAGGTCGCAGACGCATACCTCCGCTTCAAACAACACAAAGAGGATTCTGATTCTGGTGGAGTCGCCAAATACCTTAAAAAGCTCTGCAAGGTCGTAGAGCTCGGTTTCCTCAGGCATTGTATCATTTACTATTTTCAGAAGGTCTTCGTGGATTTCGTTGCAGTCGCAACATTCTATCTGTTCATTTATGTTTTCGCTCATGGTGGTGTCCTTTCTGCGTTATTTTTGCGCTATATTGCGTTATTTTTACTTTATTGGCTATAGGGCGGGTGCTCCGCATAAATTGCATATGCCCTCGCTCAGTATTTCGATATTAAGACTCTGTAGGAATTATGATTTAGGTTTTGGCTATAGGACGCAACCGGCTTTTAGCGCCGTCCGTGGCGCTAACGCCTTGTCCGTGCGTCCATGCACGGACATTGCTGTGTTGTGACATAATTCCAACAGACTCTAAATATCTCCATATTCGCGATGTCACATGCAATTTCTGCAAGCACCCTTTGGTTTTGGCTCATTGAAGGGTATGGACGCATCGTATTGGCGGGAGCGTAACTGCTCAGTGCCTTCGCAGTTACGGGGCTGGTCCGGATGCGTGTGGGTGCTTCGTGTGAACAGTAATTGTTCTTTATATACGCGAAAGACAGAGTGCACCTCTTGGATGCATTCTGTCTCGTATTTTTTATTTAATAATTCTGCTCTTTGAGCTCTACCTTTTTAGAGCTTGTGTACGAATAATGCGCGGATTGCATTTAGCACTGCTATCACCATTACTCCTACGTCTGCAAATATTGCGAGCCACATATTGGCTATTCCGACTGCTCCGAGCACGAGGCAGATCAGCTTGATGCCTATTGCGAAGTATGTGTTTTCATATACTATTCGCAGGCATTTGCGCGATATTTTTATTGCTTTTGCTATCTTTAGCGGGTCATCATCCATGAGGACGATATCTGCGGCTTCGATTGCCGCATCTGAGCCCATGGCGCCCATTGCAATTCCGATATCTGCTCTTGAGAGCACCGGTGCATCGTTGATTCCGTCTCCGACGAAGGCGAGCTTTTCTTTACTGCCCTTTCTTGCGAGCAGTTCCTCCACCTTTGCCACCTTATCGCCCGGTAAAATCTCACTGTATACTTCATCAATTTCCAGCTCTGCCGCTACTGAGTCGGCTACTGTCCTTGAATCGCCTGTAAGCATTATTGTACCTTTTATTCCGGCTTTTTTCAATGCCTTTATTGCTGTCGCTGAGGTTGGCTTTATCTTATCTGAGATAAGGATATAGCCCTCATAGCTGCCGTCTATTGCGATATGGACTATGGTGCCGACCTTGTCAGTTTCACTGTAGCTTAAGCCCAGCTTTTTCATAAGCTTATAGTTTCCTGCCGCTACAGATATGCCATCTACCTTTGCGGTGATTCCATGGCCGCTGATTTCCTCAACGTCTGTCACGCGGGTTCTGTCGATTTCCTTTCCATATGCCTTCTGTAAGCTCCTGCTGATTGGATGCGATGAGCTGCTCTCTGCAAGTGCTGCGTACTCGAGCACCTTTTCTCTATCGAGCGTATTGTCGTAGACTCCTGCCACCTCGAAAACGCCCTCTGTCATGGTGCCGGTCTTGTCAAATACAACGTATCTGGTCTGTGATAAGGTCTCAAGATAGTTTGAGCCCTTTACAAGAACACCCTCGCGGCTGGCGCCTCCGATTCCTGCAAAAAAGCTGAGTGGAATACTGATGACCAGCGCGCACGGACAGCTTATTACAAGGAAGGTAAGTGCCCTGTATATCCATATGCCCCACTGTGGTTCAACTGACATGAAAAGTATTCTGACAATCGGTGGCAGTATCGCAAGTGCAAGTGCACTGTAGCAGACTGCCGGAGTGTAATACTTGGCAAATTTTGATATGAAGTTTTCTGATTTTGATTTCTTTGAGCTTGAATTTTCAACGAGGTCAAGTATCTTTGAAACCGTTGATTCGCCAAACTCTTTGGTCGTTTTAATCTTTAAAACACCGGACATATTGATGCATCCGCTGATTATCTCATCACCGCATTTTGCATCCCTCGGCACGCTCTCACCTGTAAGCGCGCTGGTGTTTAATGTAGATGAGCCCTCAACTATCACACCGTCGATAGGAACCTTTTCTCCGGGCTGTACCACGATTACCGAGCCGATAGCAACCTCATCAGGATCAACCTGGGTGAGCTTTCCGTCCACCTCAATATTGGCATAGTCGGGTCTGATGTCCATGAGCTCGCTGATATTCTTACGGCTCTTTCCGACTGCATAGCTCTGAAACAGCTCTCCTATCTGGTAGAAGAGCATAACGGCTATAGCCTCTGTATAGTCACCATTCTCATAAAGTGCAACCGCTATCGCACCTACAGTGGCAACCGCCATCAGGAAGTTTTCATCAAATACCTGCTTGTTTTTGATTCCCTTAAATGCTTTTTTCAGGATATCGTATCCTATAACCAGATAAGGCACCATGTAAAGCAGGAACCTGATAATTCCCTTAACCGGTATGAAATGTAATGTAATCATGAGTACCGCTGCGATTATGATACGCGCAAGTACTTTTTTCTGCTTTTTATTCATACGCCATAGCTCCATTCATTATAATCTCTTGATAATCACCCTTACTATAGCGCAGGCATTGAAATAATATCGTTTGTCATTCCTGCGCCCGGCAATTTATAAGAAAATCTCGCAGTCGTCCTCTATCTTTTTACAGTTCTTAAGAACCTCCTGCATAACCGCCTTTGCATCCTGTCCCTCTTCAAACTCAACGCTCATCTTGAGTGTCATGAAATTGACTGTAGCATCCTTTACACCTGCTGTATTCTTTGCGGCATCCTCCATCTTGTTGGCGCAGTTAGCGCAGTCTACATCGATTTTGTAAGTCTTCTTCATAGTGGTGTTCTCCTTATTTTCATGAATTATTTGTTTTACTGTACGTTTTTTATTGAACATATGAATGATTGTTCATATGTTAATTTTATTATAGCACCTTTTGTACTGTTGTCAATACACAATGTGCATCTAAACAAAATTTATTCACATACTCTAATCACATAATTAATCTCATAGTTTATGATTCAGGCTTCATCTGTGATATTTTCTTTCCAGCTGCTTCCCTCTTCTATCCCATTTGCCGTAAGCCATTCATCCTCAACCTCTACATGACGCTGTCTGCCGTTTTCGTCCTCGAGATAAACCACGCATTTTGCTTTTGCGCCATCCGCTCTTTCCTCACAGCCAAAATCAGCCTCATATATGTGTGTTACCGTATACATCTTCACTCTACCTTCTTTCATATGATTTTGCATGACATAAATATATAGAAACTTCCCACATGTACAGGTGGATGTGTCCACTCTAAAATATCATGTGGGAAGCTTTTTTCAACTATATTTATGATTATAATGCCGCTTTAATCGCTGCAAGCAGCTCATCATATGTCTCATATGCAGGAAGCTCAGGGTAGTCCTTCTTGATGGCATCTGTGCTTCTGAAAAGGAAGCCTGCCTTGCTTGCCTGTATCATGCCTAAATCATTGTGGCTGTCACCGCTTGCGATGGTATCGTATCCGATAGACTGCAGTGCCTTTACAGTTGTAAGCTTTGACTGCTCACATCTCATTCTAAAGCCTGTAATCTCGCCATCTTCAGCAACCTCAAGCTCGTTACAAAAGATTGTCGGCCAGCCGAGCTTCTTCATGAGAGGGCCTGCAAACTGTGAAAATGTATCACTGATGATGATTACCTGTGTGATTGAACGAAGCTCATCCAAAAACTCCTTTGCGCCAGGCATTGGATCTATCTTTGCGATTGTCTCCTGGATTTCTTTTAATCCGAGTCCGTGCTCCTTTAAAATATTTATTCTATAGTTCATAAGCTTATCATAATCAGGCTCATCTCTTGTTGTCTTTTCAAGCTCAGGAATGCCTGTCTCCTTTGCAAATGCAATCCAGATTTCAGGTACCAATACTCCCTCAAGGTCTAAGCATACAATATTCATTTTGATTCCTCCGTGTGTTTTATTCTGTGGATTTCGATGAAGCTCAATATACTTGTCAGGTAACTATTTAAGCAGCCTTGAATAGTTACCTGATATTTAGTTCACCGATTTAATCCAGTAAAGTATATCATACAAGACGACGGTCTACAATAGAATTATACGTGATTTTCAAAGGATTTTCAGTAAATCATTATTACCGTCCATTACGCTCGCTGGCTTTTGCACACGCACCGGCTTCCGCAGAGAAGACGCCCTCATCATCTATTATGTTTCCGCTCTCAACATGCTTTTTCAGGATATTGTTAAACGCATAATCCCAGATTTTCTCTGAGCCAAGTGCTGTGCGCTTATTTCTGCCGAGTATCTGCGACAGCTTTACACTGTGCTCACGCCATGAAAGCCCGCCCGATGCATCGTTTAGGAGCATTGGCTGGATATTGTCCATGGTGCGGGCAAATCTGGCTTCCGGTGTCTGCTGCGCCTCAAATTCCTCCCACAGCTTTAAAAGCGGCTCGCCCTGTTCCTTTGGCAAGAGTCCGTATATACGCTCCGCTGCCTTCTGCTCACGCTCATGCTGTGTGGCCTTGCCTGCCTCATCATAGGCATATGTGTCTCCCGCGTCAATCTCTACTATGTCGTGTATCAAAAGCATTCCTACTGTCTTTAGCACGTCTATCTTCTCATTGGCATACTCACTCAAGAGCATTGTCATGATAGCCATATGCCAGGCATGCTCCGCATCATTTTCCTTGCGGCTTGCATCAGCTAAATAAGTCTGGCGGAATATCTCTTTTTCCTTATCGATTTCTCTGATGAAATCAAGCTGTTTTTCTAATCTATCTTTTTGCTGCATCATTTTACCTGTTCCTTCTTCCTGTCCTATCCGATTTTCAAATATGGTCTCAAGTGTTTAATCAATTCATGTACTTTTGTGCCTGGAGCTGAACTTGCAGGAGTTTTTCCTTCATTCATTGCAGCCAAGCGTTCAGCATTTGTTATTGCAAAATCCATGAAAGGTTTTAAACTCATAGCCATTCTCCTCCTGCCAGCATATTTGTAAGATATGGATCTGCACCATAACGCCCTTCCAGATATTGTTTATCATAAGCTGCAGTACTATTTACTCGTTCATTGTTTTCTCTTCTGATTTCATATAGGGAATATATTTCACTTTCGTGCCTTTCATTTTCTGCCGCAAACCATATTTCATCCCGTCTGAAAACTGTATTTTTCATTGTTGTCATATCATGGGAAGTAAAGAGTAACTGCGCTCCCTTTTTGTTTACATTCTTATTCTTAAACAATGAAATTACATAACGAAGCAGTTTAGGATGCAATTTTGCATCCAATTCATCAATAATCACCAGCCGACCTTCTTGCAGTGCTAACAAAATCACAGGTAATGCCGCGATCATTTTCTTTGTTCCATCTGACTCATCATTAAAACTTAATTCATAAATCTTTCCCTCTATCATACGCTGCGTATACAGTTCATGATTTTCTTCATCATACCGATAACCTGATACATCAATATCAACATCATTTAGTGCACGAACAATTCTCTTTCGATATGATTCATCATCAGAAAACATTATTTGTCTGTCTGCAATCGGATTTGCATAGTTTTTGACAATGCATGATTCAAACCACTTCTGAACTTCCACAATTACCGGTATATCATAGTTGATTGCCAGAAAAGATAAATATGGCATCTTGGGGTTTACCGAGCGGTTAATACTCGCTTTATTGATGCTTGCACCCAATGTAATTTCAGCACCTTCCCTATCAAAAACCATACCCGTTCTCTTTCCACCAATGGCTTTCCAATACAGAGATTCTTCAACAATGTCATCCCCGCATATTGATAAGTTGTACCTGTATTCATTTTTTCCCTGTCGGAAATACACTTCAAATTCTGTCGGCATTTTCCTAGATATTTCATTAAAATAGAATGGTGCCGCACTTATCTTCTGCTGAATAATAATCTTTTCTCTTGCCTTCTCCAATTCATATATCGGCTTAACCACTGTAGAAATCAAACATGAAAGAGCTAGTAACAGATTGGTTTTTCCCCCACCATTCGGACCATATATAACCCCTACGGGAAGAAGTGCATCTGCTTTCTCGCTTTTTAACAACGATTCTGAAAATTCCGGAATAGATGTTGCCTGAAAATCGAATGTTGTTGTTTCTTTATATGATTTAAAGTTTTTAAAAGAAAATTGACACAGCATCCTGATATTCCTCCCTCTGAACTGTCTTATTTGCACTTATTATATAATTAATATATTCGTTTTTCAAGTTTTATACCCATATTTCATAAATTTTATTTTTGAAATATGGGTATAAAAGTCATTTTTTCTGATTTTATAATATTATTTTAAATTTCCTTAGAAAATCTCCTTTACATACATAAAAATACAATGCCTCTACAGTGCATCCTTCATTGCTTTAACATACTCACCGACATACTTTGGTGAAGCCTCACCATACTCATCGATTATCTTGATGATGGCAGAGCCCACAATGGCACCATCCGAGATATCTACCATCTTCTTTGCCTGCTTGGGTGTTGAAATGCCAAAACCGATAGCACATGGCACATCTGTGTTTTCTCTGATTACCTTGACTATTGAAGCCAGATCTGTCTTAATCTCGCTTCTTGTACCGGTGACTCCGAGGCTTGAAATCACATAGATGAAGCCGGTTGCCTCCTTTGCTATCATCGCAATGCGATCCTTTGATGTAGGTGCGATAAATGAAATAAGGTCCACATCATATTTCTCGCAGAGTGGTAAAAACTCTTCCTTTTCCTCATATGGGATATCCGGCAGAATGAGTCCGTCAATGCCTATTTCCTTACATGTACTGATAAACTTTTCTGCGCCGTAAGAGTAAACCACGTTTGCATATGTCATGAAAACCATAGGAATTGTGACATCTTTTCTCAGATCTCTCACAAGGTCAAAAACCTTGTCTGTTGTAACTCCGGCTGCAAGTGCCTTTATGTTGGCGCCCTGGATTACAGGTCCCTCTGCTGTAGGATCAGAGAATGGAATTCCAAGCTCTATAAGGTCTGCTCCGTTTGCAACTGCTTCTCTTACGATTTTTTCAGTTGTCTCTAAATTTGGATCACCACAGGTGATAAATGGTATAAACGCCTTGCCGTTTTCAAACGCACTTCTTATCTTATTCATAAATATTCTCCCCTCTGTATCTTGCTATTGCCGCGCAGTCCTTGTCGCCTCTGCCTGAAACAGTAACAACGATTATCTTGTCCTTGTCCATTGTAGGCGCCAGCTTCATGGCATATGCCACTGCATGTGAGGACTCGATTGCAGGGATGATTCCCTCTGTCTTTGCGAGGTATTCAAAAGCATTTACCGCTTCATCATCTGTTACCGGTACATATTTTGCTCTTCCGATATCGTGCAGATATGCGTGCTCCGGTCCGACTCCCGGATAGTCAAGTCCTGCAGAAATTGAATAAACCGGAGCAATCTGTCCATATTTATCCTGACAGAAATATGACTTCATGCCGTGGAAGATACCAAGACGGCCTGTATTTACTGTGGCTGCAGTCTCAAATGTATCTATTCCCCTTCCTGCTGCCTCGCAGCCGATGAGCTCAACTCCCTCATCCTCTATGAAGTTGTAAAAGCTTCCAATGGCATTTGAGCCGCCGCCCACACATGCGATAACCGCATCAGGCAGTCTGTGCTCCTTTTCAAGCATCTGCTCCTTGATTTCCTTTGAGATGACCGCCTGGAAATCTCTTACGATGGTAGGGAACGGATGTGGTCCCATAACTGAGCCCAGGCAGTAATGTGTGTCCGAAATTCTCTTGGTCCACTCTCTCATTGCCTCCGATACGGCATCCTTTAATGTGGCTGTACCTGATGTAACCGGGATAACCTCTGCTCCGAGCAGACGCATGCGGTATACATTGAGCGCCTGACGCTTTGTGTCCTCCTCGCCCATGAATACAACGCATTCCATACCCATAAGGGCTGCGGCCGTTGCTGTTGCCACACCGTGCTGACCGGCTCCGGTCTCAGCTATCAGGCGGGTTTTGCCCATTTTCTTTGCAAGAAGTGCCTGACCTAATACGTTGTTGATCTTGTGGGCTCCTGTATGGTTTAAATCCTCTCTTTTAAGGTATATTTTTGCTCCACCGAGATCCTTTGTCATCTTTTCTGCGTAGTACAGTCTCGATGGTCTTCCTGCATAATCGTTGAGAAGCTCTGTGAGCTCTCTGTTAAATTCAGGATCGTTTTTGTAATAATTGTATGCTTCTTCTAATTCTTTAACGGCATTCATGAGGGTTTCAGGAATGTACTGTCCTCCGTGAATACCAAATCTTCCGTTTGGATTTGTCATGATGTTTTCCCTTCTGATGTATATTTGTAAATATTTTGTTTTCTGTACTGAATAGTTACAGATATTCTTAAAACCATGAAGATACTTATATATCTCTATTAGCTTAATCGCAATTCATCAAGCTTAGCCTTTTTGTCGTCCGCTCTCATCAGCGTCTCTCCGATAAGCACTGCGTCAGCTCCGATTTCACGTATTGCCCTGATATCGTCTGTGCTCTTTACACCGCTTTCCGATACAAATATGATGTCATCGGGAATCAGGTCGCGCAGCTTTTTGCTGTTAGCTGTATCAACTGTAAAATCCTTCAGATTGCGATTGTTGACACCTATTATTCTGGCACCGGCTCTTACCGCCATCCCTGCCTCTTTTTCATCGTGTATCTCCACAAGGGCGCTTATGCCAAGACTGTCACAGATTTTTATATATTCACCAAGCTGTTCCTCTGACAGTATGGAGCAGATTAAAAGCACCGCAGCGGCACCGAGTGTCTTTGCCTGATATATCTGATATTCATTAACCGTAAAATCTTTTCGGATGCACGGAATCGAAACCGTTTTTGCAATCTCCTTAAGATACTCATCCGAGCCTAAAAACCACTTCGGCTCTGTCAGTACCGAGATGCAATCCGCACCTGCCGTCTCGTATTCCCTTGCAATTTCAAGATATCTGAAATCCGGCTCTATAAGCCCCTTTGACGGTGAAGCCTTCTTGCACTCGCATATGAAGCTCAAGCCATCCTTTTTGAGTGTTTTTTCAAATGCAAAATCACAAAGCTTTTCGTTTTTCATCTGAATCGCGATATTTTTCATTTCCTCAAGGCTTATTTTTTTCTTGTCCTCTGCCACGCGAAGCCTTGAATATTCTGCTAGCTGATCTAAAATATTCATCGCTTTTCCTTTCCTGTTTTGTGTGCTTAGCTGTTGCTTACATCAATGAGCTTATCGAGTGTTTCAAGTGCTTTTCCTGAATCAATGATTTCAGCTGCTAGCTCGATACCCTCTTTCATGCTGTCGGCCTTTCCTCCTATATAAAGTGATGCGCCTGCGTTCATGAGTACTGCATTTCTCTTATGTCCCTTCTGTCCGCCTAAGATATCACGTACAATTTTCGCATTTTCCTCAGGTGTACCGCCTTTTAAATCCTCCTTTGTACAGCGCTCAAAGCCGAAATCCTCCGGTGAAATTACTGTGGTTCTGAACCATCCGTCCTTTATCTCGCATATCTTGGTCGATGCGCTCATGGAAATCTCATCGAGCTTATCCATGCCATATACTACCATTCCACGCTTTACTCCGAGGCTTACAAGCACCTGTGCAAGCGGCTCTACAAGGTACTCATCATACACTCCGAGAAGCTGCATGGCCGGTGAACCCGGATTTGTGAGCGGTCCTAAAATATTGAATACGGTTCTAAAACCAAGCTCTTTTCTGATAGGTCCGACATATTTCATTGATGTGTGATATTTCTGTGCAAAGAAGAAGCACATGCCGACTTTATTTAAAAGCTCTACACATTTCTCAGGGCTCTGGTCTATGTTGACGCCGAGCGCCTCAAGGCAGTCTGCTGTGCCGCATAATGAAGAGGCTGCCCTGTTTCCGTGCTTTGCCACCTTCATGCCACCTGCTGCTGCAACAAGTGCAGAGGTTGTTGAAATGTTGAAGCTTTGTGCATTGTCTCCGCCTGTTCCTACGATTTCGAACACATCCATACCTGTTTTCACCTGTACCGCATGCTCTCTCATGGCTGCTGCACAGCCTGCGATTTCGTCTGTTGTCTCAGCCTTTGCGCTCTTTGTGGAAAGAGCTGCAAGAAAAGCTGCATTCTGGGTTGGTGTTGTCTCACCGCCCATGATCTCATTCATCACTGCATATGCCTCGTCATATGTGAGGTCTTCTTTGTTTACGATTTTTACTATGGCTTCTTTGATCATGATTATGTCCTCCTGTATTCCGGTAATATTTCGTTTATAATTTTGTTTATGATTTTGTTCTGCTATTTGTTTTCAATTCAACAACTAATATATAAATTCATTAAACACTGCAATTTTCAATTAAGCTTTGATAAAATTATTAAGCATCTGCTTTCCGTCCGGTGTCATGATTGACTCCGGGTGAAACTGCACTCCGTATATCGGATATTCCTTGTGCTCAACAGCCATGATCTCACCATCATCTGTAGTGGCTGTAATCTTTAGGCAATCAGGCATCGTGTCCGCATCTGCAGCAAGTGAATGGTAACGTGCTACCTTTGCTTTTTTCGGGCAACCCTTGAATAAAAGGCTTTCTGTGTCAAACGATGCATCCGATTGCTTTCCGTGCATGAGCTCCTTTGCATATGTGACTGTCGCACCGTATGCTGCGCATATCGCCTGATGACCGAGGCACACGCCAAGGATTGGGATTTCCTTTCCAAGCTCCTTTGCCACAGCTATTATCACGCCTGCATCCTCAGGCCTTCCCGGTCCCGGTGATAATATGATGCGATCAGGCTTTAAAGCCCTAATCTCTTCAACTGTCATCTCATCATTTCTGATTACTCTGATATCAGGCTCTATCTCGCCGATTAGCTGATACAGATTGTAAGAAAAGCTGTCGTAGTTATCAATCAGTAAAATCATTCTTCCACCTCCTGTGAAACTTCCAGTGCCTTAAGAGAAGCCTTTGCCTTGTTTATGCACTCCTGAAATTCCTTCTCAGGATCTGAATCCGCAACAATTCCCGCTCCGCTTCTCACGAAAACCTTGCCGTTTTTCTTGTAGGCAATACGGATTGCAATACATGTGTCCATATTTCCGGTAAAATCTATATATCCAATCGCGCCACCGTAAATGCCTCGCTTGTTGTCCTCAAGCTCTCCGATAAGCTGGCACGCTCTGATTTTTGGCGCTCCTGAAAGTGTTCCTGCTGGAAGCACGGCCTCAATTGCATCGAGTGCGTCATACTCTTCTCTTATCTCTCCACGCACTGTCGAGCCTATATGCATCACATGTGAATATCTCTCTATGGAATGAAGCTTTTCTACCTGTACACTTCCGAATTTGCTTACCTTTCCGAGGTCATTTCTTCCAAGGTCCACGAGCATATTGTGCTCTGCAAGCTCTTTTTCGTCCTTAAGCAGCCCTTCCTCAAGCTTTTTGTCCTCCTCTGCTGTGGCACCTCTCGGCCTCGTGCCTGCCAGCGGGAATGTGTGAAGCACTCCATTTTCAAGCTTCACAAGTGTCTCCGGAGATGCTCCAGCGACCTCCACATCGGTTCCCGAAAAATAAAACATGTACGGCGAAGGATTTATCGTTCGAAGCACGCGGTAGGTATCAAAAAGGCTTCCCTCAAACGGTGCGCTCAATCTGTTTGATAAAACTATCTGGAAAATATCCCCCTCTTTGATATGGTGCTTTGCCTTCTCGACCATCTCACAATACTGCTCCTTTTCAAAAAGCGGTGTGACCTCACCCAGCAGCTTGCCACCCATATTCTGTTTTTTCTCTCCGTGCATCAGAAGCTCCCTAAGCTGCTTTAGCTCAACAATCGCTTTGTTGTAGCCTGTTTCCGGAGCATCAAGTGACATATTTGCGATTAGTATTATCTTTTGGCACAGATTGTCAAATGCTATTACCTTATCAAAAAGCATCAGATCAACATCCTTGAAATCCTCTGTGTCCCTTGCTTTTCCTCTGATGCTTTTCTCCTTGTAGCCCAGATAATCATACGAAAAATAACCTACAAGGCCACCTGTAAAAGATGGCAGATAATCAAATTTCGGACTCTTGTACTCTGAAAGAATCTGTCTGATGTACTCTGAAGGATTTTCCGTCTCCACCGAAAGCTTTCCAAGCTTCATGTGACCATCTATGCAGTTAATCTCAAGCTTTGGATCATATCCCAAAAATGTATATCTTCCCCAGGCTTCATTGGCTTGTGCTGATTCAAGCAGATAACAATGTGTTGAAACATTCTGCAGAATCCTCATAGCCTCTATAGGTGTGATAAAATCTGATAATATCTCACAGCTTACAGGGAGAATGTCATACTTCCCGGTTTTTGCTATTTCTTTAACTTCGGTCAGTGTAGGTGAAATTTTCATATGCTTGCCTCCAAATTTTGTGTGGTAATGAACAAATGTCCAATGTTCAACCGTGAACAAATTGCCCAACATACAGCTCGAATTCGCCTTTTCAAGGCTTCTCCGCAGCTTACGCTGCTACAATTCTCGCTTTATGTTGTGCAGTCCAGTGTTCGTTCGTGAACAAATGTCCAACATACAAGCTCGAATTCGCCTTTTCAAGGCTTCTCCGCAGCTTGCGCTGCTACAATTCTCGCTTTATGTTGTACAACCCAATGTTCACTTGAAATCTCGCATGCAAGCATGCAGATTTGCAAGTTCCATTGTGTTCTTTTGTTCACTAAAAAAACGCCCTTGACAGAATTTTAGTTCTGTCAAGGACGAATAATCTTAACTATCCGCGGTGCCACCTTGAATTCACGATAAAGCTCGTGCGCTTGGCAGGATACCAACATATCCCGGGCAAATGACGTATGCCCACACGTCGCAGAATACTCTGGATATCTGGATGAATGATAAATCCATTTGACTGCGCCCTCAGCGGTCCATTTGACAACTTGTTTCACACCTGATTCTCAGCACCACAGGCTCTCTGTAAAGGCATCATTGCCGTTATCTCCGCTTCAACGGTTTACAATTTATTTAATTGTGCAAACTTTTATACTGTTTGAATTTCTTTAACGATTTAATGCTTTATCTCGCTAAATTTGTTTAAAGTTTATCACTCCTTTTTGTGTTTGTCAACATACATTTTACATTAAAATATACTCCATCTGGCGTTCCTTTGTCTTAAGCCCCATCTTCTCATAAAATTTCTCAGCAGATGTGTTTCCGCTCCATACATTGAGAGTGACCTCGTAGCAGCCGAGATGCTTTGCCTCATTCTTGACATATTCAAAAAGTTGCTCTCCGATATGCTGTCCTCTGGTCTTTGCATCTACACACAGATCATCTATGAAAAGCGATGTAAACGGTACCATATTGTTGGAAAACGGCTGCTGTCTTATCTGGCAGAATGCATATCCCATGCATACATCGTCATCATCTGCCGCAACATATATCGGCTTTGTATCGTCCTTTATCATTTCCGCAAGCTCTTCATTTGTATATTTTGTCGTTCCCGGGATAAAAATATCCGGTCTGATATCGGCATGGATCTGTAGCACCTGCTCTAATAATTCTATAAGTCTTGGTATGTCTTTTTCGTGTGCTCTTCTAATATTCATTTTTGAGAATCATCCTTCCTGTTGTGGTTAATGTATAGTTTTTATATTTCAAAATAAATCCAGCATATTATCGAGATAAATGTGCTCTCTGACATGTACCTGATACTGTGGCTTCGTCATATAGTAAAGCAGAAATTCCAGTATCATGGCACTTCCAAGCCCTCTTCCCTCTATTTTAAAATTGCTAAAGCCCATCGGCAGATAAGTATTCTTTATATCGTCTACTCCTATAAATCCCGGATTTTCCATTGCCTTTGAAAAGAGATATCCCTGCCCTGCATCAGGCGCAGTGCAATAGTGCTCCGGGCAATCCTCGCCCAGAGTTTTGCGGCTAACCGTCTCGTAGCATTTCTTCCTGTCCGTGCAGCCAAACCAGCAGCACTCATTGCACAAAAATTCTACTTTTTCCTTTTGATGCTGTGATAGTGCTTTCAGATTGTCAAATGATTTGTTCAACCTGAAATCCGATACTACATAGCGGAATTCCTCTCTGTTTAGCTCATTTTTAAATTCACTGAAATCCGTCAGAACCTTTGTGGTTGAAGACACAAAATAAAAGTCAGGGTAGTTTTCTTTTATGTAATCAAGCAGAATATCTGAGTAGATGATTATGCCGTTTCCAAAGCCCCTGCTTCGCTCATTATCTCTGCCTATATCAAATATCCTGCACAGTTCGTTACATTTTTTGTCAGGAAGATGCTCCTTAGTAAGCAATGAATTACTAAAGGTAAGTCTCGCAGATATCCCATATTCCTGCATCAGCTTAAGAACTTCTTTCGGATCGTGCTCACCAAAACCGACGCGGCCTCCGCCCCATATGCAGTCTGCCGGTGCACCGTATATTGAGCCTATGTCGCACCAGTCATAGAAATATTCCCGGTGCTTGCGGTACAGTGGGAGAAATTCTTTGTATAATTCATAAAATTCAAACAATCCCGGTAGATGATAATACGCTTTCATTTTGACTCCTTATTTTAATCTGCTGAACCTGTGCTCATTTTAATAATTTTCAATCACATATTCCTCAAAAAGCGGCAGCGTAAAATACACATATCCCCGTATCTCTCCCGATACAATTCCCTTTTTTATAAGGCGCTTACGATACGGATTGAATTCGTTTGTCTCCATCCCAATTGCATCCCTGATTTCTTTTATTTTTCCGCTTTGTACATCTGCAATCCCCTTTGCAACCATGCGATCCTTCTGAGAAAGCTCCGACCAGATTTTGTCATATACAAATTCGCTCAGATACTGTTCATACTCGCCCAAAATGCCATTGTAGTCGCCACCATTGTTCCACGTCAGATATCCTAAAACCTGAAATGCAAAAGGATATCCTTTGGTCAGACCCGCCATCTGTGCTGCTTTCTCCGGTGATATGTTAAAAATAGTCTTATACTTATTGATTATTGCCGCATTATTTAATGGTTTAAGCTGGATTTTAGGTGCTCTGTACAAAAATGTAAGGCTCTTCTCATTCTGAAGCTCCTCAATATTTTCATACAATCCTGTTCCTAATAGAAATACAGGCAGCTCCTGTCTTACAAATATCTGAAAGGCTCCGGCAAAAACCTTCATGTACTCACTATTTGTCATCTCATCTAACGTAATAAGCAGTCTCTTACCACTCTTTTTAAGCCTTTCCAAAATCTTTATAATAGCTGTCTCTGCATCTGTAATCGGCTGTGTCCCCTCTATAGATACTCCAAAACCGAAAAATGATAGATCGAGCTTTGCCGATTTTATAAGTCCCGCACATATATTATCACTATTCAATTTTGAAAGCATTGCAGACAACAGGTCCGTTGCCGGATTGAGTTCTATAACCACCCAGTCATCATTTTCTCTTAGTTTATGCGAAATTTCTGTCATCATTACTGTTTTTCCTGAACCTCGCACACCGGTAATTATAAACATCTGCTGATTTATTGTATCCGCTGTAAAATTCTCAATTATCTCATTAATCTGTACCGGACGGTCTACCGACTCTAGTGGACTTCTTCCAAATGTAAGCGTGAATGGATTTTGCATATCAGCCTCCCATTTTTACTGTTGTTTACTGTTTTGAATTTGTTTTACTGTCTTTTACTGTTGTTTACTGTTTTGGTTTCATTTTACTGTTGTTTACTGTTTATGTCAAGATTACAGTTAATGATAATTCGTATCATATAAACCATTTATGCTAATTCGCATCGTATAAACCATTTATGCTGATTTGCATTTTTGTAGTAATCGGTTGCCGTTGTAAAATAGTTACTGGTCACACTGTCAGGCGTGAACAGTAACATAAAATAAACCCCGGAGCGTATTGTATGCTTTGATAGCATATCAATATCATGCTCCGGGGTTTCTATTTACGCCTGATTTAGTTTAAGAAATTCTGTATGATAACTTCCTCTGCCTCTTCCTCTGTAAGTCCGAGTGTACGGAGCTTGAGAAGCTGCTCGTCGTTTATCCTGCCGATTGCTGCCTCATGTATGATAGCCGCATCGATATTTTTTGCCCTGATTTCAGGGATTGAACCGACCTCTGCATGATCCATGATTATAGAATCACACTGGATATGAGCCTGGCATTTGCTGTTGCCGATGGCATTTGGATGGAAGGTCTGGACTGAGTTTCCTTTTCCTACGGATCTGGAAACAATCTGTGCAGAGCTGTCCTCTCCGTTTAACTGCACCTCGATATTTGACTCCGCCTTCTGATCTCCATCTGTCATGAGACGCTCTGTGACATAGAGCTTTGCTTCCTTTCCAAGCTCCACATTGGTCTCACGGACTGTAGAATCAACACCCTTTATCTGTGCTGTATCGAGAGTGAAAACAGAATTCTCACCCACAAATATATTTGTTACAGGGTTGAGCACTCTCGCACCTGTTCCGTTTCCCTCGCCGTAGTGCTTTTCCTCATATCTGACATTCGCATTTTTGCCTACATGGAAGGTATGGATGCCGTCGTGTCTGCTCTCGTTGCAGCCGCTGTTGTGGATTCCGCAGCCTGCCACAATCCTTACATCTGCGCCATCCTCCACATAGAAATCGTTGTATACAAGGTCTGTCATGCCTGATTTGCTGAGTACTACCGGGATATAGACAGCCTCTCCGTCCGTCTTTCCATCAATATAAATATCAATGCCGGGCTTGTCCGTCTTTTTCTTTATCTTGATATGCTCGCTGTCTCCGTGGCAGATTGATGTGCCGTTTTCACGCAGATTAAAGGCACCGGTCTGACTGAATTTATTATCATTTATGACGTCCAATACGCCCTCTGTTACGTTGTCAAGCTTTACCATATTATGCTCTTCCCTCCAGTCTCTCTACGCATTTGTGACATTTCTGTACACCATTGAGATAAGGCAGCACCTCGTCCTTTGTGCCGATTTTCTTGATTTCTCCGCCATCAATTATCATGATGCGGTCTGCCATATTTATGATTTTCTCCTGATGTGAAATCACTATGAGGCTCTGCTTTTTCTCAGTATGGATTTCCTCGAATTTCTGTATGAGCATTGAAAAGCTCCACAGATCGATTCCAGCCTCCGGCTCATCAAATATGCAAAGCGAATGCTCCTTGGCAAGCACTGATGCAATCTCAATTCGCTTCATCTCTCCACCTGAGAGTGTGCCGTCAATCTGGCGGTAAATGTAATCCTTTGCACAGAGTCCTACCGCGGTGAGAAGGTCGCAGCACTCCTTGTCTGAAAGCTCATCCTTTGCGGCAAGCTTGAGCAGCTTCATGACTGTCATTCCCTTAAATCTCGGTGGCTGTTGGAATGCAAAGCCTATTCCCGCATTTGCCCTGTGATTGATGTCAAGCTCTGTGATATCCTGTCCGTCAAGTATAATCTTTCCGCTGTCCGGTGTCTGAATACCTATCAGGGTCTTTGCCAGAGTGGATTTTCCACCTCCGTTTGGTCCGGTGATGACAAGCATTTCTCCGTCCTCTACCTGAAATGATATATTGTTCAGAAGGCATTTCTTTCCGCCCTCATCATCTACGTTTAAAGTTAAGTTTTCTGCTTTAAGCACGATTTTCACCTCATTTTTATTTATGATACAGCATAAAATCCTTCTCCTGCTGTTCTTATTACTTTTTCCGTTTACCGTTCACATTCACACATTAGTATGCCCGGCAATGATTACAGTATAACATAATAGTAAACGTTTACAAGGTATAAACTCTCTGGTACTCACTAAAATACATATTGTGGCTTTTTATAAAAAGTTTGCTTATCTACTAATTTCCCTTATCATTGAATACTCATTGCACAAGGTTCCGTCATTTTGTCTGATAGAATTAAATTTGATGCCAGTTATCCGGAAGCCCATCTTCTCATAAAGTGCTCTCGCCCTGCTATTGCCCTCAATAAAATCCAATTCCATCTGTAATATATTCGGATTGCTTTCTGCTATTTTTATCATTTCCCGGAACATTCTCGTTCCGATCCCCTGATTCCAGAATTCGCTCAGCAAACCGATTGCCACATTTGCCCTGTGTCCGGTTTTCGCGCGTTTATTCCACCAGACCATGCAATTTCCGGCAATTTTTCCATCTGCTTCACAAACCAGCAGCGTATGTGTATCCGACAAATTGCAGCTATTTATGAAATCAATCTCCTGCTCGATGGTCCGTGTCTCACATTCTTCCGGTGTCCTCAGTAAGAAATCCGTTTCACCGGTTGACTTTTTCATGTACTCTATAAGAGCTTTGGCATCCTTTTCATTTGCACTTCGCAAAATGGCAGTTCTGCCGTCTTTTAATTTAAATTCGATATCTTTTATTATCATATTTTCTATAGTACCAACTTCCTATTGATTTATCTTTGGAAAAATCTTCCGAGAGAACTAATTTAAATGTAAAAAATGTAAAACCGGGCACGATATCCTGCCCGGTTTACACTATCCATAATAAATGTTAAGCATCACACCTTGCATATTCACAAAAAGCTCATTGCAGGTGTCTTCTCGCTTCTTAGAAAGCTTCATAAAACGCTTTGTCTTAGAAAACTCCGTCTATAAAGCCCTTCATATCGTCCTTAGACACAAGACCAATCTGCTGACCGGCAACCTGACCGCCCTTGATTGCAATAACTGCAGGAATATTCATTATACGATACTCTCTTGCCAGATCAGGATTCTCGTCCACATCAATATTGTAAAACTCCACATCTGTGATTTCATCAGAAAGCTGCTCCATTACAGGCGCAAGCATCTTGCATGGACCGCACCACTCTGCCGAAAAATCAACAATGATAGCCTTATTATTTTTAACCTGTTCAAATTCACTGCTATTAATCTTCTTTACCATAGTTGTTCTCCTTCCATCTGTCGAACGAATTATTTTCGTTGCACCGATACAGCAATAAAAAATAACTGCTATACTATAGTACACCAAATAAGAAATAACAATGCATCAGAAACTTATTATTCGATGTACTAGCACTACTATAATACATAAATCAGATTATGTCACATAAAAATATTATAAACCGCAAAATTTATCATTTATCACGATTAAATCTTTTTGTGCTCAGCCATGTAGGCCTCTATATCCTCTGTGGTTCTGATGATATCCTCCGACAGACACACTGCACCGTCCTCGGTGATAAGCACATCATCCTCAATCCTGATACCGATTTCCCATTCATCTATATACAGTCCCGGCTCGTCACTGATGATTGCTCCCGGACGAAGCCTGCTGTTTGAGTCAACTGTCACGTCATGCACATCAATTCCCAGATGGTGTGACACGCCATGCATGTAATACTTAGAAATCTCTACAGAATTCTTTATAAGTCCAAGCTTCATAAGCCCGTCTGCAAGCACATCCTTACATACTTCATTTAATTCCTTTGTAGTCATTCCCGGCTTTGCAACCTCGACAATCTTTCGGTTTGCGGCAAGCACAATATCATATACCTGTTTCTGGCGCTCGGTAAACCTGCCATTTACCGGATATGTTCTCGTAATATCCGAATTGTAGCCATCTATTCTGGCTCCAAGGTCAAGAAGCACCAGTGTTCCATCCTCCATCGTCTCACGATTTGTGTCATAATGAAGCATTGTTCCATTCATTCCGCTTCCGGCAATTGTAGGAAAAGCTGTCCACTCTGCCCCACCGCGTCTTATGATATATTCAAAGTCTGCCTGTGCCTGATATTCTTTCATGCCCGGCTTTAAATTAGCCATCACATTGCAGAGTCCGTCCTTTGTGAGAGCGATTGCCTTTTTGGTCAGCTCAATCTCATCCTCATCCTTCTGCATACGCTCCTCTGCCACAAGCGGGAAAAGATTCTTCACAGCAACTCCCGGATAATCACTCTTAAATTCATTGGCTTTTACCACATTGTAATCCGGCAAATCCACTTTCTGATGACGATACGTGTCGAAATATGCTGTGTATACATCCTCACGCGTCATTATCCTGTCCAGCGTGCTCTCAAGCTCATAAATATATTCTACTTCATCAATTCCTGATATTTCCTCGGCTTCCTCCATAGTCACCTTTCTGCCGTACCAGCGCTCCATCGTAGGGTCTGCCTCCTCTATGAAGAGCATTGTCTTAGCAGGCTCTACACATTTATCCAGGACAAGGACCATGTTGTCACGTCTAAGTCCGGTCAGATAGAAGAAATTGCGGTTAGCCTGTGCTGTGAATAAATCATACTCATCTGCACTCACATGGTGCTCGATGCCTGAGTACAATATTGCTATAGAATTGTCCTCCATCTTGTCTAAAATTCTTTGTCTTCTGCTTTCAAAATCCATTTTGCTGCCTCTTATTCATTATTTGTAATGCCTGTCCCCAAAAAGGATCTGACATTCATACGCCCTTACGTTATCACAATATGTGTATTTTTACAAGCCATTTGGGTTCGCTAATACAGTCATAGGATGCCAATGTTAACTCTTGAAGGTCTCATTGCGGTATTAATCTATTGATTGCTATATGTATGCTACCGTAAAAAATCCACCGATTTTCACGACTTTTTACAAAAACGCAGGTATATAGAACCCCTTGAAAATACTGAATTTCCAAGGGGTTTGATGTTCTTTTGATATTTTTTGTAATTATCTTTGAGAGCGTTTGTAGAGCGTGAAAAGCCCATAGATTGGGGATTTGTGTCTGGTAGTGTTACATATCTGTTATGTGCGTAGCACTACCCACACATTCCCATGACTCGTTTTAGTATATCAATTTTCTTTTCCAAATGAATTCACCAATTTCATTATCTCTTTAGAATTTGTCGATGATGCTGTATAATTAGGATCTTCTATAAATGAACTAAGCATAGTTTTTTGAATTTTTTCTACCGCTTTTTCAAATGTTATATCTCCAACTGCTTTTTCCTTATAAATTCTGTTATATAACGCTGGCAATATAAGTGCCATTGATGTTTGAAATTTATAACTTTTACTTGCTATACCATAAAACTCTTTTGATAAAGGATATGGCGTAATTCGTGTACATTTTAATAACCACTCATTAAATTCATCAAATGTCCTTATCGATAACCTCAAATCATCCTGAACCTGCTCCTCCGTATTTGCCTCCACCAATTCTGATTTTTTTCTCATATATTCATTTGCATATGTTGTTGAATCTTTAAAATCTTCATTAATACCATACTCCAAAACATACAATATTGAAAAAATACCTTCGTGTACCTTTTTCTTTAAATATCTATCTTTTGTAACATTATATACATATTTTAACGGATCATTACCTTCATATAATTTTTTTACGAATTCTCCTATATATTCATTATGTGGTGATGAATATACAGCATTTCGTATCTCCTGTTGGGTCAAGGTTTTTGTTCCTTTATTATATCTATTAAATATTTCAAGTTCAAATTTCTTTCCTGGAAAATCTCTAAAAACATATGTAGATAATTTATGTGTTACTATTTTCTCTTGCAAATCCTCTGGCAACTCAGCAAATGTCAATCCCTCAAATTTCTCTAATAAGCACAGACTATTTAGAGCAAACTTTCCTTTTCTAAATCTATAAAATGCAAATAGCCTATGTTGACCATCAACTACATTTAGTGATTGTGCCCCCTTTATTCTTGTTGAACATAAAAAGACTGGAGGAATCGGTATTCCAACCAAAATAGATTCTATCAAAGAACTCTCTTCTTCTATTGATGAACGATATTCTCTTTGATAATCCGGTTTCATAATAATACTGTCACTATATTCCAATCGTTGTTCTATATCCAATTTTTCTGTTTCCATTTTTTGTAATTCATACCCCTTATCAATAGAACTTACAATATTCCCAATTGTATAATCTACTTGATCTGGTTTAACAATAAATTCTTTTTCAATCATTTTCATTCTCCATTTTATAATATTCCATCACATTGTTTTTCAGTATAATATCCTTCGAAATTGATGCTAATTCAGGATATATATCATCAAATCTCATTCCCATTGTATATAAAGATTTAAGTATTTTTCTGCAATTTTTATGTGAAATTTCAACTTTCTTTAAAACACTGTCAGCTATAGATATTTTATTTAAAGGATCCGCATTTTGAGGAAAAAAAACAAATAAGCCATTTTGTGCAGCTATCCTCTTATTATTTCTTCTTACAGTAACCGCAAATGGTAATTCTGTTCGATCATCTACACTTATTTCTTCTGACAAATCTAACAATTCTGTTCTATTAATTGACCTAAGATTTAATTCTCTAGAATCCAAAAACCAAACAACCGATTTTTCCTCATCTTCTAAATCGTAAGAAAAAGCGTTTTCAACAGCAAACATTAATGATATTAAATGTGAATATGTAAAATCTAATAAACATGTAGGTACTCCAAAATGTTGTGCATACACAAGTACCTCATTTTGATTCTTTATCATAGTATTATCAATATACATAGTTGAATTACTTTTAAAATCATCAATAAACGATTTTGAATTTGCTTTAGTATATAATGCCATTCCATTATCATCTTTTCGTAATATACTTGGTAATAAATCTTTATCTTGTTCCTGTCCTCTTGAAAGCGAATATTGTGGCGATATTTCTTCAACAAAGTCTATATATTCACTTAAACTATGTATCTCTTTTGTATCCATAATAAGCTTTTCTCCTTCTATCTAAATGTGCATTAAAATAATTTTTGCCTATTATCTTATATCAACTCCAAGTTTTCTATTTAACTGTGCCATCCTATAATGAGACGTTATACATTTTTCATCTAAATTGTTTTCATATATTATCCAGTCGTTTATTGAATCCAAAGCATAATCAATTGCATCTTTATCTAATATAACTCCGGATTCTTTCAAAAAATTAATTCGTATTACCAATTCAAGGACATAAACAAAATACCATGTCGCAAAATTTGTAATTTTTTCTTCATCATTATATACGAAAGTAGCTAAACTGTTTTCAGAGTAAATGTAATGATCAAAGACATTTCTTTCTTCAGTCAGAATATACTTAAAATTCTCCGCATCAAGTCCAAGCAAAGAAATTCCTTTTTGCAATTTCTGCATATCTACTGTTTTCTTAAATAATCTATCTAAACTGGCTTTTACATTGTTCATATCCTTGAATGTATTAATTATAAACCCATCAGCAATATTTAACAGTAATGACAACCTATGATTTATATTTATTTTTCCATAATCTTTCGACTTAAGATAATAAAATGCATTAACAACAGATTTTGTCATTTTTTTATCAGCTATTCCCTTATTTCTGAATTCATCATATTTTTTTATTACCTCTGTTGATAATACTCTTTCATCTCTTCCCAACAATTCTGAACAATACCACTTTCTATCCGTTTCAAAATACCCAAGCTTTATGAGTTGTTTATAATTATTTACATTTCCATCAACTTCATATGAAACAGGCTCATAAAAATATCCATCAAAAAGTGATAGCAATTCCCAAATAAGTCTTAAGACCTTATCATGGTTATGATTTCCATTCAAAATCAACAGGCAATTTGTATCTTTTATCTTAATATTAACCATAACACCAGCATATTCAGTAATTATCTCTTGATTGCTCCAGTTCCTTATATAGTCTTTCACTCTCATATTAATAATCCACTTCATAGCTAACTCTCCGATCATATTTGTTATCATATTATTGTTACATAGCTTCCTTTATCTCTACCAATTCAACCATTTCCAAGTAATCTTTAACCGAATGAGCAATATGCCAAAACATTACAGGTGGAATTGCATTTCCAATTTGTCTATACGCATCTGTTTCACTTCCTGCAAAAATAAACTCATCTGGAAATGATTGTATTCTTGCTGCTTCTAATGGTGTAAATCTTCGATATAACTCCTTTTCTGGATTCACCAAAAGAACTGGATCCCTTGAATTTAAACTTACTTTTGCAAGATGACTCGTAACAGTTAAACAAGGCTTATTTAAATCCTGATATAAACCTCGCTTCATATTATTCTTGGCATTCTTCATTCCTTGAACTGCTCTCTCTGAAAAATAATACTTTTCTTGCTCAATTGCAAGCTTTGGAACCGCTACAGACAAAGGCACCCAATTATTTTTATTGGTTTCTTTTGGAAACTCATATTCCATTACATCATTCAGATCATTTCTAATCCCAACGATAATTACTCTCTCTCTTCTTTGAGGAACACCATAATCAGCTGCATTAAATAATTTAACATATGATGTATACCCCACTTTCTCAAATGCTTTTATTATTCTATTAAATATTTGACCCTTATGTAAAGTCATCATTCCCTTTACATTTTCAGCTATAAAAATCTTAGGCTGTTTATCCCTTACAATACGCACCATTTGTTTGTACAAATTTGCCCTATCATCAAATGGATCTTTTGTAGGATTAACCGTACTAAACGACTGACAAGGAAATCCACCAACTATAATATCACATTCTGGTATTTCACTAGATTTAGTTTCACATATATCTTTACATACAACATTTTCACATCTAAAATTCTTCATATGAGAATTTAATGCCTTTTGATCAATATCGGTAGCATATACTAATTCAAATGGAAGTCTTTCATATTTTTTCTTATTAAAAACAAAATCACCAATTATTCCCTGATCTGCTCCTCCGCAACCAGAAAACAAAGATACAACTTTAAACATTACTATTTACCTCTTTGTAGCTTTCATCTATAGAGTCATTCTGAAAATCAACCCTATAGGTTAATGGAACAACATCTATAATATTATCCATTTTCTTTTGATATGGATTGTTTATAACATACATAACAACTCCACCACGAATAAAATATATCCTATATATAGAATAAAATTCTTTATGCTGCATTGCTGCAATCCATTCATTTCTTGTTATATTAATCGTATCTGTCCAAACTCCATCTTTCAAATCTGGAGCAGTTACTCTCTTTGTAGATTTAACTTCAATGTACTTAACAAACTCTGAATATTCACCTGCTTCAGCTATTACGGATTGTATATCATATCCTAACCCCTTTGTCTTCCCTAACCCAAGAACTTTATTAACCAAATGAACATTAAATTTAGAGACTCTGTCTTTTTCAAAATTAAGTACAAATTCTTCCCCTTCATCACCTAATTCAATCTTATTATTTTTACGTTTAGGTTTCTTTGGTTCTTCATCAGCTGGAAGTAATAATGATTCGACTGGAGTAGTTAAATCACCCGCATATTTACTTAATTGACCATAATATATTGCCCAATCCGTTTCAAATCTCTTACGATTTTCTACATTAGATAAATCATATTTATAAACGTTAAACCCTAATGGTTTATCTATCAATTCAATAAATCTATTTATTGACTTCATCTCATGCAGATTAATCTTAACTTCTTGTCCATCAATGTAAATAAGGTTTGCAAGCTGTAAATATTTCAGTTGATCGCCAACATGCTGATCATATGATGTAGACTCTCCATCTGGAATAATAATTTTTCTCGGTGGAATTCCACCTCTTTTATCATTCATTATCTGATCAAAAACTTCATTTGCAGTAGCATTACCCTTAAGTACGTCTTCCGAATTGAAAATATAATACCCTAATTCCTGTTTTAATAATACAACATCGCTTCTTCTTGCATATTCTAATATACGTAACAATATTGAATAAGGATGACAACATAATTTTTCTTCAACCATCTTTAAGTAGGTTTGTGATTTTTGCATTCCATTTGGGAATTGCATTTTTAATAACCAATCCTTAAAAAAAGCAGGCTGATCATTATCTTCTAGAAATTTTTTATTGCGTTCCGATGAATACACTATTCCATCAACTTCATAATGCATTCCAAACAATGATCCGCTTACTTCCGTTCTGTGATTATCAAGTGTCTTTTTTATCGCACTTTCATTAGATTTATTTCTTGCCTTGCTAATTGCATATTCTCTAAATGCATCATTAAAGCCTTTTTCAAATTCCGCTTTGGTGCAAGGGCACAAATTATCAATTACCGTTGCATATTTTGGCAACAAATTATCTACATCAGAGATTGCACGAGCTCTGATAATCGCACATTTTAATTGTTTTCTATGATCATACATTACTTAGCATCTCCTATCACTTTAATAACTTCTTCTGCAATTGCTTTAGCCATCAATGGAGGAACCGCATTCCCCACCTGCTTTAATTGGCTAGTTTTTATACCAATAAACTCAAATCTATCTGGAAAAGACTGAATTCTTGCCGATTCCCTTACAGTCGGAACTCTATTTTCCTTATAATGAAAATGATGATTATGACCTGTGTCAATTGTAAAACAAGGCTTCTCACTATTCATTCTTGTCCATGCTATATGAACTTTTCTTGTATTCTGTAACTCTATTGGTAAATCTTTATAATTTCCTCCATCTGGAACCATAGCAATTATTTTTTTTGTCTGCTCTTTGTGTATAGTTATTGAATGATTTTTTATACTATCGCTATCTTTCCTCATTAAATTCTGATATTCTGATAGTGCTGGAATTTTATATGCTATATTCTCACCTAATGATACATCATCTGGAACAAAATCTAAATCAGAAATAGCTTCTTTACATGTAATATATGGTTTTTTTCCGTCACCATATTCTGCTTTAGGAAATTCAAACTTTACATTTGAGGGTATTTTTTTCTCATTTACTCCTACAAAAAACACTCTCTTTCTTTGTTGTGGAACTCCATAATCATCTGATGATAATTGCTGTACTTTAACTCTATATCCTAATGAAGAAAAATCATATAAAACCTGTTCTTTCACTTTTCCTCCGAATAGCCTTATTAACCCCGGTACATTTTCCATAACAAACACTTTAGGTCTAATTTCATCCACTAATCCCACAAAAGATTTATATAATTTATTTCTTGGATCATCTATCATACGTTTTCCAGAAACAGAAAAGCCTTGACATGGTGGTCCTCCAATAATTACATCTATATCATCTGCACTCATATTAAGTTTTGACAATATATCATCTGATGAAATACTTGTAATATCCTCATTTATTACACATGCATTTGGAAAATTATGCTTATATGTAACTGTTGCATCTTTCCACATATCAATTCCCAATGCCATATCGAATCCAGCTTGTTGAAAACCATATGAAAATCCACCACAACCACAAAATAAATCTATTGCAACTAATTTATTATTTTTCATTTTATTTATTTCCTTTTTTACTATTGTCTACTGGTTTTTTATCTGGAATTGCCAAAGTTTAAATACAACATCTATTATATTCTGTGAACAAAGAATTTGAACCCTTCTTTGTGAAATATTCCATTTCCTGTTGCTTGCCGCCATGTATCTCATTATACTACCTTCTTCGCCCCATCAATTATATTCGGTAAGTCGAGCAATATCAACTATTCGTTTTCTCAAACCTCTAACTAATTTATTATTATACCACGCAACGTTATCGAACACAAGTTCTATATTTATTAAAAACTTACATTCGATTTTAATTCTATTAAATGTAAATCTTTTATTCCTCTACTGCTACATGTGTGCTACCGTGAAAAATCGACCGATTTTCACGACTTTTTGCAAACATTCAGACATAAATAAAACCCTTGAAAATACTGGATTTCCAAGGGTTTTGATGTTCTTTGTAATTATCTCTTTGAGAACTGAGGAGCTCTACGAGCTGCTTTGAGACCGTATTTCTTACGCTCTTTCATACGTGGATCACGTGTTAAGAATCCAGCAGACTTAAGAACTGGTCTGTACTCTGAATCTACCTGAAGGAGTGCACGAGCGATTCCGTGACGGATTGCTCCAGCCTGTCCTGTGTATCCACCACCACGAACGTTAACTAAAACGTCGAACTTGTCAACTGTCTCAGTTGCAACTAATGGCTGGCGAACAACTACCTTTAATGTCTCAAGACCAAGGTACTCATCGATATCTCTTTTATTGATTGTAATCTTTCCTGTTCCAGGTACTAAATATACTCTAGCAACAGATGATTTTCTTCTTCCTGTTCCGTAATACTTTGTAGTAGCCAATTTACTTTACCTCCTATTAAAACTCTAATGTCTCAGGTTTCTGAGCTGCATGTTTGTGATCTGGTCCAGCGTATACGAATAACTTTGTATACATCTGACGTCCAAGAGGTCCCTTTGGAAGCATTCCCTTTACAGCGTACTCGATAACGCGCTCTGGGTGCTTGTTCATCATCTCTCTTAATGTTGTCTCTTTCATACCACCGATATAATCTGAGTGATGATAGTAAATCTTCTGGTCTAATTTCTTACCAGTAACCTTAACCTTGTCAGCATTGACAACGATTACATAATCACCTGTGTCAATGTGTGGTGTAAAGATTGCTTTATTCTTTCCTCTTAATACTTTAGCAACTTCTGATGCTAAACGTCCTAATGTCTTACCTTCAGCGTCTACTACGTACCATTTTCTGTCGATTGTAGCAGGACTAGCCATAAATGTTTTCATCGGTTTTCCTCCTTAAATGATTCGATTACTTTTAATGCCGATGCCTCTTGAAATCGCGTATGTCCGGACGCCACTTCCTTTTTGACATCTTATAGTCCTCTGCTCCATCTCAGATGACTATCATTATCTATACTAAATGGTTGCCGGGGCTTTGGCTTCCATTTATCTACTTTTACAGACCTAGATATTATACTTGCGTAACCGGCTGTTGTCAAGTGTTTTTTACCCTTATTTTCGGCTTTTTCTTTAAGCTATTTTTTGAAACTTTTCCTTTAAGTTTTTCTTTATGTTTATACTTTTTTTAAAACTGCATATATACAAAATCAGCCGGATTCACTCCCGGTCCATAGTAACCGAATATTATTACTATAAAGATGCCAAGGTATATTATCGCCCAGCGAAGCGGCAGCTTTCTTGATAGTATGAAATCGCGCATGTCGAGCTTTTTATTTTCCTCAACGAAGCTGATAAAGAACCACAGCAGAGTACATATTATAAGTAAAAGTATATCGTACTCGTCCAGTCCGCATGCTCCGAGATTTAAAATGATGTTGTTTATTCCAAGCTCGCTGATATGGAAATCCGTGACTGATTTAAAAAGCATGTGAAATGCAGTCGACGCATTTGCAGCTATGTCAAAATAGTAGCCTACCAGTATGAGCATAAAGGTCCAAATCACTGATACAATCGTTGCAAATATACCCTTTTCCCTGAGGCCGGTCAGCTTAAAAAAGCCGCCTGCCACCTTTTTGTTTACCGGAGCAAAAAGCTCTGCAAGCATGATTACAATGCCATTCCAGAGTCCGAAATACAGGTATTTCATATTGGCACCATGCCATACTCCGATGACGATAAATGTGATGACACTCGCGATGCAGCCCGGCAGCACCTTACTGATATGCGCACCAAATCTCGGCTTTAGCCATTTGCCAAAGTTCAGGAAACGCTTTGAGATTGAAAGCGGGTAGAAGATATAGTTTCTGCACCAGTCTCCAAGAGTCATATGCCAGCGGTGCCAGTACTCAGTGAGCGAGCGCGAAAAATACGGATGATTGAAGTTTGTTGACATCGTTATGCCAAACATCTCCGCAATACCACGCACTATATCGATTCCTCCCGAGAAATCCGCATATAGCTGCAGCGCATACACTACTGCCGCAAAAAATACATAGGTGCCCGAAAAATCCATTGGCTTATCCATTACAAAATTGATGATATTTACCGCGCGGTCTGCTATCACAAGCTTTTTCATGACTCCCCAGAGCACCAGAAGCGCACCCTTTTGCAGATTTTCAAGTCTCAGGGAATGTCCCTCGTAAAGCTGTCCCGCAAGTTTATCATATATCGCAATTGGTCCCTGTATTATCTGAGGGAAAAATGATACAAACAGCGCTACCTTAAGGAAATTCTTTTCAGGCTCGACAATTTCCCTGTATACATCCATCACATAGCCCATGGACTGGAAGGTGTAGAAGGATATGCCAAGTGGAAGCAAAAGTCCAAGCTCCCCCGCATATGGTATATATTTAAGGAATGCCAATATGCCGAAATTGCAAAGCAGCGCAAAAAGCATGACTGCCACTCTCTTTTTTCTGCCCTTTTCCTTGTATTCCTTTCTGGTCTGCCTGTCCCAGTCCTCCTTATGGCTTTTTACGATGGCATTCTGCTTCTTTAACAGCTTGTCAATCCATATTGTTGAGCCATAGGTGGTGCATATTGTGAAAATGATAAACAGCACATACCACTTACATATAATCACATAGTATGCCATGCTTCCCGCCAGAAGCACATACCAGCGGTATTTCTTCGGAAAGCAATAATATAGTACAAGCAATGCTATTACAAATATCGCATATTTTAATGAAATGAGTTCCATTTTATTTACTCCAAATCTATTTTCTAATGTAATACTGCCAGACATACTTTAATTAACAGGCAGTATTTATTTTAAAGTCCATACACTATCATGCTATTTTTTAACCGGGGTATTTAACTCCTTTGCAGGCTTTGCATCGTTGTTCGTATCTGCTACCTTATTTGTCGCAAGGCTTGACGAAAAATTATAAGGCAGATAAACGGACATCTCAAAATAATGATTGCCCAGACTCAGATCCGTATCCTTTGCGCAGGCACTTATCACCTTGTCAGCGCGCCTTGCGCACTCGCCCCATGCACTCTGAATCTCCGGTGAGTGGTCTGCATTAAGCCTGTAATTATCAGACAGATATTTTCCCATATATGCAGTGAATTTGCGGCTTCCATTTATATTCAGGTGCTCTGAATTGTAGAAATCATCCCTCTCATTGATTCCGATAAATTCCTTATCGCCTTCAAAGCTCGCAAAGTCATAGCCATAAGACTCCACCAGCTCCTTCACGTCACAAAGCACCTGCGGATTCTTTATCTCCTTCTCATGAGGGAACCTCGCAAAAAGCACCTTTTCCACCCCCTGTGCTTTACAATACTCAAGCAGATCAGTCATATACGCTCTGCTCTTGTCGGTAAAGTAGAGCTTTTTCTGCTTGCCTGATGGACAATCGGAATATTTTGCAATAGATGAAAATCCCTTCATGCATGATGTTTTTGCAAAATACATTCCAACTCTTGTGGCAAAGGTGTGTGCACATTTGTCAATATCCTTCCAATTGCTGTGATATAGCTTTAAAGGGTTTCTAAAGTTATCCTGCTCATCCTTTGGCACAATCTCTTTTATTGTATCAAGCCTGTTTTCCTCATTGTGGATATTGTCTATCCAGCTATGCAGCTTTACCGTTCTGTCGTAATAGCTGTCATTTTGTAAAAAGCCATTCACTTCAAAAACCACAACCTTCGGATGCTGTCTGGTGAGAGCTTCTCTGAGCATTGATTTGTACAGGCTGCCGGGCACTCCTGATACCCCAAGCGAGTATGATGTGTATCCATAATTCTTCCAGGCCTCGGTTGCGCTGTAATCAGCGTATACCTCGCTGGCTCCTATCATCATCACATCAATTGTGTTCTTCGGCTCCTTGTAAAACCCCTCTATAGTCGCAATATTGACAGCATCCGTCATCTTAAAAAATGTCGAGACAAACGAAAACAGCACGACAAATACCAGGGCAAACGCTCCTATACGGATTACCTTACGATGTCTGCCTTTTCCTTCGTCTGTGCTGTTTATGGGTTTATTTTTTATAATTTTCTCTTTTACTTTTGTAAATCTCATAACCGTCTTCATCTCCAAGCTTCTTTTTACCGTACCGTGTATTAACTGTAACGACATTATAGCCTATTATTGAAGCTAAAAACTGATATTCCAAAAATCTTAATATAATATTAAAAATCTAAAGCTGTTACTCGTACTTGAGTCCTATCATTGTAAGCCCATGGGCCGGGGCTGTAGGACCTGCTGCTGCCCTGTCTGTTGCGGCTATTATGTCCTTCATCGCATCTGCCGGCATATCGCTTCCACCTATCTTCACAAGTGTTCCTGCGATTATGCGCACCATATTGTACAAAAAGCCGTTTCCTGTCACACGTATTGTGATGATGTCACCGGCCTTTGACACCGTACAGTCATATATCGTGCGGACTGTGGTCTGTGCCTGCGAGTTTGCCGAGCAGAAGCTTGCAAAATCATGCTCTCCTATGAGATATTTTGCAGCCTCACTCATCTTTTCTGTGTCAAGCGGATAATGATAGAAATATGTGTCAAGCCTGCGTGTCGGATTTCTGAACCTCGCATTTAAAATGCGGTATTCATAGGTTTTACGGCTCTTTGAGAAGCGTGGATGAAAATCATCGCTTACCTCACAGGAATCGACCACCACTATATCCTCCGGCAGCTTCTGATTCAGTGCATACGATATCTTTTCCGCCGGCATGCGGGTATTGGTATCAAACATACACACATTTCCAAGTGAATGCACTCCCGCATCGGTGCGGCTTGCTCCTGTCACCTTTATATCCTCCTTTAACAGGCGGCTCAGGTGCTCGTTTAATACCTGCTCAATTGTTATGCCGTTTGGCTGTATCTGCCAGCCGCAGTAATTTGTGCCATCGTAGGCTACAATCATTTTTACACGCATATATCTCTCCTGTTATGGCTGCACTATCTATTTCACTATCTGAAAATAAGATTGCCCAGATTCACCGGCAGAAGGATTCTAAGCACTATCACAACCGCTAAAAACGCAAATATGAAAAGATATGCTATTTTATCGTCCTTTTCATATACGAGCGGCTTCATCTTTGTCCTGCCCTCTCCACCATTGTAGCATCTGGCCTCCATGGCCATTGCGAGGTCATCCGCACGCCTGAAGGCCGATACGAAAAGCGGTACTAAAAGAGGCACCATGCTCTTTGCTCTTTTTATGATATTTCCATGCTCAAAATCAGCTCCTCTTGCCATCTGTGCTTTCATTATTTTGTCCGTCTCCTCAATAAGGATTGGAATAAAACGAAGCGCTATCGACATCATCATGGCTATCGCATGCACCGGAACATGTATTTTGTTTAAAAAGCCCAGTGATTTCTCAAGACCGTCCGTGAGCTGGTTTGGTGTGGTGGTGAGTGTCATGAGCGAGGTTCCTATAATGAGCAGCACAAGTCGTATCATCATGGTTGCTGCATTTATCAGTCCGGTGTCAGAAATGTGCAGTATACCGTACTCCCAGATTGTGTACTCTCCCTGTGTGAAAAACACGCTAAAGCATGCTGTAAAAAGCAGCAGTATTATAATGGATTTGAGTCCCTTTACCATGAACTTAAAGGGCACCTTCGAAATCTTTATAACTGCGGCAAGCGCGGCAACTATAAACAGCACACCGGCTATTCCTTTGTAGGAAAACAGCGCAATAATATATATAAGTGTTGCGAAAAGCTTTACTCTTGGGTCCAGTTTATGTATTGGCGACTGAGCCGGATAATACTGGCCTATGGTAATATCACGAATCATTTTTGTATTCCTTCCTCATAATTTGTATCAAAATGTCGGCATTGGTGAGCTATTTAAAGGCTTTCAGTATTGAGTTCCTCGCCTCCGCAACTGTCGTCGCCGAAAGGTCAACCGGTATGCCCTTTTCCACCAGATCATGCATCAGATATGTGACCTGCGGTGCTGCAAGTCCGACTGCCTCGAGCTCCTTGTAGTGTGAGAATACCTCCTTCGGCACTCCGTCAAACATCACCTCTCCTGAATTCATAACAATGATGCGATCCACATACTCCGCAACATCCTCCATGCTGTGTGATACGAGTATGATTGTGATACCCAGATCCTTTTTCATCTGTAAAAGCAGTCCCAGTATCTCATCTCTGCCCGCAGGATCCAGTCCCGCTGTCGGCTCATCGAGTATGAGTACGTCAGGGTGCATTGCAAGTACTCCAGCTATGGCTACACGCCTTTTTTGTCCTCCGGACAAATCAAACGGCGGCTGATAGTAGAGATCCTCCGGAAAATGTACATTCTGCAGTGCCTCATAGGCTCTTAGCTCCACTGTTTTTCTATCGAGCCCCTGATTTTTCGGTCCAAAGCATACATCCTCAAAGTTGGTTGTCTCAAAAAGCTGATGCTCCGGATACTGGAACACCATCCCCACCTTGTGACGCAGCTTGCTTAAATCATAATCATTATCATATATATCCTGTCCATTGTAGTATATATGACCGCTTGTCGCCTTCAAAAGGCCGTTCATATGCTGGATAAGTGTGGATTTTCCCGAACCGGTGTGACCGATTATTCCAATAAACTCTCCATCATTTATCTCAAGGCTTACATCCTTAAGTGCCTGCACCTTGTAGGCTGAGTCGGCACTGTAGCAATAGTTTATGTGATCTAGAATTATTGACATATTTTCTCCCGCCTATCTGTTTTTCAGCGCAACAAGCGCACTTACAAGTTCTTCTCTCGTCAGGATTCCATCAGGGATATCAAGGCCTGCCTTTTTGAGCTCATCGGCTACCAGTGTCACCTGCGGCACATCAAGCCTGTGCTCCTTCAGCTCATCCACCCTTGAAAAAATCTCACGCGGTGTGCCGTCCATGACCACCTTGCCTTTTTCCATGACATAGACATGGTCTGCACCGACCACCTCCTCCATGTAATGGGTGATGAGAATGATGGTCACGCCCTTTTTCTTATTGAGCTCATGGGCTGTGGCTATGACCTCCTTGCGGCCGTTTGGGTCAAGCATGGCTGTAGGCTCGTCAAATACTATGCATTTTGGCTCCATTGCCACAACTCCCGCGATTGCCACACGCTGCTTCTGTCCTCCGGAGAGCTTGTTCGGTGAATGTGTGCGGTACTTTGTCATACCGACAGCCCTTAGTGCATAGTCCACGCGCTGCCAGATTTCATCTGTCGGCACACCGATATTCTCAGGTCCAAAGCCCACATCCTCCTCCACGACATTGGCGATAATCTGATTGTCGGGATTCTGGAAAACCATACCTGCACTTTTCCTGACAGGTATGACATTCTCTTCCTTTGACACATCCATGCCATCCACCCATATGGTGCCGTCGCTCGGCGCAAGAAGTGCATTGATATGCTTTGCAAGAGTTGATTTTCCTGAACCATTGTGACCGAGGATTGCAATAAACTGTCCCTCTTTTATGTCGAGGTTTACGTTGTCGAGTGCTGTAGTGATTGACTCTACATTGCCTTCCTCGTCTCTTCGTATAAATTCATGTACTAATTTGCTTGTTTTAATTATGCCCATTTCTTTTTCCTAAAAATCTACCGTATTTACAATTATCATAGCTGTTAAAGCCAAAATAGCTGCCAAAAATATGCACTTTGCCGCTTGATTTAGTCATCCCAGCTCAGGTGATGAAGCTCTCCCTCAAGCCTCATATGATCAAAATTATTCTGTCTCAATGCCTCGTAGAGCACGATAGCTACTGAATTTGACAAATTAAGTGACCTTGTCTCACCTATCATCGGTATCCTGATGCACTCATCCGGATGCTCCTTTAGTATCTCCTCCGGAATGCCTGCGCTTTCCTTGCCAAACATAATATAGCAGTCTGGCTCAAAATGAGCATCAGAGTACACATGTCTGCCCTTTGTTGTCGCATAATATATCTTTGCGCCCGGATTTCTCTCAAGGAAATCCTCCCAGTCCACATATGTGGTGACGTCGAGGTCCTTCCAGTAATCCATTCCGGCTCTCTTTAGTGCCTTCTCTGAAAGTGAGAATCCAAGCGGCTCTATAAGATGAAGCCTCGTGCCTGTCGCGACGCAGGTTCTTCCGATATTTCCCGTATTTGCCGGAATTTCCGGCTCATGTAACACTATGTTCAGCTTTGCCATTTTGTCTCCTGTCAATTTAAACTATTTATTATCCATCCCGGCGCGAAGCTCTGTGACAAACTCCTCAATGCGGCCGAGCGCCTCCTTTAAATCATCAAGCGAATATGCATATGATATACGTAAAAAGCCCTCACCGCACTCTCCGAATGCAGTTCCCGGAACCACGGCAATCTTCTTGCTATTTAGAAGCTTTGTGGCAAACTCATCGGAGTTCATGCCAAACTCCTTGATGCTTGGGAACGCATAAAAAGCTCCGAAAGGCTCAAAGCACTTAAGCCCCATCTCCTTAAAGCGGTGAAGCACATAGCGTCTGCGGCCGTTGTATTCCTCCCTCATCTGTGCAACATCCTCATCACCGTTTTTCATAGCCTCGACAGCCGCATACTGGCTCGTGGTCGGCGCACACATGATTGCAAACTGATGAATCTTTAGCATCTGCTTTAAAATGGTCTCAGGTGCACATGCATATCCAAGCCTCCAACCTGTCATGGCATATGCCTTGGAAAAACCGTTTATGAGCACTGTGCGCTCCTTCATTCCCGGAAACGATGCTATAGACACATGCTTATCCACATATGTAAGCTCCGAATAAATCTCGTCACTTATCACAAACAGATCATGCTCCTTAACCACCTGAACAATTGCTTCAAGGTCTGCTTTTTCCATGATAGCGCCTGTAGGGTTATTAGGGAAAGGCATGATAAGTATCTTTGTCTTTGGAGTGATAGCAGCCTCAAGCTCCTCGGCTGTCAGCCTGAAATCATTTTCCTCCTTGAGCTCCACAATCACAGGTGTGCCACCTGCCAGCACAGTACATGGCACATATGAAACATAGCTTGGCTGCGGGATAATCACCTCATCTCCCGCATCGAGCATGGCGCGCAGTGCGATATCTATAGCCTCGCTGCCGCCGACAGTTACCATGATCTCTTTGTTGTAATCATATGTCATGCCGTATCTTCTGTCGAGATATTTTGCAATCTCAATCTTTAACTCCTTGAGTCCGGCATTTGAGGTGTAGAAGGTGCGTCCCTTTTCAAGGGAATATATGCCCTCATCCCTGATATGCCACGGTGTGTCAAAATCAGGCTCACCTACTCCGAGCGATATCGCATCCTTCATCTCGCTCACTATATCAAAAAACTTACGGATGCCCGATGGCTGGATAGTCTTTATGGTACTGGATAAAGGGTCTCTCATTATGACATAATTCCCCTTTCATCGGATTTGACAGGTGCCGCCATGATAGTTCCATGATCCTTGTATTTCTTCAGAATAAAGTTTGTCTTTGTCGAAAGCACCTGATCCAGTGTAGAAAGCTTATCTGTCACAAACTGTGATACCTCGCGCAGAGTCTTGCCCTCGAGTGTGACCATGAGGTCGAAGCCGCCTGAGATAAGGTATACAGACTTCACCTCAGGATAGTTGTATATACGCTCGGCAATCTTGTCGAAGCCCATGCCGCGCTGTGGTGTCACTCTGACCTCTATCATGGCTGTGACCTTCTCAAGGCCTGCCTTGTCCCAGTCAATCAGTGTGTGATATCCGCAGATGACATTCTCCTGCTCCATAGCAGCAATCTCGTTTGCCACACTTGCCTCATCCACACCAAGCATGATTGCAAGCTCCTTCAGGTTTATCCTGCTGTTTTTCTCTATAAATGTTAATATCTTTTCTCTCATGATATATATTCTCCTGATTCAAATATATTAGTTGAAAACCTTGTATATCTCGTCAGTCTGGGCAGTCTCCAAAAAGCGTCTCTCCTCGCCGGAAATCAGCACTCTGTCGTTTGAATCGGTTGTGGCACCGACTATAACAGCATTTTGTCCTGTTTTCTCAAGCTCTCTGACCACGCGGGTACCATCTGCAGCTATGATTATCAGACTTCCTCCTGACAAAAGCTTATACGGGTTTATGTCAAAAAATTCACTTATTTCAATCGTATCCTGCCTGATAGGGAGCTTCTTTAAATCGATGTCAAGACCAATTCCCGAAGCCTCTGCCATATCCCAGAGTGCTCCAAAGATGCCTCCCTGCGAAGCGTCATGGATTGCCGCCACACCGGCGCCAATCGCGGATGCAGCCTCCATTGCGGTGGAAATATGGTCTATATATGCTGCTGATTTATCTATAAATGCCTTGGAAAATCTCGTTTCAAGCTCGTCTCTTTTCTCATTTGCAAGAATTGCGGTGCCCTCAAGCCCCACATAGCCTGTCACTATTATGTTCATGCCCGGTGCTGCTGCCGATGATGGTGTAAGCGCCTGCTCATAGGCCTCACCTATTGCTGTAACTGTCACCACGATATTCTTCACCGCACGGCTCACCTGTGTATGCCCGCCAAGCACTACAATGCCTGCTTCCTCACATACAGCATCAATCGCTCTCACCGTCTCACGAAGCACGGCTTCGTTTTCTGTTGTAGGTACAAGCAGTGCCAGCTCTATCCCAATAGGACCTGCCCCCATGGCATAAATATTGTTCAATGCATCATAAACTGCACAGTTAGCACGCACATGCTTATCCGATACATCAAGCGTGAACGTCTGAGTAGCAGTAACTAACTTGGTTTGGCCGCCTGCCTGCATGGAAATCACCGCACAGTCCTCACCTACTGCCGGTTTAAAAAGTATTCTGTCGCTTTTGGTATGAAGTTGTTTTAAGACAGAGCGCTTTAAAACCGACTCTGATATTTTACCGTTTTTCATGTGTTTTCCTGTTCCTAATAATAATATGTTTTGTATACTGTTACAGCCCGGTGCATTGATTGCAAATAACTACATCAGAAACAACTACCTGTGGGCATTTACTGCGTCTGTCCTGCCGGCTGCTGTGTCTGTGTGCCCTGTGCCTGTCCTGCTGCATTCTGGTCTGTCGGCTGCGTGCCCTGTGTCTGCCCTGCCGCATTCGGATCTGTAGTCTGGGTCTGCGCGCCCTGTGTCTGACCTGCCGCATTCGGATCCTGTGTCTGAGTCTGTGCTGTCTGTGCCTGAACCGCTGCTGCCGCAGATGCAGCAATAGATTTAACCGAGCCCTCATCATTAGCCGCTGCCGCCGCCTGAAGCTGCGCAACAACCTCCGCTGATGCTCCTGCCGTACCAACCGTCACGATTTTTGGTGATGACTTGTACTTGCTGTTGTTGAATACCTCATCGCTCTGCACTGTTCCATCAACTGTGACCGTCTTCCATAGCCTTGCGGTCACTCCCTTGTGTGCAGACTGCTCGGTGTTGAAATAACCGACCGGCTGACCTGCATCAAAATTAAACTGCGTGACCGGATCCTCCTCGGAAAGTGTCTCACTCCTGAAGGAAATTTTCCTGTTTGCGGGTCTCGTCTCCACTCCGTACACATTGAAGGTAATAATTCCTCCACTGCAATAGCCCTCTATATACACCGGATTGTCCAGATTATTTTTAAACTTAAGATCCTTGTAGGTTCCTGCAATTGCCGCATCGTCAGATGGCTTTACATAGCTTACTATCATGGAATGGTTGTAGCGCTGCACTATGTCAAGCTCAGCCCTTATAACCGCATTGTAGAGAGTGGTCGCAACCTGACACACACCTCCACCTACCGAGTCCACTACCTGACCGTTCTCGTATGCGCCTGCTATCTGATAGCCGTTGTCAGTTGTGATAGGGCTGATAGCCTCGTAAACCGAGAACTGCTCCCCCGGATATATGACACTGCCGTTTATCAGGCTGCATGCGTTCTTTACATTGGTTGCACGCCCTGCTGCCGAGCTGCTGAAATCGGTAGAAAAGCCTCCCAGATTATCCTTAATCTTTGAGAGCTCTTCCTTTGAGCCCCTCGGCTGGACCGTATTTGTGACCAGCTCTATCTCATTCGCCGAGCCATCCCAGCTATTCTGCAAAAAGTCATTTATAGCATAGACTGATTTTACCACATCGACCTCTTTGCCTTCCTGTCCCGGGACAAAATCGAAGCTGTCGCCGTTTCTCTGCAGCGAATTGTCAACTGCCTTTATATTGAGCTCGTCGCTCTTATCATAAATCATCTTTGCGGTCTTTTGTTTATCAACCGACAGATACATATTGACGGCAACATTGCCCTTTTTGAGCTCCTCTGACTCCACAAATCTGTCAATCAGGCTGCCCTCATGGCACACTGAAAGAGCATCGTCCACCGCTGCATCAGTGTCCGCCGAAACAGACATTTCCTGTGCTGTTGCATCAAATGAACTATTTGCACCCTTTAATGAAAAGGATGTATCCTTTATGCTGTCAACATAGGCATCAACTGCTTTTTTTGCTTCTTCCTTTGTCATACCGCCTACATCCACACTGCCAATGCACACACCCTCTGTAATTGTCTGTACCTTTGCCTTCTTTGTGCCTGACGAACCGCTTGCATATGCACTTACCATGCCTGATGCTGCCACAAGCACAAATGCCATTGTACCCAGTAATAATGCTTTTTTATTAATCTTCATTTCCGATTCCTTTTCCTGAGGCTGTTAAAAGCGCCCCTGTCATCCGCTTAACTGAACTGCATTTTATATCATATTATCATATTTTTTCCATATTTCAAGAAAAGCTATACAAGACTTGACACAAATGTTGTCACAAGCATCGCTGCTATAACCACTATTATCACTATAGCAACCACCTTCTGATTTCTTTTTTTATTAAAATCGTACATACTATTCACCTCTGTTCAAAAATGAGTTATACTATTTTCATATATGAGAAAGGATTTTCCAACATATGATTCCAATTTGTCTAATTTTATTCATTTTATTTATTGCAGTGATTACTTTTGCCATAAAGAGGGCTGATTCTGCCCAGGCAAAGGTCACCGAGGAGTTCTGGGAAAAGGAGCGCAAAGCCAACTCAACCCTCCGCGGAGATACCACTGACCTGTGTTATATTACCATACCGGAAAAGTTTTTTCCATTAAATAATGATAAAATAAATGATTTAAGGGATAAAACCCTTGTCAATCTCACCGGAATGACAAACACTGATTTAAAGCTTAAATATGGCATTCTCAATTTTAAAAAGCTGTCTGAATATGATGATAACTTCACGAAATTTGTTTCAATGCTGCCGGACTATTACAATAGGCTTAAGGAAGCAGGCTATGAATCGCTGGGCAATGAACTGCTTGATTTTGCAGTGGAGCAGGGTGCCGATTCAAAGAACGTATACAGTCTGTTAGCCAACGCCTTCATCAGCATGTCAAAAGCCGACCGGCTTGCAGAGCTTATTGAGAAAGCAAAACAGCTTAATTCTCTTTCAAGGGATGGAATCGTTTCTATGCTTGAGAGCCTACAGGCTGATACCGCCTCGGCCGGTAATTAATTTGCGTTATAGCTTATTGTATTATAACTTATTGTATTGAAACTTATTTCGAGCCATCCTCACACCTATTAATATATCTGCTACGATATTCATCGTACAGCCTTGAGGCCTGGCTTCTGGTCAGATTGTCCCACGATATGACATCTGCTATTCCATACTCAGTCATCAGCTCCTTTAGCTGTCTGACCTGATGTGCTGTGGCAGGTGTCTGTTTTTTTGCCTTGTATACAAGTGGCTTTGGCTCCACCGGCTCACCCTTTTCATCCATCAGTGCAAGCAGCTTTTCAAATATCTGCTTTGTCTCTATCGCATCATCGAGCGCCCTGTGGGCATTTTCCCTGCTCACATCAAAATACTCACACAAATCCTCCAGCTTCTTTGACTGCTCAGCAGGCAGACATTTTCTGGCTATTTTCAGAGTATCATATGCATTCAGCGAGAGGGTTCTCTTGTGATTTACCGCCCACTGCTTTAAAAAGCTGTAATCAAAGGTCACATTCTGCCCGAGTATGATATCATCTCCGATAAAATCAAGCAGGTTATCAACAGCCTCGTCCATATCTGCCGCTTTTTCCACATCACTGTCGGTAATTCCCGTTAATTCCTGCACACGTTGTGGAATATGCTGCTTCGGATTTACCAGTGTGGATATCGTATCCACTATCTCGCCGCCACGCACGCGTGCCGCACCTATCTCTATTATCTTGTCATTTTTAGCTGAAAGACCTGTCATTTCAAGGTCAATCACCGTATAATTTTTTATATTATCTATGTTGCTCATTTTTCTTAGTCCGTAAACCTTCCCGGCTTTTAACACTATAGTCATTTCACGTTACTGCTATTTTATATACTCCGCTATAGCCATATCGCTTTACTGCTATTTTATATACTCCGCTATAGCCATATCGCGTTACTGTTATTTTATATACTCCACCAGCGCCTGGTGATCAAGCGGGTCTCTCATGTCGTAGTGGAAAAGCGCCCACACCGGCTCCTTATGATACTTTGGCAGTTCATCCAGCTTGCGCGTGTGCTTGTCAGGAAAAATATAGTGAAACGGCTCCACATGCGACAGCTTTCCATTCTTACAGTATGCATGTGTCATGTGCTTGAAGCTTCCTATATCTGTGGCCCACACCGGGCGGCTCTTGCAGTTCTCACGATAGTACAAATCAAAGATAAGCGATTCCTGAATCATGCTGTAAATCTGCGCATTTTCATCAAAATCGGTATTATCTCTATCTATGGCATTTTCGTCAAAATCAGTATCATCTCTGTCTCCGTGATTTTCGGATAATCCCACAGAAGTCATATCGTCGTTGTCACAGCCATGCAGGTATAAAGCCAGAAACTCAAGCAGTATCTCGCACCTTCTGATGCGCGAATGGCTCATTCCAAAATAGCCGTTTGCCTCATAAAAATCTCCAAGCTTCTGAAAAAACTCAAACGCACTGTCAAAGATACACTCCATGAGCTTCATCGTAATCTCAAACTGTCCGCTGTTGTAATACACCTCAAGCATATCCTCGACGCGCTTAATCTTTATCACATCATCAAACGAAAGCCACTTCGTGGACATTACCTCATACGGTGGCTTATCATGGTAGACAATACCATATTCCGCGGCATGCTCAAACATATACGAGCCCTTGAGCACCTTTAAAAATCCCAGCTGCAGCTGGTTTGGCTTAAGCTCATAAATCTCATCAAAGGAACGCCCAAAGCTGTCATAGTCCTCATATGGCAGCCCTGCAATCAGATCCAGATGCTCATGGATATTGTTGCCGCTTTGAATGAGCTTCACAACCTCCTTAAGCCTCTCAAGCTTCATAGTCCTGTGAATCTCCTTAATCGTGACCTCATTGGTGGACTGCACACCGATTTCGAGCTGTATCAGCCCCGGCCTCATATCAGAAATCAGCTCAAGCTCCTCCTGATTCAGCAGATCCGCCGATATCTCAAAGTGAAAGTTTGTCACACCATTGTCATTCGCCTTTATAAAGCGCCACAGCTCCATGGCATGAGCATGATTGCAGTTGAAGGTTCTGTCCACAAACTTAATCTGCGGCACCTTCTGGTCTATAAAAAACTTAAGCTCCCTTTTGACAATCCGAGTATCCCTGAAACGCAGTGTCTTATCCACCGATGACAGACAGTAGCTGCACGAAAACGGGCATCCCCTGCTGCTCTCGTAGTAGATGATGCGGTTTGAAAAATCATCGAGAGTATCATAGCAGAACGGAATTTCACTCATGTTTTTGATTGGGCGGGGACTTGTGAATACTATTTCATCCGCTTTGCAGCCTCCTATGTTGTTCACACTTGTACTATTACCTGTGCTGTTTTTTCTGAAAGCAATGCCTGCAATATCACTCAGCTTTCTTTTATGCGCATAGTAACCGCACAGCTCTCTAAAGGTATCCTCACCCTCGCCTATCATCACACCGTCTATGTATGGATTTTCCTGCAGAAATGCCTCCACCTCGTAAGACACCTCAGGGCCTCCAACCCATATCGGCACTGACGGACAAAGCTTTTTATACTCGCGTGCAATATCAGTCACATAATCAATATTCCATATATAGCACGAAAAACAAAGTACGTCGGGCTTTCTCTTATAAAGCTCCTCAAGAATGTAATCCTTTTGATTGTTTATCGTGTATTCCGCAAGCTCCACAGCATCCCTGTACTCCCCGGCACAGGCGCGCAGTGAATAAACTGCGAGGTTTGAATGTATGTATTTTGCATTTATTGCTGTCAGTAAAATGTTCATGGTTTCTCCTTAAAAAATGACCCTTGAATGTAGACTTTATGCGACATTCAAAGGTCTGCTTCGTATTATTGCAGCATCCGTTCAATTTTATTTTTTTAACGGCTGCATTGGTACAAATTCAATTTTCAACTGCATCCCCATTCCATGCGCAAGCCTCTTTAAAAGTTTCAAAGATGGATTTCTTGTACCATTCTCAAGCTTACTAATATCCGCCTGATCAATGCCTGTACGTGCCGCAAGCTCTTTTTGAGTCAAATTATTTTTAATGCGCGCATCTATCATAGCCCTTATAACATCCATCTCAGGCTGAAGATCGTCCCACTCTTTTTTTACGTCAGGATTTTTAAGCTGCTCCTGTAAATAATCATCATATCTCATATTATTTACCATGCCTTTCTATATAATCTCTTCTATATTTCTTAGCCTTTTCAATTTCACCAGCCGGTGTCCTCTGAGTTTTTTTAATGAATCCATGTGTCAGTACTATTCTTCCTTCATAATAGAAAAAATATAATACTCTCGAAATATCTGTTCCTACCTTAGCTCGCAATTCAAAAATCCCATAACGCTTCTCCATTGTTCTCACAAAATATTATATGGTATTTTTACCATATTGTCGAATCAGTTACTTTAATTTACATAGTCATATTAACAAGTCTGTCATAAATGCCACTTGCAAACAGCACCATCATGCCAATCGTGCAGATTACCGACAGTACAAATCCTATTATCGATGTAATCATACCGGCAGTTGCTATTGCATTGTTATACTGCTTTGCCTTTTTGGACATTTTGGAAGCAAGCATGCCGACAATTCCAAGTCCCATCAGATATCCAAAAAACGAGAAAATAATACTGCAAATACCAAGCACCAGGGAAACCACTGCCAGCTTAGCACCCTCCCTCTCGTCATCTATGATGGTCACATTGTTGTAAAGCATCTCAAGACGGATACGCCTTGACTTACGCAGCATAACAAGCATAGGAATACCGAGCACGACAAATGCAATACAGTTCATTGCCGAAAACTCATTAATCCTGTCGGCCACTCCGCCTCCCTCAAATATTCCCGATGATAAAAGCCCTCCCATATCTACAACAGTATGGAAAATGGCAAGCATCCAGAAATTGCGTGTAGACGCGTATATCATGCAAAACAGCACACCCATGAGACCTGCTGAAATAACCTGTATCAGACAACTGCTGAACTTAACCCCTGCGCCCATATTGGAAAAATGCATCAATCCAAACAGTACGCCTCCCAAAACTACGGCTCCTGTGATTCCACCTTTCGTCTTTGGAAAAGCTCTCAGCAGCAGATTAAACACCACTCCTCTGAACACCAGCTCCTCAACGAGCCCTACAAGGCAGACCGCAATAAAGAAAAAGATGATGTTGTAAAATGCCTTCACATCACCATGCTCACCCAAAAAGCATAAATAAATGCCTGAAACAACAGCATACAAACAGTACACTATGAAAAAACCGCCTGTGTATAAGCTTCTTGTCCATCCTGCTGCATTTTCCTTAAAAATATCCCACAGCCCAAATATATATGTGATGCCAAGAAAAATAACTAAAACAACTGTCTCCACAATAGCCTGCAGCAGATAATCATCCGCCTTTTCCATGCCCGGAATCAGTCCCAGCACTTTTCCGCTCCACTGCAAGGGTGCAATGAAAATAAAAACTGCAAGAATGGCAAATATTATATTTGCCGGTGCCGAAAGGTTTCTCAATTTCTGTTTCATAATTTTAAATCTCCTCATTTGCGTTTAATTTGATATGAAAATATTCTATAGCATTTACTTTGACATTGCAAGCAAAGGATTTCATACTTCAATGGACAGCAAAAAAGCCCTGTCCTTACAAACAGAGCCCTATGCATTATTTTGCACTTACAAGTCTTACTATCACATCAATTCCAGCCGCCCAAAAGAGTATCGCCCCCACGATATATACCTTTGTCTTCTGCTCGAAACCGTAGTGATATCCTGTGTAAATGCCTGCCACTATACAGATGACAGTGAGCAGCGCCACCATTATCATAATGGTGAAAAATCCGGTACCGAGGAAGCCGAATGCTATTCCTGCAAGAACCGTATAAAATGCGGTGATTCCAGCTATCCTTAACACTCTTTTCATGTCAAGCTGTGCCTGACAATGCTCCTCAATCCTTTCATTTCTTATAGCCTTTCCTATAAGCCTGATCCCCAGTCCTATCAGTATTCCGATAGAAATTATCTCTCCTAAAAGTGCTTCATCCTTCACCGAGTATTTCCCATTAAGAAAGCTTGACAGAAAATATCCGATGTACATTGCTAACAACTGGCAAACTGCAACTATGAAGCAAATGGCTGTAAGCTGTTTCTTATTTACTTTCTGGATCAGGGATCCCTGACATTCCATCGCAACGAAAATCTCAAGCGAGCTTCCCGCCACGATTAACAGATATTCTATCCAGCCCATTTTTGCCTCCCATAATCTTTAAACATCCTTTAATTAATTATTTGTCGCTATTTGCCTTAGCATCTATTGAAGCTAATTTATATATGAACTTAACGCAGCCCGTCTGTCCATCAGCTATTGCTGAGTATGTCTGATATTCCTCACCTGCGTCAATTACTGCCTGAAGCTTGTCGGTGAATGGCTTTAAGTCACCGTTGTATGCGTCAAGAATCTTGTTGATTCCTTCCTCATTGAACTGTACCATACCGTCTGCAAGTGTGTGTGCACCCTTTGAAAGTGTCTTAGATCCTGTCGTGAGCTGGTCAACACCTGAAACTATCTGATTTGTTCCATCTGCAAGCTGTGATGCTCCGCTGTTGAGCTTTGCATTGTTTGCTACAAGTGTGTTTGAACCGTCTACAAGCTGCTTGATTCCGCTTGTGAGCGTTGGTACTGAGTTCATGAGCGACTGTGTTCCGGCTGAAAGCTGGCTTGCTCCGGCATTGAGTGATGCTGCTCCGGTATTTAATGTATCGTTGTTTGCTACTAATGTATTTGAGCCATCCACAAGCTGTTTAATTCCTGATGTAAGTGTAGGCATGCTTGCAACAAGACCTTTCTCTCCATTTACACCTTCATTAAGCTCTGCTGCACCACTGACAAGGCCTTTAGTAGTTATCGTTTCATGAATAGAATTCATTGTCTCAGAAGCTCCTGATACCGCTGCAGTTGCTGCCACTGTCTCTGAAACCTGCTCACATGCACCGCTAAGCTTTTCTGCCAATGTATTTAAAGCACTTTCTACACCAGCATTTATCTGCTTTTTATTATCATCAGATGATAAAACCTTTTCCAACTGTTTTTGAGTCATATTTAACAGGGTATCTGATGCTTCTTTACTATAAAGGAATTCTGCTAACTGACTAGCTGACATATTTTGTATAGCGTTATAGTCAACAAAAGCCTTTTTGCAATCATCATTTTTTAATATTTCCTGTGTCTGAGTATCTATAGTTCCATTTTGTGTTGCTGCATTAATAGCATTAGCATAAACATCACTTGTTTTTTTATACATCTGCTTTATTTTTAAAGCTAATGTATCACTATCAAATTCACCTGCTTTTTCTTTTGCAGCACTTGAAAGGATACTATTGACAACAACATTATATGTGGAATCAAGATTTTTTTCAAAATTCTGACTAGCTGTACCGTTATATAAACTAGTATAAAGTTCTCCATCAACTACATTTCCTTTTTTATCAGTTCCATATCGTAGTCCATTATATATTGTAGTTTTTACTGTATTACCAGTCTCTCCAGCAAATGAATCTTTTACTGTCTGAACCGCAGTGGACTTAATCGTATTCTTCTGTTCATCTGTAGGTCCTGCCTGTAATGTCTTATCAAGCTCCTGAACTCCAGCATTAAGAGCACTTGTACCTTTTGAAAGTTTTGATACACCACTAACTAATGTGCCTGATTTACTTCCCAGCTCGTTGATTCCTGCATTGAGCTGACTTGCTCCATTCGTATAAGTCTTCAAACCATCCTTAAGTGTTGCACTTCCACTTGCAAGCTGTCCTGCTCCACTATTAAGCTTATCTGCTCCTGAAACAAGGGCTCCTGTGCTGTTTCCAAGTGTATTCAGTCCACCACTTAATGTACTAACACCATCAGTATATGTCTTAAGTCCACTCTGCAGTGTGCCAACTCCTGATGCGAATGTGCCGAGCTTGCTCTGCAATGTTGAAAGTCCGTCAGCAAGTGTGTCAGTACCCTCTGCCAGTGTCTTTGAGCCATCCTGAAGCTGTGTTGAGGCATCCTTTAAGTCATTTATCATGTCATCGAGGTCTGATGTGTCAATTCCGTCTGTGCTTACATAATCAGATGCGTTTACCACGAAGGTCATGGCTGCAGGCATTGAGAAATTCTTCACATCTGCTGTCATTTCCATGTATTCAGGGATATTTACATCGCCATCGAGGTCTTTGTCCTTGATTCCGAGGCTGTCCTTTAAGCCCGGAAGTGCATAGCCGAGCACTACGCTTGATGAGTCGCTTACCTCAGCCTTGCCGTTTGTCACTTCGATATTCTCGAAGCCATCACCGAGTACAAGTCCTGTTATTGCTGCAAATGGTACGGAAACTGTCTGCTTCTCGCCGTTTACTGTCTCTGTATATGATGTGGTATTTGTGTAGTCAAAACGGATTTTGACCTTTCCTGATTTTCCTGCAAGGTCCTCAGGTGAGATTTCTTTTCCATCGAGGTAGTATGTAACCTTCTGTGTTACAGGTGGTTCCTCTGTTGCTGTGCCCTGGTAATAAATGTCCTTGCCGCCGGCCTGCCATGTGAGCTTATCACCGCTTTGTGTGAATTTTTCCTTGCCCTTTACATTCTCGATATCTGAAAGGTTTGAAGCATCCTCCAAGGTATCCTTTTTGTCTTTATTTTTAAGGTGATCTACTACGATTGTTTTGTTTACGTTGCCGTTTGCATCTGAGATGAGATATACGCTCTCGTCCTTGTCTGCATCGTTATCCTTTAATGATACGCTGTCCATGAGCTTATCTGCTATGTCATCAGCATCCTTGCTGCTTCCTGTTGTGCTGTCTGCCTCGGCTGTGACTGCGGTGCTGCTCTTCTCTGCAAAAACCGCTGTTGCTCCGATTCCTGTACCTACAAGTGCTATTGTGAGGACTCCGGCTACAACACGGACAATATATTTACTTTTTAACTTTTCTTTCAATTCTGGTAATTTCATGTCTTATTCCTCCTGATTTTGTTTTTGAGGTCATATTTTTATGTTATGAGGGTCAAAAAGTATTTTATCCCTCATTTATGATTAATCAGATTACTAAGCTGTCAGGTTCTTGTTTTTGAAGCCTGCGCTTGTGGCACATATTACTTTGTCAAAAATCATAAACATTGACGGAAGTATAAATACTACTACAAACATACTGATGATTGCGCCTCGTGCAAGCAGTATACAGATAGAACTGATCATATCAATGTTTGAATAAAGTCCTACGCCAAAGGTTGCGGCGAAGAAGCAGAGCGCACTGACGATAACTGAGTTTGTCGAATCTGCAAGTGCTTTTGTGATTGCCGGCTTTTTGTCCATTCCGGTGTATCTGTTCTTTCTGTACTTTGTGGTCATAAGTATCGCATAGTCAACCGTTGCACCAAGCTGTATGGTTCCGATTACGATGCTCGCGATAAACGGAAGCTTTGTTCCTGTAAATCCCGGAATTCCCATGTTTACAAAGATTGCAAACTCGATGACCGCTACAAGTATGATTGGAAGCGATACTGATTTGAATACAATCAGGATGATAAGGAATATCAATACGATTGATACTGCACTTACACGCTTAAAGTCTGTATCTGTGATAGTGATAAGATCCTTGGTACAAGGTGCCTCACCGATAAGCATTGCGTCCTCGCTGTAATTCTTTACTATCTTTTTAATCTCTGTTATCTGGTTGTTTACCTCATCAGATGCTGTCGCATATTTTGATGAAACAAGCATCATCTGGTAATCACCGTTTTTAAATATCTCCTTTGCCTCATCCGGCACCATATCATCCGGTATGGTAGGTCCGAGTATTGAGTCAAGCGATACCGCAAGCTTCACTCCATCGACCTTCTTTATATCATCTATCATGCTTATGCTGTCTGCCTTGGACATATCGCTCGGCGCGATGATGATATGTGTGGCACCCATAGCATACTCCTTGTCGAGTCTTTCATTGGCCTGCTTACTGTATGCACTGTCAGGCATGGTTCCTGCAAGGTCATAGTAGACCTGATCATGAGTGTATCCGTATATTGCCGGGATGAGCACTACGATGAAAATCACTGCAAGTATCTTATAATGATTTGTTACCCAGCTTGCAATCCTGGAAACATCCGGCATAAGAATCTTGTGCTTTGTCTTCTCGATTGCCTTATCACATGCAAGAATCAGTGCAGGGAGAATTGTTACACATCCGATAACTCCGAATACAACGCCCTTTGCCATTACGATTCCCAGGTCAAGTCCAAGTGTAAAGCTCATGAAGCAGAGGGCTACGAAGCCTGCGATTGTTGTGATTGAGCTTCCTGTTACTGAGACAATTGTGTGGGAAATGGCATGTGCCATGGCTCGCTTCTTGTCTCCGTCATATCTGTCTATCTGCTCCTGATAGCTGTGCCACAGGAAAATCGAATAATCCATTGTTACGGCGAGCTGCAATACTGCTGTCAGTGCCAGTGTCAGGTATGAAATCTGTCCCTGTATAAAGTTTGTTCCCAGGTTATAGATAATAGCCATTCCTATACTTAGGAGGAATAACATCGGAACAATTATTGAATCCATTGTAATTCCCATGACAAGCATTGAAAGCAATGCTGCTATGATGACATATATAGGAGCCTGCTGCATAACAAGTGTCTTTGTATCTGCGTTGACCGCTGCCATTCCTGCTACGAAGCAGTGGTTTTTCACCATCTTATCCATCTTGTTGACGGCTTCCATTGTCTCATCCGAACCCATTGTGTCACTGTAGGTGACGAGCATGAGCTGGCTGTTTGCATCCTTGTTGTTGAATGCGTTGTACACCTCATCCGGAATTGCCTCTCTTGGCAATGTGGAATCAGCGATTGTTCCGTACCAGATGACATCATTTACACCCTTAAGGTCCTCAATGTCATCAGCCAGAGTCTCTATGTCCTGATCCTTCATATCCTCCAAGATCACAAATGACAACGCTCCGGTTCCAAACTCATCTACCATGATATCCTGGCCCTTCATAGTCTCTATCTGGCTTGGCAGATAAGAAAGGATATCAAAGTTGATTCTCGTGTTGATAAAGCTGATTCCCGACGGTATAAGCAGTGCAAATGCAACTATCAATATCAGCACACGATGTTTTACGACTCCTTTTCCAAATTTAATCATTAGATTCACCACTCTTTCTTTTATTCGTATTGAAGTATAAAAAAAAAGACCGAATAAATAAATATTCAATCTCTTTGATTTGTCATGTGAGATATACAAATCCATCAATTTGTATATCCGATATGACACATATATGATATTGTATTTGATTTCTGACACTTTTTCACAGCATTTTCATATTTATATGAACGCATGCCTCTTTATGGTGTCTCTTTATGAGCTTGCTTAAGCCGTCATTTTTCCATGGCAATTGTCCTCTACAGCTCACTTAATATATCATCCATTGAGCGCGTAATCAGATACATGTATGCCTCAGCCATCTCCTTCGGCTCAATATCATCCATGCCCTGGGCTATCCAGCCCTCCGTGATAAAGCACAACGACTGCGCATAATATGTAGAAATCACCTCAGGTGTGAGCCAGCGGTATTTGGATTTCTTTCCTGTGCTCTTTTCGCTTATGATATTCATAAACATCTCGCAGACACATTTCATGGCAATCTGATTAAACGTCACTGCCCCCTCCAGCTTTAGTGCTTTCTTGTAAAAAACACTGTTTGCCGAGATATTATTGAGCATCAGCACAATCGCTTCAAAAATCATTCCGGCATTGAGCAGTGGCTTGATGGGCTCAAGCAGCTCGGTTTTGATAATCCACTCTATCAGCTCGTACTTGTCCTGAAAATGATTGTAAAACGTGGGGCGGATAACTCCGGCCTTGTCCGTTATCTCTTTAATTGTAATCTTATCGATTGGCTTTTTCGCTGAAAGCTCTATAAGGCTCTCAGCGAGCACCAGATCTATTGCATTCTTACCTTGCTGTGTCATTACTCATCAAACTCCATCGTGACAAAGTAGCCCTTCTCAGTCTCCCTTACATCCACGACATCGCCCTCGCGGCTTTTTAGCCTCTCGCTGACCACGTAGTTTCCCGACATGGCAATTGCATGCTCTATCGTATAATAATATGAAGTTGGAAGCTTGCTCTCTGTTACCTTCAGATGGTCACCGACCTTGGTAAGTCCGGGTCTCTCCATCTTAAACTCCATCCGACGCATTCTGTCGCCTTTCTGTTACTGCTTAATTGTCCTCTTTTCTATCCTCAACAAACGTTGCCTCAAACTCCTTTTGCTTGTTGTAGGCGCTCTCCGCCTTTGTAGCACGGCTTGTAATCCAGATATTTGATACTCCGTTGAAAATCAGTATGATACCGACAACAACAGTGGCTGTCTTCATTACATCAAATGCATTTGTCACGCAGATTATTCCAAAAATCAGACTGATTATTGAAAAAATCAGGCCGACACTCCAGCCTCCGTAACCGTATTTTCTGGCATCCACTGCCTCAATAATGCTCCTGATGCTGTGAAAAATGAGCACCAGACCGATGACTATAGGTATCAGGCTCACCACAACCTTTGGCTGTACCAGAAACCATATACCCACTGCCAAAACCACAAGCCCCAGCATCGCTGAAAAACCATTCGTAACTATATTCAAAAAATAGCTGCACATATAGACCACTCCGATGATGATAAGCACTACCGCAAGCACATTGGCCACAATCGTGAGCACCGAAGCTCTCCATATGATAAACACCAGTCCCAGCGCTATGCAAAGCACTGATGACAGCAGAAAATCAGCCTTTATTCTGCCTAAAAACTCCTTCATACACGACCTCCTTTATATATCCTGCCCTACATTACTTTTCTAATTCTGTTCCTCTGCACTTTTCTTAACCAGGTCAAGAACAGTCTGAAGCTCAGCACCCTCAACTGGTGCAGCTCCATATCCAAGACGCTTGTAATCCTCTGTAATCTCAGCCAGCTCAGTAGTTTTATCGCCCTTCGCATCAATTACAAAATATCTGCCCTGTGATGCAGCATCATCCCACACGAGATAAGCACGGATTGCGCAGTTTGGAGCCATATCTCTTGTCGGGAAATCAACTCTGGTGACATTAAGCGTATCAGAAATCTGCATAGACATAACAGAGAAATCCTCCTCCATATATGGATACATACGCTTCTGCTGATATGCCTCCTCGTACAGCTCATCTATTAACTTTTCCTTCTCATCGGCAAGTCGGTCCATGAACTCTTTGCCGCCCTCAAACATCTTTGCCGGCAGGAAAATATGCTCATACTGCATACGCTCAAAGATGACATACTGCTCTGCTGTCATCTGTACAGTCTTGCCCTTTGTCGGTGATGTAGGATGTCCCTCTCTTCTGGCCTTTTCCACTGCCTCAATCTTTTCTACAAGAGGCTTTTTGAAAATCAGATTGTGAGTGAACGGGTTGAATGCGATACCATCAAGCTTTGACTCTTTATTTGCCACCATATTGTTGACTGCAAGAAACGGCATATTTACAATGCATGGTGACGGATGATCCTTAGAAAGCTGTGCCTTTGAGGTATAAATCGGCATGAAAGCCTCTCCCTCACCGTTTTTAATAAATAGCGGAATCGGCTTGTTGTTCTCTCCGACATTTGCAGGTACCAAAAATCGGCTCTTAGTGCATTTTTCAATGAGCTTATTGAGCGTCTCCGCCTTTTTGTCGCTTGAATACTGTGTCATCAGCGCCTCAACCTCCGGGTTTTGCACCTCAAGAGTGAAGGCCGGATCATCCTTTAATTTATTTTTGATTTTATTTTTATCCATTTATACTGCTTCTCCTTATATTAAATGCCCGGATTTACATCCAGGCATTATTTTAACACATTTCTTTTATCAACTCAACAATCTTAGTGTCTCTTGCTATCCATTCTTTATCAAGAAAAGTGCTGTTGGCCTTTATTATCTCATCCGGCGTAGCCCATGACAGATGATACTCAAGCCTTATCTCGCTGTCTGTCATCTGTGCTGCCACATGCTCGTCCTTCACATCACAGAAATACACGTAGGTGTGACAGTAATATATCTTGTCAGCCTCAAATATATCGCGTCTCTTTTCTATGACCTTGCCACACTCCCTGATGCTTTCCGGCACGACAAGAAGCCCTGCCTCCTCGCGCACCTCCCGTGCCAACGCAACCTCGTTTGTCTCGCCTGCATCGATGCCACCGCCCAGTATCTTGTAGTAGCCCTCACCGGCCTGCTGCATGGCAAGCTTGCCGTCTCTGATAATAACCGCGCGCACCGCGAAGCGCTCAAATACCTCCATATCATCGGAATAGTTGTGTTTGTCAAATGTATATAGCGTTCTCATGTTTGTCCTCCGTGTATGGGCTGTAATCATTCATTAGTATACATGGAAAGTAGTTTTTATTCTACACCATTTGACGGCGAATTGGAATACTATTATTGACCTTTTATCTGCCTTTTATCTGCAAAGTAAGACCACTGTCTCTATGTGCTCTGTATATGGGAAGCAGTCATATGGTGTTGCACGCTTCACTGTATATCCATGCTTTGTGAGATACTTTAAATCCCTCGCCAGTGTTTCCGGACCACATGACACATACACTACTCTCTCCGGTGACAGCTTGACAACCGATGATAAAAATGCCTCGTCGCTGCCGGTTCTTGGAGGATCCATTATGACAACATCCGCTTTCTCACCATTTTGTGCCATCTCAACCATGAATTTTCCGGCATCGTCATTGTAGAAGCGGATATTTCTGATGTCGTTTCGCTTTGCATTGGTGACTGCATCACGGATTGCATCACGGTTTAGCTCGACCCCGATGACTTCACCTGCATTTTTCGCTGCTATGATGCCTATGGTTCCGGTGCCGCAATATGCATCGATTACACGCTCCTTGCCGGTGAGGTGTGCCTCATGAATGGCTTTTTCGTATAAAAGCTCCGTCTGCACCGGATTCACCTGATAAAACGAGCCTGGTGAGATGCGGAAGGTGCAGCCGCACAGCTTATCCTCTATGAAGCCCTTGCCATAAAGTGTGATGTTTCTGTCTCCGAGCACCATGCTTGTCTTTTTGTCATTCACGTTGAGCACCACTGTCGTGATATTGGGATGCTTTTTTCTGAGTGCTTTTACGAAATTATTCTTCGATGGAAGTATCGGCGATGCCAGGACAAGCACTACCATTATCTGCCCTGTTGCATAGCCCTTTCTCACGAGCACATGTCTGAGAAGCCCATAGCCGGTGTCCTCATCATAGGTCTTTATCCTGAATGAGCGGAGCATATCCTTTATGTCCCTTATTATCTCATCTGACTCCTGCTCCTCTATCATACAGCTTTCGATATCCACCACATCATGTGTGTTTTTCCTGTAGGCTCCCGCCACAATCTGACCGCGCCTCGTGCAGTCAAAGGCTGCATGAACCTTGTGACGATAATAGAGCGGATTTTTCATGCCGACAATCGGCTCCACAAAGCAAAAAGGCTTTAGCAGCTTTTTCATGTATGCCTGCTTGGTTTTTAACTGTTCCTTATATTCTACGCCCTGATAGTCGCAGCCTCCACATTTCTTCGCATACGGACATACGTTATCGCTTTTTGCCCGGCTGCTTTTTTCCCTTACCCTCTCCTGTCCTGCAGGGTTTTTGTATTTTTTCTCATTGTGCATGTTATGCGTGGTCTTTTTTCTGGAATTGCCTTGATTTCTCGCCATATCTGTACCCCTTAAAATCAGCTTTGCTGACTACTTGCCGTATGTATTATATAAATACACATGATTATCTATACAGTGCCATCCGCTTGAAGCGCCTGCTGTCACACATATATATGTCTTTCCGCTTGCTGCCTTCTCGTAGCTGACCGCACAGTTACCGGACTGATTTACAAAGCCTGTCTTTGCACCGATTACCTCGCCACTTGTCATCTTGTCCTCTATTCGGCGCAGGAACAGATTTGATATGTTCAGGTTCTCCGGATGCTGCGGTGTTGCAGCCGTGCTGTATGTATGATTTGAAAGTACGGTTTTACAAATGTCGTCCTGCATCGCTGCCTGCATGATGACCGCCATATCATAGGCTGTGCTGTAATTGTTCTCATCATATATGCCGACAGGGTTTGCAAAATGTGTGGTCTGGCCTATACCAAGCTCTGCTGCCTTCTGGTTCATCATATCGACAAATGCTTCCATGGAGCCTGCTGTATAAACCGCAAGCTGATATGCCGATTCTCCACCTGATGGCAGGATGGTTCCGTTAAACACATCGCGAAGAGGCACCTGCTCACCGTCTAAAAAGCCTGTTGTACTGCAATCATGCACATATGAATAATCTGTGGCTTCTCTTGTAATTGTAACAACCTCGTTGAGCTTGTTTTCTATCACTGCCTGCCTGTCTATTTCGGTATTTTCATTCTCCGCTGCTGCAATTGCATTTTTCTCAGCCTGCTCTGCTGCTACAAGCACTGTCATAACCTTTGTCATGGAAGCCGGATACATTTTCTCATGAGCATTTTTTCCCGCAACAACTGTGCCGTCCTGCTCATCAATCACTACGGCATAAGAGCTCTCAAGCTCATCTCCAATTGCTGCTGTAGCATCAGACTCCTTTGGTGCAAAAAGCTCCTTTGCTTCCTCTGTCTCACTTACCTGCTCAGTCACACCGGTCACATTTTCTGTGGCCGTTCCTGTGTCTTTTGCCTTATTACTGTCTTTTTTTGTTTTATTAAAGCACGATATAACTATTATAATCGCTATAACGACTATCACAGCCACTATTCCTACAAGCTTAATCTGTGAAGCTCTTGTATTTTGTCTGCGGCGTCTGTAATTTTTTCTACTATTATTTCTCATATCCAATCCCTGTCTCGTTGTAACTATTCATCCCACGCACATTCGCAAAACCACACTTGAATAATCACATTTCATTTTTATACTGTAACCTATTTAGTATACTCCCTATCTGGAAGCTGTGCAATAATTATCGCAATAAACATGAGCACACATCCAAAAATTTCTCTGCCACCTAGCATCTGGCCAAGCAGAATCCATCCTGCAATCACAGAAACCACCGACTCAAGACTCATCGCCTCCGATGCCACCGCCGGATTTAAGCCCTTTTGTCCGACAATCTGCAGCGTATAGCCCACTCCGCTTGAGAAAATACCGGCATAGAGAATCGGAATCCATGCATCCCAGGTGCAAAGCGACTGTGCCCACTGCGCTATACCGCCGGCAGACGGTCCCATATCAGTAAAAATCATCACTATACATGAGCCAAGTCCGGTGACAAAAAACTCAATACATGAAAGTCTGACCGCATCTACCTGTGATACGAAATGGTCAATCACAAGTATCTGTATCGCAAAGCACAATGCCCCTGCCAACAGGAGCAAATCCGAGCCGCTAAGTGAAAATGTCCCATTCATGCACAGAAAATACATGCCTATCAGTGCAATAAATACACCTATCCATATTTTGACTCCGCATTTTCTTTTAAGGAAAATCCCAAGTATAGGCACCATAAGTATATATGTAGCTGTAAGAAATCCTGCCTTGCCGGATTCTGCGCCCATGCTGATTCCAAGCTGCTGCAGGTTGCTCGCAAAGAAAAGTGCTATTCCACAGCAGCTTCCGGCTATCCAAAGCTCTTTCTTTTGCTTTTTGCTTTCAGGTCTGTTTACCGTCAGCTCTTTCTTATCCAGTATTTTTATGACCGGCAGAAGGCAGAGCGCACCAATAAGGAAGCGGATGCCGTTGAATGAAAATGCTCCAACTGCATCCCCTCCCTTTGACTGCGCTACAAAGGCTATTCCCCAGACTATATCTGCCAAAAACAAAATAAAGACATGTCTTGTCTTTGAGGCTGTATTCATTATAATAGTTCCTCCGTGTTATTAAATCTATTTAAGGTTACCGTTTGCCATTGTCTCCGGTAACCTTAGTAATCCGTCTTATTTGACAAAATCAGAGATATTATATCACCGACTGCCTTGAGTTGCATACTTAAATATGCTGTTACATATCGTTTGTATATGAAATTATACAAAAAACAGGCGGCAAACACCCTCTTTGGGTATTCGCCGCCTGTCTTTATATCTTATTGCGTAACACTATTATTTACGCTATTCTGCCAACTTAAAATGCTTTATCTCTCCGTTTCCTGCCACATAGAAATCATTATCCTTATAAATGCCTCTGTAGCCTTCTGTATTTTTATAGGTCAGTGCCTGCTGCTCCAAAAGACTAAAGCCGTTTTCACTGTCATACGAAAACAGATAGTAGTCATTCGCAGTAAATCCTATCAGATTTTTCTCCGGGTCAGCAAGAATAGCTTTGTAGTTGTATACAAACTCATTACTCCAGCTCTCAGAACTGTCGATAAGCTTCTGGTTCACCTCAACCGGCTTTGTCGGATCACTCACGTCAAACATCGTGAGCTTTATCTTACTCTGCTGCGAATCACCATAGCCTATTCCAAGTACGTGCGTATCATCCCACATATGCAGATATTCAGAAAATCCACTCACCTCAAGCTCTCCCAAAAGCTTTGGTGCTGTCGGATTAGATATGTCTGCTACAAAAAGAGGATCCGTCTGCCTGTATGTGATGAAATATACGTATTTTCCAACAAAGCGGGCTGCGTATATACTCTCCCCGCGTGCAATCTCGTTTATCACACCGACCTCATTCATATCCTTATCCAGCACATGAAGCGAATTGACAGGCTGGCTGCCGGTATTTGAGGTTGGAAGCACATACAAATACCCTCCCTGCTCATTTATTGCAAATTTATCGTTAAGATAACCATTCACTGAAGTCGTCTCCCCGGTCTTCATCACTCCATCCTCAAACGAAATTTTGCTGATTTTGGTAAGCTCACGGCTTGCACTCCAATCAGAATGATACAGATACATAGCATTGCCAGAAATGTACACCTCGCCGCTATTATTCATAATACATTTTGCATCTATTGTCTTATCAGGTTTATCCACATCAAAGCTCGAAATAACTGTGCCTGAGTATGTATCCTCTCCTATATAGAAGCAGTCATAGCTTATCACTTTGCCATTTACCTGAGGCACCCATTTCTCCAGATTATCCTCCTGCAGCGCCACATTTCTATTCATATCGGAGGTCTTTATATATGTGTCTGAAAAAACATATACCATATTGCCGATTTTGCGCGATGTATTGTAAAATCCATCCTGACGCGCTTTACCTATAAGCACCGGTTTCGTCGGGTCAGCTATATCATAGCTATAGCATATAGTCTCATCCTTATCGCCTGCATGGTTTAATATGATAAGCATTTTTCCGTCACTGATATAAAGCTCCTCTACAGTATCTGACGGTACCTCAAAATCAGGACGAAACAGCGTCTCTTCCCCCGGCTTTCCATTTGAAATATCCGTGATGGATATCTGACCATCCTCGACCATGTAAATGTACTTTCCGTCCGTCTTTACCACATCACTCTCATCAACGCCCTCTGTCATCACGTTGGTGGTTGAATACTCTGTTTTGGCTGCCGCCTCCTGCTTATTTGCAGACGATGCATCAGACGTAATTCCTGTTGCATCCGCACTCTCCAGCAAGTCTCCAGATGCAGTATTCCTTATGGAAGCCTCAGCTTTTTTTGCCACATCATACAATTTCCCGTAATCAGAGGCCGATTCATAATCCCCAAGCTTTGCACCGCTCTTTATCCCTGCATAGACATTATTCTGTGCATTATTCTGTGAAATCACATTTGCAGTTTTTGTTTCCAGCTCATCTATACGGTTATTAAGCCGCACAACCTCCGTGCCTAAGACTGCAACAACAAGGACTGCCGCCACTGAGGCAAGCGCTTTTGCTGCCCGTGCAAATTTTTTGTGCTTTTTCCTGTTTTTGTCTTCTTTTCCGCCGTGATGGGTTTCATGATTTTTTTCATAAATTTCATCACTGTACCCGGCCGATTCTCCGGTCGGCTGCGCTTCTTCAATTATTTGGTCATCGATGTAATTTAAACCATCAAATAAATCCTTTTTCGTCATAGATATACGCCCTCCTCATCCAGATATTTTTTAAGCTCTGCCCTTATCCGAAACAGTGTGGTCTTTACGCTGCTTTTGCTCCTGCCGCTCATATCTGCCAGCTCATCAATCGCCATGCCATACCAGTAGCGTCTCACGAAAAGCACTCTCTTTTCCGTCTCCAGTCCGTTCAGAAAATCCGATAAACACCTTCCAATGTCCGACAGCTCGCCCTCGTATTTTGCATTGCTGTCTGCAAGGCACTCCTCAAGCTCATCAAGCATACAGTTCATGTTGGAATTTCTCTTTGAAGCATTATTCCAGTCAATCCTGTCGCAGACGATATTGCGGCATACCCTGTAAAGCCATGAAAGGAAACGCATAGGGCGCTCCGGTGGTATCTTGTTCCATGCTGCTATGTATGTGTCATTTACGCATTCCAGCGCATCCTCATGTGCTATCATCGTGTCTGCAAACCGGGTAAGCTTCGCTCCGTACATCTGCGAGGTCGCACTGACAGCCTGCTGGTTGCGATCAAAATACATATCAAGTATCTGTTCCTGTGTGTACATTTTCCGCAAACCTCCCTTCTATATATTATGTAGGATTTTGTTTGGTGGGGGTTACATTTCATCATTAATTCTTTAAAATTTCCCTTATGTAAACTTTAAGCCTAGCCTCTAGGAAATAAAGCTTATAGTGCTGAATAATTGAATTGTATCATATTTAGTCTTAGTTTAAATATCAAAAAAGGAAGATTCTCCTTAGAATCTTCCTCATATGAATTCAAATAGTAATATTTAATTGTTCTTCTTTGCCATAACCAGTGCAACCACCGCAAGAACTGCATTTATCAGACACCAGCCTGCCCATATAGCAAGATCCGAAAAACTTCCATAACCCGCAAATCCGATAATTGCTGCCAATCCAAAGAGTACTATGAGTGCGATATTCCCACCCTTGCCTAACGATTTTCTCGTAGCGATTGAAACAATTCCACCTGCAAGCATAAGAATTGCCACAATTATTCCTGCACTTCCTGATGCCTCACCATTGGCCTCCAATGCATTAGATACTCCTGCAGCGCATGACTGAAATGATACAAAAACAAATAAAATTATTGATAAAATACCTGAAACCAATTTCCAAACCTTCATGATGAATTTCTCCTATCTATTTAAATATTGCGTAGCTCTACTGTTTAATAATCATACTTTCATATGATGTTTAAATTATTTACTGTGCCGTAAATGTTATCGCATCTGAATCCGCTATTGTATCATAGCTCTCAGCATTGTATATATGGAATTTAAGCTCCACCTGATCAACCGACGTGATTCCGTTTGCCTCAAGATCACTTGACATAATGGTTATATCATCTATCGACTTCTTTCCGTCATAGACTGTGGTTGAAAACAGCGGTGTCATCATATATCCATTGATAGACATATTGTCCACGTTTATTCCGACATTCTGACCTGAGGTGTTTTCGATGTAAAGTAAAATTGCTGTTCCCCAGAAGGAATTTTCATCAACTGTTTTTCCAACAATCCTTACACCATTTGCATTGTAAAGCTCCTGTCCCTCATCGTTTGGTGTCGTATCCATGTTTGCAAATTCAGAGGTCTCAAGCTTTGAATATACATTCTTGAAAAGATTATCCCAGTTTGAATCGTATGCGTGGAAATACATCTCAATTTGTCCTACTGTATCTATTCCGGCAGCTTTAAGCTCTGCTGATGATAAATACATAACCTCATTCGACTTCTTTCCTGCCGCAACATCCGCGCTGAACAGATCTGTGATCATATAATCGTTCACTATAAGTGCATCACAGCCTATTGTATAGTCCTTGGCCGAATTATTTTCAACCAGAAGCTTAATTCCATCTCCCCATATGCTGTCCGTCACATATTCAGTCGCTGTTATTTTGATGCCATCCTGGTCTACAAGCACCTGCTCATTGATGCTCTCATCTGCTGATGCCTGATCTGCGCCGCCTCCGGTCTCTGTTGCGCTTCCCGGTGCAGCTATGCTCTTTTTTTGCCCTGTATCCGAGCTGCATCCCAATAGTGTAAAAGTGATTGCTGTGATACTCAGTACAAGAGCCAGTAAATTAGTTCTTTTTTTCATGGTTAAGTCCTCCTCTGTAAATTGTAGGACTATTATACCATCACAGTATGAATACCGTTCTCCCCGCAGCGGTGGTAAAATAATATTCTAAACCTACTCCTGCACACCACTTGTCCTGAGCATTTCCATGCCATTTTTGCTGAGTAATTCATTCACCTCTATGATTCCACCCGGACGGTCTTTAAAAATAAGCATAAGAAGAGCATCTCTTGGGATTTTTGCATAGAGCTGTGGCATCTCGTATTTTCTCAAGGCTCTCTGGGTCTGCTCTAATGTAAGCTCTGCAGCATAACATATCCTCAGGATAATATCCCTCTGCCTGGTATGTTTTTCGCCTGACAGAAGCTTGTAGCCGTATTTTTCCGGAATATCAGCCTTCAAAAACACCATCTGCTGTGTTATTCTCTTTTCCTTAAGCAAATCCTTTATGTACTCCGAAAATGCATTTTGCTCCGGATCCATGCTGCCTTTCTGCTCAACACAAAATTTATCAAAATCAGATATATGAGTTTTTCCAAGGATATCATCCAATTCTTTTGTATTTTTTTGCTTCATAAATTTCTCCTATCTGTTATACTTGTACTTGTAACTATTCCTACCTCATTAGCGATACCTGAAAGGATACATGCACCATGAGCGATTACAAAATAATCTCAGCCTTAAATGAAGAGCACAAGGTTTATCTGGTTCAATCTGCGCTTTCCGGCAATATTTATGTCCAGAAAATCCTTGATGTATACAATATCCGCGTGTACGAATACCTTTATCGCAATCCTGTGGCCGGTATCCCACGCATTATCAATTACTATGAAGATGGCAATCAGCTTATCGTAATCGAAGAATATATAAGCGGAACCTCCCTGCAGGAAAAAATAGACAACTCTGACCTTAGTGTTTCCGATATCAGAAGCTACATGATTATGCTCTGCAATATACTTGAAGCTCTGCACTCGATGACTCCGCCTATAATCCATCGCGATATAAAGCCCTCAAATATCATAATCACCAGTTATAACTATGCCATGCTTTTAGATTTCAATGCCGCAAAACAATTTTCAGGACAAAACGAATCTGATACCGTGCTGATTGGCACCCCCGGATATGCAGCTCCCGAGCAGTATGGCTTTGGCTCTTCATCTCCGAAAACAGACATATATTCTCTCGGCATAGTACTGCGCGAAATGCTTGGCAGCATCACTCCGGTTCCCAACATTGCTCCAATTCTGCACCGGCTTAACATGATTGCAGATAGGTGTACTCAGATGACACCAGCCGCAAGATACCAGTCTGTGGCAGAGTTAAAAAATGCCGTATCGCAGTCATATTATCCTGCGCAGCACAGCACTTCTGCTGCCGGTAATTCAAGTCAATATGCACATCAGAACCATGATAATGCAGCCAATGCCGATACTGCTAAACGAGATATCCACGACAGTGCTTCCCGTTTCCTCCCACCCGGATTTCGCACGAGAACTCCATGGAAAATGCTGCTATCCTCAGTCGCATATCTGTTCATAATATGGCTTTGCCTGTCATTGGAATTAGAAAACACTTACGGAGCAAAGCTGTGGCTTGAAAGAATTTTCTGCCTTGGTATGTTCATATTTGCGATTTTCTGTGGCTTTAACTATCTCAATGTACAGAATATACTGCCACTTTGCAAGAGCAAAAACCGCTTTCTGCACTATGTCGGCATAATACTGCTAGATGTGGCAGTGATTTTTGCTCTATTTGTGATTATGTTCATTATAGAGTCTGTTGCATTTCCTATAAATTGATTATTTTATAACTATTCAGTACAGAAATATGCGGTACCGCATATTTCGTAAGTAAACGTATATTATGTAGGAGCAAGCGCCCATCAGCGCAGCTGATTCTAATGCGCTTGCGGCTCGCAACTGTGAAGGTACTGAACAGTTACGATTATTTATATAATAGCACATAAAAATAAGCCATGTTCTCACCGCTGTGGTGGTAACATGGCTTATTAAAGATAAATATATTTTGTTCTCATACATCAAAGAGAATTTCAGTCAAATTATTAATCAAGGTATTTGCAGGAACGATTGATTAGAATGCCGCTCTGTAAATCTCCACAATATCGTCCTTGCTAAGCGGTACAAACGATCCCTTTGAACCCTCGCAAGCCTTCTTTGCCATCACCTCAAAATTCCTGTCGTCTGTGATTCCCACAGCTCTTAGATTTGCAGGAATGCCCATTGTCTCAAAGAAGAATTTCTTCAAAGCATCAATGCCTGCATGTGCAAGTGCATAGTCATCATCACCACAAAGTCCCCAGACATTTTTTGCAAACTCCACAAACATCGGAAGTGTATCGTCATTTAGTATGTGCTCCATCCACGCCGGTGTGAGTATTGCAAGTCCCTCTCCGTGAGTAATATCATAGAAAGCGCTCAGCTCATGCTCCATAGGATGTACGCACCATGCCGGTGAACAGCCATCGCCCACAACACCGTTGATTGCATGTGTGCCTGCCCACATCAGGTTGGCTCTGGCCTCGTAATTATCAGGCTGTGCGAGAGCAGCCGGTCCATTTTTAATCATTGTGCGTAACAATCCCTCTGCCATAAATTTCTGGCAGTCAGCATTCTCCATAGAAAAATAATTCTCCATTGTATGGCTCATCATATCTGCGGTTCCTGCTGCGGTCTGTTTTTTTGATACTGAAAAAGTATATTCAGGATTTAATATTGACATAGTTGGCACCATATACGGTGATCCTGTTCCCCACTTTTCATTTTTAGACATATCAGAGATAACAGCAAAAGGATCCATCTCTGTTCCTGTTGCGGAAAGAGTAAGCACATCAAATATCGGAAGTGCCGCCTTGACCTTTGAGCCATCAAGCACCAGATCCCATGCATCACCGTCATACCTTGCACCTGCTGCAACAACCTTTGAGCAATCGATTGTACTGCCGCCTCCTATTGCAAGCACCATGTCGATACCCTCATTTTTACAGATTTCAACACCCTTTCTGACTGTCTCAATCTTTGGGTTTGGCTCCACTCCGCTAAGCTCAAACACGGTCAGCCCCGCATCCTTAAGGATCTTCATTGCGGTATCGTAGAGACCGTTTTTCTTTATAGAGCCGCCTCCGTACACTAAAAGCACCTTGCTGCCATATGCCTTAAGCTCTGATAAGCTCGAAATGGTATCCTTTCCGAAATGAATTTTTGTTGGAATGTTGAATGTGAAATTGTACATATATAATACCTCCTGCTAAATAATCATATTTTTCAATTGCTCCATATCATCTGCATCGGGATGCGACAAAGCCTTGTCAAAATTTTCAATCAGCGCATCAATATTATCCGGATGCTCTGGATTTTCTTTCATTTTCATATAGCGCTCCCTCACAGACTGTGGCATTTTGCCCTGACACATATACTCTCCTACAATAGTGTTGCTTGAATCAATGGCGCTTTTAACATTGCCAAGAATCTTTTGAAAATATGCATCACTTCCTCCAAAACCGGCTGTTCCGAACAGAAATATCTTTTTATTTTTCAATTTAGATAAGAAATCTAATGTATCGCTATCCGCGTTTCCCTTGTCCGTCCAAAATCCAATGTATAGCAATTCGGATTTTATCCCCTGCGCATCAGCCGTGCCAAAATAATCACAGCTCTCCTTTGGCAGGATTTCATGAATTTTATCAGCCAGCTTACGTGTGTTGCCTGTCATACTACTGAATATTATAGAATAATTTTCGTTGTACATGCAATATTCTCCTTTAAATTGAACTAATTCTCGTATCATAATTTCTCTCAGCATCCGATCAACACTTTTTTCCCGCAAAATGCAAATCCGTAATGCTTGATATTATTCTCAGATATTCCCCTGTCCAGCAATTGAGTATCATAGTTTTTCTCATCAATTTGTCTGAGCGCTGCCGCAACCGTATCTTCGAGTCCACTTTCTTCACTGTCATCAAACACCTTAAACTCCATAACAAATGCGTCACGTCCCTTCTCCCTCGGAACCAGAACTACATCATATCTTCCAAAGCCACTTTCACGATTTGAAAGGACTTCATAATTATCACGTATATCAACCAAAAGTCCAAGCACAAAGCCATGATAAAAACGCTCCGGCTGACTACGGTCTGATGGATGATTGCCTGTATCAAAACTACTAAAAGTAGACATCGCCACATCATTCATATACACGTTCATTGCTTTTACATCCCCACTAAATAAAGCCTTCACAAATTCATTATAGTTGGATGATACATCCGCAAACCATCCTTTGAACAGATTAGAAAACATACTTATAGTCTCAAGATTCGTTATACTAAGTCTATACCAGGGCTCAAGAGTAATTCCCTTATGGACAATGCTATCAACCTTCAGATACCCACTCGCCAGAAGAAGGCTCCATATAGCGCTCTCATCTTTTTCGAGCCGGTTGAATACTATCTGTTCATCAAAATTAACCTCAATACTCTTTCCATTAACCAGACTTTCCATGAGGCTCTTTATCTCTGCAGATGATTCCTGTATAAGTCTGCTTATAAGAGCATTGGAGCTGGTAGCAGCCCAATAAGGCTTTAACTTTTTTTCTTTCAGGAAATTAGTGATAGACCATGGATTATATATATCTTTAAGCGAACCAAAGGTAAATCCATCATACCACTGCTTAACAACAGCTTTTTTATCACTCATGCCATACTTTTCAATCGACTCAAAAACCTCTTTCTCAGTAAAACCAAAACAATCAGCATATTGCTCTGATGTAGTCGTAACAACTACCAGGTTATTCAGATCTGAAAAAACAGACTCTTTTGAGACTCTCGTAATTCCTGTCATTATTGCACGTTCCATATATGGATTGGTCTTAAAAGTAGAGTTCAGCAATCCTCTCATAAAATTCACGAATTCGTCCCAATATCCATGAATGTAAGCTTCCTGCATAGGTGTATCATATTCATCAAGTAGAATAATAACCTTCTTCTTGTAGTACTCGCTTAAAAAATATGACAGATCTTTAAGGGAATCCTGAGCTGTTACATCATCAATCCTATCTGTCATGTCTGACAGCTTACGCCTGTCAGCTACTGTGAAATCAGGATAATCCATCAGATAACGATACTGCCTGTATACATCCGCAATTATCTTCTTAACCTTCTGTACCGCATCCTTATAATTTCCCTGCTTTACATCAGCAAAGCTTATAAATATAACAGGATATGCTCCCTGTAGCTTGCGGTATTTTACGCTGTTCCATATAGAAAGTTTCTCAAAAATCTCACTTTTTTCCGAATAATGATTTGAGAAAAAATAATTAAGCATACTCATATTCAGAGTTTTTCCAAAGCGACGTGGTCTGGTAATAAGCGTGATGTCATCCGCACTCTCCCACCATTGCCTGATAAAATCAGTCTTATCTATATAAAAATAATTGTTTTCACGAAGGTATAGAAAATCCTGTTTTCCGATGCTTATAGTCTGTGCCATACTTTCTTTTCTCCTAAAATCATATATGCCTATTATATAATTCTTTTGAAACGATTACAAGCAAAGAAAGATACCGCTTACGATTGCCGAAAAAAGAAAGGCTATATTTTCTTTCAACCCTATCTGTCAATAGTTAGCTGATTCTCAAATGTTCGCTAACTGATTCATAAAACTTAAACAATTGAATGTCTTTACAGTCTATTCCTTCATCCAAGTCTTCTGAATATAACAAAATGGGGCTTTTAGAAGTGTTTTTCATGTCTATATGTAAACACAATACATTTATAAAAAAATAATCGAAATAATGAATTTCACATTTTATTACATCTTGATATTCATATTTATTACCTTTAACATAGAAGAAATCTTCATATATCTCATACTCAAATTCCTTTATGAATAATTTCCTTGTTGCTTTTTGATAAATATATGCTATTCCTACAATCATAAATGCATTCATAAAAATAAATGGAAATCCATTTATATTCAAGCACAACCTATTAATTGAATATTCCTCAACAAATACTACCACAATTAACACCAAGAAAAATATAAAAAATCTACCAAATAAGTGCTGTATTTTTATCGTTTCCATATAATACCTCATACCTTTCAATAAAATCCAGTTATAGTCCATTATTTTCTCAAACTTATTTTTTAAGCCATCCTAAAAACATGAGTTTTCGTGTATACAGCTTCGTTCATTTCATATGTCACATGGTAATTATATTTTTCTTAACAAATCACGAATATTTAATAGATATAAACAACATAAATATGCGGATAGTATTAAAACTTGAAATCGAGCAGTATCCCTTTGAGCAAAAACAAATATATTTATTCCTATAACAAATGACACATCGCAAACTATTTCATAAACAAAATTAGATTTAATTACTTTTAATCTCGCAAAATTAAAAAATAAAAATATAAGATTCAATATAACATAAACCATTACAAAATTTATCCCAAATTTGTATTCATCAGTAAATATATTTATTATATCTATAATAAATTTCCCACCAAAAAGAAGTATTGTCCAAGACGCAGATAATGTAATCCACAAATATTTCTTTATATTATCATCACACTTAATCGATTTGTCTCTATTAAAAAACATAGTGATTCGATTATATATATAATTACGTATATCCGTTTCAGACTCAATAACACTTTTTCTATTGTTAATATCTATTTGATTATTTTCTATATTTACTTTATGTAAAAAATAAATCCAGACTATCAAATTTATAATAATAATAATAGACGCTATATTTTTCAAAAAATCAATCTCAAAAAAACTATTCAATATATTTATTCTGCATAATAAAATAATAAATAAAATGCTATACCACAAACAAAACTCTATTGTTCTAATATGCTGTTTTATATTTATTAAAATCATTAAACTAAACAATAAACATAATAATGATATAAAGTCATCTACGTATTTGAATTTAAAACACTTATAAAATGCATTATAAAATGTTAATATATTCACACCACTTATTATTGCACTTGCTATTGTTATATTTCTGTTAATACATTTTTCTCTGTTCATTGCTGCTCTCCTATATTTGCATAGTAACCAATGTTCCAAATCCATTTTCCTTTTCTACTATATACTTCTTATCAATTTTTCGTTCAAAGCAGGCAAATTCCTTTTTACTGAAAAATAACATAGTCAATGTAATTTCTTCATCTTTTGTTTTCGATATTGTGATCCATGTCTTATGATAACAATCAAGACCTAGAATTTTCTGAAGGTTTTCTTTTAGTCTGGCACTATTTTTTATTTGATTTACTTCCTTGTTAAGTACTAATACAAATCCTATATTTCCAAATAAACTGTAGATATCCATATTTTTTCTATCTGAAAACCATATTATTGGTGTAAAAATAGCCAACAACATACATGCTGCTAAATTTAAGGATATAAAATCATCACTTACATTTATATCTAGTGCTAATATTACTAATAAACACGCCCATGAAAGTATATTCACAGCTGCCAATATCTTCCACAAAATATTAATTCTTTTCGTCTTTACTAAATAGTATCCCGCAATAAAAATCAGAGCTATGTACATTCCTTCAACAATCTCTTTATTCAAATTCATTACTCCCTTCATGTACTTTAAAATTAATAAAGTAGGTCACGAACGACACTTTCTTGTCATGAACGGCATGTTTTTACCTTGCTTTTTAAAAATATTCAATTGCCATACCATTATGTTTTTTTACAAGAAAACTGTTAAAAGCTATCATTTCAATAGGTAACACAGCTAAAATGATATACGAAAAGATTCGTGTTATTAATGGCAATCCCATAAACATTGACGGATACAACATTCTAACCACTATTTCAATAATAATTAATATCGCTCCCAACAAAATTCTCCCCTTTTTAAACAATATATCTATTTTGTCCCAATAATTTGTTTCTTCACTGAATTCTCTATAACGCCATTCACTTTGAATGATTCCAATTAACATTCCACCGAAAATCACAAATGGATAATATGGGTGCTCTCTACTAGCAATTATTGCCACCACAAAAAATAGATCATCGATGCATGGCCGCTGCACCGTCTGTTGCATCATGCTGCTTTATAAATGTGTATCGCATTGTTTCCCTTTCGTATGCTATATATTAAAAGCTTATTTTCTAATTTCTTCTGTCTAACAAAGCCTCATTTTTAGAAGCAAGTCTTATAAAAAAACTGTTTGGCAACTCTGTATTTTTAAAAATGACAATATAAAATATTATAAGAATTAATTTTGTTACGTTTGATACATTTTCTACATTAACCAACAAAATATCATCCCACTTATAACCAAGAACACTGCCTATAGAACTCGCCAATACATTAAATGCAATAAAAATAAGTAAAAATTGTCTACTCCATATATTTTTTGTCCAAAAAGATTTTATATATTTACGTGATAGTATCAGCACAATAACAGAAACTACTATAAGAACAATGCAAACTAATGGTTTCTTATAAAGTTCAAATATATACTGCAAGCTAAACATGTTTATTAAAATCCCCATGCCGCGTCCGCCAAATATTCCCGATTCATTCAATTTACAGTCAATTTTCTTGATTTCTGATATCATAGAAATATAATACACTGCATAAAACATCAAACATCCAATTAATAATAAGCTAATATTCTGAAACTCATCTCCGGCCGTTGTCTTGTCTAATATATAATAACTAATTATACCTAGTCCCCATATAATAAAATGTACGATATATTTTTTCACTCTTCACCCCTGCATTTTTAGAATGATCATAATAAATATTACAGCTATGATCTGACATACTATTCCTATAATATTAAATTTCCTGCTATTATGAGCTTCCAATATGTCTTTTTTTGAACTTTTCAAATTACAAAAAACAGATATTAACTGAAAAGTCAGAAATCCTATATATAATACTTTATACATTTTTATCCCGCCTCTTCTCTTTGTTTTATTTTTGCCATTCCCGTCTGCAGACAGTCCCGACTCTATGTAAAGCTTTTACATTCTCATCTGCAGAATGCAGCTCATATTTTAATAAATTATTTAATTTAAACGTTTTATTTTCATATATTCTTATACTACTCATTTCTATCCTTTTCTACTTTTGTATCTCAAGATTAAGCATAAAATTAACACTATTCCAAATAATGTACACATAATATCAACAATATAATTCTCATAAGGCATTAAAAATAATATTGCCTCCCCTAAGTACATTAACGAAATCACCAATGTATATCCTTTTTCTTTATTTTTATGAGAAAAGTAATTTTTAAATTCAATTAAGAATATACAAAATAAAATAAATATAATGTATTTTTCATTAAAAAGTTTATGCTCACCTAAATATTGAATCATCTTATCCTCCAAAATGTGTAGCTCTCCATATTCACACCTACAAAAAAATAAACTAAAAGCAGAGCAGGAAAGCTTCTAGTTTATCCCATCTTCCGCCTATATGCTAACTATTTTCTGCGAACGGTTCATTTTTTCGACGAACGGTTATTTTACAAGCAGACTTTATTGGAGACAGATAGTAATTTAGAATTGTGTTTATTATTTCATTTCCTACATCGTAGTCTGTATGGTCATCGCATATTGCAATTCCTATCATTTACACTTGCCCCTATATTTCTATAACATCTTTAGTATAACTTTTGGTGTTTTTAATTTACAATATTTGTTTCTTTCCCCAATAAAAAACAACTGTGGCATAAATCCACATTATGGGTTATACTACTGTTACATTACACTAAAACAGAAGAAATGAGGACAAACATGGACATTTTATCAGGCAATCCTATCATGGAAAGCCTGGTATGCTTCACATGAAAGCTTCACAGCTCATACTTGATGCTGCTGAGATTATCATGGCTGAAGCAGAGGTATAGACCACAGCATAAAAGTGGAATAACTACAACATACAACTAAATGTGGCAAATTGCCAACAACTTGTTGACGATTTGCCGTCTCTTATTTTCTTACCACTTTATAACACTGTGATACGATATTTTGCGATACTTTACGAAGTTTCTTCCGGACAGGTCTTTGTATTCTCTTTTTTCAGCAAAGCCGCTATTTCAAACCTGCGGCTATTTCGCCAGGTAATACCCAGTACTTAGTTGCAAGCCGCCACTAACCGGGCAATGGTTACACCCTTGTAGCCCACATATAAACCAATAATCATACTCTTGATCCTTCAACCTGCTTCTTGGATACTCTGTATTTCTTATTTAATTCTGAAATTGCATCTGCAGCAGAAACTTTCTTGGTTAAGACATTTCTTACTCTTTGACGACATTCTGCATCAAATGGCATGCTTTCCATTTTGAAGCTGGATTCAATACTGCTTACTCTTCTATCAACTGTCATACGCGTATCCTTTCCCCTTTCCCTTTCACAGAAAGGTATTTGTTCTTCTATAGTATACTACAAATTTCCGTATTCACTTTTCTTACCACTTTATACCACTGTGATACGATATTTTGCGATACTTTACAAGGTTTGCAAGCTAATCACTAAAGACCTTCCAGCCCTTGTAAATCAAGCATTTCCGCCACTTTCTGTCATCTACTTCTCATCAACGACCTGGAAAATGAAAAACTTAAGATAATACGACTCCGGTACATTAGCTGAGTTGGCCCACAGTATCGGATGATCCGGTCCCTGTGTGCGGAACTCCACCTGGCGCAGCCTCTTGTGAGTGGCCCTTGCCGCTTCCTTGACCGTTTTTGCAAGCAGCTCCTGCGTCATGAAATGAGAGCATGAGCAGGTAGCCAGAAATCCACCATCCTTAACAAGCTTAAGTCCCTTCATGTTAATCTCGCGGTAGCCCTTTATCGCATTTTTGGTAGCCTCACGCGACTTTGTAAATGCCGGAGGATCCAGAATGACTACATCATATTTTTCACCATCTGCAGCGAGCCGTGGCAACTCATCCAGCACATTTGCAACGCGAAACTTCACTGTGTCTGAGAGATTATTTCTCTTCGCATTTTCTGTGGCCTGCTTAACCGCATACTCTGATATATCAAGTCCTGTAACCTCACTTGCCCCCGCAATTCCTGCATTGAGAGCAAATGTGCCCATGTGCGTGAAGCAGTCGAGCACTCTTTTCCCCTTGCAGATACGCTGCATAGCAAGCCTGTTATACTTCTGGTCTAAGAAGAAGCCTGTTTTCTGTCCATTTTCCACATCGACCATATAGTGAACTGCGTTTTCTACTATCTCCACATTTGTGTCAAACTCGGCTCCTATAAAGCCTTTTACCTTAGGAAGACCTTCTTTTTTGCGCTCATTTGCATCACTGCGCTCATATACTCCACGAATATTTATTCCGTCCGCCGCCAGCACTTCCTTTAACAGTTCAACGATTTTCACCTTAAACTGCTCCATTCCAAGTGCAAGACACTCCACCACAAGCACATCTGCGTATTTGTCCACTGTAATACCCGGCAGGAAATCAGCCTCGCCAAATATCACACGACAGCAGTTTAAATCAGGCACATTATCATTGCCTCCTGCCATCACCTGCTTGCGATAATCCCAGGCATTTTGCACTCTCATCCTGAGGAAATTGTCATCAATCAGTTGGTCTGCTTTTCTTGTCATCATTCTGATACGGATTTTTGAATTCTGGTTTATGAAGCCACGCCCCATCGGATATCCGTCGAAATCGTGCACCACAACAATGTCTCCGTTCGTAAAGGTGCCTGTGATTGTGTCTATTTCATTGTCAAAAATCCATGCGCCGCCTGCTTTTATAGTGCGTCCTTCGCCTTTTTTCAGTGTTACAATTGTATGATTTTCCATATTTGTTCCTCTTCTAAATTACTTCATTATTCCTTGCTAAAATCTGATTATATAGTTTATCTGAAATTCTATAGCCTTTAGAAATAAGTTTATCTGTCGACATTACATTTTAATTATATGAAATCCCGGCAATATTTACAATACACAAATATTTCTGCAAAACATGCCGATATATATATTATAATATAATCGTAACAATTATAACATCCGACCGGTAAATGGAGATAAATATGATTACAATTAGCTTATGCATGATAGTAAAAAATGAAGAAGAGGTGCTCGAACGATGCCTGAACAGTCTCAAAGGGCTGATGGATGAAATCATCATAGTGGACACCGGCTCGACGGACAGCACAAAGGAGATAGCTGCACGATATACGGACAAAATCTATGATTTCTCATGGTGCGATGATTTTGCTGCGGCCAGGAATTTTTCGTTTTCCAAGGCTACGCAGGAATACATATATGCACCTGATGCCGACGAGGTGCTCGACGATACCAACCGCAGGCGTTTCATGATGCTTAAGGCTGCGCTGCTGCCGGAAATTGAGATTGTCCAGATGAAATACATTACTCCAAGCAAATTCAACACAGTGCAAAATTCATCCTCAGAGTATCGCCCGAAGCTGTTCAAGAGGCTTCGCACGTTTACATGGATTAATCCGGTGCACGAGACTGTGCGCTTAGAGCCTGTAGTCTATGACAGCGATATCTGTATACAACATCTGCCGCAGGGCACTCACGGCAAACGTGATTTTACCATATTCAAGCGCTCCTTTGAAAGAAACGGCACCCTGCCAAAAAGTATAGCGACTATGTATGCCAAGGAGCTTTTAAAATGCGGAAGCCCCGAGGATTTTACCAATGCCCTGCCATATTTTCAGGGTGAATACCGCAACAGCCCCGACATCGAATCCACCTGCGTGCTATCACGCTACTATCGCATGAATGGCGACTATGACAAATTTTTTTCTGTTGCCCTAAAAAATGTAGCAGTTGATGGCTGCAGCGAGGTGTGCTGTGAGCTCGGTGCGTACTATTTCGATAAGGCAGACTATGAGGAGGCAAGCCTGTGGTATTACAACGCTGCCTTCGAGACAAAGCCGGTACTCGATGTAGAGTGCGGCGGTGGCAAGGCGCTTCATGCCCTGTCTGAGTGCTACTCAAGATGGGCTGATGAGAAGCAGAAAAAGCTTGATTCGCTTCCTCCTAAATCAAGGAATGTATTTAAAGGCGATAAGGAGCTGATTGATTCACTGCGCAGCCAGGCGGCCGATTACCAGAAGCAGGCTGAGGAATGGATGCTTCCGGAGGGTGACTAGCAGATGCTGTCATATAAAAGTCTCTACCAGCATTTACCAACTTGTAAAATCTTCTCTAAAGTGATAATATAGAGATTATAGGGTTTGTTATTTTTTTAACGTAGCATTTTGCTACTATCATTTTAGGTATCTAAGGAGGATTTTATGAGCTTTTTAGAAGAGTACAAGCAGAAACTTGTCTCAGCAGATGAGGCAGTAAAGATTGTCAAATCAGGCGACTGGGTTGACTACGGCTGGTGCACAGGCACACCTGATGCCCTCGACAAGGCACTTGCCAGAAGAACTGATGAACTTAAGGATGTCAATGTACGTGGTGGTATTTTACTTAAGCCACTTGCCATTTTCGAGCGTGAGGATGCCGGCGAGCATTTCACATGGAACTCATGGCATATGGGCGGTTATGAGAGAAAGCTTATCAAGAGAGGCTGTTCTTTCTACTCACCAATCCGTTACTCAGAGCTTCCTCGTTATTATAGAGATTCAACAACACCTGACGATGTCGCTATGTTCCAGGTTGCACCGATGGATTCACACGGTTACTTCAACTTTGGTCCTAACGCATCTCACCTCGGTGCTGTATGCGAGACTTCAAAGAAAATCATCGTTGAGGTCAATGAAAACATGCCTCGCTGTCACGGCGGTTCAGAGGCCAATGTACATATTTCACAGGTTTCTTACATTGTTGAGGGTGACAACCCTGCAATCGGAGAGCTTGGTGCCGGTGGTCCTGCAACAGATGTAGACAAGAAGGTTGCAGAGCTTATCGTTGACCAGATTCCAAACGGTGCCTGTCTCCAGCTCGGTATCGGCGGAATGCCAAACGCAGTAGGCTCACTCATCGCTGAGTCAGACCTCAAGGATCTCGGTGTCCACACAGAGATGTATGTTGACGCATTCGTTGACATCGCAAAAGCCGGAAAAATCACAGGAGCAAAGAAAAACATCGACCGTTATCGTCAGGCTTACGGCTTCGGTGCCGGAACCAAGAAGATGTACGATTACCTCGATGAGAATCCTGAGCTCATGAGTGCCCCGGTAAGCTACACAAATGATATCAAGAATATTGCCGCACTTGACAATTTCATCTCAATCAATAACTGTGTAGACCTTGACCTCTTCGGACAGATCAGCTCAGAGAGCTCAGGCACAAAGCACATCAGTGGTGCCGGCGGACAGCTTGATTTCGTTCTCGGTGCATATATGTCAAACGGTGGAAAGAGCTTTATCTGCTGCTCTTCAACTTTCACCGACAAGCAGGGCGTAGTTCACTCACGTATCCGTCCTACTCTTGTAGAGGGTTCTGTCGTTACTGACACAAGAGCCAACACTCACTATATCGTTACAGAGTATGGTATGGTAAATGTAAAGGGTCTTTCTACATGGCAGAAGGCTGAAGCAATCATCTCAGTTGCTCATCCTGATTTCCGTGATGAGCTCATCAAAGAGGCTGAGAAGATGCACATTTGGAGAAGATCTAACAAATAATTATCTTTGGATATAATTTTTACAATAAAAGCTGTTTCAGGATGCAATGTCCTGAAACAGCTTTTATGTTCTTAATCCGTCCCATAAACTATATTTTCAAAAAGTTAAAGCACCTCTTTTAGCACTTCCTCAATCTCGCTCTTTGCTGCCTTGACAGAGCCCTGCACCATAACCGGCTTACCGCCGCCTCTGGCACCCAGCTTATTCCTAAGTGCTACGGCAACTGTATTGCAGTCTGCATTCTTGCTTCCGATAATAAAGCTATAGCCTGCCTCATCATTTCCTGTAAAAAATGCACTAAAACCACTATATTTCTCCACAAGGCCATTGACGCAATTTCTTGCTGTATTCGTATCAATGCCGTCCTCAAACAATACTGCATTGTCCGTATCAGCAGGAAGCTCTGCTACCTTATAATCCAAAAGCGCTGACTTTGCAGTGCCAAGCTCTGACTTAAGTGACTGGTTTACTGCCTTAAGCTTTGTGACATTATCCACAATAGCCTCCTGATTTGTTGTAAATATCCCCATGAGCTCTGAGATAATGTCGCACTTTTGTCTGAAAGCCTCCAGTGCCCTGAAACCACAAAGGATGCTGATTCTGACGCCTCCTTTATAATTCTGATAATTCATAACCTTAAGCATGCCAATCTCTCCGGTGCGCTTCACATGCGGCGCACAGCATGCACACACATCATACCCCGGCACTGTCACTATTCTGACCTGTCCTTCAATCTCGATTTTGCTTCTGTACTCCAGCTGCGCAAGCTCATCCCTTGACGGATATGTCACCTCTATCGGAATATTTTTTGAAATGGCTACATTTACCTCATGCTCCACCTCTGCTATATCCTCCGGTGAAATCACTCCACTGAAATCCATTGTCACTACAGAATCACTCAGATGAAAGCCCACATTTTCAAATCCAAATCTGCGGTGGACAATTCCCGAAAAAATGTGCTCTCCACTGTGTTGCTGCATATTATAAAAACGATGCTGCCAGTCTATTTTGCCATGTACGTGGACGCCTGCTGCAAGCTCCGCTTTCTCCGGCTCAAATTCATTGCCGGTGATTTGCTTACCAGCTTCCTTTTCTGCCTCGCAACAATCACCTGCGGAAATATCCACCGTATGAGTAATGACTCCATTCTTAATCTGCACATCAACGACCCTGTAGCCACCAAGTATTCCCATGTCCGGGCTCTGTCCGCCCTCCTCCGGGAAAAATAAAGTCTGATTTAATATTATATCAAACTGCTTATCATCTGCCTTGTTCGGCTCGCAGGATATAATATCTGCCTCAAACTCCGTGGCATATGCATCCCTGTCGTATAGTTTAATTGTTTCTGTCATACTCATACTGCTTGTTCCTCTCGCTCTATATTCTTATGCATCATTGCTATGTCTTATTATAGCGCATTAATAATTCATATGAAACCCCTAAATCTGGTTTCCCACAATCCTGTAGTATGCTCTCGAAGTAATCTTGAAAACAATATAGTATATAGCCACAAACACCAAAAACGTAGCAGACATGCAGATTGCAATTAACTTAATATCCGTAAGATTGAACATGACAAGCAGTCTGCGAAGCAGCGGAAATGCTGCTGCAAGATGACACGCTGCAAGGATAATCGGCAGGAAAAATACCATGCGCACCTGTGAAGTAATGGATTTCTTCACCTCGTCATTGCTCATGCCCACCTTCTCCATAATCTCATAGCGTGCTTTGTCATCATAGCCCTCTGAGATCTGCTTATAGAAAATAATCATCACAGTAACCATAAGAAACATCGTTCCAAGGAATATTCCGATAAAGAACAGGCCACCATACAATACATAAATCTGTTCTCTGTTCGCATCACGGCTTTCCTCATAGAAGCCTGACACATCTGATTTTACACTATTTTCCTCAAAATGCTTATCCAGAGCCTTTGCCACAGCAAGCTTATCCTCACTGCTGCCATACAGATTATAATCAATTTCATTGTTGAGCATAGTCGGCACACTATCCCCTCCCAGCGAGCTGTTCAGGTTAAATATCTCTGCAAGTGTTGCCTTGCTGTCTACCACTACATAATACACACCACTATACATAGAGGACATATAGCTGTCTTTACTTACAGCAGTTTTTTCTGCCGCAGCCACTTTAAATTCTTTTCCCAACAGATTAATTATATCGCCATTAAACTTTTCTGTTCCATATACAGCCACCGAACCGGTATCAAGCTGTGGGATTTTTTTATTCAGCCTCTCTTTAAAGCCGGTCTCCATCTCATCAATTTCATCTCCTGTGACAAAATACAACAGGGAAATATCGTTATCGTAACTTAACACCGGCTTAAACTCTGTCCCCTCTCTAAACACTGTCCAGCTAAAATAAGTGTAGCTTTTGCTGTCTTTAACATTACAAGCAGAGTCAGCTATTATTTTATCCGAATCTGCAGCAGCTTCTTTAAGTGCATCATCCAGATTCACATCAGCCGGCACTTCCTTATACCAGCTATATACACTGATATCTGAAGGATATCTCTGCTTAAGTTCTCCCTCCATGCCCGCATACATACTCACGGTTGTGGAAACAACAACCAGCACCATTGTGGAAAGTACGCATATACTCGCTAGTCCGCCCGCATTCTGCTTCATTCTGTAAATCATTCCTGAAACCGCCGCAAAATGCTTTTTATTATAGTAAAACTTCTTGTTTTTCCTGAGTGCCTTAAGTATCACAATGCTTCCTGAAATAAATAAAAGATACGTTCCTATGATGACAAGCAGCACTGCGACAAAGAACAGTGAAAGCACCTGAAGAGGGCTCTTTGTGGTAATCGCAATATAATATCCCCCGGCAAGACAGCCTAGTCCGATTATAGCGATAAGCCATTTGCTCTTTGGCTCTTTCTCACCGACATTGCCCCCGCGAAGCAGCTCTATCGGATTAGTAAGCTTCACCTGCATCAGGTTATAGATGAGAGTAAGAAAATACAGCACTCCAAAAATAAGTATTGTATTTACGACAGCGCTAGTAGATACAGCGAAATTAATTTGTGCTTTAATATTTATAATTCTATAAAGAAACATAATCATCAGCTTAGAAAATAAAATCCCGGCTATGATTCCAGATACTATTGCTGCGAGTACTACGGTAAGTGTCTCAATTATCAAAACTCTCGCGATATGACGTTTTTCCATACCAAGAATATTATATATTCCGACCTCTTTCTTGCGCCTTTTGATTATAAAGCTGTTTGTATAAAACAGAAATATATATGAAAAAATCGCTATTATTCCGCATCCAAGTCCCATTATATCCACCAATATCTCCGCACCCGGCACCTTGCCAAGTCCCTTTGAGTTGTTTAAAAACATCATCACATAAAACATGGCTATCATGACCATTCCCGATATAATATAAGGCATATAGAGAGTCTTATTATTTTTTATATTTGTAAATGCCAGCCTGCTATATATTTTATTCATGCTTCTCACCACCTGTCGTAATCAGCATAAGTGCATCCTGAATCTTCACATAGAGCTCGTCATTTGTAAGATTGCCACGGTAAATCTGATGAAACACCTGACCGTCCTTTATGAAAAGCACCCTGTTGGCATGACTTGCAGCCTTTGTGCTGTGTGTCACCATGAGAATGGTCTGTCCGTCCTCGTTTATCCTGTTGAACAGCCTAAGCAGACTGTCTGTTGCCTTTGAATCCAGTGCTCCTGTTGGCTCATCAGCCAAAATTAATTCGGGATTTGTTATTATCGCACGTGCCACTGCTGCCCTTTGCTTCTGTCCTCCTGACACCTCGTATGGATATTTATTAAGCAGCTTTTCAATTCCAAGCAGCGAAGCTATAGGTGCAAGCCTTTTTTCCATATCCCTATAGTCCACACCTGACAGCACAAGCGGTAAAAAGATATTGTCCTTCAGTGAAAAATTGTCAAGCAGATTAAAATCCTGAAATACGAAGCCCAGATGCTCACGTCTGAAGGCAGATATCTCCTTTTCCTTCAATGAGACAAGGTTCTTTCCATTTAAGAGTACCTCTCCCGCTGTCGGCTTATCAAGTGCCGCGAGAATATTTAAAAGTGTCGTCTTTCCTGAGCCGGACTCTCCCATGATTGCCACATACTCACCTTCCTCTACAGAGAAATTGATGTTTTTTAATGCCTGTACCTGATTGCCACCAAATCTGGTGGTATATATTTTTTTGAGGTTACTTACTTCTAAGATTGCCATTTCAATGCTCCTTTACGATGATTTCAAAATGTTATTTAAACTTCTATTTTTGTTACATTTATTTTAAATATGACGTCATAATCGGCTTCACAACTTACATTGTTGATGCTTCATGTAATTATAATAACAAAATGCCGGAATGTATGCTATCGAATCAGCTTACATTTCGACCTCGTATCTTACATTTTTGTAAGAAATTAATTTGTAGTTGACAAATAACCTTACATGTATTATTGTATTAATCAAATAATACAGTAGTACAAAAGCAGGTGAAATGATGGAATGGAATTTTAACAACGAAACGCCCATATACCTACAGATCATAGACCGGTTCAAGATGGATATTGCAAACGGCAGCCTAAAGCCAGGTAACAAAGTGCCATCCGTAAGAGAGCTGGCATTGTCAGCCGGTGTAAATCCAAACACCATGCAAAAGGCTCTATCTGAGCTTGAGCGTGACGGGTATCTGGAGTCGAGACGTACCTCAGGCAGATTTGTCGCAGACATGGGAAATCAGGCTGACTCACTAAAAAATGATCTGGCACATAAGCTGTGCAGTGAGTTTTGTGAAGGGATGTCAAAGGTTGGTTTTACACCTGAACAGTCCCTTACGGTGTATGAAAATTATCTTAAAAGTTTAAAAAAGGAGTGATGTAAATGGCAGAACGTATTGAAATCAAAAGTCTAAGCAAAAACTATAAGAGCCATAAAGTTATCAAAAATATGAATGTGACTTTTCCCGGCGGAAAAATTATCGGCATCCTTGGTCCTAACGGCAGTGGTAAAAGCACACTTATAAAGATGCTTGCCGGAGTATTGCAGCCAAACACGGGGCAGATACTGATAGACGGTGAGCCTGTCGGAGTAAAGAGCAAGGCTATGGTATCATATCTTCCAGAGCGGACATATCTTAATCCGTCAAAAAAGGTGAGTGATATCATTGCATTTTTCAAGGATTTCTATGCTGATTTCTCACCTGAGCGTGCAAATACCATGCTTGAGAAATTCGGAGTTGATCCACAGGCAAAGATCAAAAACCTCTCAAAAGGTATGCGTGAAAAAGTACAGATCGTGCTTGTAATGAGCAGGGATGCAAAGCTTTATCTGCTCGATGAACCTATGGGCGGTGTCGATCCTGCCGCAAGAGACTATATTTTACGCACAATAATCGAAAACTATAATGAAGATTCAACAATTCTTATCACAACTCATCTAATAAGCGATATAGAAAAAGTGCTCGATGATGTGGTATTTATCAGAGATGGCGGTATTTTCCTAAACGATTCCGTAGACAATATCCGCACTAATTACAAGAAAAGTGTTGACGAGCTTTTCAGGGAGGTGTTCGCATGCTGTTAAAATTAATTAAATATGATTTCAGGGAGCAATTCAGGGAGCATATCGGACTTTATGCACTGGTGTTTGTGTCAGCCCTGACAGAAATAATTTTGGATAGCTTTGAATTTGATCTTGTATCAGTATTTTTCTGGGCACTGCATAGCCTATCAGTAATCGCCATGCTGATCTGCAGCTTAGTGATCATAGTTATTTACTTCAGACGCAATCTGTTAAAAGACGAAGGCTACCTCATGAATACGCTGCCTGTCGAGCCATGGAAGCTGTATGTGTCAAAATTCCTGACAGCTTTTGTACTTTTTATACTCGATCTGATAGTTGCTGTTTTAACATTTTCTATAATGAACCATGGCTTTGCATGGATTAAAGATATTATAGGAAGTATGTCTGATGAGTTTGCCAATGCCGGATTTACAATGAGTCCTGTTGTAATGTTTGGCAGTATTGCAGTAATATCCCTGCTCTACACGATCTCTATATTGTTTTTCAGCCTTACTACCGGCTACAGGGCAAATGGAAGCAAAGATGCTAACTCTGTGCTTACTTTCATCATACTTTATGTGATTGGTCAGGTCGCAAATATTATAGTGATGATTTTTACATTTTTTATTCCGCTGTCATCAAAGGGATCTATCACTTATATTTTAACGGTATTAAACCCACAGGAGATTACAGGTCCTATGAACAGAGTGGTCATCGGTGCACTTGCCGTATCGCTGCTTCTCACAGTGGTGTATGTCGCAGGCTCGATATACAATATGACAAAGAAACTTAATCTGGAGTAGCAAAAAGAGGATTGGCACAGATGTGCTGATCCTCCTTTTATCTACAGATTTTTAATTACCTCAACTCTTGTGACAACGCCCTGCTTCACATTATCAACTCTTAGCGCACAATCCTGGTAATACACACAGGCTCCGATTGACACATTTTTACCCTCATCCTGCAATTTTTCGCTTATCACATCTCTAAGCAGCTTTGTCTTTTCCTCCGGTATATTTGTTCCAGAAATAAAATTCGCCCTCGCTACCGTCTGGCTGCCACGGCATATCATGTGGTCTGCCTCATCAAAGCTGCAGAAAAGGAATTTTCTGATGGCAAAAAGCGCCGCTATCGCACCTATTCCGACAAGTGTCTCATATACATTGAGATGCTCCACGATCATCTGCCTGGCTGTCGCAAACAAAAGCACCTCTATGATTGTGCCCGGCTTATGAGTACAGAGCATTTTCACAAACTCCACGCCGATTGCAAGCGACATGATATATTCCATGTAATACTCCAGTTTAATTTTATCATGCCATATATCAAAAAAGCACTGCCCTATAAGCTTTATAATAAGCACCAATATCACAAACACCAATACTGCCGACAGAAAAAGTTCCACGTAGGCTGCTACATTTTTCATTGTTTTTCTCAGGAATTGCTTCATTATCATTTATTCCTCTCTTTTTTAGTTACCGGCAATAATCTTTTTTATTGCAGTAATTTATTTTAATATCCTATGGAAATGATTATCATACTATTCTAATTTCATATATCTAAAAGCTCCCACATAATAGTCAAATTATGTGGGAGCCTTTGCGCGAAAAATTATATTTTTTTATGTTTTCTCCCGCATTCTGCGGGTATATATTTTGCCAGAATACTTTCATGGCAATTGGGTTCTAAATAAATTTGATATCAGGCTCCGGCAACTATTTGATGAATCCTACCTGCTTGCAGATTTCCTCTGTTGCTGCATCTTTTTTCTTGTTGAACTCAACCTTCTGCTGCTCGAACCAGTTGTTACCCTCCGCATCTATAGATACGATAAGTGGGCCAAACTCTTTCACACGGCAGTTCCAGAGTGTCTCAGGCATTCCGAGATCTCTCCACTCTGCGCGGACGATTTCCTCAACCTCTGTAGCGGCTACTACTGCATTTCCTGCTGGGAATACGCAGTGAATGGCACCGAACTCTTTACATGCACGCTCTGTATTCTCTTTCATACCACCTTTTCCGATGATAACACGTACGCCGGTCTCTTTTACGAACTCGTACTCGAATTTCTCCATACGCATACTTGTTGTCGGTCCAACAGATACCATCTCGAATTTATCATTCTCGAGTGGACGGATGATTGGTCCTGCATGGAAAATAGCATTGTTTCTTACATCTACAGGAAGCTCTCTTCCCTCCTCAACGAGACGGCGATGTGCTACGTCACGGCATGTTGTCATGCTTCCGTTTAAGTATACGATATCTCCGATCTTTATTCCTTTAAGATCCTCTGCTGAGATTGGTGTTGTTAAGATTGTTTTTCCATTAATTCTCTCTACCATTATAATTCCACCCCCGAATGTGTTGTGATTGTATAGTTAAGGTCCTTATCAAAAACAATGTGTCCGCGTCTGTGACTCCAGCAGCCTACGTTTACGGCTACACCGATTGTAGATGGATGACGGGCTGTGTTCTCGATGTTTACACCCATTACTGAGTATTTTCCACCCATTCCCTGAGGTCCAAGGCCGATAGCATTGATACCGTCCTCAAGAAGTGTTTCCATCTTTGCGGCTCTCTCATTCTCATTGTGTGAGCCGATTGGACGCATGAGTGCTTTCTTTGATAAAAGTGCTGCTGTCTCAACTGATGTTGCTACACCTACACCTACCAGGAGAGGTGGGCATGCATTTAAACCATAAGTAGTCATAACATCCATTACGAATTTTGTAACTCCTTCATAGCCCTCTCCCGGCATAAGTACCATAGCTTTTCCCGGAAGTGTACATCCACCTCCTGCCATGTATGTGTAGATTTCACATTTGTCACTGTTTGGAACAATATCCCAGAATACTGTAGGTGTTCCTTTTCCAACGTTCTTGCCTGTGTTGTACTCATCGAAAGTCTCAACACTGTTGTGACGAAGAGGAGCCTCAAATGTAGCTTTTACAACTGCCTCTTTTAAAAGTCCCTCAAGCTCATCAATAAGTGGGAATTTTGTTCCACATTTAACCCAGAACTGAAGTACTCCTGTGTCCTGGCAGCTTGGACGGTTTAGCTGTACCGCAAGCTCCTGATTTCTGAACATTGTGTCATAAATTGTTTTTGAAAGAGGACTGTCCTCTTTGTCACGGAGTTCTGTCAGTTTTGCAATGACATCATCCGGTAATTTTTTTGCTATATGAGCGATAAAATTTGCCATATAGGTGGTAAGCTGTTCTACCTGTTTCTCGTTTGACATAGTTTTTCCTCCTAATATAAATCTTGTAAATAATTAAATATTAATTTATTGTTTACCCACTCCCATCCGTTCTTATGGGAAGAACGGATAGAAAATCGGCAGTAAGACCATACTTACAATGGTTGCCACTACTATAAGCGGAATACCGGCCTTTGCATAATCCTTGAAGGTGTATCCTCCGGCTGTAATGACCATTGTGTTGGCAGGCATACCGATAGGTGTGGCGTATGCACATGAACCACCGATAACACATGCCATAAGTACTGCACTCGGGTCAGCTCCAATCTCTGTGGCAATTGATACGCAGATTGGAACCAAAAGTGCTGTGGTGGCGGTATTTGACATAAAGTTCGTAAGTACACAGCAAAGCATGAACACTACGAATGTGAGAACATATGGTGATGGATTTTTGCCAAGTATACCGATAACCGCTGTTGCGATTTCTTCGCCTGCCCCGGTCTCCTGAAGCGCCGCTGCAAGTGAAAGAGTTCCACCAAATAAGAAAATGGTTTTCAAATCTATTGATTTAAGTGCGTTTTTCTCACTGATAACGCCTGTAATGATAAGGGCAAGTGCTCCGACACAGCCGATGACACAAAGCTTGATGCCAATCTTGTCCTCGAAAATCATTCCCAAAAGTGTAAGGATTAAGATAATCAATGACATCATCTGTTTCCATTTAGGCACATTTGAAAAATCCTTCTGCTCATCATATGAGCTTTCCGTACTGCCCTGCTTTTCAGGCAGGAATTTGTATCCTATAAATGCAAAGTACAGAATACCTGCTATAAGTATCGGAAGTCCTACCTTTGCATACTCGAAAAATCCAAAGCTAAGTCCAATCTCTCCCATAGCTGATTGTGCTATGAGATTTCCCGGTGCACCGATGAGAGATAAATTTCCACCCATGGCTGCTGCAAAAACAAGTGGCATAAGAAGTCTCGATCTCGAGTATCCTGATTTTGCTGCAATTCCGATAACTACCGGAATGAGAACTGCTGCAGTTCCTGTGTTTGAAAGTACTCCGCTCATCAGTCCCACAATCACCATGATTGCTATGATAAGCTGCCTCTCTGTTTTGGCGAAGTGTGTGACCACTCCTCCAATTTTGTTTGCCATACCGGTTTCAAACAATGCTCCTCCGACGATAAACATCGCTACGAAAAGAATTACGTTGCTGTCGATAAATCCCGAAAAGGCTGTTTTCCAATCAAGTACTCCTGTGACAACAAGACCGACACATACTATCATGGATGTAACCCCAAGTGGAATCTTTTCCCACACGAACATCACAACGGCAAACAATAAGAATAAAAGTGTTATTGTTGCTGGACTCATATCATTTTCCTCCTCCGCTTAACATTTGATATTTGATATTGTATCCAATTTCTGAGTATAAGATATAACAAAAAACCGAAATCGTCAATACCTTTTTGACAATTTCGGCAATTTATATATATTCCACCTATTCAATTTGTGCATCTATTACAAGTAATGTGTTAAATTAGTAACTTACATCTACACATAATATGTCAGCATATCATCACGACTACGCATGATATGCTCGTACATCCTCCGCTGTGCAAGCTGCACATCATGAGCCTTGATTGCTTCGTATATAGCCTCATGCTCCTTTATAGAAATGCCCGCATATTCCTCCTCTGTGACCATGTTGCCCATTGAAAGTCCGTTCCACAGTTCTGCGATCATATTTTCCATCTTTTTATTGCCGGATGCTGCCCAGATTTCACTATGAAACTCACGGTTTAAATCCGCATATCTGCTATAATCTCCGGAAGCTGTCATCTCCCTTGCATCCAGGTATGACTGCTCTATCTTGCTGATATCGATATCAGGTGAAGCAGCAAAACCTGCACATGCGCCCTCGAGTATGCCTCTAATCTGATAGTGCTCCCTTATGTACGTCTCTGTAATTCCAAGTACTATTGCTCCCTTATTCGGTCTTAGCTTGATAAGTCCGTCATGCGCTAATATCTGAAAAGCCTCACGCACGGGAGTTATAGATACATTAAGCTGCTGAGCTACACTTTCCAGTGTAAGATTTTCTCCCTCTTTTAGCTGTTTTGACAAAATTGCCTTGCGCAGCTCCGATGCTACACGCTCCTTCGCTGACGGAATCTTTATCGGTTTAAGTCCTATCATAATTACTTTTTCCTCTTGTTATCTTTTAATTTTATATGCTTCCGAGTCATCTGTCATTATTCAGTATAAAATAAGTCACCCATTACCTGCTGCTTTCTGCCCTCTCTGCTATAACAGCCTCACAAAGACTTCCAAAATATTCTCCCAAAAGTTCTCCGACAATCTTTATATCCTTATCCGAATATGCCTCTGCTATTTTCAATAACAGCTCAAGTCTTCGCGCATTTTCCCTGCCTGCTGCCGTCTCTTCAACCGCAAACCTGATATAGCACCAAAGACCATTTTCAAGAATATGTGTAAAATACTCGTTATGACTATTGGATATAATTGTCTCATGAAACTGCAACTCTGCAGACAATTTTTCATTTATAGCAGATGGCTCATGTACGCAATTGGGCTGCTCACTGTTATCACTGACCACTTTATCCCACAAACATATACCAGACTGCAGCATGCCCTTTAACAGTTTTATCTCCACATCTGAAAGCAGCTCATAGATTTCCGTTATCACCTCGTCCGAAAAATCAGCCACCACCACATGCCTTGTTGCCAGTCTCTTTGCCAATCCCTGCGACTCAAGTATCTGCAATGCCTCCCTGATTGGTATTCTCGAATAACCGAGACTATCCGCAAGCTCTTCCTGTCGCAATGGCACTCCTGATGACATACGTCCTGATAAAATTTCATTCTGAATAGCTTCCGCTATATAATCGCATACTCTTTTATTTCTCATAATATATTATTATATATGATTTTGGATACAATTTCCAGTCAAACTTATTACACCGATTTATCCTAATCTCTCACATCCGCATAATCCAGATCAAACCCTATCCACACCTTAGTTCCTTTTCCAATCTCTGACTCCATGCGGATTGTATGCCCCAGCTTGTCTGCCATCTGCCTGCACAGATAAAGCCCAATTCCCGTAGCCTTCTTATCGGCATGACCATTGTAGCCTGTGTAGCCCTTTTCAAAAACGCGTGGCAGATCTTCGGCTTTGATTCCTATTCCGGTATCTTTTATTGTAATAAAAAACCGGTCTTTTTCCTCTGCAGTTTCTATTGTAACAAAACCCTGCGGTGTATATTTTATGGCATTTGAAAGTATCTGTTCCAGCATAAATGCAAGCCATTTTCCGTCAGTATATACCTCCTGCCCGGTTCCTGAATAATTTATCCCAATATGCCTTCGTATCATAATTTTTGCATATTTTTTAATGGTATCACGTATGACACCATCCACACTGACTTTTTCAAGCACAAAATCATTTTCGGTGCTGCTCACACGCTGATACTGCAAAGCCATACTGACATATTCCTCTATGCGGAACAATTCGTCCTCAAATGAAGCCACATTATCTGACAGCTCTGTGAGTACAGCCTGTTGTTTCAAAGCAGCATTTAATCCGGCAGCACCGATATTCCCACCGGTCATATCGCCTATATGGCACTGACTCTGTTCATCATCACATATAAGTTGCCCAAGCGCCTCCCGCTCTGCCTCAAGCAGTAGTTTCATAGCCGATATCGGGGTCTTTATCTGGTGCACCCACATAGAGTAATAATCTCTCATCTGTGATTGTCTGATTGCAGCACTGCTTTCTGACTCGCTTCTTGCAATACTTTGATTTTCCAGCAGCCGATGATAAAGTATCTCCACATCATCTGTTGCTTCCGGAAGCTGTGCCTGTTCCTCAACCGGACGCTTTAAAGCATCGCTTAGAGCTTTTACCTTGCTGCTATATCTGAAAAATCCAACCAAAACTGTTATCAGAAGAAGTATTGCATCAAGCACTGCCGCATACACTAGATCCTGTTTGCGCGCACCAATCAGGTACATGTAAAGCAAATGGATACATGACATTGTGACTATCATCAGAATCCATATATAGTTTTGTTTTATAAAATTTGTCAGATGCGGTTTGTTTTGTATTTTTGCCATGACCTCTCACCCCAGCCTGTACCCAAGCCCCTTTTTTGTGACAATAAAGCTCTCAAGCCCTATAGAATCCAGCTTTTTACGCAGCCTGTTGACATTCACCGAAAGTGTATTCTCGTCCACATACGCATCACTCTCCCACAGCTTTTCCATTAGAAGGCTGCGTGATACAATCCTTTCTTTGTTGTCAAAAAGTGTCTGCAATATTTTGAGCTCATTCTTTGTAAGCTCGAGCCTTTTGTCGTCATAGGTTATGGTGGCATCAGATATATTGAGCATGGCGCCATTATGCTCCAAAACACTGTTGTTTGCGCCAAAATCATAGCAGCGCCTGATGATAGCCTGTATCTTTACGGTCAGCACATCGAGGTCAAACGGCTTTGCTATAAAGTCATCAGCCCCCATACTGACTGCCATCACTATATTCATATTATCAGCAGCGGATGACAGGAAAACCACAGGAACCTTTGATACCCTTCTGATTTCCGTACACCAGTGATACCCATTGTAAAACGGCAGACCGATATCCATAAGCACAAGATGGGGATCAAATGATGCAAATTCTGACATTACAGCATCAAATTTCTGCACCACATGCACATCATAATCCCATTTTTCCAAATGTCTTCTGACAAGCTTTGCTATGGTCTCGTCATCCTCAACCAAAAATATTCTATACATTATTTTCCGCTTTCTTCCATGATAATCTCAGCCGCATCGATGATGAGCTGTGATGCCTTCATACGAAGTAAATCCGGCTTGAGCTGTGCCTTTGGAAGCACCTGCTTTACAACGTCAACAGGCTGACCATACTTCTGTGAAATAAGCTCATACTGCTCATCCATCTCCTCGTCAGATACAGTGATATTTTCCACTCTGATGATTTCATCGAGAACAGCCTCAAGCTTTACCTGCTTCTGTGCAACCGGCTTGAGCTCGTCCTTTAAGCTATCCATAGTCTTGCCTGTCATCTGAAGATACTGCTCCATAGCCACACCCTGCTGTGCAAATGATGCTGCCATCTGCTGAAGCTGCATATTTACCGCTGTCTCTACTGCCTGTGGCGAAACAAGGCATGAGCTGCTCTCAAGAATCTGGTCATAGAGCTTTTCTCTTGCCGCATCAGCCTTTCTTGCCTCTACCTGGTACTCAAGATACTCGTTGATATATTTCTTTAAATCCTCCACTGACTGTACCTCAGGGAAATTGAGAGATGCTGCAAACTCATCGTTCAGCTCTGCTTCCTTCTCATTGTAAATCTCGTGCAGCTTAACCTTGAAAACAACCGCTTTGCCTGCAAGCTCCGGCGCATGATACTGCTCAGGGAATGAGAGATTGATGTCTCTGTCCTCACCGATTTCCATGCCTACAAGCTGCTCCTCAAAGCCCGGAATAAAAGAGCCTGAACCGATTCCCAGAGGATATTTCTCAGCCTTTCCGCCCTCAAACGCAACTCCGTCCTTAAAGCCCTCGTAGTCGATTACTGCCGTGTCGCCCATTGCTAACGGGCCTGTTTTCTGCTCTCTGACAGGATTTCCTGAAAGAAGTGTCGCTATCTGTGAATTAACATCCTCCTCTGTATATGCAATATAAGGGATGTTTGCCTTTAATCCTTTGTAATTTCCTAATACGATGTCCATGATTATACCTTTCTTTTATGTGTATTTATATCTGCTTAACGAAGCTGTTATATGCAAATAGTATACACTAGTTACCAAATAAAGCCAATAAAAACTCATTGCATGCTTTAAAAAGGATTGTAAGGCTGTGATACGTGAAAATGGTTCTAATCTTACGCAATCAGGCTATTAATAGCCTTCAATTCATACAATGTAAATGGATCAATATCTATACAATCACTTTCATCCATTTTTCCGGAAATATCCCATGCAAGCGTTCCATTCATTACCGTACATGCATTTTTAAAATTTTCAATATCTCTCAAAGGCTCAAAAATTGAAGATTTAAGATCCTGTGTTGTATCATAATCAACTATTTTACCATCATCAAAGAAAACCTGTACATGATAATTATCTAAAGGTATTACCTGTACAACTGTAGGAAAATATTCATTCATATATTTCACCTCTCATTATATAAGTGGATTAATTTTGTTCAATGGTTTCATGTCCTTGGCCAATTCCCAATTCTGCATTAATTCATCCTGATGAATCGTACACCAGGCCAATATCAATCGTAATTGTTTATTCGGCAAAGAGCCTCTTATTACTTGTATATTATTAATATCTACTAATGCTTTATGTCCATTATATTCAGCATGAAAATGTGGTGGCATATGGTCATTATAATACATAGTGACTCTAATCCCATAAAATAATGATATCTCAGGCATATTTTACCCTCTTTCTATAGAAACAAATCCGCAATATTACATCAATAGTATAGCGGATTTACATCCAAAACACAAATTACAAATTATCCTTTTATTTCCTGTATTCTAAATGTTTATGTACTACGACCAATATTACAATTCAATCAGGAAAAGAAATGCCAGTCCATAATAGGTCACAACTGCCACCAGATCATTCACTGTAGTGATAAGAGGACCTGACGCAACCGCCGGGTCAATCTTTATCTTGTGGAAAAACATCGGAATCACTGTGCCCACAAGGCTTGAAATTGCCATTGCCACAAGCAGTGAAACTCCTACACAGCCTGATACCGCAAATGCTCCAAGCCATGTGTAGCCCTTGAACAGATGCACATATATTCCAAGAAATACAAGTGCCATTATTCCAAGCAAGCCACCATTTACAAGGCCTATTCTTACCTCTTTTACTACAAGCAAAAGCTTCTGCTTACCGCTTAGATTCTCATCCATGAGCACTCTGATTGTGACAGCCAGTGACTGTGTTCCTACGTTTCCTGCCATGTCAAGCACCAGCGACTGGAAGCAGATGACTATCGGCAAAGCCGCTACCACATTCTCAAATATTCCAACTACGGAAGACACTATCATTCCCAAAAAAAGCAGGATGATAAGCCATGGCATTCTCTTTTTCATGCTCTGCAGCGTGGTCTCCTTCAGATCCTCCTCTGCGGTCAGTCCGGCGAGCTTTGCATAGTCCTCACCCATCTCATTGTCTACCATCTCTACAATATCATCAGATGTGATGACACCGAGTATATGCTTATCCTTTGAGAGCACCGGAATTGAATCCTCAGCGTAGTCCTTGATTGTGTCGATACAATCATCGATTTTCTCATGGTCGAGCACATATGGATATGAATGGGCTATAATGCTTTCCAGATTCATGCCCTCCCTGGCTGTGATTAAATCCTTTAAATCAATAGCTCCCGCAAAGCATTCATCTGAATCAACCACATATATAGTCATGATATTGTCGTTTTCGCCCGCCTGCCTCACGAGCTGGCTCATAGCCTGCTTCACTGTCAGACCGCTCGGAATACAGATGTAGTTGGTTGTCATATAGCTGCCGATTTCATCATCGTCATATGACAGAAGCATCCTGACATCCTTTTCCGCTTCCTCATCCAGATGCTCTACAATCTCCTTCTTGTCCTCATCCTCCAGATTTTCAAGCAAATCGACAGCATCATCCGAATCCATCAGCGATACTACCCTGGCAGCCTGCTCCACAGACAGCTCATCAAAATAGGCCTGCGGCTCATCAAGATATGCAAAAATCTCCGCTGTCCGCTGTGTTCCAAGGAGCCTGTAAAGACGTTTGCGCTCCTTCTCGTTCATTCCTGCAAGCATATCAGCAATATCATTCTCATGATAATCTGACAAAACCTCCAGAATTTCCTTATCCGTTTTGTGGCTTCTCAATAGAACAAGAAGCTCTTCGTATTTCTTTGTATTCATCTCCATTTCTCTCCTTTCTCATTTCCGATAGCATTTTCCACATAAAATAAACATATGTGGTTCTCCAAAATCCCGGGATTTTGGAACATAAAAATTACTCCATGATAGAAAGGACGAAACCCGTGCACTCTATAAATTTGCGCACGAAAAAAGCACCTAACGGTGCTCTGATATATAAACAAGTATGCATTTGTACACAGCAAAACACAGCACGGCGTAAGCCGATATTCCTTAATATGCCTACACTGTACCTCTAAAAACTGTCCGGTGATGAATCCTTCCACGGACAGAATCCACTATGCCTGCCAATACAATACTCACTTGTATATCAGCACCGATGTTGTTCTTACTTCGCCCAAGACCATCACTACTGTCCATGAAATTCACCTCCATACTTAGATTCTTAATTTCTACAATTAAAGTATTAAATTCGGTATACATCACCGGCCTGCAGATATCTGTCACGTCCGTAAATCCTACCAAACTCTTAACCGTAGAAATTGTATCATCAATATACACAATTTTCAACCCATTAATTATATCTTAAGACACACCATACCTACATTTTACAAGCACGAAGCGTAAGCACCGGACGAAGACCGGTGCACACACGCGACAATTTTGCCACAACGTAAGGGGCGTAGGTCCCGGGTCTCGGTGTGGAGTGGCGGCATGTGCTCTCGTGTGAGCGCATAGCGAAGCTGCCTAGATACTGTAGAAATTATGCCCATGAAACGCAGAAATGCCCCGCCAAGGACGGCGGGGCAAGGATTATATGCGCCATGGACGGCGCATATAATCCGGTTTCGTCAATCATAGAAACCCTAAAAGCATAATTTCGTACAGAATCTTGGCATCGAAGCGTAGCGAACGCAAGAGTACATGCCGCCACTCCACACTGGGACCCGGGACCTACGCCCCGTCCACCCAAGAAAAAATTCATTAAAATCTACTGGTTCTCTGTCGGTTCATCTGTCTCCGACTCACTGTCGTGCTCCACTGCAGGATCCACATATGTATACGCATTCTCAGACTTTCTGAAAATAGTATCACTAGATCCAACCTGGCACACAGTTATCTCATCACCATCACTGATGTCTTCCTTATTGATAGCAAGCACACCTGCTGAGAGATAAGTTGAAGCCACCTTGGAGTCGTTGATATAAACCTTACTCCAGTTGGTAAAGTTGTGACCGTAAATATATACTGTATCACCGGTCGATGAATCAGACACATTTGTGATGTCCACCTTGTCAATTCCCATGACAAGATCTGAAGCCGGATATAAATCTGTGCCGTTGTAGCAGTAGCGCTTTCCATAAAGGATATCGTACTGTAACAGGTCAAGTCCATCCTGATATGATGCCTCATCTGTGCTGTTCATCTGAGTCTGATGATAGTTCATGATAGTTCCCTCATGGATACCTACAGTGTCTGTAGTCTGGGCAAGAAGCTGGTAAGCATAAAGGTCAGCATCCTCCTTTGGCAGTCCCATGTTATTCCATGTGATGTACTTTGTCTTGTAGATATCACCTGACTTCATATCAGAATTCTGAAGTCCCATTGTAGGGAGGTGATCGCCAAACATAACAACGATGGTGTCCTCATCTCTCTTAGAAAGCTCATCTGTGAGCTCCTTGATGAAGCGGTCAGCCTCGTTGAGCTGGTTCACATAATATGTCCAGGCATTTTTCATGCCCTCGTCCTCAACACCTGATACGGTGTATGTAGGATTTTCAATAACAGGCTCCTTTGGATAGTCACCGTGAGTACCAACTGTGATGATATAAGTAAAATCAGACTGATCCGGTGTAGCATCAAAGGTCTTCATAGTCTCGCTGACGAGAATATCATCTGTAGGCCAGCTTCCGTTTGGAGTGTACTCTGTGATATTCATGAGCTCCTTGCTTGTAAAGGTATCAAAACCCATCTGAGAAAATGCATTGGTACGGCTGTAGAAATTACCACCGTTGTTGTGCACTACATGTGTTGCATATCCAATCTTAGATAAATCAGAGGCAATGCTCTCGCAATCTGTCTGCTTTAAGATAGTCTTGTATGGATACTCTCCTGTACCGAAATACTGCATGCTGAGTCCTGTAAGCATCTCAAACTCTGTGTTAGCAGTTCCTGCTCCGACTACAGGTACATTCAGATATCCGCTTGAATAGTTTTTCTCAAGCTCATGGAATGTAGGAATAGGATCCTCATTCACCTGAAGGAAATTAATCTCGTCCGGGTCACAGAATGACTCTAAAAGCACACAGATGATGTTTGGACCTGTCTTTCCGTCCACTGTGGTGGTCTGCTTCTGAGAATTGACCTTCTGCTCTACATCTTCCACATTCTGCTTATTGTAGTCCTCCGGCTTTTTCATTCCACGGTCCACTACAGTAGATGAGAATGAGTATACAAAGCCATAATCATCATAGCCCTGGGCGATATTTGAATAGTAGCTGGCAACCACATTGGTATTCTGTGCCACATTGGTTGTGACAGGGATTGCTACGAAAAGCAATGCTAAAAATGCTACTGAAACACCTGCATAACGGATTTTGCCTGTATATTTAGGCCCCTTGATAAAAAGTGCCACAAGAAACAGTGCAAATGCACCAAGTCCAACTACAACTATTGTAGCCTGCTGCGCTGTGAAATAGCTGGTATTGTTCATGGCTAAAAGCTCCGGAATACACTTTAAATCAGTATAACCAAACGGTGTGACACGGTTTGAAAGCACACAGCCGTTGATGATTCCGAGGATAGTCCAAAAGCCTGTAATTATTACCCTTGCAAAAGCTCTGCGCCTGAACAGATACACAAGTGAAAATGATACAAACACTAAAAATGAGTTGTACATGAACGCAAGTGTATGTGCATCTACGAACTTACATGCAGAGATAAAGCTCCTGCGCGAGATAATCTCCACTATAAATACGATTGCCATCGCTATGATTGCATGGAATAAAAGCGAATATTTATTTAAAAAATCAATTCTGCGATAATATTTTTCTGAATGAATCTTGTCTTTCTTTACAAAGAGCTTTTGTTTAATGACATTCAATACATCAAATATTTTCTTCATATTTTCCTCCTATTTGCCTTTCTTTTACCTTCTCTTTACTACATGATAATATAGACAAAAATATGCACAAAAACAAGGGCATTTTTTTATAAAAATTGACGTTAAAATTATTGTTTTTGGGTAAATATTGATAATAAAATTAACTCTTTTTCCCTTTTTTGGTTGTTTTCGTAAATTTTGAGTATAAAAACTATTGTTTAATCCGTGGGTAATATGATTATGAAGCCAATGAAACGAAATGTAAATAGGAAAATCGCATATTTAAAGAAAGTTTAATATTTGGCAGTGCAGGGCGAATGCCGCGGATTCAGGTGCCGCAGACCACATACCCGTGAGCTACGCTATGCGATTAAGATTCTGTACGAATTATGCTTAAAGGTTTTCTATTAATAAATACAGGCATATATACCGCACCCGGCGGATATATATGCCTGCTTCATAAAGAAATATTGTAACTATAAAGATACTGAACAGTTACAAAATATTTAAATGCGCTCAAGTACTTCTGTTGCTTTTGCGAGGTGGTCGTTTTCTATACTGTAGAAATCTCCCTTATCGGCGATAGCTGCATATGATGTATCGAGCGGCAGCTTGCCAAGTACCGGTACTGAAAGCTCTTTGGCGATCTCGTCTATATGGCTCTCTCCAAAAAGCTTTATCTCTTTGCCGCAGTCAGGGCATTTGAGATAGCTGAAGTTTTCTACCACACCAAGCACTGTGATATGCATTGCCTCTGCCATGTTGTAGGCCTTTTTGACAATCATATTGACAAGCTCCTGTGGTGATGTGACGATTACGATTCCATCTACCGGGAGGGACTGGAATACGGTGAGAGGTACATCTCCTGTTCCCGGTGGCATATCAACGAATAAATAGTCTATATCGCCCCATGCTGTCTCGTTCCAGAACTGTTTTACTACTCCGGCAATGACCGGGCCTCTCCAGATAACCGGATCCTCCTCATTGTCCATGAGCAGGTTTACTGAGATGAGCTTGATGCCCTCTTTTGTCTCATACGGATGCATCAGGCCGTTTTCGTCTCCGAGTATCTGGTCATGTGCGCCAAACATCTTTGGTATTGACGGTCCTGTGATATCGGCATCGAGGATACCAACCTTGTAGCCCTTCTTTGCCATGTTTACTGCCAGTGAGGATGTGACGAATGATTTTCCTACTCCGCCCTTTCCGCTGACAACTCCTATTACATGCTTGATGTTTGAAAATTTATTCTGCTCTACGAGGAAGCTCTGTGGTCCGCCATTATGTGATGGACAGCCCTCGCAGCTTGATTTTGTGCAGCTTCCCGCGCTGCTACAGCTACTGTTTTCCGGCATTTTTATCTCCTTTTCCTATGAGAAAGCAATTGTTGTATTTCACAAAATATATTTGTGATTGCGATTACTTCTCATATCCTGTGTTTATTTATGTGTTTATCGTTCATATTTCATACGACATCTATATAATGTAGTATAACACGTATGCAGTATTTTTTATGCTTTTTTTCAAAAACATCCCTATTCCCACCTGTTTAATCGTATTTATTTCGTGACTGTTTCCCGGAAATTCAGCCACCTTTTCATGTTTTGTCACTACATATCAATAATCGTGCTACGTTTTCCCTTTTTATTATGTGGATATTCACGCAGCTTTATAACATAATCGAGCTTCTTGTCATAAATGATTGTCAAGGAGTTAATTAAGGTTAATTAATGTAAATTAGTGAATTTTTAGAATAGCATTGCTAATCTCTCCAAATACTACTATAATTATAATTAATTCATATGAGGAGAATAACAGATGTGTCTTACAATTGATGAACTTAGAGGTTTGTGTACTCCCGACAATATTTATTTAACACTGCATGCGTCAAAAAGACTTGAGCAACGTGGTATCCTCATTGACGATGTCATATCATGTATCATGACCGGTGAAATAATTGAGGAATACCCTAATGACTATCCATATCCCAGTTGCTTAACACTTGGAAATCTGAATACAAAATGTCCATTACATGTTGTAGTCGGTTCCAATCACGAACAGCTCTGGATTATCACCGCATACTACCCGTCTTCAGACAAATGGGAGTCCGATTTAAAAACAAGAAAGGAGAATTGATATTATGAAATGCTTCCTGTGCAAAGGTGATACTGTCAAAAGTACCACAACTTATATGACTGCATATAAAAACTGTTATATTATTATAAAAAATGTTCCATGCCAAAAATGTTCACAGTGTGGTGAAGAGTTTATTAATGGCTCCACAATGCAAAAAATCGAGTCCATTATATCAAAACTAAAATCCATGCTACCAGAAATAACTGTAATTGACTTTCAAAATGCAGCCTAAATTTCACATAATAAATGCCGGATGAAATATCATATTTCTATCCGGCATTTTCATTTATAACCTCATTATTCTTTTGCTTTAAACTTCATCTTCAATTAAATTTTCTCCCATTTTCAACAACAAAAACCGCCACCAGCGAGCTTACCAGCAGAAACATCGGATACAACAGATACGGCAGTATATTAAAGGCTGACACATCATGCCCCAGCTCGTGTACTGCCGATATAGCCACTAGCATCTGCGCTCCATATGGTATCAATCCCTGAAAAATGCACGAAAATGTATCCAGTATAGACGCTGTTTTACGTGGGGTTATATCATATTTCTGAGCCATTTCCTTTGCTATCGGATTTGCCATAACTATAGCAACTGTGTTGTTGGCAGTGGCAATATCGATAAGTCCTACCAGAAGTCCCATACCGAGCAGTCCACCTCTTTTGCCCTTGAATGTCCTGTAAATACCCGAAAGCAGGGCATCAAAGCCACCATATTCACGAATCAGCGCACACATGGCTGCCACAAGCACTGCAACCATACAGGTTTCAAACATGCCTGACGCTCCACTTCCCATATTGGTAAGCAGATCGTATGGTGCTGTATTTCCTGTTGCGAGCATTATGACCGTTCCCGATATGATTCCTATTATAAGCACTACAAATACATTTATTCCGGCAATTCCACCGATCAGCACGAGAATATACGGTACTATCTGCAACAGATGATATTCCTGCGATACAGCGCCCGCGATATCTGTCCTGAATGACAGAATTGCTATAACAACCAGCGTCATTACTGCCGCCGGAAGTGCAATAAAAAAATTCTCCCTGAATTTGTCCTTCATCTGACAACCCTGTCCGTTACATGCGGCAATGGTCGTATCTGATATAAAGGAAAGGTTGTCTCCGAACATCGCGCCACCCATTACGGAGCCTATACAAAGCGGCAGACCAAAGCCCGATGCATCCGATACTGCCGCCGCTATCGGCACAATCAGTGTTATGGTTCCAACCGATGTCCCCATCGCAACAGACACAAAGCATGCCACAACAAAAAGCACCATCACTGCGAACCTTGCCGGTATCAGTGACAGCATGAAATATGCCACGCTCTCCGCACTGCTTCGACCCACTACACCCACGAATGCTCCCGCGGTAAGGAAAATGAGCAGCATTGTTATGATATTTTTGTCAGCCAGTCCCTGTGCCATTATCTCTAGCTTTTGGTCGAATTTCACACTACGATTCTGCAGACATGCCACCAGTATTGCCACGAGGAATGCTATTATGATGGGCACATTATAAAACCCCATCGGAATTTTCATTACATATTCAAAAAGTATTCCCAATCCCAGATACAGTACGAGAAATACTGCTATTGGTAACAGGGCTATTGGATTTTGTTTTTTCACGTTTATATGTTTCCTTGACATTTTTTTAGCAATTTTTATCATAAGTAATCATCATTAGTATGTCAATAATAATATGCTATTTATTATAATTTTATGTAACTGTTCAGTACCTTCACAGTTGTGAGCCGCAAGTGTTTCGCACAGAGTTAAAAGGATAGCAGACATTTGTCATACTATTTCTTCCTTAACCCATATCGACTATAACCTCTATATATTAAAGGCAACAGTACAATAAATAGTAAGATGTATAAGAACATCAAGAACGAAATCTGACGAAATACAAACGGACCAATCTGAAAAAGAATTGGCGACCTCACTACATTAAGAATATTAGTCAATACAGTCGGCAACAAATTGAAAAAAGCATCAAATGCCGGTAATACTCTTGCGATAAACGGTATCATACAAAGCAGGAAAAACGGAATACAAACCGCCAGATTCGGTGTATGCATCTTAACTGTCACCAGCATTGTCAGTGCAGCACAAAACATCGTTGCGATATATCCGCCCACAAGTATCAGCAAATAATATTCTCCATATGTCATAACATAAATACTATATGGATCATCAATCTGATACGGTGTGAAAAATCCACTCGTTCCCATTACTGCAAATGAGATAAGAGACAATATCCCTACTCCGATCCAATAGATAACCGTTGACACGAAGATTCCTGCAATAATCTTGTTTTTGATTGCCTTCGATCTACCATAGTTTGTAGCAAAAAAAACATCCTCTGTTCCGGGGCGGAACTCTCCGGAAAATATACCGGCTACCAAAAAACCTATGATCACTGCCATTAATAGTACATAAGTTTGTGCGTACATTGTCATCGTAGCCCAGGAACCTTTTGCTTCGAACGTAAAAGGTATTTCTATCTTTTTATAAACGTTTTCCAGATAACTTCTCTTTTCAGGTGTGGTTCCGTACTCTTCTGCCATTTTCTTCATATTATCTTGATAGATTGTATAGATGTCCTGTAATTGTTCATCTGAGAGCTGATACACTGCACCTTCATTCCATTCTGAATCCGGAGTCAATACGCCAATTACAAAACTATAAATATCGTAATATGACTGTACTGTTTTACCATATTCTGTATTAGGTATCTTATCTTGATACTTAGCCGATAATGTCTTGTAATCATTTATCACTTCGGAAATTTTCTCCGTTGTAAGTTTCCCTTTCCATTGATTGACATCTTCAGCCAGAAGCCGTCCCGCGTCAATACCTGTGTGGCTCTGTCCGTCTGCATCCGTATAGCTCATACTCCCAATTGCCATACCTGAATAAATAACCGTCATCACAAGTACTGCCGCAAGCAGAACCTTATTCATCCTCTTTGAAAAAATCTTTTTCAGTTCATATTTGAACATCATCTTTATCACCTGCCTTTTCTCCAAAATACAGAAGAAATGCATCCTCTAATGTTGCCTCCACCTGTACTGCATTTCCGGTCGGTGGCATCTTTGAAAGGACTCTCAACTCTACTCCATCAGAAACTGTTCTTACATTTCCAATCAGATATTTTTTCATATAATTGTTCAACTCACTTTTAGGAATAATGCAATTCCACACGAACATATCCATAGACAAAATGATCTCATCTGAGGTCCCTGTATAGAAAAATTTTCCTTCTTTCATTAATATAATCTCATTTGCCACATATTCAACATCTGACACAATATGCGTAGACAACAGTACAAGACGATCTTCCGACAATTCACTGATCAGATTACGGAACCTGATTCTCTCATTCGGGTCAAGACCTGCTGTCGGTTCATCCAACACAAGTATCCGCGGATCATTCAACATCGCCTGGGCAATTCCGACCCTCCGGATCATGCCCCCTGATAAAGTCCGCATTTTTCTTTTCCTCTTTTCAGCCATTCCGACCTGCTCCAACAGTTTTAATGCCCTTTTCTTTGCCATGATGGGCCTGATTCCTTTGATAGATGCAATATACAGCATGTAGTCATACACCGAAAGATCAGGATAAAACCCATAACTCTGCGGCAAATAACCGAGTATTTCCCTATAAGATGCCCCCAGACTAAAGATATCCTTTCCATTCCACAAGATTTCTCCGCTTGTTGGGGTTATCGCTGTACATATCATCCGCATTAAAGTGGTTTTTCCCGCTCCATTTACTCCCAATAATCCATATACACCTTTCCCCATAGAATGTGTTACATGTTCTACTGCGTGTACATTCCCATAATCTTTTGTTACATTTTTAAATTGCAGTTCCACTCGACTTCACCTCCCAGTTTATTTCACAGTTACATTGCGATTTGTGAACACAAAAAATAAGATAACCAAACGATATGATCAACAAGCTCCCCCAGATTGGCATCGAAATCCTCTGATAAATAGAATCTGTTGATACAATCAGTGTCCAGATAAATATACATGCTATACTTAGGAAAACAGCAATATACTCCATATCATTCCATTTGCTGTACAATAACCGGAAGCAGATACAACAGGAAACATTAAACGGCACTAAGAAATCTATGATGAGTCGGTATGCCGAAATCTGTAATGTATAAACTGAAACACCGAAAAAAAAGGTAGTCATAAGTAAATCCACCACTGCAAACAGCAATATCCTTGCAGCACAGATCTGGCGCAGTGAATAGAATGCTGTTTTTTCAATTTCCACTGCTGAAAAGCTCCGATTCTTCCAAATTTCCGGTATGATCATTACCGAAAACATCACTGACATAGCCCCCAGTGTTCTCTCTGTATTTGCTCCCACATCCGAGTCCACAAGCAGTATCCAAAGCAGAACTAAGATTCCTCCTTGCAGAACCCACCATCTCTTTTTGATAAATTTGAACTGCTCAAATAAAAATTCAAAATATGATGCTTGTCTGTTATCCTGTCTGTTCATAATGTCTGAACACCGCTCTTTTACTGTGTCAACAGCCGTTTCCCGTATATATTTCTTCTGTATCAAGGATTTATACTCCTCGATTTTTCTCTGATATTGCTTCATAATTTTTCCACCTCCAACTGTTTTGCCAGCAATTCTTTTGCCTTTGAAACACGATATTTTACAAGCGACAATTTTATATTTAATAAATCAGCAATTTCCTTTTGTTTTAATCCCTGAAAGAAAAACAGGATTACAATCTCTTTTATTTCTTCCGGGAGCTGCTCCAGAGCCCTCTCTATATCAATCCGGATTTCTATGTTTTTCGGATTCTCATCTTCTATATCCGGCAACTGGTCTGTCATCATTTCCTTCTTTTTCTTGTAATTATTCTTTATAATATTCCCTGCTATGCTATACAAATAGCTCTTTGTCTTCTTAATCTCTGCCCCGCTTATTAGTGCTCCGAAGAATCTCTCAAAAGTTTCCTGTACCATATCTTCCGCATATTCCTGATTATGAGTATGTAAATAACAATATTGATAGATAGAAGAATAATACTTTTCAACCAACTGATTACCTGCTTGATTGTCACCATTTCTGATTTTCTGAACTAATAAAAAATCAGCAATCATCTCATATCACCTCTCTTGTCCTCTATAATAATAAGACAACTTAAGGTGATAAAAAGTTAGTGGAAAATTAATATTCATTTAATTTTTTATAATTTTCACCTCAGTGACTCGATATATTCCTCCAGACACAATCCTTTTCCTGCATTTCTATGGCAGATTCCACCCAAAAGAAGTATCTGCTTCTCTTCTAAATAGATTGAAACTATTAATCATTGGAATTTCACCCTGAATCGCTATATACGAAACAGCCCGCAAAAAGGCAGCAAAAAGAGTCCCCCTTTTGCTGCCTGCAAACAATTTTGTTTTCAATTTAATGGTATCAAGCTTGTACTTGACAAAATGAAAAAACATGAGTTCATTCCGACTAATCATCTTACAGTAACATAGTCATATAAATTGGTATATACATAATTCCGTCCTGATATTTTAAATCCTTCGTATAAATAATGAATCTGTTCTCACACTTTAACTGATATTTCTGAAGCAGATAGTCAAATGATTTGTGCGACATATAGTTTGAAGATTTTACTTCAATCGGACATATCTTCTTTTTCTTCACAATCATAAAATCAATTTCATATTTCTTTTCTCTGGTCGTTCCCTCCGGCACGTACAAATATTCATGAAAATACAACTCATGTCCAGCTGCTCTGAGCATCTGTGCTACAATATTTTCAACAATCATTCCCTGATTAATTCCCAGATTGTCTATAATCAGAGCCTTATATAAATCTTCATCTGTACTGTCCCGGTTCTTCATAATCTGTGTAACCAATAGTCCGGTATCACCCATATATAATTTGAAATTGCTTCTGTCCGCAAACAGCTCCAGTGCAACCTCCGGTTTTGTCACATTGATACACTCATTTCCTATCATTGCTTCAGAAATAAAGCTGACCGCATCCATATAATTCTGATAACGCGCATTTTTATCTACCATAGAAAGTTTGAAATGTGAATTTTTATTCTCTAGCTGCTCTGGTATTGTTCGATAAATAACTGACGCTTTTTCCCTGTTTTCTGTATCGTATTTTGCCAGATCCTCTTCGTAAAGGCTCAGAATATTCCGTTTAACAAAATCAATTTGTTCATAACTTTTCCCTGAAACATAAGCATCTACTGCCTGCGGCATCCCACCTACAACCATATAGGTACGAAAGCTTTTCATAATTCTCCGGTGAATCGCATCTCCAAGTGGCTTTCTTTTTTCAAAAGCTTCTCTGATCGTAGGAATTGTAACCTCATCATTGATTGCCCATAAATATTCTTCAAAATCCATCGGATACATCTTAATCCGGTACTCTTCCGAAGGAATCAGTATATCCTTTACATTTTTCCGGATTGAGATTAGCGAGCCTGTCTCAATATATTCATATCGACCATCAGCGACAAGATATTTTATCGCCTGCCGTGCCTGCGGAAACAACTGTACCTCATCGAAAATAATCACGCAGTTCTTCCCTTTTAAACTTTTTCCTTTCAGAAGAAATAAGTTTCTGAAAAAAGTATCCAGATCATTCATGTTCTCGACAAAATTATTTTTTACATCCTGGTTTTCTCTTGCAAAATCAAGAATCATATAGTCATCATATTCCTTTTTTGCAAACTCCTCTACAATGGTACTTTTCCCGATACGTCTAGCCCCTTCAAGCAATACTGCCGATGTTCCTGCTGCCAATGTTTTCCACTCAATCAATTTGGCATAAACTTTTCTTTTAAAAATCATTCAGCATTCCTCATTTCATTTTACTTGGTAGTATTATAGCATATTTCCACCTCAATTCTACCACTTTTCACGAAAATGCAAAATTTTTTCGCCTATTTTTTAACGAAAAGCAGAAATGTTTATACCTGCTTTTTAACGAAAAACAGAAATGTTTATATCAAGTTTTTAACGAAAGCACAAAATGTTTGTTGTTTCATTTCTTAAATGCGTTATTTCCGGTTTATTCGCTCAGAAATTCAGCCACCTTTTCTATCTGCGCACTATTGTACTCCATGTATTCCAGATAATACTTTTTCACGGTCTCATTCTGTACTTCTTTTTTATAGAGCCACTGTCTTGTTTTAGCCTCCGGTGCAAACAGCACTGCCTGATATTGTGGAGAAAATATCTCATCGAGGCTACAGGCTGATTTGTCCAGCACGCAATTGTAGTCCATATTTTTTTCCGCAAAATACCGATTCAATGCTTCCGCAAACTTTTTTGCTTTTCTCACATGGACAGCATATTCCATCGGATTATACGGCTCTCCTTCTATTACCGGCACCTGCCATACTAAAATACATTTTTTCATCTCTTTGTACTCCTTTCATTTTTGCCAAATTTATATATAGATATCTTTTACACGCTTTGTAACCTCATCTGTCTCTTATTATACATACAAAAAACCGCAATAACAAACATCACTATCAGAACAGGAATCTGCAATGCAATGTCTGATAAATGATATGGTCCGCTGTATCGATATCTTTCTTATCTTGATACTCTCTTTTCCAGCTCATGTATGTATGATAACAAATGCTCTTTTCTCTGTGAAACCGTGTCTAGACCAAACAACTCTGATAACCTTACTGCCACGCTCAAGTCCGAATTAATAAAAATATTCCATCCTATTTTCAGCCCGCAAAGAATAAACACCACACCTATAACTTTTATTTCCCAATAATAAAAATTTATGCAGAACCATACTCCTGTCAGTTCAAACAAAACTATCCAAAATATCTTCTTTCTGTTCTGAATCTGTATTTTCTCCAGTTCCTTATACTTTCGAAGATTATACTCTAAAGTATACGCCAAATCATAATCAGGCAGATTTGTATGTGAAATCCTTCCCTCTTCCGTAATAATAGTGGCCCGATTCACTCTATAATCGTGTAACAGGACAGCCACACTTACACACAACATAATTCCACCAAGCCAAAGCATGTTTTGATACTTTTTGCAATCTACTTCCTGTATACATATGCCCTTTTTCAAGCTGATAAGTGAAAAATCCGGCACCTGTTCATACCATTCCATAGAAACATCTTTTTCTGGCAACACTTTACCAATTAAATCAACCTTTCCCTCTAACTGTTCTTCCAGATTCTTATCGTATACCTTTACTCTCACATAAGTATTATCCATGTATGGAATATTGTATACATAGTAATCTCCGAAAAATGTCACCTCTACCTCACACTGTCCTGAAGAAACGTCTGAATTGTATTCATCAAGCGGTTTGGACAGATAATCCATTAATTGGAACTTGACATACTCGCCCGGACGCAAAGCTGACTTTTCATAATCCGTGGCATTATCATATTTGAATAATGAAATTCCATTTATCGCAAGTATTATAATACTTATAATTACAAAAATCCCTGCACAAATTGTCCGATAAGATATTGATATGTTTCTTTTCATTGAACATTCCCATAGAATCCTTACTATAAATTTCCATAATGTGAATTAATTATATGATTATGTAATTTTCCCTCACATGCCACCTTAGCACTGGCTTTACTTATTAAAAATGGCCAGTACATTGCTTTAAATATTTTACCACAATAATTACATTTTGCAGAATATGTCGCAAATTCAAATATATAAAAAATACACCAGTTTTATTGTTCATGTATATTCCTCATAATTATCCTTTGATTGTAATGACATCAAACATAAAATTTGATGCCATTACTTTTATGCATCACCACACAATTACTAATCAACCAAAAATTCTATAAATAGCTGTACCTACTCCATATCCTATATTGTATAGCATAAGTCCAATTATCCCTATAATTAATATATTTCCATAAGTTTTATGTTCCATATACCAACTAATAATTTTTTGCATGTAATACACCTCTTAGATTTTTATTTTTTCTGATCCTTAGTATCTTTATAACCGTTATATGCTCCGAGTGCAAAACATCCAAGACACACAAGTACACCACCAACAACAAGCCAAACAGCACCACCGTCAACATCTAAAAGTTCTTCTTCATCCATAACCATAAATTCATTATTCATTTCTATACTCCTTCCTATTTTACCTTGATGTGGCATGTACAAATGCCTTTCCCACAGCATAACCAATTTCATAGCAAACCCATACAGCTGCTACACCTGGTAATATTACCCCTGGATTAAAGCCTCCATCAATACACATCATTTCTTCATTTGAAATTTTCTCAAAAGCATTCATTTTTCTTTTTCCTTCCTACTACTTATAAAATACTGTTTTTCCTACGCGCGCTCATAGGATTTATTTATATAAACCGGTAATCCCGGAATATACCTTATTTATTTTACTAATCTACTAAATTTATCTTACTCAGGACGAAATGCAACACACTGTCATCATCAACAACAATTTTTGCCTGTGCAGCCATTCCACTTTTCAGATTTCCTTTTTCTCCATCCTTATTCTTTATCTCCATATTTTTACATTCTACTTTTACAACGTAATATGCATTACCGGTATTCTGGTCTACAGTCACATCTTTTGCAATTTCTTTTACTGTTCCTGTAAAATATCCATATTCACTTGACGGATATGAAGCCATCTCAAATTTTACTTCCTGATCCGGTTTTATTTTTGCTATGTCAGAATTTTCCACATACACCTGTGCAAAATAACCTGACTGCTCCTTTGGATATATCTGTCCTATGGAATCTCCTTCCTGTATATATGTTCCATTTGAGATTTCCTTATTTGTGTAAAAATACCCTGATGATCCTGCCTTTATGGTACAGTTATTATTTTTTATATCATAATCTTTTAAATAAGCCTCATACTCCCGCTTCTTATCCTCATAAGTAAGAATTTCAGCCGACACATTTCCTTTTTCCGTAAGAATCTTTATATCTGACTCATCTGTATTATTAGAATTTTCTGTCTGCTTCTTTTGAAGTTCTACAGAGGATATATTAGATTTAAGGTTTTCTATCTGTTCATTTGCAGTTTCTATCTGCTGTTCTATTGTTGAAATCTCATTAGACTCAAGATTAGACAATGCCTGATTTTTTTCTGTATCCACCTCTGCCAGTTGTGATGAATCCATTGTGGTTTCATCCTTTTTATTGTCATATTGAAGTGCTGTATAATCATATGATGAAATATAACTTTTTACTATTGAATAGTAATATGTATCGTTTTGATCGAATGTGTTATTACGAGATACGATACATTGCTTTACATCGTTAAGTTTATTAATTTTTTCATTATACTTATCAATAGAATCATTGATAACTGTAATATTTTCATCGTATACCTCCCCAGTTTTATTCTTTTCCTTTCCTGCATCAATTGAAGTATTTAATAATTCTTTCCTGTCTTTAAATTCTGAATAATACTGGTTATCAGACATTGCATCAAATTCAGAATTATCTCCGTCAAGACTCTTCTGATATGCATTTAGCATGTCAAGACGCTGCTGTACACTATCAAGTTTACTCTTATAATCTTCGATAGTACTTCCAAGGTTTTCAATATCTACCTCATACAGTTCGTCTCCCTCATTCACATACTGTCCGTCCTTTACCGACATTTTAGTTATCTTTCCTGTAACTGCACAGCTTACTGCCGTACTGTCATCGTCACCTCTAAAGACACTATCAGCTTTTACTACTATATCCATCCTGAAAAGATACATCCAGATCAGGGCTATTGTCAGAATTGCACATATTATATATATTGTGTACGGCACAAATCTGTTTGGCTTAGAATCATATACTTCCGTACTGTCACTTATATCCTTTAAATCCACAATTATAGGTTTCATAATTTTCCTCTTTTCATAATAGAAGTTATGCGGTTGCTTTAACATCCACAGTATCAAGCGACTGTTGTTTAACAAGCTGCGCATATTTTCCACCCAGTGCTGTCAATGATGCATGATCACCGCTTTCTATAATCTTTCCATCTTCCAGCACATATATCTTATCGCAATTTTTTATAGTGCTGAGTCTGTGTGCTATAAAGATAGTTGTAACATCTTTTGAAAATTCACTTATTGTCTTATCAAGTGCTCTTTCAGTTATTGCATCAAGATTACTCGTAGCCTCATCCAATATCAATATATCCGGTTTTTTAAGCATGGCTCTTGCTATAGCCAGCCTTTGCCTTTGACCGCCTGACAGGTTTGCTCCGTTTTCCTCCAGTCTTGTCTCATATCTGAGTGGCAGTTTATTAATAAATTCATGAGCCTGCGCCTTTTTTGATGCCTCTATGATGTCATCCATCGTTGCATCATCCAGTCCCAGTGTAAGATTTTCAAATATTGAACCACTAAACAAAAATGTTTCCTGTGGTATATATGCGATTTTGTCTCTAAGTGTCTCTATCTGTATATCTTCTATATTATTATCATTTATCAGAATATTACCTGACTCTGCCTGATATAAGTGCAAAAGCAGTTTCGATAATGTTGTTTTTCCTGAACCGCTTTCTCCAACAAAGGCAATTTTTTCGCCCTTTTTTATTGTAAAATCTATATTCTCAAGTACCCTCTGCCTTGTTCCGTATCTGAAATTCACATGTTCGAATTTTATATCCCCGGCAAGACTTTCGGGTGCCATTTTTCTTTGTTCATTTTCCTGCTTTTCAGCTTCAAGATCGAGTATTTCCCCCAGTCTGTCTGCCGCTACGACTGCGGTCTGCATCTGTGGCTGCAGATCTACCAGATTCTTTACAGGATCAAGGAAATATGCCAGCAGTGAATTAAATGTAATAAGTGCACCTATTGTCATGTCTCCGTTTATAACACTGACACCACCTGCCCACAGGATGACTACACCACCTATGAGTTCTACGAAAGTTTTCAGTGACACTTGTATATTGTTAGCCCATGTGAGATTGAATACACTTCTTAACAGTTTTACAAATTTTACTTCTGTTTCCCTGTTTACTTTTCTCTCCGCATTATAAGCCTTTACAGTCTGTATTCCATTAAGAGACTCGACCATATAAGACGTAAGCTGGGCATTATCTTCCATTTCTTTTCGATTAAGTTTTTCATACCATTTATTAAATCCAAGTACGATTACTGCATACAGTACGATCATTATGATCGTAATAAAAAATAATTTTGAATTCTGTATGTATAAAATGATTGCTCCGGCAACTGCCATAAGAGTATCTATCATAATGGTAAGTGTTGCGCCTGATATGGCATCTCTTACCTTTCCTGCATCATTAAACCTGGAGATAATCTCTCCGACCTTCCTTGTTCCGAAAAAGTTCATCGGAAGTTCCATTACATGCCTGTAATATCCCAATAATAACGCAATATCCAGTTTCTGACTAAGATACAAAAGTAAATGTGACCTGAATGCATTAAGGATTACCCTGAAAAGATTGAGAAGTATCACTCCTATTGATAAAGTCATGAGCGTTTTCTTCAATCCATCCGGAAGAACACTGTCTATTAATATCTGAAAATAGAATGCTGCCAATATTCCAAGCACGGTATATATAAGAGATGCTAAAAAGATCTGAAATATAACTTTCTTCTGTGGCATGAGCAGATGAAAAAATCTGGAGAAAATTCCTTTTGTCTCATCCTTTTTCTCAAATGTCTCATTCTTTACAAGAAGGATAAGGATACCGCTCCACTGATATTTCGGAGGTTTTCCCTCATCATGCACTTCTCCAAAAAACTCCTCCGGGGTAAGTTTTACAATACCTTCTCCCGGATCTGCAATCACAACCGTCTTTTTCGTTATTTTATGAATAACAACATAATGCAGTAATGCTCCATCTACGATAACATGTGCTATACATGGTAATGGAAACTCCGAGAAAAATGCTTTTTTATCTCCCTTTACTCCTTTGGCGCTAAATCCAAGCTGCTCGGCAGCTTTTATAACACCGTATGCATTTGTTCCCTGCTTATCTGTTCCTGCAACTTCACGGATTTTACTTATCCCTATTTTATATCCGTTCTGTCTGCAGATTGTTGCAAGACACGCAGCTCCACAGTCGGTTATATCATGTTGTTTTATACAATAATATTTCGTTGACATATGCCCCAATTTAACTCCTTAATTACTAATCTTTTATTTACCAATATCCACTACAACTTTTTCTAAGAGCATATTGCAGATTCGACCTCACTATTATAAATGCACATAGAAAGGAATCCCGGTCAAGCCTCTTCATCAGAATCCAGAAACCGGATCCGTTCCATTGCAGAATTTTAATAGAAGTCCGCCTGCGGTTGCAGAACGCAAACATGCAGCGCGAATAGGGATCAAGTTTGAATTTCAGCTTGATAATTACAGCCAGTCCGTGATAGCTTTTTCTCAAATCGGTAGCTCCACAGGCAAGGTAAACGGTTGTGCCACCTGCCAGATCAAGCATGGTCTTTTAATCCCTGAATCAGAACACTAAAAAGATCTGAAGGGCACTCTGGCATCACTTCAATCCGAATACTGTTAGTGATAAAAATACGGACTGGAGACAGACTGGTGTTCAAAGTCTCATTCGTCGAAATTTCTTTTTCGGTTGGCATTTTTGCAAAAATCATATCCGTATCCGATTGTTCGTCCAATGTTTTCAGCTTGCGCATCCAGTAACTCATTGTAGAGACCGGAACGTGATGTTCCTGACACCATGCTTTGCACGGCTGTCCACTTGAATGAAATTCACTAATTCTTTCAGACCACAGTGTAATTTTTTCATCTGTTTTCATAATGATACATTTTCCTTCCTTTGTTATGAAAAGAGTGTATCAGAAAAATATGGGCGCTAACAGATACAGATGATTACCTACTTACAATTCATCGGCAATTCAATAACATGGCGGTAGTAGCCAAAAAGCAAAGCTATATCCAGCTTTTGGCTCAAATACAACAATAAATGCGACCGAAAAGCATTCAAAATAACCTTAAATACATTCAGTAAAATAACACCTATAGATAGAGTCATCAAAGTTTTTCTAAGTCCATCAGGTAATACGCTGTCTATTAATTCCTTAAGATAAAAAGCCCCTACAATTCCAAGAATAGTATATACCAGAGATGCCACAAATATATGTAAAATCAGCTTTTTCTGTGTTAACAGCAAATGAAAAAAGCGACTAAACAAACCTTTTGTTTCATCGTCCTTCTTAAATGTTTCATTCTTTACAAGCAGAATCAAAATGCCACTCCACTGATATTTTGGCGGCTTTTCTTCCTCATGGACTTTTCCAAAAAACTCCTCTGGTGTAAGCTTTACTATGCCAACTACCGGGTCGGCAATAATCACCTGTTTTTTGGTGATTTTATGTATAACCACATGGTGTAATAAATTTCCATCTACGATGACATGAGCAATACAAGGTAATGGAAACTCTGAAAAAAGGCTTCCTTATTCCCTTTTACTCCCTTTGCGCTAAAGCCCAACTGCTCTGCTGCTTTAATTACACCATATGCGTTTGTTCCCTGTTTATCTGTTCCAGCTACTTCACGAATCTGCGTAATGCCAATTTTGTAACCGTTTTGTTTACAAATGGTTGCAAGACAAGCCGCACCACAGTCAGTAATGTCGTGTTGCTTTATGCAATACTATCTCATCTTTTACTCTATTTTCAAATATTTTATTAACAATAAATTTAAATTATCATCCTATAACTAATATTAGCAAAACCATAAAAGTACTCAACACTACATTTACGATAACAAATATACTAGTGTATTTGTCTTGATATCGTTTTAAATCTCTAATTTTCTCTTTCTCACGATCAGTCATTCTCCATGTCGCTGGAAATAACGCTGCAATTGAAATAATTGTAAATAATAAAATTGCAACAAAGGACAAAATAATTACTACACCCATATCTCCATCACAATAAAGTCCTTTATATATACTAGATGTTAAAATCAATACAAAACATGCAACTTCCAAGCATTTATGCCAATTATTAAACTTGCCTTCCATTTTTGTCACCTCTTTTTCTCTAGCGTATCACATAAATATTACTGACACCATATCATTTTTTGATATTAATAATTTGTCCTATCCAACCTATTTGAACCCTACAAAATACAAAAATAATATAACTAATAATCTTGTACATGCTCTATAACTCATCTTAAAGATACATCTAAAGTCCATCTGGTCGAAATCATAAAAAATGTGCTTTACAAGAATTTATAATCTTAGAATGCAAAAGGAAAATCCATTTTATTTTTTAATTACCTATATTTTACATTATTAAAAGTGGATTTATATGAACATGCTGTACAAAAACAAACTCTTATTCTCATATTCATCTTTTAGTTCCGCCTCTTTTTCAAAACCTAACTTTTTATACATGCCTAAAAATGACACTTCATTTCCTTCTTTTGCATAAAATGAAATTCTAAGCTTATTTACTTGATTAATCATACTTTTCATAGCATAATCCATCAAATCTTTTGCAATTTTTATTCTTTCCTCTCTATTTTTTTCTTTTGATACAACTAATGTTGTAATATTGACAACCGAATTATTGCTAACATTAGGAACAACAATAATGAGTCCATCAATTTTTCCATTTTCACCAATTTTATAAAAATAATATTCTTGATTATTCATTATATGTGCTCGAATATTAACGGCAGTATAATAACCTTTTCCACCAGCCACAAAAAAATCGCTACAACGGTTTTCTTCAACAAAACGTCCAACTTTTTCATAATCATTTTCATCCACAGCTGAAATGTCGGTATGTTTACATACATTCTCTTCTATTTCTTGTTCCATAACAAGTATGCCATACATTTTTAACATTCTTATTATGTCTTGAAGGTCATTCTCCAACACAGCAATTTCAATATTTTCATATATTTTTTTCAATTCCTCTAACACTTTTTGTGTTTGATTATTTTCTAATATTAGGTTAAACATAACCAAACCTGTCCCATTCAGAATAAATTGGTCATGCTTTTCCTTAAAAAGCACCATAGATGAATCTCCATCTTCTCTAATAAAAAAATTATGTTTATCTTTTATTTGATATCTCATATTTTCCTCCCATTATTTTGCATCAATCAAATCATAAACAATATCCCTACCTGTGTATGGTTCTGGACAAAATGAACTAAACTGCTCTGTGCTGTACAAATTACTTATATATGGTTGTAATTTATTATTTCCCCATATATTATTGTATCCAGCATGCCAATAATCTTTCAAACTGTGTTTATTCAAATCACCAACGACAATCGGCAAATAATTACATAATAATAATTTGCCATCAGAACGAATCTCAACTGAATATGTATTCATACTATTCTTATTATTTTCAGGCATTCTAGTAAGATGATCTAATGGATCCCCCCAAGATATCACAAAATCTTCATCTTGATACAAATCTTTTAACTTGCTGATTTTTTGTTGTAGCCACAAATATTCATCAGGGGATGGCTTCATATTTACCATACTTTTCCCTCTTCCCATCAATATCAATGGCATAACTCTAAAATCATTTGCACCTAACTCTTTAACCAATTTACATGTTTCTTCAATCTTATATATATTTAGTTTATTGGGACAAAAAGATACCGCAACTTTAAACCCTTTTTCCGAAGCCCTCCTAATTGCTTCAATTGCTTTTTTAAATGCTCCGGAAATCAACCTCATATTTTCATGTAGAAAGGTATTATTTCCGTCTAGACTTACCTGAATCGTATTTATACCTGCATTTTTCAAATCCAATAATACGCCTTCAGTTAATAAATATCCGTTACTAACAATATTTACAATTCCACAATTTGAAGCTAATTCTTTTATTATATCATATATGACTTTCCCTCTTATTAATGGTTCTCCGCCACACAGACATACATTCATTGGTTTTAGTTCACTTATTTGTCTTGCAATATTTATCAACCTGTCATCAGTTAATTCCCTATATATGTTCTGCCCGCTATTATTATAGCAGTGTCTACATCTATAATTACACTTATTTGTAACAGTAAACGCCACTGAAAAAGGTCCAGATAATTTATCTAAGTTTGCGTTCTTCATTCGTTCCTGTAATATACTTTGATGTAAATTTTTCATTTTCTTACCTTCCTTGATCATTCAAGATGTGGGAAAAACATAAATTTTTCCCACATTTTATTGTTATGACTTTGTAACTTCGCTTGTTGATACTGCCAGCACCGTTCCAACTGCAACATCCCATGCAACAGCTGCGCCTACAAGAAATGCCGCTTCTACGACTGTTACCGCCGCAACAAGTATAAATACTACAACTGGTATTCCTCCGCCATTAACTGATTGTAGTTCAAAATCTGTCATTGGCATAAATTGCGGAGTCTGGTATTCCATTTTATTATCATTCATCTTTTTATCCCCCTTTCATCTAAGATTCCATATATGTAAACCAGCATCAATATATGTCATTTTATCCATTGAACTCACAACGCTATATCCCAAATATTATATGCGTATCAATCATTTCATTATCATCTTTTTCTAAAAATGAATATGTCGCAGTTTTTGGTAATATATTATTTTCCCTTATATATTGATTTATTTCTGTCATTTCTTTTTCAAAAGAAAACTTACTTGTAACAACATGAATATCCAACACTTTCTCGATATAAAACTTATCACACATACAAAATTCTAATGTTAAAGGAATATCCTTATCAATTGGCACCATTATCTCAAAATCCAACTCTATAGCTTCTCCGTTCTTTCTTAGAAAGTGCGTACATGAAATTAATGGGCCACATTTTTTTGCATTATTCCCGTTAATTACTCTATTTAATTCATCATACAAAGTACTCAATTTTTCTTGCCTAATCCAGTTTCTATAACGTACCAAATTGAAATATTCAACATTATTTTTTTTCATATAATTAATCATTTCAACAACCACACAATATTTATATACGTTTACCTTCCTTGTCAAAATTTCGTTTAAGTTTTCGTTCTACAGCAAAAATTGAAGCAAAAATTGCAATACAATGGACTACAATCAATATAATTGAAATAATTTCTATCATTTCTTTATTTAAGATATAACAACATATCATAGCAACCATACTTATAAGGAAAAAAACACCGCCACACATATACCATACCTTACCAAAACAAGCATGTGCATATTCCCAAGTCTCTTTATTTATCATAGATGTCGATGTCCTATATCCAAAAATGCAATTTATTTTTTTAGGTGCTCTTCGTTTAAAAATACATCCACACACAAACATCAACATAGGCACAATAAAACTACTTACGATCATCATCCACATTTTTTTACCTCCCTACTTCTACTAGTAGTGTTTCACAACACCGTACTTTTTTACATTGAAATATGTTTTTCCGCCACCTCCAAACAACAAAGTTGCAACCGAACCATCATAACATAACTGCCTTAGACTTCTAGCTTTGCGCCCATATATTTCTATATGTTTGCCAACATAAAATATAATACGACATTATATCAACCATTTACAAATCACTCAACTTTAAACTTATTAACCGCTTCTGGAAATTAAGGTTGGTAAGCCACCCATATACATGCTGAATTTACAGTCTGCATAATAAACAATAACGCTAAGACATTTAAACCTACCTATTGATAAAGTCATGAGCGTTTTCTTCAATCCATTCGGAAGAACACTGTCTATTAATATCTGAAAATAGAATGCTGCCAATATTCCAAGCACGGTATATATAAGAGATGCTAAAAAGATCTGAAATATAACTTTCTTCTGTGGCATGAGCAGATGAAAAAATCTGGAGAAAATTCCTTTTGTCTCATCCTTTTTCTCAAATGTCTCATTCTTTACAAGAAGGATAAGGATACCGCTCCACTGATATTTCGGAGGTTTTCCCTCATCATGCACTTCTCCAAAAAACTCCTCCGGGGTAAGTTTTACAATACCTTCTCCCGGATCTGCAATCACAACCGTCTTTTTCGTTATTTTATGAATAACAACATAATGCAGTAATGCTCCATCTACTATAACATGTGCTATACATGGTAATGGAAACTCCGAGAAAAATGCTTCTTTATCTCCCTTTACTCCTTTGGCGCTAAATCCAAGTTGCTCGGCTGCTTTTATAACACCATATGCATTTGTTCCCTGCTTGTCCGTACCGGCAACTTCACGTATTTTGCTGATACCTGCCGTAAATCCAATTTTTCATTTTACCAATCAGTTTTACACCATCCACTTCAATATTCTCCTAATAATGTTTTCTCCTAAATCGTAAAATGTATTTCCACCATCACATTCCATCAATTTTTCATTTGTCAATTCTATAAACATAACTATATCTCCTTTCGCTATTCAAACTACCACCATGTAAAAAAATAAACAATATATAAGTGCTATTTGGTAAGATTTCGGTGCTGTTTGACACAAATTAACACAAATTACTTTATTTATTGTTTAATTTGTCGTTTTTTTAAGTTATAATATTAAACATAAGGAGACACGGTATGAATAATTACATTAATATTTTTTTAGAATTTTTATATCTTCTTTGTAATGCATTCTTGCTATTCAGAATATGTGAAGAAAATATGCACAATAAAATCAGCATTCCGATGAAGTTATTTTATATTATAGTATTTGTAGTTTTTCCAGCCACAATACATGCTATTGGGATATTATCATATTTTGCTCCTATCCTATTCATGCTTATAATTTTTAGAAAATTAAACAAACTACTGTTAAAATGTTTATTCAATTATATAGCTACATTATTTCTATTTATACCAATTGCCATTATACAAACTTTACTATTAAATGATGCACATTTTGCACTGAGTTCTCAGGAATATTTACATTATAAAACCACAACCATTTTTATAGTTGTTTATAATATTTACATACTTTATACCAACAATATAAAAAGGAAATCCAGTGCGAATTTTTATTCATATGCATTTGCAATTATTATATTGGGATTAAGTATGTTGCTTGGCTACATTACGCTTTCAATATGCATTGAAAATCCAAACTCTTATAATTTGATTGTTATTTTTTCAATTATATTTTTATTCCTTATTATATGCATTTCACTATATGATAAATTTCTGGCAGTCATTGAAGAAAACACCAATTATCGGTTCAAACTGGAACTTAATAAAATGGAACAGGTATATTCTGCCCAGCTCGACGATAAATTAAATCAGCTCCATTCTTTAAGACATGATATAAAAAACCATCTGATAGTAATTGATGGTTATGCTTCACAGCACAATGATAGGAAAATTCATGAATATATTCATAATATTTCTGAGGATCTTTCTCTGACAAATGCTGTAGATTCAGGCTCTCATATCGTCTCAGCTCTTATAGCTGAAAAAGAGGACAAGGCAAAGTTACAAAATATCAGATGCGAAATTAATATAAGTACACCCGGTATTAATATTGACGATTTTTCAATTACGACCATAATAGGTAATCTGTTTGATAATGCGATAAAAGCAGCCGCTGAGTGTGAACATGGCTGGATCAGATTCTCCATCACCCAGACCGGCTCATATATGAATATAGTTATTGAAAATTCCTACTCCGGAAATATTATAGAAAACAATGGTGAATTTACATCTACCAAAAATGACAAGGTCTTACCTCATGGAATAGGCATAAAAAATGTCCGTAAAGTCGTTTCCAACCTTAACGGACACATTGATTTTTCTTATGCCAGCGGATATTTTAGCGTAAAGGCAGAGCTCCCTAATTATAGTTAAGTTCCTGCTCCTTATATGCTCTCCTTATCTTGTCCAGATGAAGTTCCTTTATCTGATCATGATATTTCCTGCTCAAAGGAACTTCCATGCCTCGTCCAAAGCATACCACATCTTTTTTTACTTCTTTAATGTAATTAAAATTGGCTATATACCCCTGATGTGTATACATAAATACATCATTATCCAATCTTTCATATACATTTTTCAGAGGCTCATAACAGCATATTTCCTCATCCCTTTTATGGAATACACACTGATTTCTGCGTTTTTCTATATATATTACATTTTGAAGGTCTATGAGAACATCTTCATATCCGGATTTAATTTTTAGATATCTTTTTTCCGCTTTTTGTGCATTTTTACGATAATCAATCTGAATTTTTGCTTTTTCGATAATGTGCTTTACCTGTGTATATTTTATCGGTTTCATGACATAATCAAGTGCATCAAGTCTGAATGCCTGTATCGCAAATGCATCATAACTCGTCACAAATGAGATACATACCCATGGGTCGATCTTTCTTAATGCATCAGCCATCTCAATACCTGTCATACCGGGCATTTCCACATCAAGAAACAATAAATCATATTCCTTACTCTTGGAAAGTATATTATTCATGAGTTCTTTTGCATTATCATAGAGATCTATGCTTACATTAATATCCATTTCATTTCCGTATTCACTCACGAATTTTTTTAGTTCATTCCGAAAAAATTCTTCATCATCGCATATTGCTGCTCTTATCGTTTCGTATTGCATATATTAATCTCCTTGTAGTATCCATTCTTAAATGCCTTATCAAGAGGGACATCGTATTCATCTATCAGAATGACCGTCTTTTTCCCATGTGCTCTTGACACAATTCTTTATTCTGTGATATATACAGACCATCAAACAATGAGCTATCTGTGCCTATCTCAAAAAAGCGCGCAACATGCTGATGTTAAGAGTCTTTCCAAATCTGCTCTATAAGCTTTGTTTTATCTAAATAATAAAAATCATATTTCCGAATTTTTTCAAAACTGTCAATTCCCACCGGTAATTTTATCGTATTTACCATACAAGCCTCCCAAAAATATAATCCGCTGTACTATAAGCATAGTATAGCGGATTCAACGCTCAATTACAATTTATTATCCGGATATTGATCATAAAACATACTACCACCATAAGAAAAACCAAACATGCTATTAAGATATGGATTCATTGATTAACCAAATACATTAAATTATGTATCAAATTGATGCTCCTATGAGCTGCTATCCCAAAAACAACATTTTCCTCTTTTTATATAAACCAGACAAAACGCAATCACTGCTAATACATATTGTATTGATTGCAGACAAAGCTCATTTAGACTTATTGCTCCTATAGATGGTATAAAATGCATTAATTCGAATAATACTGATGATACAATCATTTTGATTATCAGACTTTTATTGATAGAGCTGAATATAAACCATACCCAAAGATGCAGACCTGTTCAAAAACAGAAAAATTCATACAAAGAAACGCCAAAACCGACATTTGCCGGAGTTGGCGTTTCTTAATTAGGGACTTATTTTACAGCCCCAAACGTTTAAAAATTCTTATGCCCTATCCTTTAATTTTTTGCAATACCCTATCAGAATATTTGTAGCTAATACAATTCCCAAAATAACGGCTATTGCCATTAGGATAAATGGTGCTAATTGAAATGCAAATATAATTTTCTCTGAAACAATATATCTTCTGATTGCCTTTTCCAATATAAATGTCACTATTGAAAGTAACAATATCCACAATATCCACTTATCAAAATTTTTGCACCATACCGGCAATAAATCCTTTAATACTATGTTTTCCATATGCCGCTCCTTTTTTATTAACAAATATCTTTTTAGATTTTGCAATATCCTCCGCTAAAATTAAAATTTTTATTTTCTATCCATTGATAAATCTAATCTTCTACCACTATTTATATATTGTAATAAATCAATAGAATTTTCAGAATATGACAACACTTTTTGTTTTAGCTCTTCAGCAGACACATCATATTTATAAGTCGATCTTATCAATGCACAAACCGCTCCCATAATCGCCACGGATGCAGATGTCCCGCTTATACATTCTTCGGATTTTACTATCGTCATTATATCCGTTCCTGGAACCGCTATATCAACATATTCTTTAGAATAATTTGAGCAATAACTTAGTTTCCCGTCTAATCTACTATCAGCTACAACTATCATATTATTAAGCTTAAACATAGCGGGATAACATATTATCTCTTTTCCAAGTTCAGCGCCATTATTTCCTGCTGAAACAACGAAAAGCATATTTGACTTTTTCATTGTTTCGTATACATCTTGATCTAGGATTCCCATAGAAAATGCCATACAACATATAGTTGCTTTATTTTGTTCAGCATATATTATAGCATTTTTTATACTATTTTTGCTATACTTCTCAGATATACACTTTACACTCATGACTTTTATATTTGTGTATTCTAGCATACCGACATATTTTTTATTATTGTCACTTCCTAACATAATTCCTAAAATTTCATTTCCATGATTATTTAAAGAGTCTATCAAATTATTATTATCTAAAAAATTCCACCCCACAATATCATCTACAAAACCATTATTATCATTATCGATTCCATCATTAGCTAACTCATTATAATTAATCCAATAATTCCTATTTTTAAAATCCTCAATATCTACACCATCATCAAGAACAGAAATAACAACATTTTGCTCTTGATTATAGTTTTCTTTAAATTCTTCAAAATTTATAGATGCAATATCTGACATAGAAATATCATCAGTTCTCCATGCAGCAATGTTTTTAGGAATATAATTGTCTATATTACCATTTAAATACCATTGATTAATGTTTTCACTTTTATTTATAATATTTAAATTTTCTTCAGTATTTTCAATATAATTGATTGTATCATTTTTGTTTTTTAAAAAATTGATACCTATTAATAATATTAAAACTACTAAAAACCAATTTTTTTACTTTTCATAGCATTTACAATATTCTATTAAAATAACAGTAACTAAAAGAATACACAATAATACTGCAAAAATCATAAAAATAAATGGTATGATTTGAAATGCCAAAATAAGTTTTTTCGATAAAATATTTCTTATAAATATTTTACCTATTATAAAAATTATAATTGCTAAAATTAGTAGCACCAACATCCATCTCAGCATATTTTTTACACCTTACCGATAATATTTTTATATCTTTCATTTCCTATTAATATGTAACAACAGATGCAAAGTAGTTTTTTGCCTGATTACTATAAGTATTTGAATCTATCAATGCATTTACACATGCAATAATAGAACTTCCAGATCCACATGCGGCAACAACAATTGTTATTATTACTGATGGTGGAAAAGCTATGTTTGCTGCAACTAATCCTGCTATCACTCCAATACCAACACCCGATGCTGCTGAATACACACAAGCCTTAGCATAATAGTTTGCACTTGTATCTATTGAACTTGTGTATTTATCACAAGTACTTTTTTTACTAGATTTTAAACCTGTCAAACATATTGATTTAGTTTTACTTGAATTTCCAACTTTTAAATATGTTTTATTTGATGTATAACCATATTGATAATAATAATCACCAGATCCTAAACCCCCATGTTTTTTTCCATTATACTTAACTGCATTACTGTATGTATTTATATCCTGTTGTTCAAAATCATCACAATTTATCGTTTCTTCTGCCACGTCATAACTTTCACCCCAAAATGATTTTACTTCTTCATATTCTTTTACAACTATTTCATTATCTGAATAATTTATATTTTCTACAACGTAATCATTATCTGAAGTGTTTTCCACTGTAATTTGGGTGGAATTATCACCGTTCTCAATGGAAATAATATATTCAATTCCATTTACATTCCTTTTTATTTGCTGTACTTCCTTTGCATATACCGTAGGTGTCACGCATATAATCATTGAAAGTGTTAACATTATACTTAATAAAAATTTCTTCATTCTAATTTCTCTCCTTAAAGTTTAATTTTACTTATTCATATCTCCGCTTGTGAAAACAATAAAATATCTAATTTTGTACAATATATTTTACTTTCTCCCCATAAGCCATTTTAAAAACCAATCAGCTTTAATTAATGCTTCATTCATTATCGTCCCCTCCTTCTTTTGTACTTCCACAATTAATATATCTTTTTATAGTATAAAAAAGCAATCACTATGGCATGAACGACACTTTTTAGGCATGAACGACATAGTGATTGCTTATTTCTATAACTATTTTACTATTTTTTATATATTTATTGTTACAATAAATCTTTCATTTTCCTGAGATATTCTCATATCTCCATCATATTTTTTTACAGTCCTCCTTACATTTTCTAACCCAATACCATGATTTTGCTTATCCTCTTTTGTAGTAATAAACTTTTGTTTTTGATTTATAATACTTTCCATATCATAGCTATTACGAACCGAGATAAATATTTGTGAATTATAACCGGCTATCTCAAACTCAATTATTCTTTTGTCCTCTTGTATTTTTTCACATGCCTCTATGGCATTATTTAAGAGATTTGATATTATTGTGCACATATCAAACATATCAATTGCTACATTATCCGATACGCGCCCCTTAAACTGAACCTTTATATTTTTACTTTCCGCTTCCAGGACAAATGGAGCTATTACCGCATCCAATTCCCTGTTTCCGGTGTACTCTACCGGTTTTTTAGATGAAACCTCATTAGTTAGCTGCGATAAATATTTTTTTATTTGTGAATTATCTTCGCTGGTACACATACTATTTAACGCAAGCATATGATTTTTTACATCATGACGGAATTTCCGCAGTTCTTCATATTGCAGAAGCATATGCTCATAGTGCTGCTTTTGTAAAGCCATATGCTCCTTATACATGTCATTTGACTTTTTTATATATGCATTCTGGCTTAAAACAACAATCTGCATAAGTGTTACCACAACAAGTGTACAGCAAGCCATTACTGCAAACACCCCATAAATTTGCAAATCTTCATACTCTTCCAATTCGGAAAAAATCTGAATTGATCCTACTAATATCAATGAACTGATGGTAACTAAATACAAAATAATGTAATGCTTTAGATCTAAAACTACTTCTTCCTGATCATTTTTTCTTCGTTTTATTACATATATTAGCGCCCAGACACCTATACTCAATATCTGACATAAAATCGTTAAAGCCGGAGATTCCTTAACGTAATATTCAGAAATTCCAATTTTTATAGATATAATAAATGAAAACAACATTCCAAATATAGAGCTTGCTATAACCACAAACGGATACAAAATCAAATTTTGAATTTTAAATGGCTCTATTATAAAAACAGGCAACATAACCATTATAAATATTGATGCTCCCATTACATACTGTAGATTATTATTTACATATACAATACTACCTGTAATTACCACCGCAATGATATATATCATCCATCTGACAGCTTTATTGGTAATTCCTCTGCTCAGTACAGTACGATATGCTAATGAATAAAGTACAGTCTCTGTTATAAAATATACTATCAAATACAATATATCCCTTATCACATTCTTCGCCTCGCCATTCTTTCACCATACTCATGATATAACCTTTTTACGGTTTCTTTATAGCTTCTACCAATCGGAATTTCAATATCCATATCTCTTATAGATAATTTTCCATTTCTAAGTGTGGCATATTCAAGATTAACCATATATGATTTATGAACACGTATCACAGAACTGTCCTCAAGCCGTTTCTCAATCTCAGATATATTTATTCCTACAAAGTTCTGCCCATTTGTATAAATATAAGAGTATTTTCCCTGTGCCTCTATATATCTTATGTCCTCCGCATAGATTACTATGTTTTGACCTCTTTCTGACAAATACGAAATGCCTATATTCTCACATTTCTCTATCAATACCTTTTCCAACACTGCTTTCACATCCATATATCCAGCCGGCTTCCTGATAAAATCTATAGTCTTGATTCCAAAGGATTCTATCATCTTCTCATCATGACTCGACACAAATGCTATCCGCCAGATTTTGTCCAGTTTCAGTACTCGTTCCTTTAGTTTAATTCCGCTGAGACCATCCATCTCTATATCCAGAAAAAGTATATCTATTTTTTGGTTTTCCTCATCATCACAATATTCGAGAACCTCTTCTGCGTTTTTATACATTTTATATTCAAATGCATCCGTATTGTTTTCATAATATTTCTGACATAATTGCAGCATATGCTGCCTTGCTTCCGCTGAGTCATCACATATTCCTATTCGTAACATATACTTTACCCTCTTTTATCTTATTGTGCACCGTTTCTTTATCCCAACAGCCACCGGCGAAGCTCGTATATATCCCTTACAATGTCATATATTTATGTAATTGTCGCGGTCTACCTCTATCACGGTATAGTAATTCTTTCCAAGCTTTTTCCTGACATTTTCCTGTATTGCATTGCATATATCATCATCTGAGGTGATATAGCCGAATGGAACTGCAATGTCAAAAACCAGATTCGTATGTGTATCACCCCTGATAATACGGAAATCGTGCATATTTATGTGCGAATCAAGCCCTTTTATCACAGAGAGCACCTCGGCCTTCAGTCCGGCTACCTCCTCATCCTCTATCGCTACCGGGTCCATGTGGATGGTCACTATACAGCCCAGCTCCCTTCGTATCCTGCGCTCCAGATTATCGATTATATCGTGCAGCTCGACCATATCTCCGTCCTCCGGCACCTCTGCATGAAACGATACTATCCTGTGTCCCGGTCCATAATCATGCACCATAAGGTCATGCATACCGAGTATGTTTTTGTCAAAGTCCAGTACCATCTCCTTGAGTCTATCGACAAACTCCGGCTCCGGCTTTGCTCCAAGCAGCGGGTCTATCGCCTCCCTGGCTGATGATATCCCTGAATAGAATATAAACAATGACACAAATACACCGCCTATTCCATCCAGATTGAGTCCTGAAAAGTGCGCTATGAGTGTGGCTGCAAGTACTACAGATGTAGCGATACAGTCTGACAGACTGTCCCTGCCTGTCGCTTCGAGTGTTGATGAATCAAGCTTTTTTGAAAAATAGAAATTGTATACCGCCATGACGCATTTTACAGCTATTGACGCCAGTAGTATCGCTACAATAAGCCATGAAAACTCTATATCCTGCGGCTTTATGATTTTGCCAAAGGAATCCCTGAACAGCTCAAAGCCCATGATGAGTATGATTGCCGCAACTGCCAGTGTAGCCACATACTCCATCCTCGCGTGTCCGTATGGATGCTCCTCGTCGGCTCTCTGTGCCGCCATCTTGAAGCCCGCTATCGTGATGATTGAGGAGCCTGCATCTGACAGGTTGTTGAATGCATCCGCAGTGATTGAGATTGCACCGCTTAGCATTCCTGCAAAGAGCTTGCCGGCAAAGAGTATGAGGTTTAAAAATATACCGACTATACCGCACAGCATGCCATATTTATTTCGTTTTTCAATGTCTGTTTCTGTCTCTGGCATTTACTTTACCTCTATTTTTATTTTATATCCTGATTTACAGCTTATTTCACCGCTCCGAATCTGTCGAACGGGTAATATCTGAATATCGCTTTTGCAAGTATATCGTCCTTAGACACATATGTGTGCTCCCAGACTCTTGCGTCTGATGAGCCATTTCTGTTGTCACCGAGCAGCAGATATGAGTCCTGTGGCACCTTAAACTCGTAAGGTCCGGCATTTACTGTCCACGGATCCTCACCGCTCTGGTTTGACTTGAGATAATCCTCCTCAAGCGCCTCACCGTCTATATACACCTGGCCGTCCTCTATGGTGACTGTCTCTCCCGGCAGCCCTATTACACGCTTGATGTATTTCTCAGAAGGCGAATCAGGTGCATTGAATATGACTATATCCCCTCTCTTTGGGTCTGAAAATGTATATGCGAGCCTGAAGCCAAATATGTCATCTCCAATCTGTATGGTGTTCTCCATCGAGCCTGACGGAATATTTGCATTTATAATGACATAGTTCTTTATGAGTATTGCCGCTACAATGGCGAATGCGATTGTTAACACCCAGCTTAAGATTTCCTTGACAGGTGATGTTTTTTCCTCCGGCTTTTTTGGCTCCATCTCATCGGTTGTTTTTGTGTCTTCTTCGTTGTTTAAGTCTAATATCTCCATTTTCATGTTCTCCTTATTCATGCTTCAATAAGTGTTTGATAATATATGTCATGGCGGTACAACCTATGGTGCCATCCACCACTTTATAAAGTCCTTCCTTGTAAAATAAAGACTTGTAAGCCCGTAATCTGCGATTTCCCTATCTGTAAAGGTATTTGCTATATACGCATTGATTTCATCCGGGAAATCTCTCTCGAGGCACCACTGTGCCTGCAGGCTCATTGGCTTTTCCAGCTCATATTGGTGCACGAGCTCGCCTCCAAAATCTATGATACTGTTCCATCTGGATGCATTGCCCAGTATCCTCTGCTTGATATTTTCTATGATCACAGCTCTTGCAATCCTTACCTTTTTGTACTTTTCGGCTCGCTGCAAAAGCATCGCATTGCGGTTGTGGGTATTTATCACCAGCTCCATCGGGTCTGTCAGCTCATTTGACACCAGACAAAATACAGGGTCCAGATCATAATACTCCGGTCTTAGCACGTAGTCGTTTCGAAACGTTGCTGCTGTCTTTGCCACGGTTAGGTCTGCCGATACATCCGTGTATATGATGCCCGGCATGTCACCCATAACATACTCCATCGATGTGATATACGGTGTCATAAACTGCCAGAAGGCTCTGATATTCTGCTCAAATACTATGATATCGTATTTGTCAATAAACTGACCATAATCATAAGGGTAGTTCTCCCTATAGTGCGCAAAAAGTGCCCTCTGCATGAAAGCTATCTTTATTTTCCGCCCGATAAAGCCGTTTATTACTGTCCTCACCGGAACCTCTACCTCGCGCTCCTTTATATATACAAGCACCTGTACAGCTCTGCTTACCAGCTCGTTTTCCGCCTCGTATTCACATACCAGCCGTTTTCTGCCATCTGACAGATACTGGCCAAGTGTAAGCGGGCTCTGCCCAAAGGCATCTATGATAATCTGTCCTATATACTGGCGGAGCTCTATGAGCTTTTCATCGAAGGCTGCACCGTCTCTTGATATGCTTATATTTAAAAACCTCTTTTTGATATTGAGCTGATACGAAAAATTGTCTATCCATGATGGTGCAAGCCCCAGTATGTCTGTAGCATCTGACACAAGGACTCCCTGCTGGTACAGCGTGGACTTATGAAAATACCCCTTGTGCTTTGGATGATATATGGCAACATAGCCCTCAAGCAGGCTGTTATCCACTCGTATGATATTCATGCCAACAAGCTCATTCATCGGATAGTTCCACTTTGCCTTTGGCTGTGACAGGCATACCTCCCTCGTATCACACCTGATATTTACAGGTATAGGGAGTGTAAGCATATAGTGCTTTATGGTTTCTACTATAAAGTCCAGATCTATATACGGCGCATATGATGGTTTTACGGGGATAGAGATGCGTGTGCCCGGTGTCTTTTTCTGCGATATGACATACTCTATCTGGCCGCTCTCTCCAAACCACTTTGCCATGACCGGTGCCGTATCCTGCGGATTGCTTATGTTCCAGGCAGTGTTTATGACCTTATCCTTTTTCGACTCGATGAGCACAGCCTTTGAGACTGTAAAGCACGAGCATATCCCGATGCCATAGTGAGAATACGGCTCATACTTCAACTGCTGATTGAAGAAATCTGTGCTTGTATAATAGCTTGCCCCTATCTGTGCGATAAAGTGCTCCAGGTCATATTCATTTATGCCTATTCCATTATCCTCTATCGTAAACAGTCTTGTATCACTGCTGTACGTGATGTCTATGCGTGGCTCATATATGGCCCTGACATCGCGCATCTGGCTTGCCTGCTCCATCTCAAGGAACTCCGTGCCCCAGCTCCACTCAAGTGCCTGCCGCACATTGCAGGCATCCATGGCATTGAGCAAAAGCTCCCTGATAAAGACCTTCCACGAAGCATAAAACTGCTGGCTTGCAATAAGCGGAAGCATATTTGATTTTCCTAACTCTACATCGATGCTTTTCATGCTTTATCCGACTGCCCGTAATAGCTGCCGTAGTAATTGCCATAGTACCCACTGACATGGCTGTTTTTCTTGTTGTTTACCTTGTTGAGCACAGCGCCCAGTATCCTCACTCCCGATGCCTCAAGCTGTTTTTTCACACTCTGTATCATCCTGGCGCTCGCCATGCCCTGTCCTATCACTATTATAGCTCCGTCACAATACTTTGCTACAACTGCCGCATCTATGGCAGCTCCTATCGGTGCACAGTCTATAATTATGTAGTTAAAGTGCTCCTTGCCGAAATTAAGAAGCTCCTGAAAGTATTTTTTCTCGAGAATCTCTGTCGGATTCGGCACAGACGGCCCTGCAAATATCATAAAAAGGCCCGGTATTTCCGTGCCATACATCACTTCCTCAAGACGTCTCTGACCGGAAAGATAGTGCGACAATCCGCATATCTCCCCTCCACTTGCCGCTGTGGCACGCAGACGCCCTGCAAGCACTGATTTACGCATATCAGTATCTATGAAAAGCACTCTATTTCCCGACTCTGTAAGTGACCGTGCCAGATCAAGTGCCACGGTGCTTTTGCCTTCATTTGGTACAGAGCTTGTCACAAGAAGCGTGCGTATATCATCCCCGCAAAACTGTATATTTGTCTTCAAAGCTCGAAGTGATTCCTTCATCGTATAGCTTTGTTCTTTTAGCTTGCCAAATTTTACTAATTCCATCTGCCCATCTCCTGATACAGGCTTCCTTATGCTGAAGCCGATTTCTTTTTTCTTTTCTTTCTGTGGCTGCCTCTGCCATGCTTTCTGCCCTTTCCTTGCTCTCCGTCATCTTCCGATTCATCAAGCGGAAGTGTACCAAGTACGTTCATGCCAAGCTTCTTCTCCACATCCTCTGTATCTATGATTGTATCATTGAACAGATAAGAAACCACTATAACCGCAATCGACAGAAATGCTCCCGCAAAGGCTCCTATCACTGTGTTTTTGCCGATATTAGGGCTTACCGCGCCTCCATCATCATATCCGCTCTGGATGATGGTCGGCGGATCCTGCTTCATCTTCTCCGCTATATATGCTGATGCGACCTTTGCTATCTCATCTGCTATGGTCTTTGCCATCTGCGGATCGGGATCCGTTACTGTGATATTGAGTACTCGCGAGTTGGACGGATTATCAAGCGTCACCCTTCCGCCAAGTGTCTTGTAGCTCTCATTCAGATTCAGATTTTCTATGACCTGATCCAGCACCGGACGTCCCTTTACTACAACTATGTAATCATTTGTCAGGCTGGTGCCTGTCTGGATATCCGCAAGGCTTGTGATGGATGTGCTCTTTGAAAGTACATAGAGCTCAGATGTAGATTCATACATAGGTGTAATCATAAATCTGCTTATTGCAAATGCCACTGCACCTGTTGCTATCGTAACAAGAATTATCCACTGCCAATATGAAATTATCTCAAGAAACAGATCCTTTAAGTCTATCTCTATCTCGTTGTCAAAATCCTGTTCTCTCTCCATTACGTATCCCCGCATTTACACTTATTATCTTCCGTTTATTATATTTTCCGGTGTGGTCTGCATGATTTCCTGCGCATAGTCATCACCGAACTTCTTTGCCACGTACTCATAGCATTTTTTCATGTTGCAGACGCGCTCCTTTGTACCATGGCTGTCGCTTGCTATTACATCAACAAGTCCTGCCTTCAAAAGCTTCTTTGTGTATCTCTTGAAGTGTCTGCCATCTATGCCAAGCACTGAGTCTGCATTGACCTGTATGAGTGCTCCCAGCTCCTGCAAATCCTCTATACGGCTTATATCACTGAGACACTCATATCTCTCAACATGTGCTATCACCGGTATATATCCTGCAAATATAGCTTCGCGCGTCATCTTGTATACAAACGAGTATTCGCTGGAATGTGAATACTCTGTGAGTATATACTGTGTATCTGCCAGTGTATGACACAGCCCACCATGAAAGGCATCTATCATATCGGTTGCCACATGATACTCTGTGCCGAGCTTTATTTCTATTCCAAGCTTCTTTGCATATGGCATCAGCTTTTTATAGTGTCGCTCTATCTTTTCAAGCGGATGCTTAAACATTCCATGGCGCAGGTGCGGTGTGAGGATTATGCCTGTAATGCCCTGCTTTTTGGCTATCTTGAGCATCTCTACCGATTCCTCGAGCGACTTTGAGCCGTCATCCACTCCGTATAATAAATGGCAATGTATATCTATCAAAATTCATGGTCCTCCGTTTTGTTTTCCTGAACTATCATTATACTATATACAGATTTTTCGTGCAATTCTTTAGATATTAAATTTTTCTTCTTTTTTGTGTGGGGAGGGCGTGGCGTAAGCGCCGGGCACCCGTGCAGCACACACGAACTCCCGCGCCTGCTACGCTACGCTGCTAAGAGAGCTGTACGAATTATGCCTTGGGGTGGTTCTATACTTGACGAAACCGGCTTTTATGCGCCGTCCGTGGCGCATAACGCCTTGCCCGGCCGTCCATGGCCTGGCATTTCTGTTTTTCTTGGGCATAATTCTACAGTCTCTAAGCAGCTTCGCTATTCGCCTGCGTGGGAGTGCGTGTGCGCTGCCGGATGCCCGGCGCTTACGACGCTTGTGACAATATTCCTGTCTGTTGCCATTTTGGAAGATTCCGATTCATTGCGATTTCAAGTTTAACTCTTTATATACCAAACATCTTCTTATATTCACTAATCTTTACAGAAAACGGCAACAAAACATTTCAAGAAGTGGATAAAAAAATATAATATATGCCATCTTATAGAGTTCTATTGCAAGAAACAGCAGTTTTATAAAATCCATACAATAAATGGAAATAGACAGACGCAAGAACTAAAATCAATATACGATACTTTAAACACAAAGGAGATTTGAACTATGGATACTTTAGAAACATGCATTAGCAGTTATTTGGAATACTGCAATTCGCAAAAATGTCTTGATGAGAAAACGATGAAAGCATACCGAATTGATTTGAGGCAGTTTTCAGAGCAGATTCCCATCATCAATATTGCAGAGATTACTTCCAAAACATTGGAACAGTATATCGCCCGGCTGCATGAACAATATAAACCCAAAACTGCAAAACGTAAAATAGCATCAGTAAAAGCCTTATTCCGCTACTTGGAATATCAGGACATCATTGAACATAATCCATTCAGCAAAGTGCTGATACATTTCCGAGAACCCGTAATACTGCCTAAGACCATTCCCTTACATACGGTTGAAACATTTTTGGCTACCATATACAAGCAACGTGAAAATGCCAAGACTTCCTACCAGAAACGAAATGCCCTCAGAGATGCTGCCGTTACGGAGCTGTTATTTGCAACCGGCATGAGAATATCAGAACTTTGTTCTTTAAAAATCAATGACGTGAATTTGTACGACGGAACCATTCTTATCTATGGAAAAGGTGACAAGGAGCGCCGTATCCAAATTGGAAATGAATCCGTGATGAATATTTTAGCAGAATATAATGGCACTTTTGGCAAAGAAAGGCAAACCTGCAACAACTTTTTCGTAAATCAATCGGGAAAAGCACTGTCCGATCAGTCTGTGCGCAGAATGATTAACAAATATACCGCTCTAGCCTCCATAGACCAACACATAACGCCTCATATGTTTCGCCACACCTTTGCAACAAGTCTTTTAGAAGCTGACGTTGATATTCGTTATATTCAGGAAATGCTAGGACATAGCTCCATTAATATTACGGAAATTTATACACATGTTACAGTATCTAAGCAAAGAGACATCCTTGCCACAAAACACCCTCGGAAAAATTTTCACATATAGGTTTTATGGGCAATCCAATAATCTTACGGATTGCCCATTTTAATAAATAATAGATAATTTATTGTTATCCGTTGAATTAGGTGAAACTGGATGGATAGTTAAAAGCTATTCGTTTGTTTTAAGGAGGATTATATATGTATTCAGAAGAAAACTCATCAGGAAAACCATTGGCAAATCCAGATTGGTTACTTAACCATCATCGTGCTAAAATACCTGAAAGAACAGCCTTCGCAAAAAGATTAGCCAAACTACATCCCAAGAAAATAGTTGATTTAGGATGTGCAACCGGATTATGGTTAGAGCTTCTTAACGGAATTATGCCATTGGATTGTGAATTTATTGGTATTGATAGCGATATTCAATCCTTGGAAATAGCAAATTCCAGAAGTAAGTCATGGTCTCGAAAAACAGCATTTTTGCGATTAGATATAGAAAAAGATGTTACATCAATTCCCTCTGCTGATATGATTTTAGCCTTTAATATTTTCCCATACATAAAAGACTTAGATACTTTTTTAAGTGCTCTAAATGCCAAAATACCTAACGGAATACTTGCTGTACGCCAGTATGATGGTGCGTCAATCAGATTTGGTCCAATGTCAACAGCAATGAGACAAAAAATAGAACAAGATTTATATATTGCAACTGGCAATAGTGAAAAATTTCGGCATTACGATTTAGACAGAACTTTTATTGCACTTAAAAAATCCGCATATAAAAAATTTGAATATAATTTTGAATTGTTTGAACGAACCAGTCCTTTTGAACAAGAATTTATACCTTACTATCAAGGAACAATGCTTTGGACATGTCAGCATATATCTGACACATCAGCAGAGTTTTTAAACAAGTGGATGAATGAAGATGCGCATATGCAAAATCGCTATTTCTATGAAGTGGATCTTGTAGCATTGCTATCGTAATCATCAACTGCAACTCTCCATAAACCTTTATATTGAGCTGCAAACATTGTAAATATTTCTGAATCCCTTGATAATAAAACAATGGGATCTTGTGGGATGTCTCTGAAATCCCAATTAAAAAGAACTTCCATTGTTCCATCTTTATATGTCAACAGAATAAATCCAATCTGAGGTTCCGACTGAGCTATTAATCTAAAATTGTAATGTCCTTTTGCAGATTTTGAGATTAAGCCATTTATTAGTCGGAATCTCTCAAGTGCTGAAGCATCCCCTATGTCATTCCATTTTAAACCTTTATTTATGTACCGGGCAATCGATTTTAAAGATTGCTGGTATATATTATTTGCATACAAACGTTCGTTAGATTCATCTTGTTCATTATCAAAATTGAAAGATGTGTTTTGAACATATTCTAGGATAGGTAATCTTTCAATTATGTAGCCCCATGCGCTTTGTGGATTCCCAATTTTTGTCACATGTAAGTAATTCTTAACCGTTTCATAAATTCGCTCCGAATCAACAGATACTTTTTCAACTTCATTGTAAATAGTAATTATTTGTCCTATAACAAGAATAATAATTGAAAGCAAAAAAGCTGGTATTGCGGCTAAAGATACATGATCTCCATAATTTAATGGATCCAAATAATATACTAAGACAAACGATATTAATGATAAGATTGGGCTTATAATTAAAATGAACAATTGTTTTTTGTTATAAATTTTTTTTATCATAAGAATGCTCCTATATACATAACAAACTAATACTGTACTAAAACTTTTAACTATCCATCCAGTTTCACCTAATTCAACGGATAACAATAAATTATCTATACTATTATATCATACCATTATTTGTTTATCATCAAAAATTTCTCTTCTTTTACAATTTTTTTATACAGACATTACAAGTTCCTCAAACCGTTCATTTAAGGAAACCCCGTTCCGCTGTAGCTTGCCTTGACAATGACCTTCCCCACACGGAAACAATAGGATTTTTTTACCTGCCGGATAAATTCCCTCCGCTTTTCCTGCTGTGAAAGCCCGTCATCTATCTTTATTTGCTGAATATCAACAACATCTTCCGGTTTTACTGCCCGAGTAGCCACTGACTGCAATTCCTCAAATGACATTGCATTCCTCCCATAAAAAATTCATGCTGCCCGATATTTCCGGCATCTATGGAAAAAGCCGGACATCTGCCCAGCTATGGAATATCCTGTCTTTCACGCTGCTATCGTTATCATTCTAATGCATTCGCACGTATTTTCTGCCTTTTCTGAAAGTAGCCGTCCCAAAAACAGCGAGTACGGATAAAACCAGACATACGCCTGCCGCCACAAAAATTTTAATTCTGCTCATATTTACCGCCTTTCCTTATTCGTTGTACCTGTCAAACACTCCCACCTGCACCTATACGCCCTCCGTGATCCTGCCGAGCGTTTTTTCATCGACCTTTCCCATGTGTTCTATAATACGGTCAAAATTCAGTGCCATAACCTGTTCACACAGTGCTGTGCTGTTCCAGCCCCTCCGCCTTATATGCCGATATGAATACATGAGTGGGCAGGCTCTGTTTCTTATAAATCTTAGTAGACAGCGGAACCACCGTAATCACGGTGCTGTGCTTGTTTGCCTTATTGTTGCTGACCACCACAACAGGACGCATACCGCCCTGCATACTTCCCTGATACTGTACACCCAAATCGGCATACAGTATATCGCCTCTCTGTATCTTCATCAGCAGCCTTTACCTCCGCTCCATATTGATCTTTCCTTATCGGCAGGACACTTTGATAAATCACAGATATGATACTGCATGGTAGAAAGTTCAAAAAAAAACGACACCGATGTTGGCAGCGTCATACATAAATTCTTCCAAATCGGACTCATCCGCTGTTATATCCGTCATGTTCTCCACGACAATCGTATCATACTGCCCTGTAATCAGACGGGTAATCAGCATATTCACCGCATCCCTGTCAATATCCCTGTTCGGTCCTTTGTTGACAATCGTTTCATTCATCAACGCTATCCCCGCCATGCTGCACTTCTGGCGGTTCTGCTGAATGAGCCGACGGATATTGCTTTCTGACTTGTTGGAATTCATAAACATGACTGCCGGATGCATAAGTACGCCGGCAGTGACACTTTTCACATTACTGTACATGATAATCACCTTATCTTTCTTCTATTTTCATTGACTGAAACAAAAGAGAAGTTTTTGCCGGCATTACCCCTCTGTTCAATCTGAAATTATCAGAATGGCTCTCGCTTGTCCCCGAACCGGGTAACATACACTGGGACGGCTTCATCCCACACTGCGCCTCTGTCATAGCCCATAACATGAACTTCGTTCATGTATGACGGAATCCGCAGGCAGCCACTCCTGAAAAATGCTTTTCGCTGAAATTCCGGTGCCGTTCTATCTCATTATGTCTGGTTGCCATGCCAGTAGGCACAATCCTCTGCTCTTAAAAACTTACATTTTTTACCTTCACAGGCAACAATGTTATCCATTGCAGGTATGCCATCGCACGAAATGGGATTCTGCCACCCTTTTATCGCTACATAAGCATAGGCAGATAAAAAGGCGAAAATAAAATCAGGTGTATGCGTGTCCTATTTAGTTTTTCAAAGTTCAAGGCTCATGTGAGCCTGTAACTATGATAGGACAAAACACCTGATTTTTTTACTACACAGATTGCCGAGTAGGACGGTGTAATCTAGTGATTTTATGTGAATCCCATTTCATGTACGATATATCATTGATAGATAATATGAAAACAAAGGAGATTCCACTATGAACGATTTACAGATACTTATTGATAACTACTTAGAGTATTGCAAGAGTCAAAAAAGGCTTGACAGTAAAACAATAAACGCATACCGAATTGATTTAAGGCAATTTTCAGAACAGAATATTACCCAAAATGCATCCAGTATTACCTCGGATATGTTAGAAAACTATGTTGCAACACTCCATCAAAAATACAAACTAAAAACGGTAAAGAGAAAAATTGCATCGTTAAAAGCACTTTTTCATTATCTTGAGTACAAGGAAATCATTACTATAAATCCGTTTAATAAAATACAACTGCGTTTTAGAGAACCGGCTATTCTTCCAAAAACGATTCCTTTGCATACCGTTGAGACATTCCTATCTGCCATATACAACCAATATCACAACACAACAACCACTTACCAAAGGGATTGTGCACTAAGAGATGTAGCCGTTATAGAATTACTTTTTGCTACAGGGATGAGAATTTCCGAACTATGTTCTTTAAAAATTAGTGATGTGAATTTGTATGACAGAACTGTTTTGATATATGGAAAAGCAGCCAAAGAACGGATTATTCAAATCGGAAATGATGATGTGACAAAAATTCTAAATACATACAAAAACACTTTCCTAACCGAAATGCAAAAGTGCAATCACTTTTTTGCAAATCCAAACGGAACTGCATTATCCGATCAATCTGTGCGACGCATGATTAAGAAATATACCTCTCTTGCCGGCATTGAATTACATATCACACCGCATATGTTCCGCCATACTTTTGCTACAAGTCTCTTGGAGGCTGACGTAGACATCCGTTATATTCAGGAAATGCTGGGGCATAGTTCTATAAACATCACGGAAATCTATACCCATGTTGCCATGTCAAAGCAAAGGGATATCCTCACAACAAAACATCCAAGAAAGAATTTTAAAATATAATTTTAAAAAGACAACTCCGAGTATGGGTTGTCTTTTTGTAAACGCACCATAGCGAGTACTCCTTAAATTTTACAGCCGTCATCCCTGGCGAC